>Ga0182744_1000828_pt1 | contig 28346 bp, 23 predicted proteins | sample eDN3rd30CKraftMG_FD_128525 | JGI IMG/M metagenome (GOLD analysis project Ga0182744, IMG submission 128525) | Enriched Miracle-Growth compost microbial communities from Emeryville, California, USA - eDNA 3rd pass 30_C Kraft MG (version 2) (version 2) ... | reverse complement strand
TCGAGCCCGTTGGGCACTACACCGCGTTTGTTTTCGATGACACTGATGATGTACATCCCCAAGATACAGAACAGAAACACAATACCCATGCGATCGATGAAGGGAATTTCGTAGATGCCTGCCGCATTGGGCACGGCAAATCCGATGGAATATAATCCGGATAAATCCGTCCACTCGGGCAGAAACTTCAGCAGAACCGACAGGGCAAAACCACCAACCGTTGCAAACAGTGCCGCATTGGATGTGGATTTCTTCCAGAAGAACCCGAGAATAAACATGGCAAAGATACCGGGAGATACGAATCCGGTATATTCCTGAATATACTGGAACCCACCTTTCTCAATGCCTAGATGCGGTGCAATGAAGACAGCCAGGATCATCGTAACCACAATGGTGATTTTGCCGATATTGACCAACTGACGCTCGGAGGCTTCCTTGTTGAATATTTTCTTATAGATATCGAGGGTAAAAATCGTCGCAATACTATTGGACTTTCCAGCCAGCGACGCCACTACCGCCGCCGTCAATGCGGCAAAAGCCAGTCCTTTCAACCCCACGGGAAGCAGGTTGAGCAGCACCGGATACGCTTTATCCGGACGTACTACATCGCCCTCCAGCATCTCGGCCTGAAAGAACCCTTCCTGATACAATACATAAGCGGCGATACCCGGCAGCACCACGATAACGGGCATCATCATTTTCAGGAACGACGCAAAGAGAATCCCGTTCCGGGCGGTTTTGAGGTCAGCCCCCAGCGCTCGTTGGGTGATATACTGATTGCACCCCCAGTAGTTGAGGTTGACGATCCACATGCCGCCAATGAGGATGGAGAGCCCCGGCAAACTAATGTAATGTTCCTGCGTCTTATCAAAAATCATGTCGAAGTGCGAGGGCGCCTTTTCGTGCAACAATCCCAATCCATTAAGTACGCCTGTTGTTCCGAAATGCTCAGACACCATGTTGAGCGCCAGATACGTCGTGGCCAGTCCGCCGAGAATCAGCACCAGCACCTGGATTACGTCTGTATACCCAATCACTTTCATGCCTCCCAAGGCGATGAAAATGGCAAAGATCGCAAGCCCATACATGCACACCGTAAAGTTAATATCTGAAATGGCCGAAACCGCCAATGCCCCCAGGTAAAGAATGGAGGTGAGATTAACCACAACATACAGCAACAGCCAGAATACCGCCATGATGGTACTTACCGTGCCATTATAGCGCTGGTTAAGAAACTGAGGCATGGTGTAAATCTTATTCTTCAGATACACCGGGATGAAAAACACCGCTACAATAATCAGCGTAGCCGCTGCCAGCCACTCGTAGGCTGCAATGGCCAGGCCCAGCTTGAACCCGTCGCCACTCATGCCGATAAACTGCTCTGCCGAAATGTTCGAAGCAATCAGCGATGCCCCGATAGCCCACCAGGTTAGCGAACCCTCGGCCAGAAAATAGTCCTTGGTATTTAGTTCCTTGGTTTTCTTACGGTAGTAAATCCAAAGGCCATAGCCTGCGATAATGATAAAATAACATAAGAAAACGATATAATCCGATGGTGCCAAGGTTTTCATTTGCCTGCTTTTGCTATAAGTTTATAAAGTTGGCTAATGTAAATATTAATCGGAACAATCGCAATGTGACAGGATCACATTTACGGAAATTTCTTGCCGCAATAAATGTAGAAACCTTATTATAAGCAACTTAAATTAGTGTTTCGAACACACTAAGCATCCCTTACGTAACTAAGTACCTCTATGTAAACTGGCCGATAAAATGCTGAATGACCCATGGATAGAAAAGAATTGTCATCACAATTCCAAAGACGGCACCGTAGAAATGCGCATCGTGGTTGATGCTGTCGCGGGCATTTTTCGATGCCCATACGCAATATCCCAAATAAAGGATGGCAAACAACCAGGCCGGCATGGGAATGACAAAGAAAATGCCCAGCATGGTCTTCGGCTGGAAGAGGATAAAGCTGAACAATACTGCGCTGATGGCTCCCGACGCCCCCAAGCTGTAGTAGTGCGGATTGCTGCGTTCTTTGAACACGGTACGCACGTCACTCAGCACCAAACCCAGTACATAGAGCAACGCAAATTGGAGGTGCCCCCATGTACTCAGGCTTACGAAGAAGGATTCAAGTGCAAAACCAAAAAAATAGAAGGTGAGCATGTTGAATAACAAGTGCCCCCAATCGCGGTGAATCAGTCCACTGGTGAGCAGGGTATACAGCCGCTGGCCCCTGCTTACCCGATAAGGGTGCAGCATAAACTTTTCGAAAACGTGGGGGTTTGAAAATGTATAAATGCTGGTGACGATGGTAAAGGCAAAAATAATGCTCGCCACAGGCGTATTGATCAAATATTCTCTCATGTTGGGTAATCTTGTGCCGAAAGTAAGAAAAAATATCGGACATGTGAGACAGCTTAGCCAGCGGAGAACAAATTCAGCTGCCTGCCGCGCTGCGGTGCAAATAAATCGAGCCGCAGATCGGGCATCGGTGTGGACGGCATATACCGTTTGACGCTCACCTTGAACAGCTGCCGGATGCTCGACGCCAGTTCGCCCTCACCGCGCATCCTGGTGCCCCATCGGCTATCGTTTAGTTTCCCTCCGTGGCAGGCCTCAATGCTATGCAACACCTTCTCCGCCCTGTCGGGATACGCCTTATGCACCCAGTCGGTAAACAGCTCGCCGATTGCGCCATTTAAGCGGACGATGGTGTAGCCCGCTCCCCGGGCGCCGTGCTCGGCAGCGGCTTTAATAACCTCGGGCATTTCATCGCTGTTAAGGCCTGGCACGATGGGTGCGCACATGATCATAACAGGTATCCCGGCTCCGCTAAGGGCTTGAACTACCTTCAGTCTGCCCTTGGCAGTAATCGTGCGCGGTTCCATTTTCTGGCGCAGCTCTTCGTTCAGCGAGTTGAGCGAGATGGCGACCTGTACGAGCCCGAGCCCAGCCATTTCGCGCAGGATGTCAAGGTCGCGCAGGATCAGGCCATTCTTGCTGATGATGGACACCGGATGCCGGTATTTCAGCATCACCTCCAATACCGCCCGCGTAATTTTCAGTTTCCGTTCGATGGGCTGATAACAATCGGTATTTCCCGACAGCATAATCACCTGAGGCTGATAGTTTTTGGCGTTGAATTGCCGTTCTAATACCTCCGCGGCATTCCGCTTGACAATGATTTTTCGCTCAAAATCCAGTCCGGCGCTGTACCCCCAATATTCATGCGCATTGCGTGCGTAGCAATAGATACAGCCATGCTCGCATCCCTGATACGGATTGAGCGAATACCCCATGGGAAGATCGGGACTGTCGTTGGCACTGATGATCTTTTTGGGATGCTCTTCGATGAGTTGGGTGTTTGAGTCTTCCAAAAATTCTTCATCAAGTCCTTCGATGTGTTCCGCTACATACCGTTGGGCTGCAAATTTATTGTGTGTATTGACCTGCGCACCACGCCCTTTGAAATAGTCGGAATTCTGTATGGTATCCATACAGCAAAGTTACTAAATAAATTAGTAATTGTTCGCTGCGAAATTTAGCTTATCCGGTCTTCAAGCAGAAACACATACAGCTCTTTGGGGCCATGCGCTCCCAATACCAGGGTTTTTTCAATATCTGCCGTGCGACTGGGCCCGGTGACGACACTGATCAGCGAGGGCAACGCTTCTCCATATTTGTGCTGCATGAGGGACAAACCATCTTTAATATCCATCACCAACTGTGAGGTGTAGGCGATCACCACGTGAATACTGGGATAAATCGTTAATCGACGCCCCCCTGCGTTGCCGTTGCTTACCAAAATACTGCCGGAGCGTGCAATTAGTGCTTCGCAGGTGGTGATTCCGGCTTCGGCCTCCATAAAATCCTTTTCCGTGCGAAAAAATGGGAATTCATACTTGTCAAGCAACTGCTGGACGGCAGGCTCCCAGGCGTACATTTTCCGAAGCTTCTCTTGCTCGGCGAGGGAAAGGAGATTCTCAATGCAACTCACTTCATCTTCGCAATAGACGAATTTGCCGGCAACGGCTGTTAACCGCTGTGCAAAAAGAATATCCATCGGATCAGTCTCGCGGACGTGGAGGGCCGTTTCCTCGAAATTCGGATACGGATGCTCCCGCTTTTGGAGCAGGGCATGCCGTATTTTTTTCAGCATCTGCTCCTTGGCCGTCGTATTTTTTACATTCTTTTGCATCGATGCAGCGGTCTACTGCGTATCCTCTTCTGACGATTTATTATCAAATGTACCGGAGTTGTCCCCTACGCCGTCGTGCACCAATCCTTCTGCGGCCTTACGCTGATCGCCGTCACCCTCTCCGTTTACAAACTCGTCATAGGTGGTGCGGTGATCAAACGGACGTTTGCCGAGGATCTCTTCCAAGTCTGCCTGGAAAAGGATTTCCCTTTCGAGCAGTTTCTCGGCCAGTGCAATGAGGCCATCCTGTTTGTCGAGCAGCAATTTCCTGGTTTTTTCGTAAATGTCTGCAATCAATCCACGGACTTCCTCATCGATCAATTCGGCTGTTTTTTCAGAATACGGCCGTTGGAATTGGTTTTCCTGACTGTCGTTGAATGAAATATTTCCCACTTTCGGGTTCATGCCGTACACCGCTACCATGGCATACGCCAATTTTGTAATACGTTCCAGGTCGTTCTGAGCGCCCGTGGAGATTTTACCGAAGGTGATATCTTCAGCCACGCGCCCGCCCATGGTCATGCACATTCCATCGACCAATTGCTCGGTGGTGTATAAAAACTGTTCTTTGGGCAGGTATTGGGCGTAGCCCAATGCAGCCACTCCCCGGGGCACGATAGACACCTTCACCAAGGGGTCTGCATGTTCCAGAAACCAGCCGGCAATGGCGTGGCCTGCTTCGTGGAAAGCCACGATTCGTTTTTCTTCGGGTGAGATGATTTTGTTCTTCTTTTCCAGTCCGCCGATTACCCGATCGATTGCATCCTGGAAATCCTGCATGTCAATGGAAGCTTTATTGCGCCGGGCAGCAATCAGGGCTGCCTCGTTGCACACGTTGGCAATTTCGGCGCCGGCAAAGCCCGGTGTTTGTGCCGACAACTTTTTGGCATCTACCTCAGCCGCCAGCTTCAAGGGCTTGAGGTGCACTTTGAAGATCTGCTCGCGGCCTACCAAATCCGGTTTATCAATGGATATCTGCCGGTCGAACCGTCCAGGCCGCAGGAGTGCCGAATCCAGCACGTCGGGCCTATTGGTGGCTGCCATAATAATGATCCCTGAGTCGGTGCCAAAGCCGTCCATTTCGACCAACAACTGGTTCAGTGTATTTTCCCGCTCGTCATTACCGCCCATCACGCTGTTTTTACCCCGGGCACGCCCGATTGCATCGATCTCATCGATGAAGATGATACACGGCGCTTTGTCTTTCGCCTGGCGGAACAGATCGCGCACGCGCGATGCGCCCACACCCACAAACATCTCCACGAAATCCGATCCCGACAGCGAGAAAAAGGGTACCTGCGCCTCGCCTGCAACGGCTTTTGCCAACAGCGTTTTACCGGTTCCCGGCGATCCCACCAAAAGCGCCCCTTTGGGGATTTTACCGCCCAGATTGGTGTACTTCTTCGGATTTTTGAGGAAATCCACGATTTCCATCACTTCCTGTTTCGCTTCTTCCAGGCCGGCCACATCGCTGAAGGTGATGGCCACTTGTGACTCTTTGTCAAACAAGGTGGCTTTAGACTTGCCGATATTGAAAATCTGTCCGCCGGGGCCGGCACCACCACCGCCCATGCGCCGCATGATAAAAATCCAGAATACGATAATCAGCACCAGCGGCAGCATGATGGAAAAAATCCAGCCGGTCCACGCATTGGTACGGTCTTCCAACCGCAGTGAGACCTGTTCACTCGCCTCCACATCCTGCTGCGCTTCACTCAGCTTACGTTCCAGCGCATCGTAGGAGCCATCCGTAAAGAAATATTGGGGGCCCGACGACGGTGTAAGCGTCAGTCCGTTCGAGTTGGGCTGTACATCCTTATATTTTGGATCGGAAAGCCGATCTTTCTTGATAAATACTTCGACAAAAAACAACTCATTCCGTTTGTAGGCGATCAGACGCTCTACATCACCCGGTTTCAGCATTTTCTCCTCAAACTCCTGGTAGGTGATCTGCTTGGCTTTGTCGTCACTGAACATGTATTGCAGCGCAAAAAAGCCAAAAATCATCGCCACCCACAGCCACATAATGTTGAATCGTGGTGGCTTGGGTGTCACTTTTTTGTTGGGTACTCTTTTTATTTTATTGGGTCCGTTAGGCATACCTGTTCTTCTCTTTTGTTTACGCTCACTTATATTACGCACTTTGATAATATTCTAATTCTGCATCGCCCCAAAGGTCTTCTATGCCGTAAAATTTTCGTTTGTCGGTCTTGAAAATGTGTACGACCACGTCTACAAAGTCAAGCAATATCCATTCTCCATGTTCAAGCCCTTCTTTACGCCAGGGCTCCTGGTTCAGTGCTTTAAACACTTCTTCTTCGACACTTCTGGCCAGCGCATTGACCTGTGTAGCCGAATCTGCGTGGCAAATTACAAAATAATCAGAAACCGAACTACGGATGTTCCTCAAATCAAGCCGCACAATCTCATTCCCTTTCTTCTCTTGCATACCGTGGATCACTACCTCCGATAAACGGGCTGATAAGACTGATTTTTTGTTTTTTATCATTAAAAATAATTATAGTTTTGGGCACTATTACCCCTTTAACTTTATTTCGTATTGCAAAGTAACACATTTTCGGGATTATTTGATGGTCGAAATGTTATTACATTACAGCGGGTACCTTCTACCAATGAATACCTAAAAGATGAACTGTCAAAATCCACGCCACTTCGTGAAGGCACTGTAATAATGGCAGTTGAGCAGTATGCCGGCAGGGGCCAGCAGGGAACCGCGTGGCAAAGTGAGCCCGGCAAAAACCTCACGTTCAGCCTTCTCCTTATGCCTTCCTTCCTGGATCCCAAGCATCAATTCCGCCTAACGATCGCCATCAGCGTCGCATTGGCCCAATGGTTGGAATCGTTGCTTCAAACACCTGTAACGATAAAATGGCCCAACGACATGTATGTCGGCGACCGGAAAATCGGCGGTATACTCATTGAAAATATCCTCCAAGGGAAAATCTGGAAATCGGCCGTTGTCGGGATTGGCATCAACGTGAATCAGACCGAGTTCTCCCCTGCGATCGGTGCGCACACGGCTTCCGTCAAACAAATTTTACATACAGATTGCGATCTGACTGAATTAATGACCGATCTTTGCCGGTACGTTGAGCGAAGCTACCAGGGGCTGAAAAACGGAACATATGATGCCCAACTGGCATTTTATACGCAACACCTCTACCGGCTGGGTGAGTTGCATCCGTTCCTTGTAGATGGCGTGCGTGTAAACGGTATATTGAGCGGAGTAACGGAAACCGGGCGGCTGCAGGTTGATTTCAATCATCATACGGTTGATTTTGATATCAAGGAAATCGCCTTTGTCATTTGAGCGAAATTGCTTAACTTTGCAGGCCAAACACCTGACAAGCTCATGGGATTAAACCTCCTTAAGAAAGCAAGGTCTTATTCCTATAATTTACATGTAACATAGTTGATTATGACGAAGAATTTTTTAATGACGGCCGTTGTTTTTTTACTAGCGGTCACCGGTGTTTCGGCGCAGATTGAACGACCGGTAAAATGGCAGTTTGGGGCGAAGAAAATCAGTAAAGACGAAGCCGTTGTTTTCATGAAGGCCACCATGGACAACGGATGGCATATCTATTCTCAGCATGTGGAAGAAGGAGGCCCCATTAAAACCAGCTTCACGTTTACACCTTCGGGCGATTTTACGTTGGTCGGCAAAACCGCCGAACCCAAACCCAAGGTGAAACACGAGGAGGTGTTTAAGATGGATGTAGGGTATTTCGACAAAGAAGTGGTATTTCAGCAAAAGGTGAAGCTGAAGAAAGGGCAAACCACGGTCAAAGGTGCTGTTGAGTATATGGCGTGCGACGCTGAACGCTGCCTCCCTCCCGACGAAGTCACGTTTGCCGTAGCGGTAAAATAAGTAGCGGTACGTATAATACGAATTCATGAGGCACCTTATTCTTGTTTTATCATTCCTGTTGGGTATGGTCTTTACGGGCGTGCCGCATGGCTTCGCTCAAGATACGTTGCTCAATTTTGACGACGTAGTGTTTACAGACGGGCAGGATACCTCCGTTGAATTGGGCGACGATACCCTGATGGACGTGCCGGAAGATGTGGTATTTACCGATGGTCAAGATACCGCTGCAACCGCACCGGGAGACACACAGACATCCGTAGCAACACCGGTACGGACAACCGATACGCCTGAGTCGCTTTGGGGCATCTTCGTAGCCGGCTTTCTGGGCGGGTTTCTCGCCATTGTAATGCCCTGTATCTACCCAATGATTCCCCTCACCGTCAGCTTTTTTACCAAGCGGGCGGAAACCAAAGGAAAAGGCATCCGTGGAGCGTTGTTGTACGGCCTATCCATCATTGTTATCTACGTGCTTTTGGGGTTACTGGTGACCATCCTCTTCGGCGCCAGCGCTCTCAATGAACTGGCTACCAACGGCATATTCAACCTCTTTATCTTTGCGATATTGCTCATTTTCGGCATTTCGTTTTTAGGTGCATTTGAGATTACCCTACCCAGCTCATTCGTCAATACGGTAGACTCGAAATCAGATGCCCGGGGATGGGTTGGCATCTTCTTCATGGCAGCCACCCTGGCCGTGGTATCTTTTTCCTGCACCGGCCCAATCATCGGCAGCGTCATCGTATTGGTGAACCAAACGGGCAACTACCTCGGTCCGGTTATTGGCATGTTTGGCTTTTCGCTGGCGCTAGCGATGGTGTTTACGGTATTTGCGGTATTTCCCAATTGGCTCACCTCGCTTCCCAAGTCTGGCGGTTGGTTAAATTCCGTAAAAGTTGTACTGGGCTTTCTGGAAATCGCGCTGGCACTCAAATTCCTGTCTACGGCAGATTTGGTATACCACTGGCGTATACTGGATCGCGAGGTCTTCCTTGTGTTATGGATTGTCATTGCCGCCTTCACTGGATTTTACCTGTTGGGTAAAATCAAGTTATCACACGATTCGGATTTGCCTTATGTATCGCTTACGCGGCTCTTCCTGGCAGGGGGCTTCTTTGCCTTTGCGCTGTACATGGTGCCGGGCCTGTGGGGTGCGCCGCTGAAGGTGATCAGCGGGTTGGTACCGCCCATGCATACGCAGGATTTCCGTGTGGCTACCTATGATCAACGTACGGTTTCGATGGGTACGGCGGCGACAGGCACGGCGGCGGGTATGCCCGCGGTAAAGAAATATGCCGATATCCCGCTCCATGTGCCCAATGACATCGATGGATTTCTCGACTACGACGAAGCCTTAGCCTACGCCAAGCAGGTGAATAAGCCACTGTTCCTGGATTTCACGGGGCATGGATGCGTTAATTGCCGCGAAATGGAAAACAACGTATGGGTAGACCCGCCGATAGACAACCTGCTTCGCAATGAATACATCGTGGTATCGTTGTATACCGATGAGCGGCAGGAATTGCCCAAGGAAGAGCAATTCTATTCCGACGTACTCAAACGGCAGGTGAATACCGTTGGCAAAAAATTTATGCACCTGCAGGCCGCACGCTTCAACTCGATTTCGCAGCCCTACTACGTGCTGTATTCGCCGGATGAAGAATTGCTGGTATCGCCTCCGATCGGCGCCGAATTCAACAAACAGAAATTTCTCGCATATTTGGAACAAGGACTAAAGACATTTAACGAAAAGCAAGCACAATAATTTCACAATGAGCAACATCAAAAACATCGCTGTGTTTACATCCGGTGGAGACGCACCGGGCATGAACGCCGCCATACGTGCCGTCGTTCGCACGGGATTATATTACAACCTGAACGTATTTGGAATCGGTCGGGGATACGACGGAATGGTGCACGATGATATATTCGCCATGGACGCCAAGTCTGTCGCCAACATCATCCAACGCGGAGGAACCATTCTCAAGACGGCCCGCAGTGAAGAATTCCGCACGGTGGAAGGCCGCCGCCGGGCTTTTGAAAACCTACAGAAGAAAGGCATAGACGGATTGGTAGCCATTGGTGGCGATGGTACCTTTACGGGAGCGTCGAAATTCATTGAAGAGTACAACATTCCTATAATTGGCCTTCCAGGAACCATTGACAACGACCTGGCTGGCACGGATTTTACGATCGGCTATGACACCGCCATTAATACCGTCATCGAAGCAGTCGATAAAATCCGCGATACGGCCGAATCACATGACCGTGTATTTGTGGTAGAGGTAATGGGGCGCGACTCCGGGCTCATTGCCCTGCGGTCGGGCATCAGTGTAGGTGCCGAGTGTGTCCTCATCCCCGAGATCAAGGTAGATTACGAAGCTATGATGGACCGGTTGGACCGTACCCGTAAGAACAAGGCCTCGCGGGTGATTATTGTCGCCGAGGGTGATGACGCCGGAGCCTTTGCTGTCGCCGAGCGCATCAAAGAGCGGTTCCCACATTACGACCTACGGGTTTCCATTCTGGGCCACATCCAACGGGGCGGGAGCCCATCCTGTATGGACCGCGTGTTGGCCAGCCGATTGGGTGTAGCTGCTGTAGAGGCCCTTATGGAAGGGCGGCGCGGCGAAATGGCCGGATTGATTCATAGCAAGGTTGAATTTACTCCTTTTGAAAAGGCCATTAAGCACATCGGAGCGGTCAATGACAACCTGCTCCGCATGGTAGACATTCTGTCGTCGTAAGCACGCGCGGCTCGCGAAGCGGGCCTTTGCAGCTTAAATTGTCTCTCGCAAAGGCGCAGAGCCGCAAAGTGGCTTTTCTTAGCGTCTTTGCGCCTTTGCGAGAAAAATATAAACCGGATTCACCTTCGGTGCGCAGCGTATGAACTGCTGGGTATTTAATCCAGCAACTCCGCTAATTTAGCGTGTAAATCTTCACCGCGCAGATTCTTAGCGATGATGCGACCTTCCGGATCGAGCAGGAAATTGGCAGGAATACCTTGAATGGCATATTGCTCCACGACACTCGTTTGCCACCATTTCAGTTCCGACACATGCGGCCAATCCTGCAGCCCATCGTCATGAATCGCTTTTAACCACGCCTCTTTCGCCCCCGGGCGATCAAGCGATACACCGAATACGGTGAAATCTTTGTCCTTAAACGTGTGATAGGCAGCTACCACGTTGGGATTTTCCTGGCGACAGGGCACGCACCAGCTTGCCCAGAAATCGACCAGCACATACTTTCCCCGCAAAGAAGACAAGGCAATGGAATTGCCCGCCGTATCGGGTTGGCTGAACTCCGGAGCTATCGCACCAATGTCCAACCGTTTGGCAGTTTCCAATTGTTCAGAAATCGCTTTGCCCTTATCGGAGTTTTTCAACGCTGCCGACAGTGCGTTAAACGCAGGTTCAATGACCTCAGTGGCGGATTCAGATTCGACATAAGGGTGCAGCAGGTCTAAGCTGACCACACTGGCGGGGTGATCTTCAATATACTGAAAATCGATGTTTCTTTGCTCTTCTTGGAGGGACATGGCTTCCGCCTGGAGTTCTTGTACGAACGCCGGATCCTGCTTTTGTTCATCCGAGGACGCGGTATACCGGGCCATCAACTCGCCCATTTTGGTATGCAAGGGGGTCAAACGCTCGTTGTATGTGGCAAAGTCTTTGTTAATCGTTCCGCCATCTACCGACGCCTTTGCAAGCGAATCGGCGGCGGTAATTTTAATGGCTCCTTTTTCCAGGTAAATGGCCACCCGATCCGGATCCTCCATCTGGCGGATATCTCCTCCCTCGTGGGCAAGAAGCACCAATGCCTGAGCGGGTTCCGCTACGCTGCCATGAAACTTGAACGTGCCATCCTTCACGTCGGCGGAGTCCAACGTGGCGCCAGCTGCTGTGCGGTAGCTAAGGTACGCCTTAGCCGGAGCATTTAATTTACCGATTTTTGCGGATATCGTGAAGTCCTCTTGCGCAACGGCTAGCATTGGCAATGCAGTCATCGCCATCAAAGCGATTTTACGCATGCTTCTATTTTGTTGTGTGCAGTACATACCACAAAGATGAGAAATTTTATGTAAAAGGTCAGCATGTAAACAAGTGGTTACAAATACTGTCGTGCTTTGATCTCCAAATATTTGTTGATCGTATTGACCGTGAGGTCTTCCGGTGGCGTCAGAATGGTCTGTATGCCGTGCAGGTTTAACTCGCGGACAATCTGCTTTTTTTCATAGGCAAATTTCGAGGCAATGGTATGCAGGTAAATATCTTCGATCGTTGCGGCAGGTTTGTTTGTCAGCTTTGCCAATTCGGTATTTTCGAAGAAAACGACAACCAACGCGTGAAATCGGGCGATACGTTTCAGCATAGGAAGCTGGCGCTGCATGCCGGACATGCTCTCGAAGTTGGTAAAAAAAACCAGCAAACTCCGCTGTTTGGCGGTCTGCCGAATGGTTGTATACAGCAGTTCCATATTCGTCTCCAAATAGCGTGTTTTCTCCCGATACAGAACCTCGATAATCCGGCGGAGCTGACCGGCCTTCCGATCGGCGGGTATCACGGCTCCTTTCCGGTCGGAAATGGTAATCAACCCGGCTTTGTCTTCCTTACCCATCACCACCTTGGATAATGCCAGGCTGGCGTTGATGGCGTAATCAAGGAGGCTAAGCCCATTGAACGGCATGCGCATGGTACGTGACTTATCAATCACGCAATAGACGGATTGCGACCGTTCGTCGGTATAGGCATTGACCATCGGCTGGCCCTGCCGAGCCGTTGCTTTCCAATTGAGCGTACGATAATCGTCGCCCGGAACGTACTGTTTGATTTGATCAAACTCCATGCTGTGTCCGATGCGGCGTAGACGCTTGGCCCCAAAGTCACTGAGCCGCTGCGAAACAGCCATTAGCTCGTATTTACGCAGGTGGACGAAGGAAGGATAAACGGGCAATGTCTCGGAATTTCCGGTGGTAAACCTACGCTGTATAAGAGCGAGGGAAGTTTGTGCGTATAAGCGAATCCGTCCAAAAGCATATTCCCCTCGCTTGAGCGGGCGTAGCTGGTAAGTGATGGTCTTTTGCCCGCCCACCAAGAGCTTGGTTTCAAACCATACATCCCTCCGTTGAAATTGAATGGGTACCTCGTCGATAATGCCTACCCGAACCGGGAACCGATATTGGTTGGCTACATAAATGCCGATTTCATTCTCATCGCCATTGCTCAGTCGCTCAGGGGTATTCCGATGGCCATATAGTCCTTCACGGGGGCGGTAGAGAAGAAAAATATCAAGCCCCAAAAGAATGAGCAGCGCATAGAAGCCAATGATGGGAAGGACCTCGATAGCCGGGAAAAAAAATGCTAGCAAATACAGCATAGACACCGTTCCCAGCGCGGCAAACAGTCGCCTCGTAGGGAAAAAATCGAGGTAAAAATTTTGGAAAAACCGCTTCACTGGCTGTATACATCACCTTACCACCTACCGCTGGCCCCGCCGCCGCCGAAGCCACCGCCGCCGAAACCGCCAAAGCCACCACCGCCGCCACCAAATCCGCCTCCTCCGAAGCCGCCACCACCGCTACCACCACGGCCCAAGCCGCTCAGCAGTGTCCACCACAACAGGTCAGAAGCGCCACGGCCACCCATAACGCGGCCGCCGCCACGACCGCCGCCGCCGCGACTGAATAAGGCGATGACGACCACGACGATAATTACAATCAGGAAGAGCGAGCCCATCCCTCCGCCACCTCCCCGTTCTTTCCTGGGGGGCGCGCTATATTCACCCTTGGTATAGGCAATAAGTGCGTCGGTAGCCCGGTCAATACCCGAAAAATAATCGCCCTGACGGAATGCCGGTTTGATTTCGTTTTCAATGATCCGGTATGCAATCGCATCGGGTACGGCACCTTCTACGCCGTAGCCCGTTTGGATGGTAACCGCACGATCGCCCAACGCTACCAACAGCAGGATTCCGTTATCATGTTCTTTGCCTCCTATGCCCCAACGCTGAGCCAGGCGCACCCCATAGTCTGCGATATCGTATTGACCCGTTGACTTCATAACGACCACGGCAATCTGGGTAGACGTACTGTCATCAAAAGCAACAAGCTTACGTTCCAGCTGCTGCACCTGAGATGCCGAGAGTGTCTGCGTGTAATCATTGACCAAGGTATTGGGTGTGGCAGGAAAATCCTGCGCCCACACGACGACCCTGGTCAGCACCGTAAAGACGATTGCCAAAAACAGCTTATTCTTTCCCATCGCCAAAGGTTATATCATTCGGTAACTCATTGACATCATCCGCTTCACGTGGAAAGAAGTGCTGTAGCTGTTCTCCGGCATGCACGATTCCCTCGATAAGGCCCCGTACCAAATCGCCCCCTTTAAAGTGATGCAACATGCGCTCTTTTGTTTTTTCCCAGAAATCGGCGGGTACCCGTGCATGGATGCCGCGATCTCCCACGATGGCAAACTGATGATCTTCAGTAGCCAGGTAGATCAATACACCGTTATGCTGGGCCGTTTTATCCATACCCAGCCGTTGGAAATATACCATCGCCCGGTCCAATGGTTCTCCTTTACAATGGGGTTCTACCGCCAACCGGATTTCACCCGACGTGCGGGCCTCTGCTTGCTGGATGGCAAGGACTATTTTTTCCTGCTGTTCTTCTGTGAATGCTTGCATAATTCCTAAAACTGCACTTCAGGGGCTTGATTGGCGCCCGCTTCTGCAGTAAAATAGCCTTTCTGTTTAAATCCGAAAATCCCCGCAGTCAGGTTATTAGGAAACCGCCGTACCGATGAGTTGTATTCCTGAGTGGCCTCGTTGAATGCCCGGCGCTCCGTACTGATGCGATTTTCCGTGCCTTCCAATTGAGCTTGCAGCTCCAAAAAATTCTGATTGGCTTTCAACTCGGGATAGCGTTCTACGGTAACCAGCAAGCGGCCCAACGATTGCGACAACGCATCCTGCGACTGCTGAAATTGCTGAATCGCTTCGGGCGTCAGGTTCTCGGGGTCAACGGTAACCGATGAAGCTTTGGCACGGGCTTCAATGACTTGCGTAAGGGTTTCCTGCTCAAAGTTAGCCGCACCTTTCACCGTATTGACCAAATTGGGAATGAGGTCTGCACGGCGTTGATACGCATTTTCAACCTGTGCCCATTTCCCTTTCACGTTTTCCTCCAAGTTAACGAGGGTATTGTACCCGCAGGAGCTGAATGTCATGGCGGCAAACAAGCCTACCATCGCCACCGTTAATCGTCTCTTCATATTGATTGAGTTTAAATGCATTATTGCCACTAATTTACAACTTTGATGACAAAATCCATACCTTTGTTACACTTCGGGATAAAAACCCGACATCCTAACATGCAGCAAGAAATCGAATTACCCATTCTTCCTGAGAAAATTTCAGACGAATCGCACATCCTCCGAAAGGGCGCAGCACAGCTGAACATCGCGTTAACACGCATCAAAGGCCTAAAAATACGCAAGCGTTCCATCGATGCACGGGGAAAACAAGTCGTGTTCCGCATCCGCGTTATCTTTTACATTGATGAGTCGCCAGTGTCGGAGATTTTCCCGGCTCATTATGTCAATGTTGCAGGTGCATCGTCCGTACTGATTATAGGCGCGGGGCCTGCGGGATTGTTCGCGGCCCTGCGTTGCCTGGAGAAGGGGCTACGTCCGATCGTCATCGAACGGGGCAAGAACGTACAGGAACGCCGCCGGGATCTGGCAGTGTTGAATAAAGCGGGAATCGTAAATCCCGATTCTAATTACTGTTTTGGTGAGGGAGGTGCGGGCACCTACTCCGATGGGAAACTTTATACGCGCTCCAATAAGCGGGGCGATGTACAGCGGGTGTTACAACTACTGGTAGCACACGGTGCTACGGATGACATTTTAGTCGATGCTCGTCCGCACATTGGCACGAATAAACTTCCGCACATCATCCAGGCCATACGTCACACCATCTTGAAACACGGCGGCGAAATCCATTTCAACAGCAAAGTGGTAGACATCACCGAAGCATCCGGGGAGGTAACCGGGGTAACGCTGGCCTCCGGCGAGCACCTGAATGCCAAGCATGTTATAGTAGCCACCGGCCATTCCGCGCGTGACCTCTTCGAACTGTTCCACCGCAAGCGGTGGCTGGTGGAAGCCAAACCCTTTGCGCTGGGGGTCCGCATCGAGCATCCGCAGGAGATTATCGACCAGGCACAGTACCATTGTTCGGTGCGAAGCGAACACCTGCCCCCTGCCTATTACAGTTTGGTGGAGCAAGTGGGTGGCCGGGGCGTCTTCTCCTTTTGCATGTGTCCCGGCGGCGTCATCGCACCGTGTGCCACGGATAAAGGCGAAGTGGTCGTCAATGGCTGGTCGCCTTCCAAACGAAACAACCCTTACGCCAACTCAGGCACGGTGGTACAGGTCAACCTTGAAGATGTGCCCCACGCGGCAAAATATCCCTTTGCCCTGCTAGATTTTCAGCACGAGGTAGAAGAACGGGCCGATGTAGTCGGTGGCGGTAATCTGGTGGCTCCTGCCCAGCGGATGGTTGATTTTGTGGAAGGCAGGCTTTCCAGCAATCTTCCCGCAAACTCCTACAAACCGGGCACGAAAAGCGCCCTGCTTTCCGACGTGCTACCCGCTTTCGTCCATGATGCCTTGCGGAAGGCGCTGCCATTGTTTGGCAAGAAAATGAAAGGGTATTATACCAACGAGGCGATATTGGTGGGGGTGGAATCGCGTACGTCATCGCCCGTTCGGATACCGAGGGATAAAGATACCCTGCAGCACCCACAGATTAAAGGGCTATATCCTTGTGGTGAAGGCGCCGGCTATGCAGGAGGAATTGTATCGGCAGCCATTGATGGGATGAACTGTGCAGATGCGATAGAGGGTTGAGGCACCCGACTGTTCTGTTCTGTCCTGCATCCCGTTTTTGGTCTTGCACGATTAATTTTTAATTTTGTCCTTTCCAATTATGTTATAAACCTATTATAAGCTCCATGGAAGAAATAAACGGCTTGTCAGATGATGCGCTATTAGCGCTATTAAAAGCTGATGATGCCCGCGCGTACGACATGCTTTTTGCTAAATACTATAAACTGTGTTATGTAAACGCCTATTTTTACCTAAAAGACGAAGAAGAAGCGAAGGATGTGGTACAGGAATTCTTTGTTGACTTATTTGAAAAAAAAGGATATTTCCATTTAGAAGGCAATATAAAGGGGTATCTTTACCGTGCAATCACAAACCGCTGTTTCAATAGATTGCGGAGCGCGGAGCGTGAGCGGAAGCGCAAGGAACACCTGGGATTGGATGGAGTAACGGAAGATGCATTACCCGACCCCAGCACAAATGAAAAAATGTACGATAAGTTGCACCAGGCATTTTCATTGCTATCGGTGCAACGAAAAGAAGCACTCAAGCTCGTTTATGTGAAGGAAAAACGATACCAAGAAGCGGCAGACCAAATGGGAATCAGCGTCAATTCGTTGAAAACGCACCTGAAGATCGGACTGAAAAAAATGCGAGAGGCACTGATGCGTCCGGCAAAAGATTAGCCCGATTCGTGCGGGCTGGTGTAACTATAACTATGGAATCCCAATACGAGACGATAAGGCGGTTGTATATAGAGAAGCTTTCCGGCGTGATTTCGGAAGCAGATGAAATTCGTTTGGCTGGTTTACTGCAATCTGATGGGGCAGCACAGCAGATTTGGCAGTCGTTCGACGAAGAACGTTTACGAATAGATGTTGACGATTTTCTGTCCGGACTGGAGCAGGAGCACGAGTTAAATCAATTGAAAGCGCGCATCACCGCTAAACGGACCACCCGTATACGGCGTCTTTGGCGTTATGCCGCCGTGGCAGCTGTAATCATTATAGGGATTTTCATTTTCCGATACCAGGAACAAACCGCTCCGATCGAATTTCCGATGATAGCTGCGACTTCCGACCACGTGCAGTTGCTTACCCAAGATGGCCAAGCGGTTGATTTGGACGGATCGGGCCAAGGGATGGTGCATGCCTTGGGACCATTGGAGATCCGTGTCGTAGGAACGGAACTGCAGTCGGTTCACTCACGAGAAGTCGTAATGAGTACGCTGGTGGTCCCCCCAAAGCGTTCGTATCAAGTTACGTTGCCCGATGGGACCAAGGTATGGCTGAATTCAGCGTCAGAGCTGCATTTTCCCTCACGATTTGACGATAGCGTCCGTGAAGTTTCCTTGAAGGGGGAAGGCTATTTCGACGTCGCAAAAAACGAGCAAAAGCCATTCATCGTTCATGCGGGGGGTACGGTTGTAGAGGTTTTGGGTACCCGATTCAACGTAAGCAGTTATCGCGAGGAGCCCATCCGGACAGCACTGGTTGAAGGCAGTGTAAAAGTTTCGGCAAAAAACGAACCGCCTATTTTTCTTCACCCGGGCCTTATGTCCGAATTTGATGGGAACCGATTCCAACAAGCAACATTCGACACCGTGGAAGCGACCGCTTGGATAGATGGTGTATACTACTTCAACAACGCATCACTCGACGAACTCGCTCCAGTCATTAACCGATGGTATGGCCTTTCGGTAAAACTAGCCGACGGCAGACTTACCCGCCATCGGATCAGCGGCCTGCTGGAAAGAGATCACCTTGCCTATTTCCTTTCAGACCTTCATACGTCAACCGGTATTTCATACCGCATTGAGGAAGACACGCTTATTTTTTATTAGTTTCCTGAATAGCTGATCAACCGTTCACCCGATTCTGAAGTATCGGTGTAGTACCTGTGACCGGAGGGGAATTTCCCTTCAGCATTATAAACGATACTAATTCAAATGAACAACATCAAAAGAACCGTGATCAGGAAGCGAATGCTTTTGCTGACAATGTCGTGGATATTCTTCGCGACGACGACCCAGGCTGAAATCGAAAACCAGGACATCACTGACCGGATGGTCACCATGAAGGCAGAAAATGTATCGCTGGCCGATGCCTTCGGCATGATCAGAAAAGAAACCGGTTTGACTGTTTTCTACGGTAACCAGCTGCTCGATGACCGCGAGCGGGTCAGCTTTGACTTTAAGCGTAAAAAACTCAACGAAGTGCTGGACTACCTGCTCGAAGACAAAGGAATTCTCTATGAGTTGCGCAGAAACCGCGTCATTGTGCTGGAACGGGTGGCACGCAACAGACCTGGGGACCTACCCGTTAGTCCACGTCAGGAAAATCCGCCGAGTCGCTCCGTTCAACCCTACTACATCACGGGGATCGTGAGCGACCTAAACGGCCCTGTTGCCGATGTAACCGTTCAGGTAAAAGGAACCTCGCGGGTAACCTCGACGGGAGCATCCGGACAATACCGCATTCAGGCAACCACAGGCGAGGTGCTGGTATTCCGAAGACTGGGGTATCTGGAGCAAGTGATCACCGTGACCGAAGGCAAGACACTTGACGTCACCCTTACGGAGAGCATACAAGACATCGATGAGGTGATCGTGGTTGGATACGGAACCGTGAAGAAAAAAGACCTTACCGGTGCGGTGGCCCAGGTGAAAGCACAAGAAGTCAATGCCTTTCCAAATGCCAATGCGCTACAGGCACTAGCGGGCCGGGCGCCCGGTGTGCACATCCGGCAAAGCTCCGGCGCCCCCGGTCCGAGCCTGTCGGTCCGGGTGCGGGGCGGCAATTCGATCCAGGGAAGTAACGAACCGCTGTATGTGATTGACGGCTTTCCGATTGCGGGATCAAACCCCTCCGTGGTCAATACCGCCGATATCGAAAGTATCGAGATCCTGAAGGATGCATCGGCCACCGCCATCTACGGCTCGCGTGGTGCCAATGGGGTAGTGATCATCACGACCAAAAAGGGAAAGGCCGGCCGCACGAATGTATCGTTTGAAACCAGCTACAGTACCCAGCAGTTGATCCGCAAGATCGACCTAATGAATGCCCAGGAATATGCACATTTCTATAACCAGCAGGCAGTGAACGATAAGGTGGCTCCGTATTTCACGGACGATCAGATCGCAGCGTTTGGTAGCGGGTTTGACTGGCAGGATTTCGTATTTCAACGTGCACCGATGGCCACAGCAGCACTTGGTGTAAGCGGGGGGAATGAAAAGACACAGTTTTCCATCGGTGGAAGCTTCTTTGGGCAGGACGGTATCATCAAAGGGAGTAACTACGACCGCTATTCGCTGCAGAGCAGCGTTAACCACCGGATAAATGACAAATTCTCCGCGGAACTGAACATGGTCCTCTCCCGCCTGACAACCGAACGGCGGGACAGCGGCGGTGGAAGCCGCGGTAATTCCATGATCGCAGCGGCCATTTCTGCCCCACCGATCCTCACCCCCTACAACGAAGACGGTTCCTACCGTATTCTTCACACCGCATATCCGTTCTTGGCCACCGACCTGCGTAACCCGATCAACTGGATCAACGAAAGCTCCGCCCAAACCAAGGCCAACGTAGCGCTGATCAACGCCGCAATCTCCTACCGGATCACGCCGGAGCTTATATTGAAGATAGCGGGAGGACTGGAAAACCGGGACGACCGTTCGGACAACTACACAACCACCTTGTTTTTCGACAGCCCGGGAATCGCTAATATATCTACCACCCAGCAGGCCAGCTTATTGAATGAAAATACGCTGAACTATACCAAAACCTTCGATAAACACACCCTTGCCGCAGTGGCAGGCGTTACCTACCAGAATTTCATCAACACATCAGTCAACGCCGGGGGAACGGATTTTCTCTCCGATATTTATGGAACCTACAACCTTGGGGCGGCAGGCACACCGGGCGTACCGGGTTCGAATTACGTAAAATCGGCACTGGTGTCTTTCCTCGGACGTGCCAACTACAGTTACGACGATCGTTACCTTGCCACAGTGAGTTTCCGCCGCGACGGATCGTCCCGTTACTCACCAGGAAGCAAGTGGGGGAATTTCCCCTCGGCTGCACTGGCGTGGCGCATCTCAAACGAGGACTTCATGGCCGGTATATCGACGATCTCTGACCTGAAACTACGGGCGAGCTGGGGGCTCACCGGCAGCCAGGCCATCGGCCCCTACACCACATTAAACTTGCTGTCCGCGGGTAAAACCATCTTCAACAATGAATATTTCAACACCGTCGGCCCGTCTACCCGGCTGCCAAACGACCTGACCTGGGAAACCACGGAACAGCTGGATATCGGTGTGGACGTAGGCCTCCTGAGTAACCGCATCCTGCTGACGGCCGATTATTACCTGAAGAATACGCGTGACCTGCTGAGCGACGTGCGCCTGCCGGCATCCATGGGCTACACCACGGCCATCCGCAATGTGGGGAAAGTACAAAACAAAGGGTTCGAGTTCGGCATCGAAGCACGGCCTTTTACGGACAACTTTTCCTGGGATATTAACGCCAACATCGCGTTCAACCGGAATAAAGTCGTCAGCTTGTATAACCAGGAGGATGTTTTACGTGACAACATTGGTATGATCATCGTCAGTGACGCCACGAGTATCCTGCGGGAAGGCCGACCGGTTGGCCAATTCTGGGGATACATTGAGGATGGCTATGATGAAAAAGGCGACATTATATACCGCGATATAAACGGGGATGGCAGCATCAGTTCGGGTGATAAGACCTATATAGGCAATGCAAACCCCGATTTCACCTATGGGTTCAACTCGGTCATGAACTACCGGAACGTTGAGTTTTCATTTTTTCTGCAAGGCATCTATGGAAATGATATTTTCAACGCCAGTTCCATCACCAATACAATGGACTATGGGTTTGGTCTGAACATGCCCAAAAGTGTTTACGAAAACCATTGGACAACCGATCGAACCGATGCCGACTATCCACGGATCAGCCGTTCAACGCCGGTAAAGGTTTCTACCCGCTTTATTGAAGATGGATCATACCTTCGGTTGAAGAACATCTCGCTTGGTTACAACTTACCGTTGACGGCACTGAATATCAATAAGGTTCAGCGCATTCAGGTATATGTAAGCGGCCAGAACCTGTTTACCCTGACCAACTACACCTGGTGGGACCCGGAAACGAACTTCCGGCTTGATCACAACAGCTATCCATCGGCAAAATCGGTTACGTTTGGTATCCGCGCCGGATTTTAAATAATTCTTAGATACAATCGCATGAAAACGCTGATAAACACTGTAGGTTTCCCAAAACCTTCCAACATACCTTTTACCGGAATGATAAAATTGGTCACCTCGCTTTGCATGGCCTTGCTTTTCGCTGCCTGTGAAAAGGCCCTTGAAGAAGCGCCCAAACAGATCTCGGAAGAAAATTTTTACAACACCGAAGCAGAAGTGGAAGCGGCGGTCAACGCCATTTACCCGCCGCTTCGGAAAGACCTGATGCCAAACTACATTGCCACGCTGGAGTGCCAGTCGGACTGGATGTACGGCCGCGGCAGCTGGACGCCTCTGAGCAATTACCAGGGGTTGGACGATGCAAATATTACACGGATACAGGGCTTTTGGAACGCCTTCTACCTCACCGTACGAAATGCAAACCTCGTCATCGCTAACGCCTCTGAGAAAGAAGCGTTTAGAGTTTATGTAGCTGAAGCCCGATTTCTGCGGGCATTTTCCTATTTCCAATTGGTAAGGAACTGGGGCGGGGTGCCCCTGCGTACGGAAGCGAACATGGCCGAGAAAGACCTGCCGCGCAGTACGGAAGACGAGGTCTATCAACTCATCCTGGCGGATCTGACTGCTGCCGCGAGTGAACTGCCTGAAACCGCATCGGCCAGTGGCAGAGCCACCAAGTGGGCCGCCAAGACGCTGCTTGCCGAAGTGTTTTTGCAGTTGAACCGGTATAGCGAAGCCGCCGAACAGGCCAATGAGGTGGCACAGGCCGGGTTCAGTTTGGTCAGCGTGAGCAGCAAAGAAGATTTTCAATACAACATCTTTGGCCCCGACATTATGGCAAGCAGTGAGGAGATTTTCGCGCTGAAGTATGCCCGCCTACCGGGACAGGGCAATTACATCCTGTGGATATCCAACCACCCCAGTACCAAACTGCTTACGGCCGATGGTACGGGTGCCTACGCCGTTCATGGCGATGCCACAAACCCGAACTACCTCGACTGGGATGACCGTGATATCAGGAAACAGCTTTGGGATCAGATTGATTTCGGGTTGGGTCCCAACACGTTGGTCAGTGCCAAGTACGCGGACCCGGGTGCGCTCGACCGAAATACCGCCGGAAACGACCTGCCCATCTACCGGCTATCCGATGCGCTGCTGATCTTCGCCGAGGCAAGTGCCCGGGCCGAAAACACCGTCAGCGCAGCGGCCATGGAAGCGCTGAACAAAGTGCACCGGCGGGCGTACGGATACGCTCCGAATATCCCGGCTGAGGTCGACTTTGATTCAGCAGATTATACTGTCGAAGCATTTATAGACCTTGTTATCCGTGAACGGGGTTATGAGTTTGTCTATGAGGGCAAACGGTGGTTCGAACTGAAACGGACCGGAAAGCTTGACGACCTCATCCTGCATGGCAAAAGGAAACCGGTGGTCCAGAAACATCTGCTATGGCCGATTCCGCTTTCTGAAACGAATTTTAACAACGCAATAGACCCGGCAATCGACCAGAACCCGGGCTACTGATACATCCAGAAACAAACAGATACGAAAACAAATGGACAAAATGAAACGGAGGGCAGCAATTGCCACGATGGGCGCATTCTCCTTGGGGCTAACTGCGCCCCGGCTACTCAACGGAGAAGTGATCCAGCGGCCCCAGCCGATTAAGAAAGAAACATTGCACACCGACATCCTGGTGATCGGCGGCGGTACCGCCGGGGTGGTTGCCGCTATACAGGCGGGCCGTGCAGGCAAGAAAACGATCCTGGTCGAAAACGGAAGCATGCTGGGCGGAACAACGACAACCGGCGGGGTGGCATTCCCCGGTCTTTTCTTTGCCTGGGGCAAACAGGTTATCGGCGGTATCGGGTGGGAATTGGTACAGGAAGCGGTGGCATTGAACGATGATCAACTGCCGGATTTTTCTGTCCCGCACGGTCGCCAGCACTGGAAACATCAAGTGCATTTGAATGGCCCGCTTTATGCCTTGGTCATTGAGGATAAATGTGTGGAAGCGGGGGTAGACATTCGCTTTTACGAGACGCCGGCGGAAATTGTAGAACATCCGAAGGGTGGGTGGAAGGTAACCACTGTTGGGAAAGGTACACAGACCGAGATCGTATGCAACCAATTGATCGACTGTACCGGAAACGCATTAGCCGTATCCCTAGCGGGATTCAACCGATTGCGCGGAGCGGAGATCCAACCCGGCACACTAATGTTCCGCATCGGTGGCTATTCGCTTGACCAGCTTGATATGCCACAGATCACCCGCGCGTTTAAAGAGGCGGTCGACCGCGGTATCCTCATTAAGGGCGAGTTTCTCAATGTGGGGTCGTTGCTGCATAAAGCCGGCGACAACGTACAGCACATTGCAGCCGCCGATGCAACTACCTCTACATCGCATACCATTGCCAACCTAAAGGGGCGAGCGTCACTGCTGCGGACCGTAAAATTCCTGCGTACGCTGCCGGGGCTGGAACGCCTGAAAGTATTGGATATGCAGCATGAAACGGCTTCCCGTGAGACTTACCGCATCGACAGCACCTATCAGATTACCCACGAAGACTACGTGACGGGCCGGATTTTTGACGATGCGGTTTCCTATTCGTACTATCCGATAGACCTACACGACGAAAACGGTGTGGTACCGAAACACCTGAAAGAGGGTTTTGTAGCAACCATACCTTTGCGCGCGCTCATTCCCCAGGGAAGCCGCAACCTGATTGTTGCCGGCCGTTGTTTAGGCAGCGACCGGTTGGCCAACTCGGCCTTGCGCGTGCAGGCATCCTGCATGGGTATGGGGCAAGCAGCAGCGGCGGCAGCGGTGATTGCTCACAGCCAGGGCAAAACGCCGGCAGATGTGCCGATGGCAGACCTCAGGCAACTCCTAACTGGACACGGGGCGATCGTTCCGGCACAATACACATGAGGAGGTAAGTCATGATGAATCGTGTTCTTACGATGGGGATCGTGCTGGTCGTGTCGTTATGCGGGAACACCGTTGCGTGGAGTCAGCAACAAGTAGCACCGATCCGCTATTTCACAGAACCCACGCTGCCCCAGGATGTATACCTCATACACCCGATTCCTATTGACACGGGTGAAACCGCGGCACCGAAAGATACCTTGTTTCAACTGATGTCTTTGGAAGGAAAGCCTGTCTCGTATTATCGCAGCGTGGTTACGGAAGTGTGCTTTGATAACAGTTGCCGGTTGCTGCGCGTAAATCTATATTGGAATGTGACCGGAAGATACCTCGGTTTTGAATTGCCGCCCCACGAGTTTCTCAGTAAGGCGGAACATGAGCCGTTCACTCTGGACGAATACCTGCGGCTGCACGATATCTTAACCGACAGCCTGTCACCGATCGGCTCATTTACCTACGAAGAGCTGGTACCTATGCGTCCCGTCATCGGAGTATTGGATGGAATTACCGGTGCCACTTCCCAGAATGTGCTGCAATATGTAGTAAAAGGAGCGGTTTTTACCACCTATACAATCTGGAACCTGATATACGGCGACACGCAGCGAGAGGTGGTAAAGGCGACGGAGCAAGCCTTGGATGCGAATTATTTGCTTGCTATTCTGAACAGCGCCAGTGTATGGGATCGCCATTGGGCGTTGAATCGGCTCAGTCTCCTATCCGATACTCCCGGAGTCCTAAAAGACCGGGTGCTTGATCTAGTATGCAGTGAATCGTACAACCTGGCGGCCCATGCCATCGAGGCAGTGCCGCAGGCGTGGTGTGCGGAGTCGGCGTTCCAGCAAGCACTATGGGCCGAATTTGACTGTGTTCAGTATGCATTGAAGCCAGCGCTACTCAGGAAAATCGGCGCGTGCGACCATCCCGATGATACGGTTCTACTGGATATTGCACGCCACTTGCCGCCCATGAATGGCCCCGTATTGACTGCGGGGTTGGAAAGCCTGCGTAAGTACCTTCCGGAAAACCAGGCCCTACTTTTGCGGGTAGCTGCTTTGCTGGACCATGAGAACCGATTCGTGGCAAACCAGGTAAAGAAATTTTTGGATGAGGTTACTGCCGATAATTTGGAATGACAAATGCGACACTGATCCGCGATAAAAGATTAAAAAATAATTGGAAAATAACCGTCCACTGCGTTACATTTGCTGACAGCAGGAATATCAGCGAAAGTAGCTCAGTTGGTAGAGCATCAGCTTCCCAAGCTGAGGGTCGCGAGTTCGAGCCTCGTCTTTCGCTCCATCAACGCCCGATGCGTACGGTCGCATCGGGTGTTGTTCAGTAACCGACCAGCCATCATTCCATCCGCAAAAACGCCAATACTTCCCCCTTGGGAAGTTCCCGTGATGCATAATGCAGGCTTAGGTCTTGATTAGCATGTTCCCTTTCCAATCGCGACAACTCCCCTACCGCGATTATCATGTTGGTGTTCGCTCCTTTACCATCGGCAAAATCCCATTTCTTAAGCGTGTTTCCACGTTCGTCTTTAATGGCAATACTCCGATCCGTGCCGACCCCATTTCCATGACAGTGCGTATAATTAATACGCAGTTGGTCATTTGCATTTGCCTTCTCCAATTGCAGTTTCCGCAAACTCAGGGGCTGATTCACGTACTGTTTCAGGATGAGCTTGTTGTTGAGATAGATTTCGTAACTGTCCAACCCCAAGTTAGCGGTAAAACCAAACACCGTAAAGCCGAGCGCAACAAGCATAAATAGCTGCATGAATGCTTGTTTGAATGTCTTGTGTTTCATGACTCTTTTTTTAACAATAGTAAGAGAAACCGAAAAGAAGCAGAAAAATAGTAGACCAACGCCTAAAAGAATAGACCAACATTAGCTGCCGGAAATCGCCCGCTCTAGTTGGGCTTTGTAGTTTCTACCGATGGGTATCTGGTGCTCGCCAATGACGATCCGGTTTTTTGCGATGCGTATAATTTTTTCGCTGGCAACAATAAAGGACTTATGGACACGGATAAACTGGGGTGCAGGAAAAAGTTGTTGCATGGACTTCACGGAGCCTTTGACAACGATTTTGCCTGTCCCGGCATGGATGATGGCATAATCCTTCAGTCCCTGGATATAGGTGACATCGGCCAAAAACAGCTTAATTTTCTGCACGCCACTTTTTACAAAAATAAATTCCGGTTCACCCGTGCTGATTTCAACGTCGGTCTGCTCGCCTTTCAGTGAAAGGAAATCGTTGATTTTTTCGAGTGCAACCCTAAAGCGGGGAAAGGATATCGGCTTCAACAGGAAATCGATAACCCCCAGTTCAAATCCTTCAAACGCATAATCCCGGAAAGCCGTTGTAAACACCGTAATTGGGGGGTTGGGTAGCATCCGCAGCAGGTCGATCCCATTCATTTCAGGCATTTCAATATCCAGAAACAGCGCATCGACCGTGTTTTCCATCAAAAATATCCGGGCATCAAACGCATTGCCGAAGCTCTCCAACAGATTGACATGGGGCAGCTTTGCAATATAACCTGCCAGCACTTCCCTGGCGAGCGGTTCATCATCCACAACAACACAGTTTAGCATAGCAAATCTATTTTCAATAACACTTCGTATCGATCGGGCTGCTCGGTGATCTGGAGCAGGTAGTTAGCTGGATACAGGAGTTCCAGCCTTTTCCTGAGGTTCAGCAGGCCGATCCCTCCGTTTTTTTCCTTTTCCTCGAACGGGGGCTTGCTGTTCGCTATCCGTACTTCAAGCGTCTGGTTGATTTGGATATCGATATACAAGTACGCATCAAAAGCGGCCTTGCCGATCCCGTGCTTAAACGCATTTTCCACAAGGGGCAGTATCAAAAACGGCGGTATCCGGCAACGGTCTGCCGTGCCGGTGACCGTCATTCGGATATCTGCCTGATTGCTCTGCCTGATTTTCTCCAACTCCAGGTAGTTGCTCAGGTAATTGATCTCCCGCGCTAAGGGTACATACGGCTCGTCACTTTCATACAGCATATACTCCATCAACTCCGCTAGTTTTAATACGACATCCGGAGCCTCCTCGGATTTTTTCAAGGTCAGTGCATAAAGGTTATTCAGCGCATTGAACAGAAAATGCGGGTTGACCTGTGAACGGAGGTAATTGACCTCCGCCTGCAATTTGCCTACCTGCGCCTCTTGCAACATTTC
>Ga0182744_1000826_pt1 | contig 28374 bp, 28 predicted proteins | sample eDN3rd30CKraftMG_FD_128525 | JGI IMG/M metagenome (GOLD analysis project Ga0182744, IMG submission 128525) | Enriched Miracle-Growth compost microbial communities from Emeryville, California, USA - eDNA 3rd pass 30_C Kraft MG (version 2) (version 2) ... | reverse complement strand
GTCATTGGCGGTCTTCGCTATAGCTGGGAAAAGCGTTCGCAGTCCGGCGACCAGTTCCTGGGTTCGGTCAGCGCCCCGGTGCCGGCTCACTTGACCTTCATCGATTCGAAGAAATGGGACAGCTTCACGCCGCGCGCGTCCATCCGCTATGCAATCACGCCGCGCAGCAATGTCTATTTCACTTATAGCCAAGGCTTCAAGAGCGGCGTTTACAACACCAGCAACGTAGCCCAGGCGGATCTCGCCAACCCGGAGAAGGTCAAGGCTTTCGAGGTGGGCTATAAGGGACGCCTCAGCAGCGCGCTGACGATCGATGCGGCGGCGTTCTATTATAAATATGACGATCTTCAGGCGAATATCTTCACCAGCGTCAACGGCGTGCCGCTTTCCTTCGTCCGCAACGCCGCCAACGCCCGCATCTACGGCGCCGAAGTCGATGCGCAATATGTGTTCAGCCCCGCCTTCGACCTTCGCGCGGCCTTGTCCTATCTCGATCCCAAATATCAGGACTTCACCAATGCATCGGTGAACGTGCCCAATGCCCTCAATGCCGGCAACGACACGATCGCCTATGACGCAAGCGGTCAGCAGATGATCCGCGCGCCCAGCTTCACGGCATCGGTGACCGCGAACGGCCATGCCGACGTCGCGGGCGGCAAGCTGGATCTGATGGCGAGCCTTTATTACACCACAAAGGTCTATTTCACCTTCGACCATCGCATCCAACAACCGGGCTATGCCACGGTCGATGCGCGGGCGGCCTGGACGCCGGCGAATAGCGGCCTCACCGTTTCCGTCTACGGCAAGAACCTGACCGACAAGGTCACGCTCGGCGGTACGTTCGTTACCGAAGTGGCGGATGGTGTTTCCTACACCCAGCCGCGTACCTACGGCGTCCAACTCGACTACAGGTTCTAGAGGGAATTACCGATGGCGGCGGGGCGATCATCATCCATGGCGCGGCGAGCGCTGGCGGCAATGATGATCGCCTCCGTCATTTCCCTGCTCGACCGGCAGATCCTCAGCCTGTTGCTGATCCCGATCCGTGCGGATCTCGACATTTCCGACACGCAGGTCTCGCTGCTTCATGGCCTTGCCTTTGCAGCCGTCTATGCCATTGCGGGACTGCCCATCGGTTATGCGGCCGATCGGCTGAATCGCCGCAATATCATCATCATCGGCATCGTCATGTGGAGCCTGATGACGGCTCTTTGCGGCTTTGCCAACAGCTTCTGGGCGCTATTCCTGGCGCGCGTGGGCGTGGGCCTGGGCGAAGCCTGCCTCCACCCGGCCGCCTATTCGTTGATCAGCGACTATTTCCCGAAGGAACGGCGCGGCCGCGCCTATGGCATGTTCGGCGCCGCGGCGACGGTCGGCATCTCCGTATCGCTCTTTGCCGGAGCGGCAGTGATCGGCCTTCTGGGCCAGGACGGCGTGACATTGTGGCCATTGGGCCGTCTTCCCATGTGGAAGGCCGCCTTCCTGATCGCCAGCCTGCCCGGCTTCATCGTTGCCCTGATGCTGTTTTTCATTCGGGAGCCGGAACGGCGGGAAATCGCCGCAGCCCATCACGCCCCCACGGGGCTGGGAGCATTTCTACGGCAGCGGCGCGGCGTCATCGCCCTGGTTTTCGCCGCCTATGGACTGATCAATTTCGCAGGCTATGGCGTTCTGGCCTGGATGGCCACAGCCTATGTGCGTGTTTATGGACTTTCGCTGGCTTCTGCGGGGTTCATGGTCGGTGTCGTCATGCTGTTCGCGTCGATCATCGGCGCTTTCCTCGGCGGCACGCTCGCTGACCGGTGGAATGCGCGCGGCATTGCCGGCGGCCGTTTTCGAGTGGTGGTGCTCAGCGGCGTTGTCGGCGCGTTCGCCTTTGCTGCCTGGTGGGCGATCGACAGCTTCGCCCTTTCGTTCCTATTCGGTGTCATCGCCTTCACCATGCAAGTCGCGTCGACCTCAACCGCGCCCTCGGTGATCGCGGATGTTGCGCCCAACCAGTTCCGCGGACAGCTCTCCGCCCTGTATCTGCTCGTCACGGGCCTGGGCGGCATCGCGGCCGGACCGACAGCCATCGCATTTGTCAGCGACATGGCGTTCGGCTATGATGACGGCCTACGCTGGGCTATCATCATCGTGACCGTGCCCGCGCTGCTCCTCGCCGCCTTGCTGGCCTGGATTTTCCGCGGATATTATTCACGCGCGGTCGCACAGCCGCCGGCCGAAATCCTGAATACAGAACAGATTGGGCTATTTCCGGGAAAGAGGATGAACATATGAAGGACTATTGCTTCGTCGTATTCACGAAACCCGTGGCCGGTCAGGATGCGGAATATAACCGCTGGTACGATACACGCCATGTCCCGGATGTGCTGGCCGTGCCCGGCTTTGTCAGTGCGCGCCGCTATGCGGCGGATGTCGAGGGCGGGCGTCAATATCTCGCGCTGTACGGAATGAAGGCGGATGATCCCGAAGCCGTGCTCGCAGACCTGAGCGCGCGCGCGGGAACAAAGCGTATGCCGATGTCGCCCGCGCTCGACAATGAATCCATCAGCGCCGTCCTCTATGAAGCGCTGGAGCCCCTGGAAGCCGCGAGCGAGTAAATGACATGACCGACAATTTTTCCGGCGATACCAAAACCCATTTCGATCCGGCACAGCCGCCCGAACAGCACGACGCACCCGCGATCGTCCCGCGCATCGTGCTGCCCAAGGACGAAATCCCGCCGCCCCGTACCCTGGTCGACGATGCGTCTGACTGGGTTCCGGCCGTGAAGCCGATCGACATCAAACGCTATACCAGTCCCGAATTTCATCAGGCCGAAATCGAGAAGATGTGGAGCCGGACCTGGCAGTTCGGGGTCTGGAGCGGCGACATCCCCAATGCGGGCGACATTTACGTGTATCGCAATGTCGGCCAATCGGTGATCATCGTGCGCCAGCGTGACGGATCGGTAAAGGCATTCCGCAACAGCTGCCTGCATCGCGGGCGCGAGCTGTGCACCGAAAAGACTCATCAGGAACAGTTGCGCTGTCCCTATCACGCCTTCACCTGGAGCCTGGAGGGCGACCTCAAATGGATTCCGGCCCAGTGGGATTTCCCGCAGATCGACCGTGCCGGCTTCAGCCTGCCCGAAGTGCGCGTGGAAGAATGGAACGGCTTCTTCTTCATCAACATGGATAAGAATGCGCCCAGCCTGCACAGCTATCTGGGCAAGATGGTGGATCAATGGAAGGACTGGGACTGGTCGGACCGCTACCGCTCCGTCACGGTAGAGCGCAAGCTCAACTGCAACTGGAAGGCGGCGATGGACGCCTTCATCGAAACGCTGCACGTCTATTCGTCGCATCCGGAGGCGGCCTTGCTGACGCCGGACACCGCCACGCAATATGACATGTATCCCGACGAACCGCATTTCAGCCGCTTCCATTCCATCGTCGGCTGGGCTTCGGCTAATCTCTCGCCGGAACCCAGCCAGCAGGAGGTGCTGGATTCCTACACATCGGTCTATCTGCCCGAAATGTTCGGCACGCCCGAGGGCGACCTTTCCGAAGGCGAAAGCGCGCGCGAGGCGCTGCGCCGCATCGCCGTGCAGGTCTATCGCGACAGGATGGGCCTCGATGTCAGCCAGATGCCGAATTCCGAACTGCTCGACGGCACGGAATATCTCATCTTCCCGCATTTCCTGATCTGGCCTTCAACGTCGAACCCGCTGGTCTATCGCTTCCGGCCCGGCGAAACGCCCGATAGCTGCCTGTGGGAAACATCCCTCTACCTGAAATATGAAGGGGAACAGCCCGCCCCCGGCCCGATCGTCAAGCTGGACGTTGGCGAGCCGATGCGGGACATTCCCGAACTGGGCTATGTCGGACCGATCCTGCAACAGGACTGCGACAATCTGGAATTCATCCAGAACGGCATGAAAGCCAGCGGCACCGGCGTCCTGGAAGTCGCGCGCTATCAGGAGGCGCGCATCCGACATTATCACGAGACGATTGATCGCTACCTTGCCAATTGAGGAGAGAGAGGAGGAAGGGTCTTGCGCGGCCATCGTCGTTCGGGTCGAACCCGCTGGAGTGGATATCCCGGTGCCAGCCGGGAAAGCACTGATGGCGTCCGCCCAGAGCGTCGGTATCCGCTGGCCCAATGTCTGCGGCGGTCAGGCGCAGTGCGGCGTGTGCGCGGTGGAGGTTCTGGAGTCGGACATGCCCCTGCCCGTCCCCAGCTTGCGCGAACAACAGATGCTGGATCGGCTGTCGGTCAAGCCCAGGCATGGCGGCACGATGCGCCTGGCCTGCCAGCTTGTCGTTCCGGCATCCGCGCGCGTCAGCAAACCCGGCGTGCGAAAACCGGCCGTCTCCTGAAGCGCGCGGCGTCGGATCTGACGCAATTTCCGGCGCCCGCTTTTGCGCGGGATGCTTTAGGCGCACGAGCCGCCGCCCTCCCCTTCCGACATGAACTCCCTCAACGCCCGGTGGAAGTTGCTGACCGCCTTTTCCTGAACGGGGTTGGTCAGCGCCCCCTTGAAGGCCCGCGACTTCATGCCGCGCTGCACTTCCTTGAGATTGGCGAAGTCCTGTTCGAGCACGCGCCCCCATTTCACCTCGCGATAGTCGGAATAATATTCCCGCTTGAGGCGCGGTTCCTTCCCCGGCGCATAGCGGACCAGCGACCAGACGTCGAAAATGCACTTGTCTGGATCGCGCCCATTGGGACGCGCCCGGTAACAGAGCACGCCATCGACCGAACTGTGGAGATAGACAAGGTTCGGAAAGACATGCCAGTCCTGGAACGAACGCATGATATATTCGGCGTCGATCTTCGGCCAGCCGGCGCCATCCTCCACCGCCGCCGCGATCTGAAATTCACGCAATTTCGCCAGGACCTCGCCCGAAGGCGCACCATCCGGCACTTCAGTCAGCAGCCGTTGCGCCGCTTCATAGGTGCGCGGCGTCACCATGGCGCCCAGTTCCTCATGCATCTCCTTCTGATAGGCGAGGACATATTTGCGCGTATCGGGATCGGCGGGCTTGCTCAGGCGCGAGGAAACCGTGAAGCGCGAGCGCCCGTCGGGCAGCGGCGGATACCAGAAGGCGCTGTGCGGCCCGAAGGCGCCGCTGTTCGAATAATCCTCCAGAAACTCCAGGAATTGGGGATGAGTCTGCTGGACGTGATAGGCTTCGGTAAAGCCCTCCAGCATCACCTTCCAGTTGGTGGGGAATTCCACGGAGCGATACCAGCGGAAACGCAAATTCTCGAACTCGAATCCATCACAGCGTTCGATCACCGGCGCGAGGAAGGTTTCCAGCGGTTCGCAATCGGCATCCATGTTGATGAATACAAAGCCGCCCCAGGTCGCCACCTTGACCGCCTGAAGGCCGATCTCCTCATCGCTGATGCACCCCTGCCAATCATGCCGGTCGACCACCTTGCTATTGCTGCCGTCGAGGTTCCAGCGCCAGCCATGATAGCCGCAGACAAATTCGCGCGCGGTGCCCGACCGGCCGACCAGGCGGCGTCCGCGATGGGGGCAGACATTATGGAAGGCGCGGATTTCACCGTCCTGTCCGCGCGTGACGATAATGCTGTCGTCCACGATGTCGTAGGCGATGTAATTGCCCGCGGCGGGGATTTCCTCTTCCCGGCATGCCACCTGCCATACGCGCGGCCAGAGATACGCCGCTTCGGCGTCGGCAAAGGCCTGGCCAAGATAATGCGCCTTATCGACCACCCCTTCGCGCCTATAGACTTTCGGGTCCAGATCGTCGGGTTCCCGGCTCATGACAATCCCTCTCATATTGGAATTCATTGCTTATGATAAGTAGATACTAAAAATTATCCACTTTGCAATTGACGCCATTGTATATCGGATACATGCTTTGTATTATTATATACTTTGCATGATGATTTATTTCGTGCTTATTTTTAATTCCTACATATGAGATTATTTTCATTCAATTTGCAATATCGGATGCATTGTTCCGCCAAGGACTGCATTTGAAACTATCGAACAGGGCGGAAAGCGTCCGGATTCAGGAGAATGATGTGGCGGGCGACGAGGATTTCGATTTCATCATCATCGGCAGCGGTGCGGCGTCGATCACGGCGGCCCTGGTCGCGAAGGAAGCCGGCGCGCGGCCGCTGATCCTGGAAAAGACGGACAAGGTCGGCGGGTCGACGGCCATGTCGGGCGGCGTCGCCTGGATGCCGGCCAATCCTCTGCAACAGGCTGCCGGCATCGCCGACAGTTATGAGAAGGCGAGAGCCTATCTGGATGCGTGCGCCGGCGACGTCGGCCCCGCATCGTCGCCCGAACGCCGGCACGCCTTTCTCGTCGAGGCGCCCAGGGTCGTCCAGTTCCTCCAGGATCGCGGTATGCAATTCGTCCATGCGGAAGGCTATTCCGACTATCATGAAGGGCAGAAGCCCGGCGGCGTCGCGCGCAGCCGTTCGCTGGTAGGGCAAATCTATGACGCGAGACGCCTGGGCGCATGGCGCGACCGCCTGCGTCGCAACGCCGGCACGCCGCCCATCCTGATGCATGAAGCCGGCGCCCTTGGGCATAATGGCCGCACCTGGAAAAGCCGCCGGACGTTCGTGAAGGTCGGCCTGCGCCTGTTGCGCAACAAGCTGGGCGCCGATCTGGTGGGCAATGGCATGGCCATTCAGGGCCGTCTGCTGGAAATCGCGCTGAACGCCGGCATCCCGATTTGGCTCAACGCCGCGGTCAGGGGCTTCCTGATCGAAGACCGACGCGTCGTGGGAGTGGAGGCCCTAGTCGACGGCGCGCCGCGACGCCTGCGCGCTGAAAAGGGCGTACTGATCAATGCCGGCGGATTCTCGCACAATCTGGAGATGCGCAACGCATATCAGCAGCAACCCATCGGGACCGACTGGACCAACGCCAATCCCGGCGACACCGGGGAGGTGCAGCAGGCGGCGATCGATCTGGGCGCCGACGTCGCGCTGATGGAGCAAAGCTGGTGGGTGTCGGTTTCGATCGCGCCCGATGGCAGCAAGCTCATCCATCCCTTCGACATGTCGAAACCCTATTCGATGCTCGTCGACACGGGCGGCGAACGCTACGTCAACGAATCCACCTCCTATATGGAGGTCGGCATCCAGATGTATGCGCGCGACAAGGTCGTTCCGGCTGTTCCCAGTTGGCTGATCTCCGACAGCCGCCACCGCAACCGCTATATGTGGGCGGGGCGGCCCGCCGGCGAGCCGCCCAGGGAGTGGATCGACAGCGGCTATATGGTCCGCGCCGACACGATTGAGGAACTGGCCTCCAAATGCGGGATTCCGGCGGACAGGCTCAGGCAAACGGTCGATCGTTTCAACGGTTTTGCGGCAAGCGGCGTGGACGAGGATTTCCACCGGGGCGAAAGCGCCTACGACCGCTTTGCCGGCGATCCGACCGTCAAGCCCAATCCCAATCTTGGCCCGATCGAAAAGCCGCCCTTCTACGCGGTGCGGCTCTATCCCGGCGACGTGGGCACCTGCGGCGGCCTGATGACGGACGAGTTTGCGCGCGTCCTGCGCCCGGACGGGTCGGTGATCGAGGGATTATATGCGACCGGCAATTCGACCGCCTCGGTCATGGGCCGTTCCTATCCCGGCGCGGGCGCCAGCATCGGCGCCTCCATGACCTTCGGTTTCATCGCCGCGCGACATGCGACCGGCGCAAATGTCTAGGAGAGAAAAAATGACAACCCTTGCTCCTACGCCCACGGGCCTCGCGAAGCTGTTTTCGCCCATCCGCATCGGCACGCTCAATCTCGCCAACCGCGTGGTCATGGCGCCCATGACCCGCCACTTCGCGCCCGGCGGCGTGGTGACACCGGACGTGGCCGCTTATTATCGCCGCCGCGCGGAGGCTGATGTCGGCCTGATCGTGACCGAAGGCGCCTGGGTCGAGCATCCCGGCGCGTCCAACGACCCCAATATCCCGCGCTTTTATGGCGACGACGCGCTGGCGGGATGGAAGATGGTGCTGGACGAAGTCCATGCGGCCGGGGGCAAAATCATCCCCCAGCTCTGGCATATCGGCCTGTACACGGCGGCCCCGGTAGCGGGCATCGAAAAACCGCTTGAGCCGCTGCGCGACGATCAGGTCGGGCCGTCAGGCTATTCGGGCACTATCGGCGTCATGCCGACGCTCCAGGGCAGGCCGATGACCCAGCGGGATGTCGACGACGTCATCGAAGCCTTTGCCAGGGGAGCCAAATCCGCCTTCGACATGGGGTTCGACGGCATCGCGATCCATGGCGCGCACGGTTATCTGATCGATCAGTTCTTCTGGGACGAGACGAACCGGCGCGAAGACAGTTATGGCGGCGACCTGGCCGCGCGCACAGCCTTCGCGACCGAGATGGTCTCGGAGATGCGGCGGCGGACCGCCCCGGACTTCCCTATCATGTTCCGCTTCTCTCAATGGAAGCTACAGAATTACGGGGCCAGGCTCGCCCAGACACCCGAAGCGCTGGAGGCCTTCCTCACGCCGCTTGCCGATGCCGGCATCGACATTTTCGACTGCTCGCAGCGCCGCTTCTGGGAACCGGAGTTCGAGGGCAGCGACCTCAACCTTGCCGGCTGGACAAAGAAGCTGACGGGCAAGCCCACTTCCACCGTCGGCTCGGTCGGTCTGGATCAGGACCTGATGGAAGCGCTGGCCGGCGCGAGCGGAAAACCCGCCAGCATCGAAAAGCTGTTCGACCGCCTGGATCGCGACGAATTCGATCTTGTCGGCGTCGGCCGGGCGCTGCTGGTCGATCCGCAGTGGGCGAGCAAGGCGAAGGCCGACCGGATCGATACCGCCCTGCCCTACACGCCCGGCGCGCTCGGCAAGCTGTATTGAACATAACCACATATATGGGAGACTGAAAATGGCTACTATCCTGGAAACGTCGGTTGAAGCCGACATCCGCGCCATCAGCCGGATCAAGGGCTTGTATTGCGACACCATCGACCGGATCATCCGCGACAAGCAACCGGGCGATGAGGATATCCTCCGCTCGCTGTTCACCGAGGATGCGGTGATCGACTTCACCCTGCTGGACGGCAACGTCCATTCGGGCCGCGATGCGATCATGACGCTGTTTTGCGAAACCATGCCGTCCGTCACGGGGTGGATGTGGCACACCGTCGGCGCCGAGGTGATCGATGTGGAGGGCGACACGGCCAAGGGGCGCTGGACGCTTTACGCCATGGCGCTGCGCCGGACCGACATGAGCAGCCCGCCCTTCATTACTTATGGCCGGTATATGGACGAATTTCGCCGCGAAAATGGCGTGTGGCGGCAAAGCCGGCTGTTCTTCCTGAACGAAACCAAGGCAGCGGCATGAGCGACAAGCGCAACATCCTGCTGATCGGCGCCAGCGGCATGATCGGGTCGCGGATCGCGGTCGAGGCCGCGGCGCGCGGGCACCATGTCGTGGGCGTCGCCCGCAATCCGGATCGCGTCCCCGGCGCCGGCACGACCACCCCGGTAAAGGGCGATGTGTCCGACGGCGCCGCCCTGGCCGCGCTGGCGAGGGACGCCGATGTGATCGTGAGCGCCGTCAGCCCTAGAGGAGAGGGCGATCCGATGGCACAGGCGCGCTCCACCGCCATGGCTCTGGTCGAAGCCGCCAGCGCATCGGGCAAACGCCTGATCATGGTCGGCGGCGCGGGCAGCCTGTCCCTGCCCGATGGATCTGCGCTCATCGACCAACTGCCCGATACCCTGCTGGAGCCGCGCGCCATGCTGGCGGCGCTCGACATCCTGCGCCGCAGCGATGTGGACTGGACCTTCTTCAGCCCTGCGGCGACGATCGAACCGGGCGAGCGCACGACGCATTACCGTCTGGGAACGACCACGCTGATCAGCGATGCCGAAGGGCAAAGCCGGATAAGCGCGGAGGATTATGCTCACGCCTTGGTCGATGAAATCGAAGAGCCGCGCCACATCAGGGCGCAGATGACGATCGGCTACTGATTCGTTCGGGCGGCGGCAACGCTCGGTTCCGAAGGGAAGAGGGTGCCCGGTGCCACCCTCTTTTCGTTGAGGATTTTCAGGCTTCGCCGAACACCCGCTTGAAGATCGTGTCGACCCGGCGGAAGTGGTAGCCAAGGTCGAACTTCTCCTCGATCTGCTCCGCGGTCAGCGCCGCCGATACGTCCGGATCAGCCTTCAGCAATTCCATCAGAGAAAGCCGGCCGTCCGATTCCCACACCTTCATCGCATTGCGCTGGACGTAACGATAGCTGTCCTCGCGGCTCACCCCCGCCTGCGTCAGCGCCAGCAGCACCCGCTGCGAATGGACAAGCCCGCCCATCTTGTCGAGATTCTTCATCATCCGCTCAGGGTAGACGAGCAGTTTGTCGATCACCCCGGTCAGGCGGCCCAACGCGAAATCCAGCGTGATGGTCGCATCCGGCCCGATATAGCGTTCCACCGACGAATGGCTGATGTCCCGCTCGTGCCAGAGCGCCACATTCTCCATCGCGGGCATGGCGTAGCTGCGGACCATGCGGGCAAGGCCGGTCAGGTTCTCCGTCAGCACCGGGTTGCGCTTGTGCGGCATGGCGCTGCTGCCCTTCTGCCCCGGCGAGAAATATTCCTCCGCCTCCAGCACTTCGGTCCGCTGGAGGTGGCGCACTTCCACCGCCAGCCGCTCGATGGACGAAGCGATGACGCCCAGCGTCGCGAAGAACATCGCGTGACGGTCGCGCGGGATGACCTGCGTGGAGACCGGCTCGATAGCAAGGCCCAGCTTCGCCGCGACATGCTCTTCCACGCGCGGATCGATATTGGCGAAGGTGCCGACCGCGCCCGAAATGGCGCAGGTGGCGACTTCTTCCCGCGCCGCGATCAGCCGCGCCTTGCAGCGGGAGAACTCCGCATAGGCTTCCGCCATCTTGAGACCGAAAGTCACAGGCTCCGCATGGATGCCATGGCTGCGGCCGATGGTCGGGGTCAGCTTATGTTCGAAGGCGCGGCGCTTGACGACCTCCAGCAGCTTGTCGAGATCGTCGATCAAAATATCCGCCGCCCGCGAAAGCTGCACCGCAAGGCAGGTGTCCAGCACGTCGCTCGACGTCATTCCCTGGTGCATGAAGCGCGCTTCGTCGCCCACCTGCTCCGCGACCCAGGTGAGGAAGGCGATGACGTCATGCTTGGTGACGGCCTCGATCGCGTCGATCGCGGGCACGTCGATGGCGGGGTTGGTCGCCCACCAGTCCCACAGCGCCTTGGCCGCCGATTTGGGCACCACGCCAAGGTCGCCCAGCGCTTCGGTAGCGTGCGCCTCGATCTCGAACCAGATGCGGAAGCGGGCTTCCGGTTCCCAGAGAGCGGTCATGTGCGGGCGGGCGTAGCGAGGGACCATGGCGAATCCTGCATGATGGATGAAGGGTTGCCGCGCCGCCTAGCAGCGTCCGTTTCCAAGAGCAAATCGGCAGACGGCGGATCGAAATCCGCATCCATTCACCGCAATTACGATAGAATTTACAGCCGAAACGACCAGCTTGCAAAGACAGATGGAAGATCATGAACGACCATTCAGGAACCTAGTCGAGTATTGGGATATTACTCGGTCAAACCCTCGATGAGAACGAATTCATCGAGAGAATGATAATTCAGGAGACCAATATGCTACGTACACTTCTTTTCTCGACCGCTCTCGCCATTACCGCCCCTGCGGTCGCGCAGGAAGCCACGGCGCCCCAGCAGGGCACGACGCCGGCCGCTCCCCAAGCGGCGACCCCCGCCCAGCCCGGCGCGGCCGCGCAACCGGAAGCCGCGCCTTCCGGCCAGGCGAACACGGTCGCATCCATCGTGGAAAGCGAATTTCCCGCCTATGACACCAACAAGGACGGGCAGCTCGACAAGGCGGAATTTTCCAAGTGGATGGTCGCGCTGAAGGATCAGGAAATGAAAGCGACCGGAAAGACGCTGGCGCCCGCGGAGGTGACGGCCTGGGCTGACGGCGCCTTCACCACCGCGGATACGGACAAGAGCGCATCGGTCAGCAAGCCGGAACTCGTCGCCTTCCTCAGCGGCAGCGCGGGCTGACCCGACCGACAGGCAGTCCTGTCACGAAGCAGGAACGAAATTCCCAAGGGTCGCATCGAGGCGGCGCGAGCGAAAGGCCGCGCCGCTTTTTTTTGCGATTATGGAGCTTGCAGACCTCGTTGTGCGATGGCGGCCAGGAGCGGACGTTCAATGCCCGGCATCCCAGCGAAAGCTGGGATCTCCCTTGAGCTGGGTCGTGCCTACGAAGAGAGACGCCAGCTTTCGCTGGCATGACGAGTGGGGAATGGCAGCAAACCACCCATTGCCGCCATCCGGCAAGGTTTGAAAATCACCCAATCGCCCTTTCCTACCGGAAGCCGGAAAGGTCAGGTCCGCTTCTTGTTCGCATAGAGCAGCGCCGCGACGATCGCGGCTGAGCCTATGCCTGCGGCGGTTCCCACCCAGACACCCTTGCCGCCACCCTTGCGCGGCGGCGCCTTTCCGGCGGGAGGATTGATTGACGCGCCTTTCTCCTCAACGGCTTGGGGCGCAGTTTCTGGCGAATTGTCCTGGGTCTTGCTCATGATGCCCCCATGCTAAGCAACAAAGGCATCGGGGGGAAGAGGTCAAAACGTCCGACATGGGGCGATGCCGCCGTAATTTGGCGGCATCCGCGCAAAAGCGCAACCATGCCTCCGGCGTAACGATGCCGCTTTACCGGACGAGACGCTTCCGCCTTCCGACAAAATCGCCTAAGCTGAGCCCCGGATCAGCAGCCAAAGGACCGCCGATGCAATTTCTACGCACCGCCTTCTGGGTCGTCGTCGCCGTCACCCTCGCCTTCTTCTGCATGGCGAATTATGTGCCGGTCACGGTCCGGCTGTGGGGTGATCTGGTGATGGAAACCAAATTGCCCGTATTGCTGATCGGCGCATTCCTGCTGGGGGCGGGGCCTTTCTGGATCATGGCGCGTGCGACCCGCTGGCGCATGAAGCGCAGGCTGGAAAGCACGGAACGCGCGCTCGCGGCCGTCACCGCCGCCGCCACACCGACATCTTCCCCGGCTTCTCCCCTGCCCGCGCCGCAGACCGATGAGGCGGCGCTGTCCGCAGCCCCTTCTCCCCTCCATACAACAGGAACAGCATGAGCAGCCCGATCTATGTCGCCATCGACACGCCCAACCTTGAAAAGGCGCAGGCATTAGCGGGGCAGGTGCGCCATCATGTCGGCGGATTGAAGCTGGGGCTGGAATTCTTCTGCGCCAACGGCCATCACGGCGTGCATGAGATGATGAAATTCGGCCTGCCGATCTTCCTCGACCTGAAATTGCACGACATTCCCAATACCGTGGCGAAGGCCGTCCAGGCGCTGCATATGCTGGAGCCGGCGATCCTCACGGTTCATGCGGCCGGCGGCCGGGCCATGCTGGAAGACGCCAAGGCAGCGGCCGGCGTCAACACCAGGGTCGTGGCCGTCACGGTCCTGACCAGCCTCGACGACGGCGACCTGCTCGACATCGGCGTGGGCGGCAAGACGGAGGATCAGGTGGCACGCCTGGCCGATCTGGCGCGCAGCGCGGGCCTCGACGGCATCGTTTGTTCAGGCGCGGAAGTGGCCCTTGCCAAGCAGGCATGGCCCGAAGGCTTTTTCGTGGTGCCCGGCGTCAGGCCCGCCGGGGGAGCGATGGGCGATCAGAAGCGCGCCGTCACGCCCCGCGAAGCATTGGATCGCGGCGCATCGATCCTCGTCGTGGGCCGCCCGATCAGCCTTGCCGAAGATCCGGACATGGCCGCGCGGGAAATCGAAGCGACGCTGTAAGGAACCGCCGGTGGAGGGGGTGGAGGGGACGGAAACCACCCGCCCCCTCCCCGTTCGTCAGAAGCGGTAGCCGACGCTGGCGACAACCTGATGACGATCTGTGTCGACATCGAAATTGCGACTGGTCGCGCCGTCATCGAAGCGAATCCGGCCCTTATTATAGTTGGAATAGCGATATTCCACCTTGGCGAAGGTGTTGGTGTTGATGGCGCGCTCCACGCCCGCGCCGATGCGCCAGCCGTCCAGCTTGAACGCGGTGTCGGTCACCTGATTGCTATTGTCACCCGCCAGCACCTTCAGCTTGCTGTTGGTATAGCCGCCCTTCACATAAACCAGCGTCGCCGGGTCCGCCAGGATACCGGCGCGCGCACCGATATAAAGGTCGCGGCCCTGCTTGACTCGGCCGAAGCCGAAGTCATCGGTGAAGTCGTAGCGGCTGCTCTTGGCGGTGGAATTCGTGAATTCGCCTTCCACGCCGACCACGGCGCTGCCGAGGTTCACGTCATAACCCGCGCCCACACCGTAAAGCAGGCCGTCGATCGACTGGTCGTTGCGGCCATTGTCATTGTCGACGTCGCTGCCCGCGCCGACATGGTCATAGCCCAGGATCGCTTCGACGCGCGGGCCGGTGAAGGTCGGGCCGACGTCCTGCGCGAGAGCCGGGGAGGCGACTGCGCCGCCGGCGAGAAGGGTTGCGACGATTATCTTTCGCATAAAAATACTCCGTTTTCCTTATTCTTTCCGCCCGAAGGCGGTGAGAGTGTGAAAGCGGAGCAACGCCGTTGGTTGCATGAACCTAAGATAAACAACAACTTATGTGACCCATATGCCACAGTTGGGGACAGCCTGTCGTGGAACCGTTCCGTAATCGGGATCAGGCGAACCGGGCGGATGCGCCTGTCAATAATCCTTCGACACGCGCACATTCGCGCTTTCGCGGCCCAGCGTGGAGATCGCCCCCAGCAACGACAGCCACCGCGTCACCTGATATTCGATGCGTGTGGCGGAATAGCCCTGCCCATCGGTAATCAGTTCCACATAGGTCTTGCGCGTCAGATATTTGCCCGCCGCGATGGACGTCCCCTGTCCCTGCGTCGGATCGGCGGCCAAGATACGCAAGCGATCCAACCCCGCCGCCCTGCGCACCGCATTGATGGGATCAAGCCCGCCCCCGCCCTGCAGCGACCCCACCGCCGAAGCGAGCTGCAACGCTTCGGGCGCGGACAGGTTGGTGATCGACGTGCCGAACAGGATGCGGGACAGCAGTTCATCCTGCGGCAGGGCGGGAACGCTGGTGAAGCTGATGTCCGGCGACAGGCCGGTCCCGCCGACATGGATCGTCGCGCTGAGGTCCGCCACATCCGCCTCCGCCGTGATGTCGAGCGTGGGATTGACAGGCGTGCGGCCGTCGAACTGGATCAGCCCTTCGCGAAGCTCGAACCGGCGGCCCGCAAATTCATAGCCGCCGCGCACCAGTTGCGCCGTCCCGGCGATGGCGGGATTCGTTACCGTGCCGCCCAGGTCCAGATTGGCCCGCCATTCGCTGTCGAGACCAAGGCCGGTCACCATCAGGCGATTGCGCGCCTGCGCCTTGACCGCCAGCGTCCAGGGCGCATCGTTGCGCGGACGGTCGATCTCCTCGCCCCGGCGGTTGATCTCCACCACCTTGAGTTGCGGAAGCTGCGCCACCGCAGCCGCCCAGCCCAGCGTGAAGCGGCTCTTGATCAGCTTGAGGTTGCCGCCAATCGTGCCGCCCGAACCGTCCGACCGCAGCGTGATCGGTCCCGTCACCGTCGCGCCCAGATCGTCGCGATCGAGCAGCGTGGCATTGTCCGCCTGCAAGTTGAGGTCCATGCCGACGCCCGCCGTGCCCTTGAAGGTGAAGCCGCCGGTCCCCACCACCGATCCGCCGTTGCGCGCCGCCGCGGCGAAGCTGGAGATGACGAGCCGGTCCCCCGAAAAGCGGCCCCGCGCCTTGACCCCGCTCAGCCGCATTCCCGTGACGGGACTGTTGATCGCGACATTGTCGGTGGACAGCGTCCCCGCGATCGCCGGCTGGCCCAGCGTGCCCCTGACGTCGGCGGCCACGCTCACCGGCCCCGCTATGTCGACGATCTCCACGCCCGTCAGCCGCCAGAGCGTATCGGCCGCGCCGGCGTAGCGGAGCTGCGCGAACAGGGGCGCGCGGTTCAGCCGCTCGGCGAGGCTGCCCTCGCGTCCCAGCGGAGCCAGCAACGCCTGCGCCCGGCCGATGGTGCGCCCGTCCGACACGAAGATCATGCGCGTCGCCAGCCGATCCTGATCGAGCACGCCGTTGACGCCCACATCGACCGGACGGGAACTGAGCGACAGGCCGGAACGCGACAGCCCGCGGACGCGCAATTCGACCTTGCCCGTGGACATGCCGCCGCGCGGCTTGGCATAGCTGAGCGTGCCGGTCGCCACGCCGCCAAGGCCCAGATTGTCATAGGCGATGTCCAGCAAGGACAGCGGCAGCGTCTGCATCCGCGCCTCTATGGCGACCATCTCGCCGCCCAGGTCGCCGGCAAGCTGCAACGATCCCCCGGCATAACGGATGGTGGCGGGCGACAGATGCCAGCCCCCCTCCGCCCGCGTCAGCAGGGCCGCGCGGGCCAGCCGGATCGGCTTGCGGTCGATGGTCCCGCTGGCGGACAGGCCGATCCGGTCCTGTTCCACCTGCGCTTCGCCTTGCAGATCGAACAGGCGTCCGCGTTGCCCCGAAAGACTGCCGCGCACCGTGCCCCTGCCGTCCACCAGCTTCGCCGTGCCCGCCATGCGGCCCAGCAATATTCCGCCCATGCGCAAGCCCTGCGCCTGCACCGTCGCGTCGATGGACGTGCCGTCCGGGTCGAGCAATATGGCCGCATCCAGCTTGCCCCGCCCTACCGCGATAGCGGTCGGCCCGTCGAAGCTCGCGCGGTTGGCGGCAAGGTGCAGCAGCAACTGCTGGACTCCGTTCACGGGCCGGAAGCCGACCGTGCCCGTCACCGGCCCCGCCACCACAAGCTGTCCGTCCAGCCCGCCGGTTACGGGGCGGATATCGCCGCCGGCCGTCGCGCCCGAAACGGCGAGCCGGGCCACGCGCACGACCGCCTGCCCATTAGGGGGCAGCAGGATCGCGCCGTTGCCGGTGAACCGTCCCAGCGTCGATCCGCCTTCCGCCGTGAAGGCATAGCCCGTCTCGTCGGGATCGAAGCGCGCCTTCACCTCCCGCAGGCCCAGCGCATCCATGGGACGATGCAGCAGCAGGTCCACCGCCGGCCGGTCGATCTTGCCATCCAGCACGAGATCGAGCGGCCCATATTGGCCGTGCCGCCCGCCTCCTTCAAAATGGAACGTCCCGTCGCGGCGGCGATAGCCGTCGGCATTCAGCGTCAGCAGCGGCGATTCCAGGCGCAACGCGCTGAAACGCAACTGCCCGTCCGGTCCCAGCGCGAGCGCGCTCCGGACCGTCGGCAGGCCGCCGCCCAGCGTGCGAAGAAAGCTGTTGTCCAGCCGCCGCATCCGCGCCAGCGCATGACCGCCGAGGCTGAAGGCGCCCTTCGGTCCCGGCACGGCGCGCAGCTTCGACGTCAGGTCGATCAGCCCCAGCCCACGGATCAGCAGCCCGTTGATCTGCCCGTCCAGCCCGAAATCGTAACGCCCGCTCTTGAGGTCCGCCACCATCACCAGCCGCCCGCGCAGCCGGTCGGAGCGGATCTGCATGGGATTGCTGACGATCTGCTGCCCCTTCAATTGCAGCACGCCGTCCAGCGCGAAGTTGCGGAAGATGCCTTCGACCAGTTCCCCCTGCCCGTCCAGCCGCCGCGCCCGCAGGCGCACGGGGATCAGCGCCGGCCCCTTCGCCGCCTTGCGCCCCTTCCCATCGGCGCGCAGGTCGCTGATGACGGTCTTGTCGAACGCCAACTGCCGCGCCGTCAGCAGATATTCATAGCCGGGAGTGGCGAAGGGGCCGTCCAGACGGATGCGCGCCGCCACGTCGCGTCCCCGCATGTTCCGCAGCAGCGCTTCGGGCCGCGCCAGCTTCATGTCCACCAGCATATTGTCGAGCGCGTTGTTCCGCAGGTCGATGGCGCCGTCCGCATGGAGGTCGATGGCGGCGGAGCGCAACGACAGCGTGCCGTCGATCACCCGATCCTCCATGCTGCCGTCCGCCTTCACCGCAAGGCGCGGGGTGGCCAATCTTTCGAACAGGCCGTTGCCCGCCAGCGCAGGCCCCTGGATGGAGCCGGTCGCGCCATAGCGCCCCTTGCGCGCCGTCAAGGCAAGGTCGATCACCGGCTGGCCGTCCAGCGTTCCGGCAAGCTGCCCGTCCCAGCGCGTCCAGCTTCCCTTGCCGTGAACGCGCAGATTGGCGTCCTGCTTCAAGCCCGCCATCGCCGCCAGCACGCCGCCCCTGGGCGCGTTCATCGTGACTTCCAGGTCGAACCTGTCGTCGTCCGGGCGGCTGTCGAGCGCGACGTTGAGCGCATCGTCCCCGTTCAGCACGCGGGCGGACAGGTCGATGACCGCGCGCCCGCCGCGAATGTCCGCGTCGCCGTTCAGCGTCGCTTCCTGCGCCCGGCCCGTGATGGAAGGGTCTATCGCCAATCGGCCGACCGACAACTGCATCAGGCGGATGTCGAAGCCCGGCAATATCGGCCCCTCGCGCTTGCCGGGGTTGAGCCTGGGCAATTTGTGCAGCGTGGCACGCGGAATCGCCAGCCGGTCGATATCCAGCCGGTTTGAGAGCCAGGCGAAGGGCCACCAGTCCAACTCCACGCGGGGCGCATCGAAGAAGCGTCCCTTGGGGTCGGAAAGCTCCAACCCGTGCAGCACCGCCCGGCGATAGATGCTGCCGTCGATCCGCTCGACCCGGATGCGCAGGCCCGAAGGCGGGCTGATGGCGGCGATACGCGACACGAGGAAACGATGCCCCGAAGACGTGTCCAGCCACGCCAGCGCACCCACGACGATCAGCAGCAGCGCCGCGAGGATGGCGGTCGCCCAGCGCTGCCACCGTCCGTCCCACGCCCGGCGGGGCCGGGGCGGCGGGATTGCTTCCACGGGCTGATCGTCGGCCATCAGAAGGCCTGCCCCAGCGACACATAGACCGCGATCTTCGGATCGCCGCTCTGCGGGTTGATCGGCGTGCCGACGTCGACGCGGATCGGCCCGAAGCTGCTGTAGTAGCGCACGCCCATGCCCGCCCCGATCCGCAGGTCGCGGAAGCGCGGCACGAAACTGGTCGAGATATTGCCCGCGTCGATAAAGGGCACGACCCCGAAATTGCCGAAGCGCACCCGCGCCTCCAACGAGAATTCGGCGAGGCTCTTGCCGCCCACCGGATCGTCGTCCGGGCCATAGCGCGGCCCGATCTTCTGATAGCCATAACCGCGCACCGACGCGCCCCCGCCCGCATAGAAACGCCGCGACGGCGCGATCCGGTCCACCGTCGATCCCAATATGGTGCCCAGCCGCGTCCGTGCCGCCAGCACCACCCGCTCGCCGACCGGCTGATAGGCGCTGCCGTCCAGCTGTACCCGCGCATAACCGAAGGTGCCGCTCTGGAAGGACAGTTCCGGGCTGAACCGGCCCCCCAGCCGGAAGCCCTTGGTCGGGTTCAGCAGGTCGTCGCTGCCGTCATAGGTGAGGCTCAATGGCACCGCCCCGATGAAGAAGGTGCGCCGGTCCCCGCCGCTGAAGAAATCCGCCTCATCCGACGCGATGATTTCCGCGCCGATGCGCCACACCCACTTCTTCTGGAACAGGATGTTCGTCTGCCGCTCCAGCCCGCCCGCCACGGTGATGGTGCGCGCATCATAGGCGTCGCGCTTGATGTTGCTGACCGACAGCAGCCCGGTGAGCACATTGTCCCGGCGATGGAAATTGTTGCGGCGATAGAGCACGCTCGCCGTCTGCTCCTGCGTGCCGACGACGCCCCGCAGCGTCACCGCGCCTTCGGGTGGAAACAGGTTGCGATGCTGCCAGCTCACCTCTGCGCGATAGCCTTCGCCCGTGCCGTAGCCCAGTTCGCCCGCAACGGTGCGGAGCGGTGCGGGACGCACCTGCACGTCCAGGTCGACATGCTCGCCATCGCCCGCTTCCTTCGGGGTCAGCGTCACGGTGGAGACAAGGCCCGTCGCCACGATGGCGCGGCGCAGATCCTCCACGTCCGACGCCATATAGATGTCGTCCCGGTCGAACCGCGCGATTTCATAGAGATGCGGGGCCTTGAACAGCGTGTTGTCGTTGAGGATGATATTGCCGAAGGTGCGATAGCCGCCCGGGGTCACGACGATGTCCAGTTCGCCCTTGCGCTCCTCATGGTCGATCCGCACTTCCGGCTCGTCGACCTTGGCGAAGGGGAAGCCGCTTTCGGCCAGCGCCGTGGACAGCGAATCACGCCCCGCCAATATCCGGTCCGCGTCCACCGGATCGCCCGCCTTCACCGGAAAAGCCTCCCGCAGCCTGGGTTCGCGCGGTCCCGTTTCCGCCAAACCGACGAGGTCGACGGAGGACAGCAGATATTGCGTCCCCGGCACGACATCGAACCGCACCTGGAGGCGGTCGGTTCCGGTGGGCGGCGGCGACACGGACCCGCGGATGCGCGCGGCATAATAGCCCTTGGCGCGCAGCAACTGGTCCAGAAGCTCGCCATCCTCCTTCACCCGCCGGTTGATCTGCGCAAGGTTGGCGCGACGGCGTTCGCCCTGCGACAGGGTGGACAATTCCTTGAAGCGCATGTCGAACTGTTCGTCGGCGATGCTGTCCAGGCCGCTCAGCGACACCTTGTAGCGCCGCTCCTCGCCCGCGTCGGTGAAGACGGGATTCTGCTCGGCGGCATCTTCCGCCTCCGGCGCTTCGACCATGGCGTCCCCTTCCGGAACGGCGGCGTCGGCGCGGGGATCGGCAGGCAGAGGCTCGACCGTATCGGGCTGTCCCATGTCGGGCCAGTCGATGCCGATATCAGGCATGGGATCAAGCGCGGGCGCCTCCTCCTGCACGGGCGGAGGCGCGCTTTGCGCGTGAACGGCGCAAGGCGCGACCAGCAGCAGCGGCGCGAGGGCAAGCCGTGCGGCGTGCGGGCAACCTGAATGGCGGCGACGGGTCCGCAAGCCGTTGGTCATGCGCCTGATCTAGACCAGATGCGGTGCACAATGCCAGCCAAGAAGCGCGCCGGAAACATCGTTCATCGCAGCCGCGCACCTTTCAGAAAGACGTGCTGAGCCGTTCCATCAGCGCGCGCGCGGGACTTTCCCGTTCCCCGCCGTCCAGACGCAGCATCAGGTCGATCCGTTCCTGAAGCCGCGCCACGCGGTCATAGAGTTCCTGGCTCGCATCGACCAGCGACCGCGCCGCGAACGGAAAGGCGGCGGACAGGTCCGCGTCGCTTTGCGCCGCCACGCCCAGACGATATTTCTCCTCCCCCAGCTCTCCATCGCCGATCTCGCCCCGCTGCCACGCCCGCTGGCTCAGCAGCCAGGCGATGATGTGCATCAGGCGCGTCGTCACCTTGAGCGACTCACAGGCGAAAGCCACGCGCTGCAACGGATCGTCCGTCAGGTCTTCAGGCAATGCGCTGGAATCGAAATAGGAACGCGCCTCATCCGCCATCACCATGGCTTCCAGATAGAGGCCGTCCACCAGACGCCGGTGCAATCCCCGATCAAGCGATGCTGCTTTTCCCATATCGCCTAGCTGGCATAGTCTTCGCGCTTTGTCAGGCCCGCGCGCGCGCCGTGGAACCGCTGTCCCATTCAGGGGCGGTCGGTTCAGGCGATGATATCCGGCACCAGCGCATCTTCCAGCAGCGTCATTTCATCGCGCAGCCGCAGCTTGCGCTTCTTCAGCCGGGCGACCTGCATCTGATCGCCCGCCCCCGAATCGACCAGTGCGGAAATCGCGCTGTCGAGATCGCGATGCTCGACGCGAAGGATTTCCAATCGACGCATGATGTCTTCCCGGCTCACCGCACCCGCTTTCCCGAACCCCTTCCGCAACAGCCGCCCGTTGATAGCCTGCCGCGCCCATGCGGGCCATCGCAAATTTTCGCGCGTCCCATCGCAAAGCCTCGATACCCCCGAGACAAGCGGGGCGATTCATGATCTACTTCGTCATCCATCACCCTCGTCAGGAGAATGTCATGGAAAACAGCCACGTTTCCGCTCTTTCAGCCAAGCATGCCGGTCTTGAAGCACGAATCAAGGCCGAGACGAGTCGCCCGATGCCGGACAGTTCGCTCGTCGCTTCGCTCAAGAAGCAGAAATTACGGTTGAAGGAGGAGATGGCGGCGCAACACTGAGCGCAGCCGTCGATCATGGCGGGCTTCATCGGATGGAGATGAAGCCCGGCCAGATAAAGCCCCGTTCGCACGGGGCTTTTTATTTGCATTATGCGGCTTGCGCACCTGCGCTGATGGGCAGGTAAGGGTGGAAAGCAGCCGCCGACAGACCGAAGGCCTTAAAAGCCAACCGCGTCTCAGCGGGCGCGCATGGGATAGCTGCGCAGATAATCGGGGATCACATGCCTTTCGCCATTGGACACCGGCCGCCGGACCAGATGGGGATCGATCGGCTTGTCGAAAGCGATGCCGATTCTTTCGCCATGGGACCAGGCGACCTGCCCGGCCACGCGGCCCAGGCCCCGCAATTCCAGGATCAGGCGGGTTTCCGCCGTAACCCGCCGTTCGCACTCGGCCATCAGCCCGGTGGCAGACAGGTTGCGGACCCGCGCCTGGCAAAGCGGCACGCCATCGTCCCTGACAAGATTCGTCAGCAGAAAAAGGCTGTCGCGCGGCGACGTCCTGGCCGGGCCGCGCTCCAAACCGTCCTGATCCCTGTCCATCGACCGATCCGCCACATATATCCGTTGAGGGGCCGGATCATTGCCAGCGGCACATGGACAAAGCGTTAATCGTCAGTCGTCGCGCGAAATCTTTTCCTGCCGCTCATGGCGTTCCTGCGCTTCCACCGTCATGGTCGCGATCGGACGGGCCTCCAGACGGCCCAGCGAGATCGGCTCGCCGGTCACTTCGCAATAGCCATATTCGCCCTCGTCGATACGGCGCAGCGCGGCGTCGATCTTGGAAATGAGCTTGCGCTGGCGGTCGCGGGTGCGCAGTTCGATCGACCAGTCCGTCTCGCTCGACGCGCGGTCGTTGAGGTCCGGTTCGCGCAGCGGCTCATTCTGGAGAACGGCGAGCGTTCCTTCCGCCTCCGTGAGGATCTGCTTCTTCCAGTCCCACAGGCGCTGCCGGAAATATTCCAGTTGCAGCGGGTTCATGAAGTCCTCGTCCGGGGAAGGACGATAGTCGGGGGGGAGTGTTACAGCCGATTTCGGCGGCTTGTCGCCGTCTTTATCGGAATTCAAAACCGATGCCATCTGGCTCTCCGACTCGATTGGCCCCGGCGCTGAAAGGACCGGGCGGCCATTCCTTATGATTGGGCGCCCTAATAACCATCGGCGTCAGGCGACACAAGCGAACATTCTCCGTTCCTTACCGCCCTTCGCCTGTCCATTTCCCCGCGGGGAAAAAGGATGCGCCGAGTCTCGCGGAGACCAGGATGGGAACCCTGGATTAATTTCACGCCGTCGTCCTGTTCCATAGTGGGACGTTAACCATATCCGCCCATGCAAATGCGTAAATCTCCTCGACTCCAGGACGACAATCAGGGTTAACGGCGTTGCAGTTAACGCTTTATTTTGCGTTCCTGCCCATAGGGGAAACCCCGCCGCGCCCTTCACTGGGCCATGCCAGCGACGGGGGGACCAGGGGATAAAGGAAAAGAGCAAACCTATGTCGGTACGGATGGCATTGGCAAAATTATGCGCCTGCACTTGCGGCGGAGCGATCATTGGCGGGGGAGCCGTCCATGTCGCGGAAAGCGCGCGTCCAGCGGTGGTGCACAGCACCAAGAGCGTCAAAGCCGCGCCCAAGAAACGCTATGCGGTCCGCACGGTGAAGCGCAAGGTCGTGAAGACCGTGACCGCCTGTGCGCCCTCGACCGTCACGGTGACGACGCAGGCCGCGCCCATCCCCCTGCCCGCCCCCATGCCGCCGGCTGAAATGCCGATGATCTCGGGCGGTTCGGCCGTTCCGGTCGTCATGGGCGGCGGCTTCGGCGGATTTGGCGGCGGCGGTTTCATCGGCGGCTTCTTTGGCGGCGGCGGCAGCGGCGGCGGCGGTTCCGTCGTCATTTCCTCCACCACCAGCTCGACCGGCGGGCCGGTCACATCCACAAGCACATCAACGGGCGGCCCGATCACATCGACCAGCACCTCGACCGGCGGCCCGATTATCAGCACGTCATCATCGTCGTCGTCCTCTTCATCCTCTTCGTCGTCATCTTCCAGCTCATCGAGCAGTTCGAGCGGCGGCAAGGGATCGAGCGGAGGTCACCACCATGGTTCGAACGGCGGATCGTCCAGCTCCTCCAGTTCCTCCTCCAGTTCATCGAGCAGCAGCTCCTCATCGAGCTTCGGCACCAACAGCAGCGGCAGTTCAAGTTCCTCCAGTTCCTCGTCGAGCAGTTCGTCCTCCTCCTCCAGCAGTTCGGGCGGCAGCTCCGGCAGCACCGGAGGCACGGACGTTCCCGCGCCGCCGATGATCCTGCTGTTCGGCGCGGGCGCGGTGGCGCTGGTGGCGCGCCGCCGCTTCGCCGACCGGAAGGCGAAGGCCGCGGCCTGATCATGCAATGATCGCTTGCGGCCATTTTCCGCCATTCCATATCCGTCATCGGGGGAATGACCGCAAACCGCCAATAACCACCGTTCGGCGCAGAGGTTTGCGACCTGCGCAATCGCCCAAAGAAAGGCCAGAGCCGGTCGACAGCCCGCCCTTTCCCTGTTTTGCGCGATAACGGATCAGCTTTCGGAGATGATCCTTTCGATCTCCGGCACGGGATGGTTGGACAGGTCTTTTGCGATCTCTCCGGCCAGGCGGCTCTGGACCTCCTTGTGATAATGTTTCCGCATTTCGCCCAAGGCGGTGGGCGGCGCGACCACGATCAGCTTCTGATATTCATTGGCCAGCGCACGGCGCTTGAGCATATCGGCCGCTTCCGCCGCGAAACGGCTTTCCTCCAGATCGTGAAAATCCGTCTGCTCCATGGCGCTGCGATGGCTGCCGACGGAATTGAAGGCCCGCCCCGGCGCGTCCGAAGCCTGATCGCGGTCGGCGGGATTGTCCTGTTCCTTCACCACCTCTGTTTCCAGATGGGGGAAATCGCCATCCCCCTTGTTACGAAACAACAATATCTTCCGCCCGTCCGCCACGAGCACCATCGCGTCATGATCGATCCGCATCGCCATCTCCTCTTACCGATTCCTGTCACCAACGGATGGCGGCGCCCAGGGTTGCGCGGCTGATCGCGGAACGGCATAGGCGGTCCCATGCACGACATCCGCTTCATCCGCGAAAACCCCGCCGCCTTCGACGCCGCGCTCGCCCGCCGGGGCCTCGATCCGCTCTCCGCCGGGATACTGGCGGTCGATGAGCGCAGCCGGGCGATCAAGACCGAATTGCAGCAGGGCCAGGCCCGCCGCAACGAAGCGAGCAAGGCCATCGGTCAGGCCATGGCCGCCAAGGACGTGGACAAGGCCGAAAGCCTGAAGGCCGAGGTTGCCGCGCTCAAGGACCGGATGCCCGCTCTGGAGGCGGAGGACCGGGAAACCGGCGAGGCGCTTCAGGCAATGCTGGCCGCCATCCCCAACCTTCCCGCCAACGACGTGCCGGATGGGGACGATGAAGCGTGCAATGTGGAAATCGGCCGCTGGGGCGAGCCGCGCCACTTCCCCTTCACCCCGCAGGACCATGCCGATTTCGGCCCAGCGCTGGGGCTGGATTTCGAGGGCGCGGCGGCATTGTCGGGCGCCCGTTTCGCCGCGCTGCGCGGCCAGATGGCGCGGCTGCACCGGGCGCTGGCGCAATTCATGCTCGACCGCCAGTCGGGCGAAAATGGCTATGAGGAAGTGAACCCGCCGCTGCTGGTCCGCGACGAAGCGCTGTTCGGCACGGGGCAGCTTCCCAAGTTCGCCGAAGACCTGTTCCGCACCACCCACGGCCGCTGGCTGATCCCCACGGCGGAGGTCAGCCTGACCAATCTCGTGCGCGAGCAGATCGTGGCGGCGGAAAGCCTGCCGATGCGCCTCACCGCGCTCACCCCCTGCTTCCGCTCCGAAGCGGGATCGGCGGGCCGCGACACGCGCGGCTTCATCCGCCAGCACCAGTTCGAGAAGGTGGAGTTGGTCGCGATCTGCAAGCCCGAAGACTCCGGCGCCGAACATGAACGCATGTGCGCGGCGGCGGAGGGCATATTGCAGGCGCTGAACCTGCCTTATCGCAAGATGCTGCTGTGCACCGGCGACATGGGCTTTTCCGCGCGCAAGACCTATGACCTTGAAGTCTGGCTGCCCAGCCAGCAGACCTATCGCGAGATCAGTTCCGTATCGAACTGCGGCGATTTCCAGGCGCGGCGCATGAACGCCCGCTTCAAGCCGGAGGGGGAGAAGCAGACTCGCTTCCTCCACACGCTGAACGGATCGGGGCTGGCGGTCGGCCGCACGCTGGTTGCCGTGCTGGAAAATTACCAGCAGGAGGACGGCAGCGTCATCGTGCCGGAAACGCTCGCGCCCTATATGGGCGGCATCACCCGGCTGCGGCCGAGATGAGGATTTGAAGCGGTAGATAGTCGATGCGTATCCTGCTCACCAACGACGATGGCGTTCATGCTCCGGGCCTCAAGGTGCTGGAGGAGATCGCGCGCACGCTGTCCGACGACATCTGGATCGTCGCCCCGCATGAGGAACAGTCGGGCGCGGGCCACAGCCTGACGCTCACCCGCCCCTTGCGCATCCGCAAGCATGGCGAGAGGCATTACAGCGTCACCGGCACGCCCACCGACGCCGTGATGCTGGCGGTCGGCCATCTGATGAAGGACTGCAAACCCGATCTGGTGCTGTCGGGCGTCAATCGCGGCGCCAACCTGGCCGAGGACGTGACCTATTCGGGCACCGTCTCCGCCGCGATGGAAGGGGCGATTTCCGGCATCCGCTCCATCGCGCTCAGTCAGGTCTATTCGCGCGAGGGCATGGGCGACGCGGTCCCCTTCGCCGCCGCGCGCGCCTGGGGGGAAAAGGTGCTGCGGCCGCTGATCGCCCTGCCCGCCTCTCCCCGGATGCTGTTCAACGTCAACTTCCCCGCAATCGGGCCGGAAGAGGTCAAGGGCATCCGCGTGGTGCGGCAGGGCTTCCACGATGTAGACCGCACAGCCATCGTCGAAGGCGTCGATCCGCGCGGCTATCGCTATTACTGGTTCGGGCTTGGCACCAGCGACGCCGTGCCCGAAGGCACCGACCTTGCGGCCATCGCGGAGGGGTATGTGACGGTGACGCCGCTGCATTACGACCTGACGCAGGACAGCGCCATGGCCGCCGCCGCCGAAGCCTTTGCGGGCTGATCGTCCGGCGGGGATGACAAGGCGGCGGCGGCACGGCTAGAAAGAAAGCGATGCCGCGCACGCCGATGCTCCTTCCCTGTGGCTTTTTCCTGGCGGCGGGCCTTGCGGCCACGGCGGCCGCGCGCGAAACAGGCGAAGCGCCCGTCCGCCTGATCGAAAGCCAGCCCGTGTGGAAAGCGCAGCAGGTGCTGCCCGACGCCGTGACGGTCGCGCCGTCCACCTATGTCGTGAAAGCGGGGGAAACGCTGCGCGGAATCGGCCATCGCAGCGGCGCGGGATCGGAAAGCATCGCGCGCGCCAATGGCCTGCGCTATCCCTATGTCATCCGCGAGGGGCAGAGGCTCGCCATTCCGGGCGGGCGCTATCATCGGGTGTCGGAAGGGGAAACCGGCATCGCCATCGCCGCCGCCTATGGCGTGGCATGGAGCCGGATCGTGGAGATGAATGCGCTGGCGGAACCCTTTATGCTGCGGAACGGACAGCGCCTGCTGCTGCCCGACGATGGCCCGCACGAGCCGCGCACGATGGAGGAACGTGCCGCCGCCTTCCGCATCGACATCGACGATGTGCTGACCGGCGGCCAGCCCGCGAGCGGCAAGGACAAGCCGCCGCCTGCGTCAAGGCAGCCGCGTCCCCTGCCCTCCAACATGCCGATCGCAGAGCCGGCGCACTTTTCCGGCAGCTTTGCGTGGCCGGTTCGGGGGGCTTTGCTGTCGCGCTTCGGACCGGGCGCGGGCGGCGCGCGCAACAACGGGATCGATATCGCCATTCCCGCCGGCACGCCGATCCGGGCGGCCGCCGATGGCGTGGTCGCCTATGCGGGGGACAAGGTGGCGGTGTTCGGCGGCCTGATGCTCGTCAACCATGGCGGCGGCTGGGTCAGCGCCTATGGCCATGCCAGCCGGGTCGACGTGGTGCGCGGGCAGAAGGTGCGCAAAGGCCAGATCATCGGCCTGACCGGCGACAGCGGCTATGCCAGCCATCCGAAACTCCATTTCGAATTGCGTAAGGACAGGATACCGGTCAATCCCGTCGATCATCTGCCGGGACAAGAGCCATGAGGATCAAGCCCCTCCCCTCGCGGTCGCCCACGGCCGG
>Ga0182744_1000824_pt1 | contig 28444 bp, 23 predicted proteins | sample eDN3rd30CKraftMG_FD_128525 | JGI IMG/M metagenome (GOLD analysis project Ga0182744, IMG submission 128525) | Enriched Miracle-Growth compost microbial communities from Emeryville, California, USA - eDNA 3rd pass 30_C Kraft MG (version 2) (version 2) ... | reverse complement strand
TTGCGCCGCACCGTCATGTGAGGGAACAGATTGAACTGCTGGAAGACCATGCCCATTTCCTTGCGCATTTCGCACAAATGAGGCTCCGAGGCCGGCACCGGCTCGCCGTTCTTGTATTCATGCCACAGCGGCTTGCCGGCCACGTAGATGAAGCCGTCATCTATGGTTTCCAGCGTCATCAGGATGCGCAGCACGGTGGACTTGCCGGAGCCGGACGGCCCGATGATGGTGACCTTCTCGCCCCGGCGCACTTCAAAGTCCAAGGCATCCAGCACCGTCACGTCGCCAAAGCGCTTGACGACTTTGTCGAAGCGGATGATGGGGTCGGCGGGGATGGCGGGCGTGTCGTTCATCTCAGGGGAATTCCTCGTTTGGGCAGGCGCAGGTCGAGCTGGCGTATGGCGGCGGCCGCGCACAGCGTCAGGATCAGGTACAGCCCGCCCACCATGGAAAGAGGGATCAGATAATTGAACGTCCGATCGCCTATGATCTTGGCCACGTTCAGCATTTCCAGTATGGACACGACGGAAAGCACGGGCACATCCTTCATGATGGACACCAGGTAATTGCCCATCGCGGGAATGATGCGGGGTATGGCCTGCGGCAGGACGACGGCCCGGAAAATTCGCGGGGCGGGCAAGTCCAGCGCCCGCGCCGCTTCGGTCTGCCCATGCGCGACGGACTCGATGCCGGCCCGGTACACTTCCGACATATAGGCGCTGTACTGCACGCCCAGCGCCAGCGCGCCGGTCAGGAAGGCCGGCAGCACGATGCCGTACTCCGGCAAGACATAGTAAAGAAAAAATAACTGCACCAGCAAAGGCGTATCGCGCAGGAATTCCGTGATCAGGCGCGCCGGCCAGGCGATGATGCGCAAGGGCGAGGCCTTCAATACGGCCAGCAGCAGCCCCAGCGCGGCGGCTACCAGAAAGCCGACGGCGGTGGCCTGCAGAGTGACCCACAAGCCTTTGAGCAGTATGGGAAAGATGGACGCCGCGAAGGCCCAATTGCCGGACGTATCCCATTCGATGCCGAACAGCATGGCTCAGGACCTCCCGGCGCGCCAGCGGCCGACGGACCGCTCCAGCAGCTTCATGATGGCCGTCAGCACCAGCGCCATGCCGAAGTACATGAAAAGCAGCAAGGTATAAACGGTGACGCTGTCCTGCGTGAAGTTGCGTATCTGCTCGGCGCGAAAAGCCAGGTCGCCCAGGCTGATCAGCGAAACCAGGGCCGTGTCCTTCAAGTTCTGAATGGCCAGATTGCCCAGGCTGGGCATCATTTCCGGGATGGCCTGCGGCAGCGAGATGCGCCACAAGGTCTGCCGCGCGGAAAAATCCAGCGCCTTGGCGGCTTCCAATTGGGACCTGGGCACGGCCTGTATGGCGCCGCGCACCACTTCGGCGCCGTAAGCGCCTATATTCAGGCTGAGCGCCAACGTACCGGCGACGACAGGCGGCAGGCGCAAGTCCACGCCCAGAGCCTGTCCCAATAGAGGCAGCGCGAAATATAGCCAGAACAACTGCACCAGCAGCGAGGTTCCGCGGAAAACCTCGATGAAGGCGATCGCGATGCCCTTGACCGCCCAGTTGCGGGACAGCTTGCCTATGCCGAAGGCGAACGCAAAAAACGCCCCCAGGACGGTGGAGTAAGCCGTGAGCTGCACGGTGACCCACGCACCCTCGAGCAAGGGGCCGATGTAGCTGGTCCATTCCATGGGCATGCGGCGGCGCTGCGCGCCTTATTCGGCGCAGAGCTGCTCGGTGGTCCGCTTGAAAGACTCTTCGGCGTCCGTGTCGCTGAAGCCGTATTGGCTCATGACCTTGCGCCACGCTTCGGTTTGCTTGAATTTTGCCAGCTCCGCGTTCACGGCATCGCGAAAGTCCCTGGAGTCCTGGCTGAAGGTGAAGCCGCCCCAGCTACGGGCGGGCACGCCGTTGACCACGGGATCCTTGAAGTTCTTGGCGGCTTCCACTTTTTTGCTTTTGCCGGCCAGTTCGCCGACAGTCAGGCTGGTGGCCGCATAGGCGCTGGCCCGGCCGGTGGACACCGTGGATATGGCGTCCGCGTTGTTGGATATCGTGACCATGCGGTCGGCGGGGACCCCCAGCGCCTGCAGGATCTCCAGTTGGTCCGCCCCGGCCATGATGGCCACCTTCTTGTCGCTCTTGGCGAAGTCTTCATAGGTGTGGACGTCGTCCGGGTTGCCCTGCGCGACCAGCAGGCCTTCGCCGTAAGAGCTGTCGGGCTCGGAGAACAGCACCTCCTTGCAGCGTTGCGGCAGGATGGCCATTTCGGCCGCCACCATGTCGAAGCGATTGGCCCGCAGGCCCGGAATCAGGGACCCGAAGTTCGTCGTCACCCATTCGATCTTCTTGATGCCCAATTGCTCCATGATGTGTTTCGCCACATCCGGCCCCACACCCTTGGCTTCGCCATCCAGATCCATATAGCCATAGGGGATTTCATTGGCGACGGCAATGCGCACATGGCCGCGATTCTTGATGTCCTGCAGGCTGGCCGCATGGGCCTGGAGGGCCGGCCCGCCTGCCGCAAGAGCGGCGGCCAGGGTCAAAGCAAGCGTACGGATCTTGATCATGGCATGTCCTTTTTTCTGTAGCTGCGCGCGAGGACTTCGCGCGGCGATATCCTGGAGAGTCTGCTGGCCGCCGGATTGCTGGCCGCCGGATCGCCGGCCGCCGGACCGCCGGCCGTCGTTTCTGTTGACCGACATATTTCATTAATCAGCGAATGATAGCTATAAAAATCATACACTATAAAATCATTTGACTTCAAATCAATTTCCCGGCAATCAATTTTCAGCACCTAGTTTTCCAGCAATCGATTTCTCCGCATTCGATCTCCCGGCAGTCGCTCTCCCGACGATAGCTCGGCGCCGCCGCTGTATGTCGCTGCATGTATTACGGACATCAACGCCCTCACGTCTAAAAGATGCGGTCAAGCCCCAATAATGTGATCAAGCCCCAAAGGCAAAAGCGTTCGCATCGCTGCAACAATTCAAAAATTTTTATTGGCAGACGTCGGGGGCTGTGCTAGGATTGGCGACTATGTATCCCGCTCCCTCTTTCTTCTTTTTTTATTTTTTTGGTTTTCCAAAACCGCTGGTGGAGGAAGGGAAGCGTTGTACTTAAAGTAAATGAACTGAATTCCCAAAAAACCGCCAGCTCCAGCTAGGCGGTTTTTTTTTGCCGCTGGCTGGCAAAACGGGCCGCGGGGCAACGCGGCCTACATGGCGGGCTTGGCGGGGTAAGGCTCATATCCGGCGCCCAAGGCGTCCTCATGGCGATGACGCGCTGCCGTTCGCGACGGCCGCATCACATTACTCTGGAGTTAAGCTGTGTCGCACAATACTGATGACTTACGTATCCGGGAAATCAAGGAGCTCAGCCCGCCCGCCCATGTCATGCGCGAGTTCCCCTGCACCCGCGAAATATCCACTACGGTGTATCAGGCCCGGCGCGCCTTGCACGACATCCTGCATGGCGCCGACGACCGTCTCGCCGTCGTCATAGGCCCGTGTTCCATACACAATCCCGTGGCGGCCATCGAATACGCCAAGCGCCTCATGGAACAGCGCGAACGCTTCAAAGGCGAACTCGAAATCATCATGCGCGTGTACTTCGAGAAACCGCGCACCACGGTGGGCTGGAAGGGGCTCATCAACGATCCCGGGCTGGACGGCAGTTTCAACATCAATCAGGGTTTGCGCACCGCGCGCGAATTGCTGATCGATGTCAATTCCCTGGGCCTGCCCGCCGGTTGCGAATTCCTGGACATGATCACGCCCCAATATATCGCCGACCTGGTTTCCTGGGGCGCCATCGGCGCGCGCACCACGGAAAGCCAGGTGCATCGGGAATTGGCATCCGGCCTGTCCTGCCCCGTGGGCTTCAAGAACGGCACCGACGGCAACACCAAGATCGCCATCGACGCCATCAAGGCGGCCTCCCAGCCTCATCACTTCCTGTCCGTGACCAAAGGCGGACACTCCGCCATTGTTTCCACTGTGGGAAACAATGATTGCCATGTGATTCTGCGCGGTGGTAAAACACCAAATTACGATGCGCAAAATGTAGAACAAGCCTGCCAGTCGCTGATCAAGTCGGGTGTGCGCCCCTGCGTGATGATCGACGCCAGCCACTCGAACAGTAATAAAGACTACCGGAATCAGCCCTTGGTGATCGAAGACATCGCCGGCCAGATGGAAGCGGGCGACGACCGCATCATCGGCGTCATGGTGGAAAGCAACCTGATCGGCGGGCGGCAGGACCTGGTGGCGGGCCGGCCCCTGACTTACGGGCAAAGCATCACGGACGGCTGCGTGGATTGGGACGCCTCCGTGCGCATCCTGGAGCGCCTCGCCCAGGCGGTGAATAACCGGCGGGAAGTGCGCACGCAATCGGCAAATGCCCTGATCGGCAGCCACGCCTGAAAGCCGTTAGTATCAGGGTAGCCCCAGGTCGGGTTTTAGGAGCCAGGCAATGAACGCCCCCGCTATGACGAACACTTTGCGCCGCAAGATACCCGCGGGCTTTCTCGAAGCGCTCGCGCAGCGCTTCGGCTCGCGCTTTTCCACGGCGCAGGCGGTATGCGAGCATCACGGGCGCGACGAATCCCCGTACCCGCCGATGCTGCCCGACGGCGTCGTATTCGCCGCCAGCACCGACGAGGTCGCCTGGGTCGCACGGCATTGCCATCAGCACCATGTGCCTTTGATTCCCTATGGCGTGGGCTCGTCGCTGGAAGGGCACCTGCTGGCGGTGCAGGGCGGTATCTCCCTGGACTTGTCGGGCATGAACCGGCTGGTGGCCATCCATCCCGAAGACTTCACCGCCACGGTCGAGGCCGGCGTCACGCGCAAGCAATTGAACGATGAAATACGCGACACCGGCTTGTTCTTCCCCATTGATCCGGGCGCCGACGCCAGCCTGGGAGGCATGGCGGCCACACGCGCTTCCGGAACCAATGCCGTGCGCTACGGCACCATGCGCGAGAATGTCATGTCGCTCAAGGTCGTGACGGCGGACGGGCGCGTGATCGAAACCGCGAACCGCGCACGCAAGTCCTCGGCCGGATACGACTTGACGCGCATCTTCGTGGGCAGCGAAGGCACGCTGGGCATCATCACCGAAGTCACCGTCAGGCTTTACCCGCAGCCCGAGGCGATTTCCGCGGCGATATGCAATTTTCCCACCCTGCAATCGGCGGTGCAGAGCGTCATCGAAGTCATACAAATGGGCGTGCCCGTTGCGCGGGTGGAATTCATGGACCAGAACGCCGTCAAGGCGACCAACGCATACAGCAAGCTCAGCCTGACAGAATCGCCGCTGCTGCTGTTCGAATTCCATGGCAGCCCTTCGGGCGTGAAGGAACAGGCCGAGGCCGTGCAGGCCATCGCGCGCGACAACGGCGGCACCGATTTCGAATGGGCGGACCAGCCCGAAGACCGCAGCCGGCTCTGGACGGCGCGGCACCATGCTTATTTCGCCGGCTTGCAGTTGCGGCCCGGATGCCGGTCCAGCACCACGGATGTCTGCGTGCCGATCTCGCGGCTCGCCGAATGCGTGACCGAAACCGCCGCGGAACTCGACCAGGCCAGCTTTCCCTACACCATCGTCGGCCATGTCGGCGATGGCAATTTCCATGTCCTGATGCTGCTGGATCCGGACAACCCCCGGGAATGGCAGGAATCCGAGCGCCTGAACCGGAAGCTGGTGCAGCGCGCCATCGCCATGCAGGGCACATGCACGGGGGAACACGGCGTGGGCCTGCACAAAATGGAATTCATGCAGGCCGAACACGGCCGGGATGCGCTGGATCTCATGGCAGCCCTGAAACACGCTTTCGATCCCCACGATATCCTCAATCCGGGCAAGATCATCCCGCGCGCGTGACGAGAAAAAATGAACGACACATCGATCAGTCGGGCGGCCGAAACGGCGCCGGATTTTGCCGGCCTGATCAGCAGGCTCGCCGGCGTGCTGCCAGCCCATTGCATATTGTCCAGGGTCGAGGACACGCGCCCTTATGAATGCGACGGCCTGACCCTGTACCGCAGCCTGCCGCCGGTGGTCATGCTGCCGGAAAACGAAGCGCAGCTCGTCGCGATCATGCAGGGCTGCAAGGCGCTGAACATTCCCATAGTCGCGCGCGGCGCCGGCACCGGCCTGTCGGGCAGCGCGCTGCCCCATCCCCAGGGGGTGCTGATCGGCCTGGCCAAGCTCAACCGGATCAAGAAAATCGATCCGCAAGCCTGTACCGCCGTGGTCCAGCCGGGGGTGCGCAACCTGGCCATCTCCGAGGCCGCGGCGCCTTACGGCCTGTATTACGCGCCCGACCCATCCAGCCAGATCGCCTGTTCCATAGGCGGCAACATCGCCGAGAATTCCGGCGGCGTGCATTGCCTCAAATACGGGCTCACCGTGCACAACGTCGTCCGGGCGCGCGTAGTCACCATCGATGGCGACGTGATCGAACTCGGCTCAGAGGCGCCCGACGCGCCCGGCCTTGATTTGCTGGCGGCCTTCATCGGCTCCGAAGGCATGCTGGGCGTCGTTACCGAGGCCACGGTCAGGCTCATTCCCAAACCCGCTTGCGCCCGCGTCGTCATGGCCAGTTTCGGCAGCGTCGAAGCGGCCGGCCAGGCCGTCACCAATGTGATTGCGGCTGGCATCATTCCGGCGGGGCTGGAAATGATGGACAAGCGCGCCGTGCACATGGTCGAGCCTTTCGTCAAAGCCGGCTACGACCTGGATGCGGCCGCCATCCTGCTTTGCGAATCGGACGGCACGCAAGAAGAGGTGGAGCACGAAATAAGCCGCATGGAAGCCGTGTTCCAGCAGGCCGGCGCCACGCGCCTGCAGGTGTCCAGGTCCGAGGAAGAACGGCTGGTGTTCTGGGCGGGCCGCAAGAACGCCTTTCCCGCGGCGGGCCGCATATCGCCGGACTACTATTGCATGGACGGCACCATTCCGCGCCGCCACTTGAGCCGGGTGCTGAACGCCATAGAACAGATGGAAGATGAATACGGCTTGCGCTGCGCCAACGTCTTCCATGCGGGCGACGGCAATCTGCATCCGCTGATCCTGTTCGATGCCAACCAGCCGGGCGAGATCGAACGCGCCGAGAAATTCGGCGCCGCCATCCTGGAACTCTGCGTACAGGTGGGCGGCACCATTACGGGGGAGCACGGCGTCGGCGTAGAAAAGATCAACCAGATGTGCGTGCAGTTCTCGCGCGAGGAGCTCGACTTTTTCAGCGCCGTCAAACGGGGGTTCGACCCTTATGGCCTGCTCAATCCGGAAAAAGTCATTCCGACCCTGGTCCGTTGCGCCGAATACGGCAAGATGCATGTGCACGGCGGCGAACTCCGTTTTCCCGATCTACCCCGGTTCTAAAGGCCAGGCATGGAATTCGTACTGTCCGAAATTTGTCAGCAAATCATGGCCGCCCGCGGCGCGGAGCGCCCCGTCTACATATGCGGCGGGCGCAGCAAGGATTTCTACGGCGAGCCCTTCCAGGGCGGCAGCTTTCCCGATATTGCGGTGCTGGACATGTCCGCCTACCACGGCATCATCAATTACCATCCTTCCGAATTGGTGATCACCGCGAGGGCGGGCACTTTGCTTAGCGAACTGGAAAGCGCTCTGGACGAGCAAAACCAGATGCTGGCCTTCGAACCGCCGCGCTTTGGCTCCGCATCGACCATAGGCGGCTGCGTCGCCAGCGGCCTGGCGGGTCCGCGCCGCATGGCGGCCGGCAGCGTGCGCGATTTCGTCCTGGGCGCCAAGCTGCTGGATTCCACCGGCATGGTGCTGGGCTTCGGCGGCGAAGTCATGAAGAATGTGGCCGGCTACGATGTCTCGCGGCTGCTGGCCGGTTCCATGGGCATACTGGGAGCTTTGCTGGAAGTGTCCATCAAGGTCGCGCCCAAGCCGCCCCTGGAACGAACCCAGGTGCTGGACGCGGACGAAGGCCGCGCACTGGAGCTCTTCAACCAGTGGCGCGGCCTGCCCATCGCCATCTCGGCCACCGCCTGGTCGCAAGGCAAAGACGAAGGCGCGGGGCGCCTGTATATCCGCCTGTCCGGCAGCGAGCCCGCCGTGCAGAGCGGCGTTCGCAAGGTGGGCGGCGAACAGCTGCCCGACGGGCAGGCGGCCGCATTCTGGAACAGCCTGCGCGACCAGACCCATCCGTTCTTCCAGGCGCGCCCTTTGTGGCGGGTCGCGGTGCCGCCGCAAACGGCCCCGCTGCGGCAGGGGCCGACCTTGATCGAATGGAACGGCGGCCAGCGCTGGCTGTCCGGGGTCGATTCTCCCGCCGATCTGCGGGCGGCCGTGGCGGCGCGCGGCGGGCACGCCACCTTGTTCCGCTATGACAGCAAGCCGGCCGATGTCCCGGTATTCCATCCATTGGATGACGGCCTGAAAAACATCAACCGGCGCCTGAAGCAAGAGCTCGATCCCGTTGGCATTTTCAACCCCAAACGCTTGTTCCCCGACTTTTAAGGCCTAATCTTGCAAACAAATCTCGCTTCGTGGGCCCGCGAAACCGATCTGGGCCAGGACGCCGACGAAATTCTGCGCCGCTGCGTGCATTGCGGTTTTTGCCTGGCCACCTGTCCCACTTATCAGCTGCTGGGAGATGAGCGCGACAGCCCGCGCGGGCGCATATATTTGATGAAGCAGGTGCTGGAAGGCATCGAGCCGACGACGGCCACCCAGACCCATCTGGATCGTTGCCTGACCTGCCGCAATTGCGAAACCACCTGTCCTTCGGGGGTGCAGTATGGCGCCCTGGTGGATATCGGCCGCAAGATCGTCGACGAAAAGGTCGAGCGGCCGCTGACCCAGAGATTGAGCCGCGCCGCCTTGCGCGGCTTGCTCAACTCGCCCTTGTTCGGCCCGGCCCTGAAGCTGGGCCGCGTGCTGCGGCCCATGCTGCCCGAAGTCCTGCGCAACAAAGTTCCGCAGGCCCGGCCGGCGGGCGCCCTTCCTTCCGGCAAGAGCCATGCGCGCCAGGTGCTGATGCCGTTGGGCTGCGTGCAGCCCGCCATGATGCCGTCTATAGACGCGGCCACCGTGCGGGTGCTCGACGCCGTGGGCATCGGCGCCCGCATGGTCGCCGGCGCGGGGTGCTGCGGCGCCATCAATTTCCATCTGGATGCGCAGGATGCGGCGCTGGATCAAATGCGCGCCAATATCGACGCCTGGCTGCCGCTGCTGGACAGCGGCGAGGTCGAGCACATCGTCATGAATGCGTCCGGCTGTGGCGCCATGGTCAAGGAATACGCCCACCATTTGCGGCATGATCCCGATTATGTGGTCAAGGCGCTGCGCGTGGCGGACAAAACCTGCGACGTAGCCGAGATTCTCGCGCCCCGCGCCGCCCAGCTCAAGGCCATGCTTGCGGATCTTCCGCAGCGGGCGGCATTCCACCCGCCCTGCACCCTGCAGCACTGGCAGGGCCTGCGCGGCGCGAGCGAACGCTTGCTGGCCGACCTGGGGTTCGACTTGCAGCCTTTTTCCGAATCGCATCTGTGTTGCGGGTCGGCGGGCACTTATTCCGTCACGCAGCCCGCGCTGGCCAAGTCTTTGCGCGACCGCAAGCTGCAAGCCATACAGGCGGCGCAGCCGGATTGCATCATTTCCTCCAATATGGGCTGCATCACGCATCTGCAGTCGGGCACCGGCACGCCGGTGCGCCACTGGATAGAAGTGGTCGATCAGGCGCTGGCGGGCCGCGCCGGCTGAGACCGTCTAAAATAGCTGGATGGCTAATAAATCTGCATCAAAAGGGCGGGTCGTGGTGGGCATGTCGGGCGGGGTGGATTCCTCCGTCACCGCCTGGCTGCTGAAGCAGCAGGGCTACGATGTGCTCGGCCTGTTCATGAAGAACTGGGAAGACGACGATGATTCCGAATATTGCTCCACCCGCCAGGATTGGCTGGATGCGGCAAGCGTGGCCGATCTCATCGGCATAGACATCGAGGCCGTCAACTTCGCCGAAGAATACAAGGACCGCGTGTTCGCCGATTTCCTGCGTGAATATTCCGCCGGGCGCACGCCCAATCCGGATGTGCTCTGCAATGCGGAAATCAAATTCAAGGCCTTTCTCGACCATGCCATGGCCCTGGGCGCCGAACACATCGCGACCGGCCATTATGCGCGGGTGCGCAGCGTGCGCACGCCGCAGGGCGAACAGCACCAGTTGCTCAAGGCGCTGGACGCCACCAAGGATCAGAGCTATTTCCTGCATCGCCTGAATCAGGCCCAATTGGCCAAGACGCTGTTTCCCCTGGGCGAGCTGCCCAAGACGGAAGTCCGCCGCATAGCCCGGTCGCTGCAGTTGCCCAACGCCGCCAAGAAAGACTCCACCGGGATCTGCTTCATCGGCGAACGCCCCTTTCGCGATTTCCTGAACCGCTATCTGCCCACTCGGCCCGGCCCCATCAAGACCGATGAAGGCCAGGTGGTGGGCGAGCATCAAGGCTTGTGCTTCTATACCCTGGGCCAGCGCAAGGGCCTGGGCATAGGCGGGGTGAAGGGCAGGCAGCGCGACGATGGCACGGCCGATGCGTGGTACACGGCCCGCAAGGATCTACAGGCCAATACCTTGTATGTGGTGCAAGGGCATGACCATCCCTGGCTGCTCAGCCGCCGCCTGCGGGCGCAGGACGCAAGCTGGATAGCCGGCCGGGCGCCGGCCGTGGGCGCCTATGCCGCGAAGACCCGCTACCGGCAGGCCGATGCGGCCTGCATGCTGGAAAGCGCGTCGGACGGCGGCTTCGCGCTTGCTTTCGAGGCCGATCAGTGGGCCGTGACGCCCGGGCAGTCCGCCGTTTTGTACGACGGCGATGTCTGCCTGGGAGGCGGGATTATTGTTTAGCGATGCGGGCGCGGACTGCGCACGCCGCTTTGGCGGCTTGCAGCCAGCCGCGCCTGGCCGGCCGCAACCAGCCAGAAGCATCAAGAGTTGATGCCTTTCATCAGCATATAGATGGCCAGCACGTACAGCATGCCGGCGAAGATGCGCTTGAGCTTCTTGACCGGCAGGCGGTGGGCCGCCTTGGCGCCCAGCGGCGCGGTGAACACGCTGGCGACGGCCACCAGCGCCAGGGCGGGCAAGTAGATATAGCCGAAGGAAGCCGGCGGCAGGCCGGTGGCGGACATGCCTGAAACGATATAGCCCGCCACATTGGCGACGGCAATCGGAAAGCCCAGCGCCGCGCTGGTGGCGACCGCGGTATGGATGGCCACATTGCACCAGGCCATGAAGGGCACGCTGATGAAGCCGCCGCCGGCGCCGACCAGGCCGGACAGGAAGCCGATGAAGCCGCCGGCGAACAGCTGCCCGACGGTTCCCGGCATCTGGCGCGTCGGTGGCGGCTTCTTGTCCAGGAACATCTGCGTGGCCGAGAAGATCACGAAGATCCCGAAGAAAATCGCCAGGTAGGCGCCCTTGAGCACCGAGAACACGCCCACGCTGCCTATCATGCTGCCGATGACGATGCCCGGCGCCAGCTTGCGCACGATGTCCCAGCGCACCGCGCCGCGCTTGTGATGGGCCCGCACACTGGAAATAGAGGTGAAGATGATCACCGCCATGGAGGTGGCGATGGCCATTTTCACAGCAAGTTCGCTGCTGATGCCCTGGGCCGAGATCATGTAGGTAAGGACGGGCACCAGGATCATGCCTCCGCCTATCCCCAGCAGGCCGGCAAGAAAGCCGCTGCCGGCGCCAAGTAAAACCAGTTCGATGATGAAAACGCTATTCATAAAATTTTTGTAAGGTTGATGTAGCGGCGGGGCGGCCGGCCAGGGGCGCCCGGCCAGGGGCGCTCCTGGAAAAAACCCCCACGCTGCGCCTTCGGCTTGCTGCCCCCCGAGGGGGCGCTCTTGCCTAGGGGCGGCCCGTCGGCAAGACGGAGCGCTATCATGACACATTCCGCCGTTGCGGGTGTGCTCAGGCTTGCAGATAGCTGAATCGCGAGAAGCATGCGCGCACGCTTTCGACGGATTCATTGTTGCCGGACAGCACCGCCAGCAGCAACCGCGCCTTCAGCGCATCGAGCAGGCCGGCCGGAATCAGGCCGCGGCCTATCAAGTCGATTTCCGACCCCGGGAAGCCGTAGGTTCCCGTGAACACGGGGCCGGCCGGCGTGCGTACGGCCAGCACCACGGGCATCCGGCTGGCCAGTTCGTCCAGCCGCGGGACCCAGCTTTGCGGCACGTGCCCCGCGCCCATGGCTTCGATGACCGCGCCCGCATATCCCAGGCCTTCCAGGGCGGACAGCAAGCGGCCGTCATCGCCCAGGCAGGCCTTGACGATGGCGATTTCGGGAAGCGCGGCGGGCGCGGCCAGCCCGAGCCGCGCCATGGACCGCGCGCTGGTGAACAAGGCGCGCTGTTCGCTTACCAGGCCGATAGGCCCGGAATTGGGCGAGATGAAAGACGAGGTCAGGCCGGTGTGGCCCTTCTTGACGAAGGCTGCGGCGTGTATTTCATCGTTCAGCACCACCATGGCGCCACGGCACGCGGCCTGCGGCGAGCCGGCCACGATGACCGAAGCCAGCAGGTTGGCCGGGCCGTCGGCGCCGGCCGCCTGGGCGCCGCGCATGGCGCCCGTGACGACCACAGGCTTGTCGTCGGCCACCAGCAGGTCGAGCAGGAAAGAAGTTTCTTCTATCGTGTCCGTGCCCTGGATGACGATGGCGCCCGAGACGCCCTGATCGAAGCGCTGTTGTATGAGGCCGGCAAGCTCCGTGATGTTTTTCATCGTCAATGATGCGCCCGGCATGCTGCTAAATGTCAGCGCTTCGATGTCGGCCAGTTGGGCGATCTGCGGAACAGCCCCGAGAAGGTCGGCGGCGGTCAGGGTGGGGGCGATGCCTTTGGACCCTTGGCCGCTGGTCATGGTGATGGTTCCGCCGGTGGAGATGACGAGAATTTTGGGCTTGCTCATGTTGGATGCTTTATCGCGTTGGTTTATTCTGCCTTGCGCATGGGCGAGCGGGCGGCAAGGCCCTGCCCATGCGCATCTTTTTCAGCGTTGACGGCGAGTGCTCAGTCTATGGAGATGCCGGTCTCCTGCACGACCTTGCCGTAGCGCGCAACTTCCGACTTTAGCAGTTTTTCGATTTCGTCAGGCTTGGCGCTGAGCGGCGTGGCGCCCATCTGGCCGAAGCTCTCGATGATCTTCGGGCTTTGCACCGCTTTGGCGAAGGCCTCGTTCAGGCGGGCGGTGACGTCGGCCGGCATGCCCGCTGGCCCGAGAATGCCGCTGTACAAGGTGAGCTCGGCCGCGGGGACGCCGGCTTCGCGGATGGTCGGCACATCGGGCAAGGCCTTGATGCGTTCCGGCGTGCTGACCGCCAGCGCGCGCAGCTTGCCGGCATTGACCTGGGCGATGGCCGGCGGCATGCTGCTGAAGGCGTATTCGATGTCGCCGGTGATGATGGCGGTGACCAGCGGTGCGCTGCCTTTGTAAGGAATATGCACGATGTCGTTCTTGACCGCCTTGTTCATCATTTCGCTGGCCAGGTGGATGATCGTGCCGTTGCCCGATGACCCGTAAGAATAGGCGCCGGGCTTTTCCTGGATGCGCCGGTTCAACTGCTCTACGGTCTTGACGGGGGATTCCGCATTGGTCACCAGCAGCAGCGGGGTGGACGACACCATGGCCACGGGCGTGAAGTCCTTGATGGTGTCATAAGGCAGTTTCTTGTACAGGCTGGCATTGATGGCATGCGTGGTCAGATCCTGGAACAGCAGGGTATAGCCATCGGGCTTGGAGCGCGCGACCACGTCCGAGGCGATGGTGGTGCCCGCTCCGGGGCGGTTTTCCACCACGATGGATTGACCCAGCACAGAGGATGCTTCGCTGGCGACGGCGCGCGCCACCACATCGGAAATGCCGCCGGGCGGGAAACCCACCACCATGCGTATGGGCTTGGAGGGGTAGTCGCTCTGGGCGAGCGCGGGCGCGGCGGCCAAGGCCAGCGCGCAGAGCAGGGGGCGGGAAAGTCGTGCAAGTTTGGACATCAATGTCTCCGGTATGGGTGAAAAATGCATAAATGTGGAAGGCGACTTTGTATAGGTGAATGTGTGTATGCGATTTCGTGTGTGCAGCCCTTGGCTTTGGTCATGCGGCAGCGGCGCGCGGCCAGGGCTGCGGCGGGTTTATCGTCTTGCGCTTTATGGTCCGGCCAGCCTCCGCAAAGAGCGCCAATAGTCTTCGATCTGCTCGCGTGCGATATTGCGCGCAATGAAGACCAGCACCGACTGGCCGGGCTCGCCTGCCTGCCGGTCCAGGACCACGGGCTGGTCATAGATATGGCAGACGCCTTGTATGAGCTGCGCGTCGGGCTCGCCTTCGAAATAGACGATGCCTTTGACCCGCAGCAGATCCTGGCCGCGCAGGCGCAGCAGCGTGGACATGAAAAGATCGAATAGCGCGCGGCTGGGCGGCGCATCGAAACGCAGCGCGAAACTGCCTATGTCCGGAGGATGGATGCCGCTGCGCTGCCTGGCGAGGTAGCTGCCCTGTCCGGCGGCGCGCGGCGTATCCGCCCCATTTCGCTCCATGGGCGGGTTGCTGCGGCCCGTGCCCGAGGCCGCGGCGCCGCCCGGGGCGGCGCCTTCCTGCCATGCCGTCAGGTCGCCGAACAGCCCCCCCGCTGGCCTGGCGCCGAAAGCCGGATGGTTGAATGGCGTGGCGTCCGCCAGCAGCGCGACATCCATGTTTCCCTGGCTGGTCGCGATGACATCGGCATAGCTGTTGATGGCGCGGGCCCAGTCCAACGCCGCCGCGGCCTGGGCGGGCGTCGCCAGGTCGGATTTGCTCAGCACCAGCAGATCCGCCGCCGCCACCTGGGCGTCCGCAATGGCCTGCGCGGCCGCGCGCGCCTGCGGGTTCAGCGGATCGATCAAGGTCACGACATGGGCCAGGCGATAGTCCCGCGCGAGCGGGCCGTCGCCGTACAGAGTCTGGGCGATCGGGCCCGGTTCCGCCAGGCCGCTGGTTTCGATGATGACGCGATCGAAGCTGGGCAGTTCGCCCCGGTAGCGCCGCATGCCCAGGTCGACGAGCAGCGCCTGCAGGTCTCCGCGCAGCTGGCAGCACATGCAGCCGTTGTCCAGCAGCACGGTCTGGTCGTCGGAACGCTCGAGCAGTTTGTGGTCTATGCCTATCTCGCCGATCTCGTTGACGATCAGCATGGAATTGGACAGCTCGGGCGTGTCCAGCACCTTCTTCAGCAGCGTGGTCTTGCCGCTGCCGAGAAAGCCCGACACCACGATGACCGGTGTGCGCGCGTCCGTCCGCATGGCTATACCGTCATTTCCAGCGCGTACAGCCCGCCGGTGTGGCGGTCCACCGCGAACACGATGCCGCGGTCATCGACGAACACATCGTTGAACTGTATGGAGCCGACGGGCGAGCCCGCCGGCGCGTCCGGTACGAAGTAAGCCACTTCGCGCGGGCTGTATGGATCGCGGATGTCGTAAGCCCGTATGCCGCCATTGAAGTGGGAGCAGACGATGATGTCTTCGGACTGCCATGAGCCGGGCACGGGAGTGTTCTCGTGCACATTGTGGGCGCCGAAGCGGCCGCCGCGCTGTTTGTGGATTTCCACCGGCGGCATGGGCAGTGTGGATATGCTGACCAGATTGCTTTCGTCCCTCATGTCCACCACCCAGACCAGCTTGGGCCAGTCTCCGCCGTTGTCCTGGACGCACTCGTCGCTGACGATCAGCAACTGGCGCTCGAAGAGCGGCAGCGCAGTGTGGGTGAAGCCGTTGAAGGGCGGCGAATTGATGAACCGGGAAATCGGCTTGGGATGGGCGAGGTCGGAGATGTCCATGATGAAGGCGCCGGCATCCAGATAGCCCAGATAGCAGCGGTCCGGCCGCTGCGGATAGACATTGGTGTTGTGGGCGCGGAAGCCGGAATCGAAGGCGGGGGCCAGCCGCTTGGGCGGCGGCGCGTCGTCGCCTTCCATGGTGCCCGGCAGGTGCCAGCCGCCCACGGCCTTGGGCGAGGTCGGGTCGCTGACATCGACGATGCGATAGACCTGGTCGTCTTTGGGATTGCGCGGCACGCGCTCGGGATCGCCGCAAGCCATGTGGACCGTCTTGCCATCCACGAACCACAGGCAATGCGCGCCGCGGGAATGGGGCGCGGACGCATCGAAGTGCGAAAGCAGGCGGGGGTTTTCAGGCTGGCTGATATCGAAGAGATCGAAGCCGGCCGGCGCCAGGCCGGGCTGGCTGACCTGGTAGGCCACCGCCATGAGATTGCCGCTGACTTCCAGGGAATTGGAGCGCACGTTGGCGTGCGGCAGGTCGGTCTGGATCAGCACGCGTGGCTTGCGCGGATCGGACACATCCACGGCGGTGAAATTCTTGGGCGCGCTTTCGTGCGCCAGCCATAGCACGCGGCGCCCGTCGGCCAGGCACTGCATGGCGATGCCTTCGCCCACCCCGCCGAAGCCGCGCAGGGTGTCTTGAGACAACAGCCGCATATTGCGCTGTTGGGGGAAAAAGGTGTTCTGCATGCCGTCAGGTTCCAGAGGATTGGGCCGTGTTGGCGCCAGGCTGTTGCGGGCTGACCTGGTTGTACCAGTCCAGTATTTGTTTTCCGTTCATGAAGCGCACGCCTTCGTGGCCGGCGATGTATTCGAGAGCGTTTTCCAGGTACTTGATGCGATGGGGCACGCCGCTGAGGAAGGGGTGGACCGCGATGCCCATGATGCGCACGCGCTCTTTGCCTTCCGCGTACAGCCGGTCGAAGCTGTCGCGGATGCGGACATAGAACTCTTCGGAGCGGTGATGCTGGACCGCTATCATGGACACGTCGTTCAGTTCCACGGAATAGGGCATGGCCACCATGGGGCCTGTGGCGGTGGCCAGGCGGCAGGGCTCGTCGTCCAGCACCCAGTCGCCTATATAGCGTATGCCGGCCGCGTGCAGGATATCCACGGTGTCCAGGGTTTCGGTCAGGCCGGGGCCCAACCAGCCCGCGGGCGCGTTGCCGGTGAATTTTTCTATGGCCTGGACCGTCTTGGCGACCATGTCCGCCTGGTCTTCCACCGCATGCGTGGGCATCTGGACGTAGCCATGCCCCATGAATTCCCAGCCGGCGTCATGCGCGGCCTGGGCCACCCGCGGATAGCTTTCGCACACGATGCCGTTGATGGACAGCGTGGGGACGATGGACATCCTGTCGAGCAAGGCCTTGATGCGCCAGAAGCCCACCCGCATGCCGTATTCATGCCAGGCCCAGTTGGGTATGTCGGGGCTGGGCGTTACGCCGGTGGGCGCCGGCAGCACTTGGCGGGGCATGGCGCGGGCTATGTCCCAGTGCTCGACATTGACGATGGGCCACACGATGATGCGGGCATTGTCCGGCCTGGGAAGAGGGGGGCGGTCGATGATGGCCGAATAGGGCAGCCGTTCAGCTGGCGTGGGAGTCGATTTTGCGTTCATAATATGGATATTTTTTATGGGACGGTTAGGTACAGGCTGAAGCTATGTTTCACTTACACTTCCAATCTAAATAGCCGGTTCGGCGCTGTCAACGATCTCTGCATATACCTCCACGATATGGATAATTTACCTTTGGCTGCCGCTGCTTCCGCGGCTTCGTCCCGCGGATCCGTGCCGGGCACGCAGGCCATACGCCGCCTGGTGCAGGTGCTGAAAGTGTTGGCCGAATACCAGGAATCAGGCTTGCGCTTCGTCGAAGTCGCCGCGCTTTGCGGCCTGCAGCAGCCGACCGCCCACCGCATGCTGAAGGCCTTGCAGGCGGAGCAAATGGTCGAACGGGATGCGGCCAGCCGCCGCTACCGCCTGGGTCCGCTGGCGTTCGAGCTGGGCATAGCGGCGGCGCCGCAATTCAATCTGCTGGAAATGAGCGCCCCATCTCTGCGGCGGCTGGCCGACATCAGCGGCGATACCGCTTTTCTTTTCATCCGGCGCGGCAACGACGCGGTCTGCATCGATCGGGTGCTGGGGCATTATTCCATCCAGACCCCCGTGGTCACCGTGGGCAGCCGCCAGCCTTTGGGGATCAATGCGGGCGGGCTGGCCATGCTGCTCGCCTTGTCCGCATCGGAAGTGGACGCCATTCTCGCTTCGGTCGCATCGCGCCTTGGCGTCTATGGCAACTGCGACGAGGCCGACGTTCGCAGGCTGGTTGCGCGCGGCCGGGAACTGGGCTACGCCAGCATAGGCGAAATGGCGGTGCCCGGCGTTACCGCCATAGGTCTGGCCATAACCACCCAGTTCGGGTCGCCGGCGGCGGCGCTGACCCTGGCTGCGACCACCAGCCGCATGACCCCGCAGCGGCAGGCGGAGCTGCTGCCGGCGCTGCGCGCCGAGGTCGATGCGCTGGCCGCCTTGCTGTACCGGCGCTGAAGCGCCGGCGGGGCGCTGGTTCGAACGTTTGTCCGAGCCTTTGCTCCGGCCTTGATCCGAGCGCTTATTCGATTTTGATGCCGGATTCCTTGACCACGCCTTTCCACAGCGCCGCCTCGTCGCTGATCTTCCGGGTGAACTGCTCGATGGAGCTGCCGCCCGCCTCGGCCCCCTGATTCGCCAGCGCCTGTTTGACCTCGGCCATGGCCAATACCTCGTTGATTTCTTTATTCAGCTTTTCGAGCACGGCTTGCGGCGTGCCCCGCGGAGCCAGTATGCCGGTCCAGAGGCTGATGTCGTAATCCGCGATGCCCGATTCGGCCATGCCGGGCAGCTCCGGCAAGAGCGGGCTGCGTTCCTTGGTGGACACCGCCAGCAGTTTCACCCTGTCATCCTGCCGATAGGGCAGGACCGCCGACAGCGTGGGCATGGCGGCGTGCAGCGACCCGCCCATCAGGTCGGTCACTACAGCGGCGCTGCCTTTGTAAGGCACATGGTTCATCGTGATGCCGGATTTCGACAAAAGCAGCGCCATGGCCAGGTGAGTGGACGAACCGACACCGGCCGACCCGTAGTTGGTGTCGTTCGGCTTGCTCTTGGCATAGCTTATGAGCTCCTTCATGTTGTTGACCTTGAGGCCGGGATTGGCGGCGACCACCAGCGGCACGGCCGCGACCTGGCTCACCGGCGCGAAATCCTTCAAGGGGTCGTAAGTCACCTTGGGGTTGACGGCGGGAAACAGGATGATTTCCGAACTGGAGCCCAGCAGCAGGGTATAGCCGTCGGGCGCGGCCCGCGCCACTTGGGAGGCGCCTATGCTGCCGCCGGCGCCGGCGCGGTTTTCAACCACCACCGATTGGCCCAGCCGTCCGGACAGATGCTGCGCCAGTATCCGGCCGACGGCATCGGATCCGCCGCCCGGGGCGAAGGGCACGACCAGCCGTATGGTCTGGTCCGGCCAGGATTTCGCCTGATCGGCGGCATGGGCGGGCAGGGCCGCCGCCATGCCCAGCGCCAGGGCGGCGCCGGCCATTTTCAGAAAGTGTCGAGGTTTGCGTTGCATGGTGGTCTCCTTGAGAGTTTTAAGAATGTTCCGGGGCATAAACCCATATTTCCGTCTGCACCACCGCGCCATCGGCGGACAGACGCGGCGCCTGCATGGCCGAAATGGGCAGGGCGATTCCCGGCAGCGCACGCTGCCAGGCACGGCAACTGGGCGCGAAATCGCGCATGTCGGTATGCAGTTGGCTGATCTTGACGATGTTGGCCAGGCTGGCATTGTGCGCTGCGCATAGCTCGGCGAATGTGCTGATCAGCCATGCCGTCTGGTCTTCGATCAGGCTGCCGCGATATCCCGAGCGCTGCAGTTCTTCAACGCCGACGGGGCGGCCGTCTTCCTGCACCGCCACCGCGCCTGAAAAGGCCAGGAAATCGCCCACTCTGCTGAGCGCGGGGTAGCCGGGGCCATAAGCGCCGGCCTGGCCGGCCTGCGGCAAGGCGCCGGAGGAGGGGGCGGCTTCATGGGCGATCAGGTTGATTTCTATACGGGCATCGGCAATGGCGAAGCCGGGCTTCGCGGTCGGGATCACCGTCGTGGCGGGCGGCCGGCCGCCGAATGCCTTGAGCCAGACTTGATTCATGGCCGGCAAATCGTCGAGGTCCGACAAGCCTATCGTCGCCTTCCGGACATGGCTCAGAGTCAGTCCCGCTCCGGCCAGCGCGGGCAGCAGCTTGTTCTGTATGAGGTACTCGGTTTCAAGCTGGATGCGATTGCCTTTCCATAAATGCCCTTCCGGCACCTTGGCCGCCGGCGCGATGCCATCCAGGTCGCCGGCGCCGTGCGCCGACATGAAGCCCGCCACGAACACCCAGCCGCCCAGGCGCAGCACCGGCGCGAATCCGGACGTGGCGGGGATATCCAGCTTTTCTGGAAACAGGGTTTCGATCCCGCCTGACTCCTGCGTGGCGGCAAGCAGATCCATGCACACGGAGGCTTCGGGCAAGGCCAGGCCGGGAAGCAGCAAGGACGTGCTGGGGGCGCTGACGGCGCAATGCCGCTTGCGCAACTGATGGAAGAAGGGAACGGCGCGCCAGTCGGTGAAGAATTGGTCGGCGCGCAGGATGCGGTCCACCCCGGATCCGGCGGCGTCCAGCAGCTCGATCGCCTGTTCCCAAAGGCTGGCGGCTTCTTCGACAGCGGGTGGAGCGCCCAGCAGATTTCCCGCCGGCAAGGCGGGGCGCCGGGGCAGCAATCCATTGAGAAAGACCAGGCCGCCGGCGCTCATGCCGGCCGAAAACGGCTGCGGATCGCGGCCCACGGTATAAAGCCCCAGCGGCTCAGGAGGGCGAAAACCACGATTCATGTCTGACTCCCCGGTTGTTTGTCGTTTATGTACGTTTATGTACTTGTATTTGTGTCTGTACTTTGTTTATTTTCGCGGGCGCTTTCTTTCCGCATCGTCTCCACGCCTAGCCGGCCCGGCTGCCTTCGTTTGTGCATCCGGTCATGGAGGGCCGGTAAAAATCCACATAACGGATAGCATGAACGGAGGATGGTCGAGGCCGGAAGGAATGCGCCCCGGCTATTCGAGAACGGCATTGCACATATAGCGCCATTACAGATGCCGGTTTGCACGGAGTCAACGCTGCGGCCGGATATATCCAAAAGGTGGATATTCAATTCCGGGCTTGGGTTGGTTGGGATGAGAAACCCGGTAGCGGGAATCTTCCTCGGGCGAGGAAGCTCAGGACGGGGCGGCGGCCTCGGCCAAGTCCTCAAGGCGCATCATGTGCCGGCCGATCATGCAGAAAAAAGGCCGCCGCCTTGTACGGGCTGGCGGCCTTGGCAGGCGTTTGCCGCGCCGGAACGCGGCAAGTGCGATCAGTTCTTGGGGGGCTGCGTGGAGATGAAAGAGGGGCGGGCCTGCAGTTTTTCGTTCAGCCGCTGCAAATTGCCATACTGCGAGCGCCAGTCCAGATCGCCGAAACGCAGATCCAGATAGCCCAAGGCACAGCCCACCGCCACATCGGCCAGGCTGAAATTGACGCCCATGCAGAAGGGCTGATCATCCAGGCTTTTGTTCATCGAGTCCAGCGCCCCGGCGATCTTCTTGTGCTGCCGGTCTATCCATTGCTGGCTGCGCAATTCAGGCGGGCGGCGGTTGATCTCTATATTGATGGCGACAGCCGCGTCGAGCACGCCGTCGGCGATGGCTTCCCAGCATTTGGTGGCGGCGCGGTCGCGGCCGGGTTGCGGAATCAGCCGCCCCACGGGTGACAGCGTGTCCAGGTATTCGACGATGACACGCGAATCGAACAGGCTGCCGTTATCGTCCATGAGCAGGCAGGGTACCTTGCCCAGGGGATTATGGGTTTGTATCTGGGTGTCGCCGGCCCACACATCTTCGAGTACGAATTCATAATCGAGTTTTTTCTCGGCCATTACGACCCGCACTTTGCGGACGTAAGGACTGGTGAGCGAACCAATAAGTTTCATGGCTAAGTTCAGAAGTTGCGGGCGAAAAAAGTATATCAGGATACGGTCCCATCATAGCCGCTAAACCGGGACAAAATGAATGCGATCGCCTGCCTGGGCCAAATGTGTCGTTTATATGCTTATTTATGCGATGGTAGAATCGCGGATGGTTTTTCTTTTAGTCACGCTTTTAGTGAAGCATTATGCAGATAGCCCCGCAACTTAGTCCTCTGAATGCCTTGTCGCCCCTGGACGGCCGCTATGGCGCCAAAGCGCAGCCTTTGCGCGCCACGCTGTCGGAAGCCGGCTTCATGGCCCATCGTGTCGAGGTCGAAGTCGCCTGGCTATTGGGGCTGTCCGAGGCCGGCCTGCCCGAACTGCCGCCGTTTTCGGACGAATCCCGGGCCTTGCTCAAGTCGCTGGTGGATGATTTCTCCGAGCAGGACGCGGCCCGCATCAAGGAAATCGAGCAAGTCACCAACCATGACGTCAAAGCCGTCGAATACTGGCTGAAAGAGCGTGTCGAAGGCAATGCCGAACTCTCTGGCGCGGCCGAATTCATCCATTTCGCCTGCACGTCCGAAGATATCAACAATACCTCGCATGCGCTGATGCTGACGCGCGCGCGTTCCGGCTTCATCGTGCCGCGCCTGCGCGAACTGTGCGATCACCTGAAGGCGCTGGCAAGGAAGTTCGCCGACCAGCCCATGCTGTCGCGCACGCATGGCCAGCCAGCCAGCCCCACCACGCTGGGCAAGGAATTCGCCAATGTGGCCGCGCGCCTGGACCTGGCCCTCGCCGCCATAGAACGCGTGCAGCCGCTGGCCAAGATGAACGGCGCCACCGGCAACTACAACGCCCACGTGTCGGCCTATCCGGAAATCGACTGGCCCGCATTCAGCGCCCGGGTGCTGAACGGCCTGGGCCTGACGCAAAATCCCTATTCCATCCAGATCGAACCGCATGACTGGATGGCCGATCTGTTCGACGCCGTCGCCCGCGCCAACACCATCATCCTCGATCTGGACCGCGATATCTGGGGCTATATAGCCCTGGGCTACTTCAAGCAGCGCCTGAAGGAAGGCGAAGTCGGCTCGTCCACCATGCCGCACAAAGTCAACCCCATCGACTTCGAGAACTCGGAAGGCAACCTGGGCCTGGCCAACGCGGTGCTGCGCCACCTGTCGGAAAAGCTGCCCGTATCGCGCTGGCAGCGTGATCTGACCGACTCCACCGTCCTGCGCAACCTGGGCGTCGCTTTCGGCTATTGCGCCGTGGCTTACGACGCTTGCCTGCGCGGCTTGCACAAGCTGGAACTGAATGCGGCGGCCATCGACGCCGACATCGACGCCTGCTGGGAAGTGCTGGCCGAACCCGTGCAAACCGTCATGCGGCGCTACGGCCTGCCGCAACCCTACGAGCAGCTCAAGGCGCTGACCCGCGGCAAAGGCATCAATCGCGAAGGCCTGAAGGAATTCATCAGCGGCCTGGACCTGCCCGAAGAACCCAAGGCCCGCCTGCTGGCCCTGACGCCACGCAGCTACATCGGCCTCGCAGCGGACCTCGCCCGCAAAATCTAAGGCGGCTTGGCCCAAGGCGCCGGGCTGTAAGCCGGGAACGTGCGCACGATGGGGGCGCCGCGCGATGGCAGCCGTTGCAGGGAACCCGTTGCAGGGAGCCATAGCATCCGCGTGGTGATCTGTCTGAGGCCGAAAGCGGCGCCACGTCTATCAGAGCGCTGTGACAGATGCAGATCGAAGCGGCCATGTAGGCGCAACTACGCCGTTCATTAACGCATAGCCTCATCCGTTGAGACTACGAGACCCTGACATCCAGGTTTTTCCCGAGAGAGCGAAAGGCCGCTTCGATATTCTCCAGCTTGGAGGAGTGGCGCAGGTCTATCAGACGATCGACTTGAGGCATGTGAACATTCAGCCGGCGAGCCAGCTCGGCTTTTCGCACCCCTTGAGAGACCATCTCGTTCGCCAGCAAGACTTTTGCAGTAACGAGGGCAGGAAGCGTTACGCTCAGTTGTCCCCGCTTTGCTTTTGATGGCCGAGGAACAACCCGCTTCTCGTCGAAGTAGATTTCGATGGCTGCCTCCAGAGCCTCAAGTCCGTTCACGAGCGCCTCGGTTTCGTCCTCAGCGACGGTAATGGCCTCCGGAATATCAGGGAACTGGACGAGGAACGTACCGTTTGTGTCAGGCGTGAGAGTGAGAGGATAAGTCAACATTTGATACTCCTTCTTGGGCGATGTGCGAGGCAGATCCCGAAGGGGCCTGCTTTATTTCACTTGATACCGAGTTGCTTCTTGAGCCACTTCCTGAATTCGCTATACTTCATCGCCCTCCTTTTGTAATTTCGACCAACTAAGTGTACAACGTATATGTTGTATTTATATGGTGTTTTCACAACATAAATGTTGTTATGATGCTGCCTTGGCCGGCACTTCATCAGACGAGAAATGGGAAAGCGATAATCCGGACCTGAAATCGCCCGTCCCTTGGCGGCGAATCATTGCGCCCAGTGCAGCGAGCGATACCGATTCTGCGTCCTGTTGGAGCACGAGCTGCACCATCTTGGTCGCCTGCAGGATGGTGCTCACACAAAGCCAGAAATGTAGATTCTCAATAACGGGGAGGAGCCAGGAGCCGCTCAATGGCGGGTGCATTCCACTGGATATGAGACGCGTCTCATATCTCGTCCCATACGGTCAAAAATAAAGCCCCTACGTTTTACCGTAGAGGCTTAATTCTGCTGGTGTTCTTTGGTGGGCTGTGGGCGGCTCGAACGCCCGACCTACGGATTAAGAGTCCGCTGCTCTACCAACTGAGCTAACAGCCCTTTTTGCAAAGAAAGAAATTCTAACCTAAAAATCGCCGGCCTGCCAGCGGAACGAAAAAAACTTTGGCCGGACGCGAGAATGCCCGGTTGGTGCAACATGATGGATGTGGCCGCTTCACTGGCATGAACCGGCCTATGGCGCGAATCAATCCCGCGGCCGGGCGAGCGATGCTATGCGTTCCAGGTCCAGCGTCTGCAGCGCGGCTTCTATGCCCTGATAGAACGCCGCATATTGCGGATGCTGGCGGGGCACCTGGCAGAGCCAATCCTCGATATTGCTGAGCATGCCGTTGCGCGCGAATTTTGCCAGCTCGATGCAGGCCTCTTCCGGAGGCCGATCGCCGGCCTGCGTTGCGCGCAAAGCGCGGTGTTCGCCGTCGTCTTTGTCTGTCGCGATCGAGAAATCATTGCCCCACGCGTCGTCATCCCCGGTCATGCTTTGCTCGAGAGCCGCGACGCTGTCCCATGACACGATGCCGGCGCCGACCGCCCGCACCGTGATGGAAAAACTGAAGCGGCTGCCGGTGTCGGCCGAACTTTCCAGAGCCAGTTTGCCGCCCATGTTCTCGACGATATTCCTGGCGATATACAGACCCAGCCCCACGCCGCCTCTGCCATAGTTCAACTGGGTGAAAGCATCGAAAATATTGGTTTGCGCCGCGTCGGCTATGCCGATGCCCGAATCCTGAACCGTAAAATCCAGTTGCCAGAGCCCGTCTTTCTCATGCGCATCCAGCTCCAGCGAAATCATGCCCTTGCTCGTGAATTTGGCTGCGTTGGACAACAGGTTCAGCAGGACCTGAAGGAGGCGCTTGTCGTCCAGCATCACCGTTTCCGGCAGCGCCGGCGATGCGGCGCAGTGGAACCAGTTTCCGCGCCGGGCGCAAAACGCCGTCGCATACTGGGCGATGTGATCGAGCAGGGCGGGCAGCGATGTCGGGCGGGGCGCAAGCGCCAAAGGTTGCAGCTCTCCTTTGGCGTATTCCAGCAAGTCATCGATCAGCGTCAACTGGAAGCTGGCGTTGCGTTCTATGGCCTTGGCATAGGCTTGCCGCGTCGTATCGGGCACGTCCTGCAGCAGACGAGCGTAGCTGACGATGGTCGCCAGCGGCTCGCGCAAATCGTGCCCTATGTATCCCAGCATCTCGGTTTTCTGACGGTTTTTTTCTTCCGCATAGTGGCGGGCCTCTTTGAGCTCGGCGGTCTGGCGGGCGATTTCCTGCTTCAGCCTTTCCTGCTCCTGTTCCTGCCATGCGACCAAGGCTCGCCTGGCGTCTCCGCGTTCTTTGCACACCAGAACGATCCAGGCCGTCAGTATCGCCAGATTGATGGCCAGGGCGGCCAGCGCGAGGACCGGGTTGTCGTAAGCATGGCTTAGCCCCAGGCTCTCGATGGAGCCTGGCAGCCAGCCTGTTTGCTGCAAGGTCCGCAGCAGCACCTGCAGCACGAACAGCAACCCGACGGCCATTATCAGCCATCCGCCCGGAACCGATTGCTTGAGCAGCAGATAGGCAAGCACGGCAATGCTGGCGGCGAAAATCAATCGCGCATAAAAGCTGATCTGGCTTGCCAGGTGAACATCGCCAAACAGCGAAAAAAGAGCCAGAGCCAGCAATGCGGCGACCAGGAATTCATAATAGCGGCGGCCTCGAACAAGCAGCCCCTCGCTTTTGATCATGAGCAGCACGAAGCCCATGAGCGCCGCAAGACTGAGACTGCCCAGCACCCGAGTGCTTCTATGGGCCCACTCCACCGTCTCGGGCCACAGATAGAATTTCGTATAGCCGCGCAAGTCCGCTTCATACAACAGTATAAAAAAGCAGGCAAGCGCAAGGACGCCGAAACGCGGCTTCCTGGAAAAGACCGTCACCAGCAATGCGCAACATGTCAGGGCCAGCAGGCCGCCGAAAAGAACGCCGTCGAGCAGAATCAGGCGTTTCTCCGCGAGCGTGAAATCCGCCTCGGCATACAACACGGGCTGCAGCGAAATGGGCTGACTGCTCTGGCTGCGGACGAATATCCGCAAGCTTTCCCCGGGCTGCAATTGCAGGGGGAGGGTCCTTAAATGGCTGTCGCGAAAACCCTGTTCGGACAAGGGGGTTTTTTCGCCTAGTCGGTGGCGCTGCCAACCGCTTCCATGCTCGATGTACGCGTCCTGATAAGCCACATTGGGCGTGGACAGGACCAGCCGCAAGTCTTGCCGCAGCATGCTGCGATTCATCAGGTTCAACTGCATCCACCATGCGGAGCGCGAATCGCCGGGATGCAGGTTTTTACGGTTCGCGGCTTGAAATCCCGCGGCGCCCGCCGGCAGGGCGGCTATCGATGCAATATCAAGCCGGCCGCCCGGATCCTCATAGATCAGCGCCTGTTTGGATAGGTATAGCGGCCCCTGCAGCGGGGCGTCGATATAGCTGATGCCGGCGTAACAACACGCCGACCATATCAGCAGAAAAAAACCTGTCAGAATATGTCTCATTGCCATGCCGGTGCCCGGTTCAAAGTGGGTCACTGCGCAAGCAGCTAGGGCCCGATTCTAAATGACAGAATCGCAACGGCCCAGAAAACAAATGTGAATGTTTGATATGATTTGCTGTATTCTGCTGTATTTCTTCGCCCTTCCGGTTTTTCCATCTTCTCATGCCCAAGCCAGCCCATGTCTTGATTGTGGACGACAACCCCGATCAATTGCGGTTGCTGGTTGAATCATTGCGTGCGCAGGCCTACCGGATCAGCGTCGCCTTCGACGGAGTGCAGGGATACGACCGGGCGGTGGCGCAGCAGCCGGACATTATCCTGCTGGATGTGCAAATGCCGAAAATGGATGGCTTTGCGCTGTGCAGGCAATTGAAAGCCAACCCGCGCACCATGCGGATTCCCCTCATTTTCCTGACGGCGATGAGCGATCTTGAGAACCGCCTGACCGGTCTGGACGAGGGCGGCGTGGATTACATCATCAAGCCTTTTTCTCCTGAGGAAGTCGCCGCCAGATTGCGCATACACCTGCGGCTGGCCGGCCATGAACATGCTGCCGCGGGCTATGCTGACGCCGCCGTCACCCACGCGACCCGGGAAGACAAGGACGCGACGCAGGTGCAAGCCGCCAAGCACTATCTCGCCGGCCACTTGGCCGATCCGCCCACGTTGAGCGAATTGGCCGAGCTGGTGGGCAGCAGCCCGAAACGGCTCATGCGCGCCTTCCGGGAAGTGGAAGACAATACCGTATTCGGCTTCCTGCGCGACGAGCGCATGCGTACCGCGCAGAGGCTTCTGTCGGAAACCTCGCTGACCATCGCCGCGATTTCGCAAGAGGTCGGCTTTTCCAGCCCCGCCAATTTTTCCACCGCGTTCCTCGAGCACACCGGCGTCTCTCCCAGCGCTTACCGCGCCAGCGCGGAAAACGAAGACTCTCAATAGAGCGTCGCTGCATCCTCGTCCTGCATGCGAAAAGCCTGATTCCTCCATATCAGGCATATAGCGACTTGACTTTTTGCAATCCTCGACAATTCCTCGCGATTTTGACGCTGCGGCAAAAGGATCTGTCCTTGTTGCAAAGGCGTATATCGGCCGTTTGCGTCAAAGTATGTCGAAATTTTCCACGCCTATTTAATTGGTTACGCATTCTCTCATCGCCGTATTCATTATCGGCGAGTGGGGATGTGTTTGTATGCGAGAACTGAATATGT
>Ga0182744_1000821_pt1 | contig 28468 bp, 29 predicted proteins | sample eDN3rd30CKraftMG_FD_128525 | JGI IMG/M metagenome (GOLD analysis project Ga0182744, IMG submission 128525) | Enriched Miracle-Growth compost microbial communities from Emeryville, California, USA - eDNA 3rd pass 30_C Kraft MG (version 2) (version 2) ... | reverse complement strand
TTCAAGGCTTGTCTGGTTGTTAGTTTACAATTATTTTATGAATTTTCGATGAGGGAGTCTTCCTTATAGTCGTCTGGAATTACTGCACCATGTGCTTCGAGCTCACGTACAAGAAGACGGTATTGTTTAATGTCAATCTCGTTGTGAATATAGGCCTTCTTCGCAAAATCCATTAGTGCGTTAACATCATCAGTATTATAGTCCCGACTTTGATTAAATTTGCTTTTAAGTGAGCGAATGTCCATATGTAATTCCTCCTTCATCATTTTTTTAATAGTAACATGAAAAAAAAGGATTCCTAGTTTTTAAAATATTTAAACTTTAGACAAAATTCTCCGTGATTTGACATCGAAATCTATGTAGAGATATGCACCCATCACCTCCTTCTAACATAGTGTGTAGTATTGAAAATGCGGAGGAGATGTTTGCCCATGTTTGGTAAAAATAGATCAAATCACTATCTATATCATGGATACTCCGGGCAAAACAATTACAGGAGACCGAACTATTACCCATCAAATTTTCAAGGTGTTTCTCGTAATCAACCATACCAACACCAAGCAGTACAAAGCATGGAATGGTACCCATATCAGTCAAATCCATATTACCAACAGCCCTATCAACAAGGATATCAACCAAACTATCAACCATTTGAGGCAGCATATCAACCTGGTGGAATACCTCAGCAAATGCCTAATTCTACAGGACAGTACTCTGCAAAGGATGCACAGTTTCTATTTCAAAATCCACTTCAGCCTAAAGAGGAAATGGCACCAAATCAGTATATGCCGCAGATGAATGGATACCCTGTTATGAACCCATATCCTAAACCAAATGGAATGCTGAAGCAGCCTGGGGGAATTCAATCCCTTATGAATTCATTTAAATCACAAGATGGAACTGTGGACGTTAATAAGATGGTGAATACAGCAGGGCAGGTGGTAAATGCTGTAACTCAAGTATCATCTCTTGTCAAAGGTCTAGGTGGGATATTTAAAGCATAGAACAATAAAAAGACGGCCAAAAGCCGTCTTTCTTAATGGGGATTTGTCGAAAAATTTATTTGTTGATTATATTAATTTGCTGCTTTAGTCCTCAATATTTATCGTTTTTCCTCTTACTAGTGGAATTCGAATGGTTAGTAATCCGTCTCGATAAGAAGCCTTAACCAATTTTTCATTAATGGCTGCAGGCAGGGGAATGGTCCGTGAAAGTTTTTGTTGTGAAACCTTTCTTTGAAAAAAGTGATTATTTAGATCTTCTTTTGTTTCCATTTCTTTATTTTCAACTGAAATGCTTACATAATTAGGTAAGATATTTAGACGTATTTGCTCCTTTTTAACCCCCGGAAGCTCTGCTGTAATAATGTATTCATCCTCTGTTTCCCTTACCTCAACAGGAAAAGCTCCACTAGGAAACGGACTGTTAAAGAATTCATCAATTGATTGTAGAAATCCCTTTACTGGCTTTTCATGAATAATATCATTCATAGTTCTAAAAAAATCACGAAATTGCTCAGGTTTTAATTTCTTATTGTTGTTTTGGTCACTTGGAGGCATGGTAGACATCAAACTTTCCCTCACTTTCCGTATTTTCTCACCATATCATATGCATTAGGCGATTCTATGTGCGCGTCTTAAGTCCGAGACAAAATTATGAACCTTTTATTACAACACAATTTTTAGTGAGAAATGTCACATTAAAAATTTTCTAATATTTGTATCCTAAGTAAGTAATTAACGAGAAAGTGAGGGAACCAATTGTTCTGTAATCAATGTGAGCAAACTCCTGTTGGCGGCTGTACCGTAGTAGGTGTTTGTGGGAAAGATGAAACGATTTCAAGCCTGCAGGATACAATTATTTACGGTTTAAAAGGAATTGCAGCCTACCGGACACATGCTAATCAACTAGGGTATACGGATTCATTTGACATCCCTCGTTATATTGACTTAGGGCAATGTAACAATTCAGGTTCTACAGTTAAGATTGCAATGGCGATTGCTGAAGCTTTTGGTTGTGAAATTAATGAACTCCCTGTAAGTATTGTTCTTTCTTGGTTTGAACAAAAAGCTGTTGCGATCCTATTAGGTCTATTCAGCCTAGGAATTCAAGATATTCGCATTGGACCTAAAGCACCTGATTTCATATCTGAAGGAGTATTAAAAGTTCTTCAAGATACCTTTAACTTAAAGTTAATTGGAACTGCACAAGAAGACATGGCAGACATGCTTCAGTTTTCAGAAGTATAGAAAGAAAGAACCGCAGCATCAAAATGGCTGCGGTTTTTTTATATTAGATTAATTTCTGAGAGCAGGACATCTATATCCAGGATCATATTTCCATGATCATCAACTTCAATTAGTTCATCCTTTTTCATTTTAGTCAGCGTTCTGCTGATGGTTTCACGAGTCGTTCCAATCATACTAGCCAAATCACGGTTGGTGAATTCAGATTTAAGCAGGATTTTCCCATCCTCTAATTCCTTTCCATGCTTTTGCCCAAGGCGAATGAGTAATTTAATGATTTGCTCATATGTATTATTAAGTATTTGTTCTTCTAATCGGTTCTGTAAATCAACAATTTTTTCTCCGAGAACTTTAAATACCTTAATACTTAGTTCAGGATACTCAATGAGAACTCCTTCAAATTTTGAGATAGGAACGGCAATAAGCGTTGAGGGTTCAAGAACTTCGGCGTAAGCAGGGTAACTGCCTTTTCTAAAGAAACCTACATGTGGAAACATTTCACCCTTTTTCATAATGGCAACAATTTGTTCTTTTCCATGAATATCACTTTTATATACCTTTATTTTTCCATTATAAATAAAATAAACATTTTCTAAGGGATCACCTTGAAGAAATACATGACTTTGCTTTTTCCACTCTCTAGCAATAGAAATATTAGCAATTTTTGTTAACTCATAGTCATCTAGTTCCTTAAATAGCATGAACTCAGAAAGAACCTTTTTAATATCTTCAATTCTCATGCTCCACCTCCACAGACGAAATAAAATATCTTATACTATTGTAACAGACAACCAATTAATTATTAACAGACTTTTTCTGCGAACGTTTATTCGCTATAATGAATGTAATGAGGTGATTGTATGAAACTGAAAAAAAACCTACAAGAAATTTTAATTGATTTAAAAATAAATGATCATTTTAAAGAAAATATCGTTACTTGGAAGACAATAGAAGCAAAGCACGCCCAAACTCTGTCACTTCCAGGTAACCTGCATCCCGCTTTGAGAGAGGCCCTGGGCAGTAAAGGCATAGAGAAAGTATACACCCATCAAAAAACAGCATATGAGAATATTATGGATGGGAATAGTATTGTAGCGGTTACGCCTACTGCATCAGGAAAAACACTTTGTTATAATCTTCCGGTTTTACAAAGTATTTTATCCAACCCAAATACTAGGGCTCTTTATATGTTCCCCACAAAGGCACTGGCACAGGACCAAAAGAGTGAAATCAATGAGATCATCCAGGCAGCAGGAATTGATATTAATAGTTACACCTATGACGGTGATACACCAGCTAATATCCGCCAAAAGGTCCGTAAAGCAGGACATGTTGTCATAACGAATCCAGATATGCTTCATTCAGCAATCCTTCCGCATCATACCAAATGGGTTTCACTCTTTGAAAATCTCAAATTTGTTGTAATTGATGAGCTTCATACGTATCGAGGTGTATTTGGAAGCCATGTTGCCAACGTGATTCGCAGGTTAAAGCGAATTTGTCGATATTATGGCAGTAATCCGGTTTTTATCTGTACTTCTGCAACCATTGCCAACCCACTTGAACTGGCAGAGAAGTTAACGGAGGAAAAAATGGTTCTGGTTGATAATAATGGTGCACCGAGTGGAACGAAACACTTTCTTTTCTATAATCCGCCAATAGTCAATAAGCCTTTAAATATTAGAAGAAGTGCAACACTTGAGGTACGGAAAATCGCTGGTGAATTGTTAAAGAATAAGATTCAAACCATTGTCTTTGCAAGGAGCAGGGTTCGGGTTGAAATCATATTAACCTATTTACAGGAGCTGGTGAAAAATCAATTAGGTCCGAAATCTATTATGGGTTATCGCGGCGGTTATTTGCCAACCGAACGAAGAAGAATTGAAAAAGGTCTTCGCTCGGGAGATATTTACGGAGTAGTCAGTACAAATGCACTCGAGCTTGGAGTGGACATAGGCCAGCTCCAGGTTTGTATCATGACCGGATATCCAGGAACCATTTCTAGCGCATGGCAGCAGGCTGGGCGAGCTGGAAGGCGGCACGGTGAAGCATTGGTTATTATGGTTGCAAGTTCAAGCCCGCTCGATCAGTACATCATTCAGAACCCGGAGTACTTTTTTAATAAAAGCCCAGAGACCGCTAGGATAAATCCTGATAACTTAATTATTTTAATAGATCATATGAAGTGTGCTGCGTTTGAACTACCTTTTAAAGCGGATGAGAAGTTTGGAAACGTCGGAACACAAGAGTTGCTCGAATATCTCACAGAGGAGCGAATTCTGTACCAAAACGGTGATAAATGGTATTGGATGAACGATTCTTTCCCTGCTCATAACATTAGTTTGCGTTCTGCTTCACAGGAGAATGTTATTATCGTCGATCAGTCAGATGTTGCAAATGCGAGAGTAATCGGAGAAATGGATCGGTTTTCTGCCATGACATTACTGCATGATGAAGCTATATATCTTCATCAAGGAACCCAATTTCAAGTAGAGAAGCTGGATTGGGAAGAAAAGAAAGCCTTTGTCCGTGAGGTTGACGTGGATTATTTTACAGATGCTAATTTAGCAGTCCAACTAAAAGTGTTGGAAGAGGACAAGGTTAATAAATTAGAGTATGCAGACATCGGCTATGGTGATGTCAGTGTTCGAGCTATGGCCACTATTTTTAAGAAAATTAAATTTGAAACACATGAAAATATAGGTTCAGGCCCTATACATTTACCAGAAGAAGAGTTGCATACGAGTGCTGCTTGGATTTCGTTAAATAAATCGTTCGCAGAAATGGGACAAGAACGATTAGAGCAGGGACTTGTTGGGACTGCACATGCTTTAAATCATATTGCTCCCTTATTTGTAATGGCAGACCCGCAAGATATTCATGTTATTCCTCAGGTAAAAGCTGATCATAATGAAAAGCCAACGATATTCTTCTATGATCGTTATCCTGGTGGTATCGGTTTAAGCGAAAAAATTCACTTGGGGATGCCGGAAGTTTTTGCGGAAACGATGAAAATGATTAAGAATTGCAAGTGCCAGACGGGCTGTCCATCCTGTATTGGAACCGATACAGTGAGTGAAACCGCCAAAAATGATACATTAAATATTATTGAAGCTTTTATAAATCCTTCTGTCTCAAACGAGGTCGTTAAAGAATGTCATTGAAAAATAAATTGAATCGTTTAAAACCACATATTTCTGGGGGAGAACAAGGAATAACGAGTATAGATTCACAAGGAGCGTCCAAGGTTGAAATACCGTACCTTTCTAAATGGCAAGATGAAAATGTAACCCCCTATTATATGGATCAGGATTATTGTCTCATTCGTGAAGTGAAATATCCTTTATCACAAAAGCACGGGCATTATTATTTTCATGATTTCCTAAGAGCTGTAGAAATCTGGAATAAAGAGCCAATAAATCATCCCTTATCAGCAGAAGGTCATACTGCTGATGAATTATTCTTTTTTGATACAGAAACGACAGGACTTGGCGGTGGAGTTGGGAATACAATTTTTTTACTTGGTTATGCAAGTGTCGCAGGTGATAATCTTGTTTTACGACAGCATATTCTTCCACACCCGGGTGCTGAAGTTCCCTTGTATCAAAGCTTTCTTGAACAAGTAAACTATAAGACATTGGTTACGTATAATGGCAAATCCTTTGATTGGCCTCAAGTAAAAACCAGGCATACGCTTGTAAGAGAGCATGTCCCAAAGCTCCCAGCTTTTGGACACTTTGATTTGTTTCATGCTGCCAGGAGACTTTGGAAACATAAATTGGATCGTCTAAAGCTGGCTGTGGTTGAAAAGGATGTCTTAGGAATTGAAAGGGAAGATGACATCCCGGGCTATTTAGCACCAATGATTTATTTTGATTTCATAGAAAGCAAACAGCCGGATGGGATGCTTGGAATCATAAAACACAATGAAATTGACATATTATCCTTGGTCACCTTATATACTCATCTAACTTTCCAACTTTGTGGGCTGGACAGCAATCAAACACGGAAAGAATACTTTGAAGTGGGAAGATGGTATGCGTCCCTTGGGGAAAAGGGAGAAGCTGTAAAGGTATTGACGAAGCTTGTGGAAGGCAGTGACTATACATCTCTACAAGCTAAGCTTACATTAGCCTATCAGTCTAAAAAAGAGCAAAACTGGGAAATTAGTTTATCTTATTTTTTAGAGGTGGCGGATGCCCAAGACCATCAGCTTAGTCCTGAGGCGTGTATAGAAGCAGCAAAAATATATGAACATAAGATAAAGAATTACAAGCTTGCCTTAGATTATTGTCTGCTGGCCAAAGAAATAGCAGGCTGCACACAAATACAAGATCCAAAAACGCAGCAACAGCTTGAACACAGGCTGAAACGCTTAGAGGGGAAATTCGCTAAATTTCCTAGGTAAGCGCACGATTCGGCAATAAATTATGTTAAAATATATAATTCATCAAAACTAGTGTATTTGTAACAAAAATTTCACATTTAAAATCAATTTGCCATATTGTTTCTTATAGTTGAACCATGTAAAATAATAAACTGTGAGTAAAAAACGACTATAAAACAATAATGGGGTAGATACTATGTATAAAGCAATCTTGTATTTATTTTTTGTTGTCGTTTGTTTGACTGCAGTACTTTTTTCAAGCTTGAAAGATAACTTATATTCAATGCTATAATAGTAAAAAGCGCTATTCAAATGTAGACGTTTATTACTATAGTTTTGAAATAGATATTTGTCTAAGTGAAGTTAATCTTAAATAGATATATGAAAAATAGGTATTTTCATTAGTACAAGAAATACTCTCCTATCATAGGCTGTTAATGTAAACAGAATATATATTTGAAGGGAGAGCTTAAATTGTATCTTGGAACTAATTTTGCGCCGCCAGTCATTCATCCGACTAAACAAATCGTAAACCATACTTTCTCAACAACCGTGGTTCCGCACATTCATCCAACACATACAACAACTATTAATCATCATATGTTCCAGCATAAACACTATTGTCCTCAAACTGCTTCTTGTGCACAAGATTGTTGTCATCAACACATTAACTGCTGTGGAGGTGGCATGCCGGGACCTGCGCCAACGGCTGTTGCTGGAGCTCAAAGTAATGCATTACCTCCTGGTAACAACATGCCGCCGAATATGGGCCCAGGAATGATGGGACCAGGTATGGCACCAGGAATGATGGGGCCGGGTATGGGACCGGGTATGGCTCCAGGAATGGGACCAGGAATGGCTCCTGGAATGGCACCAGGTCAATTCCCACGTCCTCGCCGTTTCTTTGGATAAATAATGAACAAGGGCATTTGCCCTTGTTTTTTTAATTAATTTTGATATTTTAATTTAAAAGCACAAATAAGGAGGAGAGATTTGATTAAAGTATTAGCGATATCAGGTTACAAACCCTTTGAATTAGGGATTTTTAAAAACGATCATCCTTCTGTTTTGTTTATTAAATCTGCCTTTAAAAGCGAACTCATTCAAATGATTGAGGATGGACTTGAGTGGGTCCTGATTAGCGGGCAGCTGGGTGCGGAATTATGGGCTGCAGAAGTTATCTTTGAGCTGAAGTTAGACTATCCTGAAGTAAAGCTTGCTGTTATAACACCATTTTTAGAACAAGAATCTTCCTGGAGTGAGAACAATACTGAGTGGTATAAATCAATATTGGCTCGAGCAGATTTTATTGATTCCGTGACAAAGAAACGATATGAAAAACCTTGGCAGTTCCGCTTGAAAAATCAATTTTTTATTGAGAAAAGTGACGCGCTTCTTTTGTTATATGATCAAGAAAAAGAAGGAAGCCCGAGGTACATATACGAAATGGCTGTTCATTATCAAAATACTCATTCTTATCCGGTCAAACTGATTACATTTTATGATCTGCAGGTGATCGTAGAAGAAGAAGAGCTCAGCCAATCAGATTTTTAAAGGATGCACAAAAAATGAAAGCAATATGTATTAATGTGAAAGAAGAATTGACAAAACCACTTATTTTTGGAAAAATAATAGGTAATGATTGGCGAATGACTTGAGGTGAATTGAATGGTGACCGATAAAGTGAAACTAACCGCTAAGGATATATTAGAAAAAGAATTTAAGACCGGTGTCCGAGGGTATAAACAAGAAGATGTAGACAAGTATTTGGACTTAATTATTAAGGATTATGAAATGTTTTATCAAGAAATAGAAGATCTGCAGCAAGAAAATCTTCGTTTACGAAAGCAGCTGGAAGAAACATCTAGAAGGCAGCCAGTAACACAGCCTGCTGGGACTACGAACTTTGATATCTTAAAACGTTTATCGAACTTAGAAAAGCATGTTTTCGGTAATAAGCTGTACGATTAACAGATCGTACCTTGATTTCCAGTTTAGTACCATTGATTATTGAAACACAAATGCATATAATATAAAAGTATTCATTAATTACGTTCGGGTAATCGCTGCAAGAAGCATTAGCTTGCTTGTAGAGGAAAGTCCATGCTCGCACGAGCTGAGATGTTCGTAGTGTTCGTGCCTAGCGAAATCATAAGCTAGGGCAGTTGAGCCATTGGCTTGGCTGACGGCCGGGAAAATACCTAAGTCCTAAAAGGATATGGTATGAATACCTGTAAAAGTGCCACAGTGACGGAGCCTTTTCAGAAATGAAAAGGGTGGAACGAGGTAAACCCCACGAGCGAGAAACCCAAATAATGGTAGGGGCACTTTCTCTGAGGAATTGAACGAGGAGAAGGACAGGTTCCTTAACGAATCTGTAGATAGATGATTACCACCTAAGTACGAGACGTATAATCGTCGTTTGTAGTACACTGGTACAGAACATGGCTTACAGAACGTTATTAATGTTAATAAAGTTAAGGCATGCGACTCTCCTATGAGGAGAGTCTTTTTACTTTTATATGATGATCGTTTTTGCATGGGATGACTGATTCTGGTCTATAATGGTATGATAGGCAAGCATACATTTATACATAATAAGGTAAAAAGTTAAGGGTGGAATAAATGGGAAAATATCAATTAATTGCGACCGCTGCAATGGGGTTAGAAGCATTAGTAGCTAAAGAAGTACGTGCTCTCGGTTATGAGTGTGAAGTTGAAAATGGCAAGGTCATTTATACTGGTGATGAAACTGCGATTGCACGAAGCAATATGTGGCTTCGAACAGCAGACCGAGTTAAGATAAAAGTGGGTGAATTTAAAGCCTATACCTTTGATGAATTATTTGAAAAAACAAAGGCATTACCATGGGAAAAATTTCTCCCTGAAGATGCAGAGTTTCCTGTAACAGGGAAATCGGTAAAGTCAAAACTATTTAGTGTTTCAGATTGTCAAGCCATTGTGAAAAAAGCGGTGGTGGACCGAATGAAAATTCATTATAAGCGGAGCTCTTGGTTTGAAGAGACAGGTGCTTATTATCGAATTGAAGTGGCATTATTAAAAGATGTTGCAACCATATCAATAGATACAAGCGGTCAAGGACTTCACAAAAGAGGATACCGTGTTGATCAAGGGGAAGCTCCATTAAAGGAAACCCTTGCAGCAGCCTTGGTGTCGCTAACGAATTGGAATCCTGATAAACCATTTATCGACCCTTTCTGTGGATCTGGGACGATTCCAATTGAAGCCGCGATGATTGGACAAAATATTGCTCCTGGTTTTAATCGTGAATTTGTATCAGAAAGCTGGAATTGGATTCCCGGTAAGGTATGGGATGAGGCGCGTACTGAAGCTGAGGACTTGGCAAATTATGACCAGCCATTAGATATTATGGGGACTGATATTGATCATCGGATGATTAAAATTGCTCAAGAAAACTCCTTTGAGGCAGGACTTGGTGATCTTATTCAATATAAACAAATGCAAGTTAGAGATATTACAACCACCAAGGAATATGGCGTGATTGTTGGAAATCCCCCATATGGAGAAAGACTTGGTGAGAAAAAAGCTGTTGAACAAATGTACAAGGAAATGGGACAAGCTTTTAGTAAGCTTGACACCTGGTCTATCTATATAATGACTTCTAATGAAGAGTTCGAACAATTTTATGGAAAATCTGCTACAAAAAAGCGGAAGCTGTTTAATGGGTTTATTCGCACAGACCTTTATCAATATTGGGGTAAAAGACCTCCCCGTACAATTGAATAGTACCAATCAGACCAATTGGAGCCTGCTGAAGAAGGCTCCATTTCATTCGTTTATAGGAGGGGTTTAGATGCAAGGAAAAATTCCATTTGTAGTTTCAAAAACAGAATCATTTTATGACAAGCTTAGTGAATGGATCGGTGATTTATTTTATGATATTTTACCTGAGGCTGGGTTTGAATTGCGTGATGAACAAATCTTTATGGCTTTCCAGCTTGAGAAAGCATTTAAAGACAAGAAAGTTATGTTTGCTGAAGCGGGCGTTGGGACAGGGAAGACGATTGTTTATCTTCTCTATGCAATTATGTATGCCAGGTATACAAATAGACCAGCAATTATTGCCTGTGCCGATGAAACATTAATCGAACAGCTCGTTAAAAAGGAAGGTGACATTGCTAAGCTCGAGAAGGTCCTTGGGCTCAATATTGATGTAAGATTGGCAAAATCGAGAGACCAATACCTTTGCTTAAAAAAGCTTGATTATGTGAGACATGAAGACTTTAATGATGATATTGCTGGAATTTACGAGGAATTACCTGATTTTGTTCACAGTGATGGCTCTATGCAAAAGTTTGAGAGATATGGTGACCGAAGGGATTATCCTTCTTTGTCTGATGATGCCTGGGGGAAGATTAATTGGGATATGGTTCAGGACTGTTTCTCCTGCGAAAAGAGACATCGCTGCGGGCTTACACTAAACCGTGATTTCTATCGTCATGCCAAGGATTTAATTATTTGTTCGCATGACTTCTATATGGAGCATATTTGGACAAAAGAATCACGAAAACGCGAAGGTCAGCTCCCGTTATTGCCGGACCACTCTTCCGTTGTGTTTGATGAAGGACATTTACTTGAATATGCAGCTCAAAAAGCGTTAAGTTACCGATTCACCGACAATACACTAGAAACCTTACTAACAAGGCTGATGGAAAATGAAGTGCGTGAAAAAACGTTATATACCATTGAGGAAGCATTGTTAGATAATGATAAATTTTTTAGTGCGATTTCACAGTATTCTGTCCCGTCAGAAGGGTCAGAAAAACAAATGATTACTATGAATCCGGCCTTAATAAAATATGGTACTGTGCTATTAAATAGGCTACAAGCAATAGAAGAAGAGCTCGTCTTTGAAAGTGAATTGTATGTAATTAATGAATATGATTTAAAAATTGTAGAGGAATATTTAGAACAAATCACTTACTCGTTATCGTTATTCCTTAAAGAGATGAACGGGATTACTTGGTTCGAGGAAAAAGGCTTTGAGCGAACACTTGTCATTATGCCAAAAATGGTTGAAGAAGTGATGAGAGAAGAAGTGTTTGTGCAGAATAAACCGTTTATCTTTTCATCTGCAACTTTATCGAACGATAAGAAGTTTGATTATATTGCTGGCAGCTTAGGAATAAAAGAGTATTTATCCTTCTCAGTGGAATCACCTTTTGATTATGAAGAAAAAATGAAAGTCTTTATGCCGAAATTCAATCAAAACTCGTTTGAGGATAAACTCGACTATTGTCTAAGTAAGATTGTTAAATCAGAAGGTAGAGCACTGATTCTCCTTAACAATCAAAATGAATTAAACAGTCTGAAACAAAAGCTTACAGGGAATATTCCTTACCCTGTGTACTTTGAGGGTGACGAAGAAATTAGTACCCTTGTTTCTAAGTTTCAAAATGATGAGCATTCTATCCTTTGTACGATCCATCTATGGGAAGGTCTAGACATCCCAGGAAGATCGTTAGAAAATGTCATGATCTTTTCATTGCCATTTCCGCCAAATGATCCTGTGTTCACAGCAAAGCGAAATGGTGTCGCTAATCCATTTGAAGAAGTGGATTTACCTTACATGTTGCTTCGCTTACGCCAGGGGATCGGCCGCCTCATTAGAAGTGAACATGATCAGGGCAGTGTTCATATCATGCTGGATGAAAATATCGATTCGGCGTTATTGCAGAAAATTAAAGATGTCCTGCCAATAGATGCAGTAGAAGTATAGAAAAAAGGTCAGCTATGGCAGCTGACCTTTTTTCTTATCTACCTAATAAACGAAGACCCTCGGGTGACATTTTTTCTGGTGACCACGCAGGTTCCCATACAAGATTAACATCAACATTTTTTGTTTCTTCAATTCCTTGAACAGCATATCGAACACCTGTTGTAATACTGTCATGAAGTGGACAGCCAGGTGTTGTTAACGTCATCGTCACATTGACATCATTTTCTTCTGTAACATCGACATGATAAATTAACCCTAGGTCAACCACATTAATATTTAATTCAGGATCATAAACACTTCTTAATGCTTCAATTACTTTTTCTTTTATATTCATGTTAAACACCCCATTATTTTTTTAATACACCCAGAATAGTAAGTGCAATAGCAACAAATACAATTGATAAGATAAATTGTCCGATATTGAAGAAAAGAATGTTTTTAAATATGATGGATAGAAAGACAGCAAGGACTGCGATTACAAATACGGAAAAGAAGGGAACAACCACTTTTTCATTCATCACATCTTTTAAGGCAGGAACCGCTTTTTTTCCCATTTCTTTACTGTATTTATAAGTCCACCATAGAAAAGGTACAATCTTAAATAGGTATCCCATAATACTTAGCACAATCCAAAGCAATAAATAAAGGTATACCAATGGCCCGATTAGGATAGAAAAATGATCAGTCCATAAGGCAATAAATGCTGCTAAATGAATAAGATTTCCTAAGCCTATAGCTCCTAAAGCATAAGAAAACGAATGGTCTAGCTTCTTCTTCAGCCTTTTATTAATGATAATGGAAACATGCCAGGTGAAAATGGAAAAGCCTGCAAATAACAGGAAAAATCCTGCTTTCAATAGATAACTGTTATCACTAAAAAAGGAAATGAGAGTGATTACCAGTCCCGACATATATATCCCATATACATATCGTGCATGAATCATAGGGAACCCATGTGATAATGAAAACATAGGTGCCATTTTATATGAAAAACCAAAAATTAATAGTGTAAACCAACCTGTTAAACCCATTAAAAGGTGACTTTTAAAAATTGCTTGATAGAACTGGGCAGCAAAGCCTGTTTGAAGAGAATAGATCAACGCAATCCCTAGGAATATCGTTAATAATAAACATACAAGAGCACTGCCGACAAAGGCCGTAAGGATATTTGGCTTTGCCTGCTTTCTTAAAGTCATAAACATTTGAAATAAAAACATTAATATACCAAACAGCATTAATATCCCTGGTATTGATGCATTTTGTGGCGAGACATATAGCATCCATGAAAAGAACATTATACCAATCGCAGTTATAAAAAACTGAACAAAACCAAATTTCTCATTCCATATTTTTGTTAAGGAAGCAACCGGAACAAGCTGATACATTGCACCCATTGCGACCATTAGTGCCCACCCTAAGACGAGTAAATGGGCAGCTGACCAAATCGCTGGTATGCGGAAGCTGCCATCCACAAGCATTTGTCCATTTATTAATAATAAAATTTGTGATAATACGAGAGCGATTAAACTGAATATAATGAACGAGAAAGGAAGCTTGATATTAGTTTCACTTCCTATTGTGTTAGGCACCATACTCTTACACCTTCTTATCGGAAAATCTCAATTTTGAAACTTCCATCGTTTTGTGGTTCTGTCCGTTGCTTATAGCCGAGATCCTCAAGCTGCTCATAAAGGAACATCGGCCTTCTATCATTAATAATTGTTAAAACTTCACCACCAGCTAAATTCTCTAATGCTGCTAGTGTTCGTATCATTGGCTGCGGCGGTTCTAAACCCCGATTATCAAGAATCATATACAATCACCTTTTCTATTATAAATTCTTAGTAAAAGTAACTTTCCAGTGCTTGTTTTCAATCTCTTCTGCTTTATGGGAAAAGCCTTTAGCTTTTAATACGGAAAACAATGGTACAGGCTTGAATGGTGCGTGAAGGATAAAAATATCATTCTCTTTAACCTCTTTTATAGCTTCCATGATCTTTTGGAAAGGTTCAATCTTATTCATTAAGTCTTCTCTGACATCCAGCTCAATAATTTTTGGTTCCATTTTTGACAGCTCCTCAAATAATTTTTAATAGAATAATTCCTGTTCCAGTGATTCGCGATCGATTAAATAGAGTCCATCCTCGCGTTGGTGAATATAGTTTTTCTTTTTTAGATGGTTAATGGTCCTACTGACTGTTTCCCTTGAAGTTCCAATCATATTAGCCAGTTCCCTGTTTGTAAATTGTGTTGTTAGCTGAAATCTGCTGCCAACCTGTTCTCCGTTGGACTGGCAAAGTCTTATAAGAAGCAATACGATCTGTTCAAAGGTGTTATGGAGGACTTGCGCCTCTAATCTGCCTTGGAGGTCAACGATTTTCTCTCCTAAAACTTTAAAAAGCTTTATGCAAAGCTCTGGGTAAGAGATAAGCGTCTCTTCAAACTTGTCAATAGGAATAACAATGAGATTTGCCTCTTCTAAAACCTCTGCATGTGCTGGAAAGTTTCCATCTCGGAAGAAACCAGCGTGTGGAAACATTTCACCAGGTTCGAGGACCGAAACAATTTGTTCCTTCCCAGAAAAATCTGTTTTGTAGATTTTGATTTTTCCAGAATGGATAAAAAATACCCGGTCCAGTGGATCATCTTGCATAAATACATACATCTTCTGCTTATAATAGCGAGTTAAAGCAATATTTATAAATGGCTTTAACTCTTCATCAGATAATTCTTTGAATAGAGGGACATCAGCTAATCTTTTTTTTATGTCCTCTTGCTTCATTAACATCACCTTCGTATTAGTAATTCTTAATTACCTTCATTTTAGCAGTGAATGCAAAACTATTATGTGACCTCCATCATAGTTCGCAAATTTCTTTGAAAATTATTCTCAATAAAAAAACCCGCAAGAATTAATCTTGCGGATCTTCTTCATTTTTTAATTCGTCACAGCATTCAAAGCAATAGATCTTACCTTCATTAGATTGTACCCCGTTAAAGAATCCATCTAAACAATAAATCTCTTTTCTACATGCTGTACATTTTCCAACTAATTCTTTCATCCAATTTCTCCTTTCATTACTATTATCAATATCATTCTTTAGGTGTGATGGTTAGCACTATGGCGAGAATAGAAATTTTCTATAATAAAATAGAAGTTAGCATACTAAAAGGAGTGAAAATGAATGCAAACATACACGACGATTATCCATGTACCCGATTATCCACCTCGTGAAAAACATTCAACTATATTTAAAGGCTTTGACGATTTAAAATCTGGAGAATTTATGCAAATTGTAAATGACCATGATCCTAGACCTCTTCACTATCAGTTTATGATGGAAAGACCTGAAGAATTTACGTGGGAATACGACGAGCAGGGTCCAGAAGTTTGGAAGGTAACCATCGGTAAGAAGTAATACGGTTTCTCTGACAATCTTGACACAAATATTAACTTCTCTAATCATTTTACTTATTTATTCTTTCAGGAAACATCCTCTTACCCTAGATACTATTTTACAACAGAATTTATTTCTGTTGTTTTTTTTATCCTTAGATTTTCAGAAAAATATGATAAAATACAAGTGGTTATTAAAAAGGGGGATTTTGTATGAGTCTGACGCCAGAGCAAGCTGAAAAGAAGTTTTTAGAATATGTTAAGAAAATGAGCGCGTACAACGAGGCGCTTGGACTGATTTATTGGGACCTAAGGACAGGAGCTCCCAAGCAAGGTATGGACCAACGATCTGAAGTAATTGGCATGCTTTCATCAGAAGTTTTTAAAATGTCCACATCGGAAGATATGGCAGCATACATAGCAACATTGTCTAAAAATAAACTATCTATAACTACACGTAAAATTCTCGAGGAGTGCAAAAAAGAATACGAACGCAACAAGAAAATTCCGGCGGATGAATTCAAGGAATATGTAATTCTCCAGTCCAAGGCAGAGTCTGTCTGGGAGGAGGCAAAGGAAAAATCAGATTTTAATCTGTTTAGACCCTACCTTGAGAAGTTGGTTGAAACGACTAAGAGGTTCATCAATTATTGGGGACATACAGGAAATCGATACGATGTGCTGCTGGATTTATATGAACCCGGAATGACGGTTGAAGTCCTTGATCAGGTATTCGGTGACCTAAGGGAGAAAATTGTGCCGTTGGTCAAAAAGATTGCAGATTCTCCAAACAAACCTAAAACGGAATTCCTATTTAAGACATTTAAAAAAGAAAACCAGCGTGCGTTAAGTCTTGAAATCCTTGCCAAAATGGGCTATAACTTCGATGCAGGCAGACTTGATGAAACAGTGCATCCGTTTGCAACTGGTTTAAATCCAGGAGATGTACGTGTCACAACTAATTATGATGAACAAGATTTTCGGACGGCTGTTTTCGGCACCATTCATGAAGGTGGTCATGCATTATACGAACAAAATATTTCTAAAGACTTAATTGGTACACCATTATGTACAGGAACGTCTATGGGGATACACGAATCACAATCACTTTTCTATGAAAATATTGTCGGTCGAAGTCTTTCTTTTTGGAAAAGTAATTACGAACTATTAAAAACATATGCTACAGGTCAGTTTGATGACATAACAATTGAAGAGTTCTATAGGGGAATAAATGAATCGAAGCCTTCGCTTATCAGAATTGAAGCAGATGAATTAACGTATCCTCTTCATATCATTATACGTTATGAAATCGAAAAAGGTTTATTTAACGGTGAGATTGAAGTTAAGGATCTTCCACAGGTATGGAATCGTTTATATCAAGAATATTTAGGGATTACACCAGAGAATGATGCCAAAGGGGTACTGCAGGATGTTCACTGGGCAGGAGGCAGTTTTGGATATTTCCCTTCATACGCACTAGGCTACATGTATGCTGCTCAATTTAAGAATAAAATGCTAGAAGATCTTCCTAACTTCGACACTCTGTTAGAAGAAGGAAATTTGCTGCCAATCAAAGAATGGCTGAACAAAAATATTCACCAATATGGTAAACAGAAGAAACCATTAGAAATCCTTCAAGATGTAACAGGTGAAGGTTTGAATGCTCAATATCTAACTGATTATTTGTACGAAAAATATGGCAAGGTATATCAACTTAATTAATAATAAAGAGGGGAAGGGAGATTGAATGCCCTTCTTCTTTATTTAGTAAGGTGTGTGGGTGATGGGAAAGTTAGGTCCAATACTTCTAATAGCCATTAGTGCAAGTATGTGGGGAATCATAGCAATTTTTGTTAGGAAACTGGCAAGCTTAGGATTTACACCGATGGAGATCGTTACAATTAGAGTAGTAACTGCCGTTTTATTGCTTGGGATGATTGGGTTGCTAAAATATCCAGGACAGATGAAGATACAGCTGTGTGATGGCAAATACTTTATAGGAACAGGCATATTTAGTATTGTGTTGTTTAATTGGTGCTATTTCACTTCCATAAATCAACTTAGTCTATCCTTCGCGGTTATTTTACTTTATACAGCACCCGCTTTTGTAGTTATCCTTTCTTATTTGTTTTTAAAAGAAAGGATGGACTCTATGAAGATTATTTCAGTCGTAGGGACCATGCTTGGCTGTATATTAATAGCTGGAATTAATTTAAAAGAAACACCATCGATGAACCTAATTGGAATCATAACAGGGCTAGGGGCAGGTTTTGGTTATGCATTATACACGATATTTGGTAAATTTGCATTAGTTAAATATCGCCCCTTCACTGTTACCTTTTACACGTTCCTAGTAGCCTCTATTACATTACTACTATTTACAGATTTATTCGAAAAAGGGAGTATTCTATTAAGCAGAGATGTTATTCTTTACGGATTAGGTTTAGGCTTATTTCCAACAGTTTTAGCATACTTATTCTATACTAAAGGACTTGAGAAAATGGAAAGCAGCAAAGCCTCTATCATTGCAACTGTGGAGCCTGTTGCTGCAACATTACTAAGTGTTTTCTTATATAAAGAAGCTTTTGGTATTCTACAATTTATTGGAACTGCTATTATTCTATTATCAGTGATTCTAATAAATTTGCCGAAGACACTCTTTAATATAGACAACAAAAAAAGGCTTCAGTTTTAATGAAGCCTTTTCGTTTTTATTACCACGAACCCCAAGTTTTAAATCCTGGTGAACCTGGAGGTGCATTTTGAATCATATCGATAAACGGTATGGTGTATGCGAATAGAATTAGGGCTGCTGTAATACCAAGCCATAATTTCCAATTTTCAAAGATCATTGGTGCTTTTTCTTCAAGATTCTCTGCTTCGCCAACAGGGAACTCTTCTTCACCTTTAGGAGCAAAGAAAGCAAGATTTACAAAGATGATAATCATCAAGATGATTCCAAGGAATAAAATTGATCCGCCAACCGCTTGTGCAATTTGGTAAGGAATCCATTCCATTGCTTGTGCTGATTCTCCATACGTTGAGTAGGCAGAGCGTCTAGGACCGCCAAGTAGTCCTTGGAAATGCATAGCACCTGACATGAAGGCCATTCCAACGAACCAAACCCAACCTTGAATAATAGCTAATTTGTTCATTGCTTTCGTTAATACACGACCAGTTAAATGAGGAACAAGCCAGAATGTAATCCCAAAGAACGTTAAAACAACAGAGGTTGCAGCAGTTAAATGGAAGTGACCTGTTACCCAAATTGTATTGTGTACCACTTGGTTCATTTGGTTAGAAGCATTGATTATACCGCCTGCCCCCGCAGGGATAAAGCTAGCCATCCCGATAAAAGGTACCGTAAATCGAGCGTCGTTCCAAGGTAAAACCTTAAACCAGCCAAACAGTCCAGTAGCACCTTTAGAGCGGCCAAATCTCTCGAACGTTGCGAACAAGGAAAATGCCGTCATCAAGGATGGAATGATTACCATAAAGGTTAGAATGACCTGTAAAAACTTCCAAGCTGGATCAATTCCTGGCTCAGTTAACTGATGGTGGAATCCGACTGGAATTGAGAAAAGTAAAAATAGTATAAAAGATAAACGTGCTAATGAATCCGAGAAAATTTTTCCGCCAATAATTTTTGGGATAATTGCATACCAGCACATATATGCAGGCAGTAACCAAAAATACACGAGCGGGTGTCCGAAATACCAGAATAAAGTACGGCTGACTAATACATCGACAGTGTCTACTAAGCCAAGGGACCAAGGAAGTAACTGGAATAGTACAGTTGCCGCGACACCAAGTGTGGCCACAATCCAAAGTACAGTATTAATGACAGCCATAAAGCTTAATAAAGGGCTGGGTTTACCGGGGTTTTCCCTGCGCCATCTAGCGTAAGTCATAATTTGGGCTGCGCCATCAAGCCAGCTGCCTACTACAACAAATGTCATACCTAAGTAAAAAATCCAATGTGCTTTTAATGGTGCATAGAAAGTGTAAAGAACAGAAGCTTCTTTAAGTAAGACCATTGTAGCTGCCATAATTGTTCCTACCGTCATTACCCAGAACCCAATCCAGCCAATTCGGCGTGCTGCTGGTGAATGAGTACCTGCTGTACGGCTTACAGCAGCATACTGGAATCCCATAATAAAGAACGTAGTTAAAACAAGACCCATTAATACACCATGAACGGTTAGAATTTGATAATAATCAATACCCCATGGAAGTTCAAATTTACCAGAGCGGACGAGGGTTTGCAGTAATCCCATCAAACCGCCTAGTGTAAGAGCAATAAAGGCCACATAAAAGTGTGCCATCGCAAGCTTACCATCACGGTGATCTACTTTTAATTTTGTTGTTTGGCTGCTCATTTTTTAACCACCTTTATTTTAGAACTCATTAAGTGGTGACCGGTACCGCAGTACTCGTTACAAACCACTAAATATTCGCCTTCTTTATCAAATGTTGTAACAATCTCGTTTACGTAGCCTGGTTCCAGCATCATATTGATATTTGTTCCAGCTACTTGGAAACCATGGATTACGTCTTTTGTTGTAGCCATAACTTTTACTTTCGCACCTAGTGGAACCTCTACTTCAGCAGGATTATAAAAGAAGGCAGAAGCAACATACACTAATTCATAGTCCCACTCTTTTCCTTCAACCTTGTTTAATCCAGGTTTATTAAAAGGTGCCTGTGTGTCCACCTTTTCTGGATCTATAGTTGTTAAGCAGCTTGGAGGCTTGTTACCTAAGTAAAAAGCGCTTACACCTACAACTGATAAGAAAACAACAAGAGCGCCAATTCCGAAGATAAGCCAAATTTTTTCAAACTTATGCATATGCATGTTTTTTTCCCCTTTCTCTCTTTTAAAACAGTCTCATTAAAAACGGTCTAAGAACAAGAAATAGACACTTACCCAAGTGACAACTAAAAAGATTCCTAAAAACATTACGGACGCCATTGTCCCTTTAAGAGAAGAGCTGTCTTCAATTTCTGTTTTTTTGTTTGTTTTCAATTCCGTTTTCGCCATCCCTCAGACCCCCTTTTTTAATAGTTAAATTTAATTAATAAGTTCCCTTTCATAATACAAAACAATTGTGAAGAAAAAATAACAAAATTATCACTTCACAAAATGTTCATTCCTTAGGTAAGTACTATGTTAATAGTATTAAATTGATATAACAGTGATTTATATCACAATAACAGGGATGGACTTGTGGCGATATTGTGAACTGTCACTTAATACCTGTGATAAAAGTAATTGAACGTGACCTTTATTAAGATAAAAGCTTGTTTTTTCAGCATTTGTCACAATTTTGAAACTTTTTAATAGAATGAAATAAATGTATCTGAATTTCCAGAAGAGAGCGTGTTATTTATGGAAAAATATTATTGTGAACCATGCCGTCTTCTCTATGACGAAATCGAATATTGTAAGATCTGTGGATCCCTTGCGGATAAAAAGATAAAAATTGAGGTTCAGGCACAGTCGGAAAAACAATAAACGAAGACAGTATCTTGGACCTTTTTTGTGAGAGCATAATTGGAAAAGTTTTCGTAATGATTAGAGGCAATTTCTCAGTTATAATCAAAGAGCACAACAACAACAACCTTCAAAACGTTGGCCTCCCTCTAGCAGGGAGGCTTTTTTTGTACATATTTCTCCTTTATTTGGTAAAAATACCATTACCTACATAGGAGGAGAATGAACGTATGCCAACGATTCTTTCAGTTGCAGAAGCAGTTCCAGAATTTGAAATTAAACAAGAGGAAGCAATTGACTTTGCCAGAGAGCTATTTTCAGAAAGGTTTAAAGATATCGAAAGGCTGCTAAAAGCCTTTCAAAACGGACAAATAGAAAAAAGGCATATTGTAAAAGAGATTAAATGGTATAAAGAGGAGCGTTCATTTGCGGAAAAGAATAATGCATATATTGAAGCTGCGGTAACACTGGGAAAGCAGGCAATTGAGGACTGCCTGACTAATAAGGCCTTTTTGAAAAGGGAAATAGACTGTGAAGAAATTGACGCTATTTTCTATATCTCGACAACAGGTATGGCCACTCCTAGTATTGAAGCTAGGATTATGAATTTATTACCATTTGCCGAACATACAAAAAGAATTCCGATTTGGGGTCTTGGCTGTGCTGGTGGTGCCGCTGGCCTATCGAGGGCATTTGAATACTGCACTGCTTACCCAGAGGCTATGGTATTGGTGCTTTCGGTTGAACTCTGCAGTTTAACTTTTCAAAGGAACGATTTTTCGAAGAGTAATTTAATTGGTACCTCATTATTTGCGGATGGAGTTTCCTGCGCATTGGTGTGTGGAAAAAAGGTTAATACTTCTGACTTGTGTGCAAAGAAGACTGCACCAGTAATCATAAATACACAGTCTACCTTAATGCCTGATTCTCTAGATGTAATGGGCTGGGATATTAGAGACCAAGGCCTTTTTGTTGTATTCTCTCGAGATATTCCAACTATTATTGAGGATTGGTTAAGACCAAATGTGAGTAAGTTTTTAACTCAGAATAAGTTAGAGCTTTCTGCAATAGAACATTTCATTGCCCATCCAGGCGGGAAGAAAGTGATTGAGGCATATATCAAATCTTTAGGTATACCCGATTCTATGACAGATATTTCACTTGAGGTGCTCAAGGAATTTGGAAATATGTCTTCTGCAACCATACTATATGTCCTAAAAAAGTTTATGGAAAGAGGTGCTGAAGCGGGTGCATATGGATTATGCACCGCACTTGGGCCGGGATTTAGTTCGGAGTTGTTACTACTGAAATGGGGGTAAGGAATGCTAACTTTTTCAATATTTCTTTCAGTTATGATTCTTCAACGGTTACTTGAGTTGGTAATTGCTCGAAGAAATGAAAAGTGGATGAAAGAACAAGGGGCAAGAGAATTTGGCAGGAAGCATTATCAATATATCGTCCTGATGCATTCATTGTTTTTTGCTGTTTTACTTTTTGAGAAAATTACCTTTTCACGGGAGTTATCAACTTTCTGGCCATTGTTAGCGGTTGTGTTTGTTTGTGCACAGTTAATTAGGGTTTGGGCGATTTCTTCACTTGGCTCTTACTGGAATACAAAAATCATTGTCTTACCCAATGTTGATGTCGTCAGAAAAGGACCATACCGATATATTAAGCATCCTAACTATTTAGTGGTCTCCCTGGAGCTATTAGTTGTTCCACTTCTCTTTGGTGCATACATAACGGCTGTCTTGTTTACCTTATTAAATATACTAATGCTGTCAATCCGGATACCAGCTGAAGAAAAGGCTCTCCGGGAGTTAACCGAATATGATGGCAGCTTTGGAAGCTGTAATCGGTTTCTGCCAAAATTGTTAAATAAATATGACAATTAACATTAGTGTATTGAAAATGATTATCATTTATGATATCCTCATTTTATAGAAGATGAAAATCATTCTCATCGCATCGAGCGGATAGGAAGGTGTAACTTATGGCGTTTGCATTTGTAGGAGGAACGGTAATCATATACGCATTTGTCATGAAACACGTCTTAAAAAATGTATCGCATAGATAAATTAGTAAGAGGCCAAGGAGAAATCCTTGGCCTCTACTTTTGTTTGGATTGAAAAAGGTACCTAAGTGACGTAAGAAGCATGCGGAAACGCTTATGCATAATATTATGTTAACAATTTGAATATTCACGATAGGAAAAGTTTGAATTATCGTATAAAATATAAAATATTACAAAGTTGTGAACAAGGGGAAGAAACTATGGTGCAAACGGCTAATAAGCAAGAAACCATTTCGTCATTAAAAAATAAAATACTTGCTTTATATGAATATCTTTCTAAGCAAGGTGATACCGAAAATGCAGAAAAAATAAAGCAATTGGCAAAAAAACTCCAAAATAGAGAATTTATGATCGCTTTTTGTGGTCATTTCTCGGCTGGAAAATCAACGATGATCAACAAAGTGGTCGGTGAAAATTTGCTGCCTTCAAGTCCCATCCCTACTAGTGCAAACCTCGTAAAGGTGAAATCTGGGGAAGAATACGCTAAGGTCTTTTTCAAAAATGAGAAGCCCCGAGTGTATCTTGCGCCATACGATTACGACCTAGTTAAGAAATATTGTAAGGATGGCGACAGTATCGAAGAAATCGAAATCAGTCATGCTGACTCCCAGCTACCTGCCAATACTGTCATTATGGATACACCAGGAATTGACTCTGCGGATGACGCCCATCGAGTTGCAACGGAATCAGCGATTCACCTTGCTGACCTCGTTTTATATGTGATGGATTATAATCATGTCCAAGCAGAGCTGAACTTTTTATTTACAAAAGAGTTAAAAGAAGCAGGTAAAGAAGTTTATCTTGTTATTAATCAGGTGGATAAGCACAAAGAAGAGGAACTGTCATTCCGGCATTTTCAAGAAAGTGTACAGGAATCCTTTGCAGCATGGGGCGTAAAACCGGCGCGGATCTTTTATACTTCTTTAAAGTTCCAAGACCATAAATTGAATGAATTTAATGAGTTAAAAGATTTTATCGCCCAGAGATTGAAGAACAAGGACCAACTTTTAAACCATTCTATTTTTCATTCAATGAAAAAAATAGCTCAAGATCATCTTGACCAAGATCGTAATAAACGGGAAGAGGCGCTTCAGCCTATTTATGACGTGTTAAACGAGCTGCCGGAAGATGAAAAACAGCAAGTTACGCAAACCTACCAAACCCTAAAATCAAACCTTCAGACGCTTGAAAAAGGTGTGGAGGAAAGTGAAAAGGAAATTGACAAAGAAATAACACAGATATTAAATAATGCTTATTTAATGCCTTTTCAAACAAGAGAATTAGCGGAAAAATTTCTTGAAGCATCACAACCTGAATTCAAGGTAGGTTTCCTTTTTTCGAAACAAAAAACAGTCGAAGAAAAGAACGCAAGGCTTGACCGCTTATTTCAGGATTTACAAGAGAGAACGAAATCACAGCTGGAATGGCATTTGCGTGAATATTTAATCGGTATTCTAAAGAACAATAGTCTGGATGATCCAGAGCTTCAAAATAAAGCACAATCTTTTTCAATAGAAGTTCCTATTGAATTGATAGTTAAAACGGTGAAACAAGGAGCACGGTTGTCAGGTGAATATGTGCTTCACTACACAGAAGACCTGGCAAATGGAATTAAAAGAATAGCAAAAGAGGGTATCGCTGATTTTAAACATGTCCTCATACCAGTTCTAGAAGCAAAAACAAAAAAGATAACACAAATGTATCAAGAAGAGTTCAAAAATATTGAACAATACGCAAGCGCCCTGTCTGAGATAACTGATTTTGAAAAAGCAAATGCAGATAAAAAAACAACCGTGGAGAAGCTGCTAAATGAGACAGTAGAGATTCAAAATGATGAGAGCTTGCTTTTTGAACAAGAGGACGAAGAAGCCGAAGTAGTATACGGTCAGTCACTTCCTGATAAAGAAATTCTACAAAAGAAACCACCCGTAGCAAAGGTCAAAGAGAATAAGGTAAAACAAAATGAAACTCAAATTGCTCGAAATCATCTTCAAAACATGGTGGCACGCTTAGAGCAGTCTACGAAGGTAATCGACAATTTACCAGGCTTTCAAAAACTTGCTAAAGAATTGGAGGACAAAGCAGACCGTTTGGCTCACAAAGGGTTTACAGTGGCTTTGTTTGGAGCATTTAGCGCGGGTAAGTCATCATTTGCAAATGCATTAATGGGTGAAAAGGTGCTGCCGGTTTCACCAAATCCGACAACGGCCGCCATAAATAAAATTAAACCAATAACAGAAGCCTATCAGCACGGAACTGTACTTGTAAAATTTAAAGAAGCAAATGCAATGCTTGAGGATGTTAACCGCTCATTGAAATTATTCGATTTGCAAAGCCCTTCTTTGGAAGAGGCATCCAGAGAAATCGATAAGGTCATGCTAGAAGAGGGCCAGGAAGGTGTAGCGGAAAAGACTCATTTTGCTTTTTTACAAGCATTTAAGAAAGGTTTCAGTTTGCATGGACCGCAACTAGGCAAAATCCTTGAAACAGACTTAACTGCCTTTGCTGATTTCGTTGCATTAGAAGAGAAGTCATGCTTTGTGGAGTGGATTGAGCTTTACTATGATTGTGAATTGACACGCAAAGGGATTACACTAGTTGATACACCAGGGGCTGACTCGATCAATGCACGCCATACAGGGGTAGCATTTGATTATATTAAAAATTCAGATGCTATCTTGTTTGTTACTTATTATAACCATGCTTTTTCTAAGGCTGATCGAGAATTCCTAATCCAGCTTGGACGAGTAAAGGAGTCCTTCCAGCTTGATAAAATGTTCTTTATTATCAATGCCATTGACTTAGCTGAGAATGAAGAAGAGAAGGAAGATGTTGCAGAGTATGTAACAGAGCAATTAATAAAATATGGAATACGAAATCCTCATCTCTATCCATTATCCAGTCTATTCGCTCTAAAGGAAAAGCTGGAGCCTAACGTGAACACCAATTCAGGGATGGGAGAATTTGAAAGTGATTTCTACCATTTTATTTCGAATGACCTAACTGAAATGGCCATTACCGCTGCAGGGAATGAATTAAATCGTGTGCAGGAATTGGTATATAAACTAATCCAAAACTCAAAAGAGGATCAATCTGTAAAAGAGAAAAAACGCTCTGAAATAGAGAAACAAAAAGCGCTGATAAAAGAATTGCTAGATAAACAATCACCAGAAGCATTACAAAAACGAATGACCTTAGAGGGTGAAGAACTAATTTACTATATTAAACAGAGGGTATTCCTTCGTTTTGGGGATTTCTTTAAAGAGGCATTTAATCCAGCTGTCTTAAGGGATGATGGAAGAAATCTCAAAAAGGCTGTGCAATCATCCTTGGATGAATTATTAGAAAGTCTAGGATTTGACTTCGCTCAAGAGCTTAGAGCCACCACAGTTAGATTGGACGCATTTGCCGGAAAAGTTATGGCCGAATACCATACAGCCCTTTCGCGAAATATGAGTGAAATCAATCAAGATTTGTCATTTTCACCTTTTGAAATGAAGCATGATGAGGAAATCGAATTTCCTTTAGCATTTCGTAATGTAAACAAACAACTGTTTACGAAAGCACTGTCCTATTTTAAAAATCCAAAGTCTTTCTTTGAAAAAAATGAAAAAAGGCTAATGAGCGACGAGTTATTTCAAGTTTTAAATGGACCTGCAGATGATTATCTGAAGTCTGAAGGTGAAAACTTGAAAGTTTATTACTCTCGTATTATAAATGATCAATTCAAGCAATTAATCACCCAGATAGAAGAGCAGAAAGATGATTTCTATTTGAGCCTTCTTACAGCCTTAGATGGCGGGGTATCAGTTGATGTATTAGAAGAAGTTTATCAAAAACTAGATGCGTTAAAGTAACTAGATTGCTGGGGGACTCCGATGAATTATATAATCGACAAAGAGTGGCTTTTAAAAAATTTGCATGATCAGGTTCGTATTATTGATTGCTCCTTTTCTTTAGGTGACCCTGCGAATGGTCTTCAGGAATATGAAAAAAATCATATTCCTGGAGCCGTTTATTTTGACTTAGAGAAGGATTTGTCTGGCCCAGCGGGGGAACATGGCGGACGACACCCACTGCCAACTATTCACGAGTTTATCCAAAAACTTGAACTAGCAGGTATTGATGAAAGTACAAAAGTTATTGCTTATGATCAAGGAGAAGGTGCGTTTGCTGCTAGATTTTGGTGGCTTCTAAAATATCTTGGTCATGAAAAAGTATATGTATTGGATGGAGGTTTTAAAGGCTGGACTGCAGAAAATTATCCGGTAACATCAGAGGTACTTACATACAATAGAGCTGCCTTTAAAGTAAATATTAATCATAAACTACTTGCCAGTATGGAGGAAGTAAGAGAAGTGTCCCGTGGGCAAGACTCCCATACCATCCTTATCGATTCGAGGGAAGAAAGACGATATTTAGGGTTAGAGGAACCAATTGATAAAAAAGCTGGGCGGATTCCCGGGGCTCTTAATAAGCCATGGTTTGAAGGATTAAGTGCTGGTTATTATAAGCCTGCTGATGATCAAAAACAACGTTTTTCAGATATCAGTCCAGATAAACAAATCATTGTTTATTGCGGTTCAGGTGTAACAGCAGCACCTAATTTTCTGTCATTAAAGGCAGCTGGATATGAAAAGGTAAAACTTTACTTGGGAAGTTTTAGCGATTGGGTTTCCTATGATGAAAACGAAATAGAATAGTTTTTTATGTTATAATAGAAGCCTTGTTATTTTTAATCAATATATTAGCACCAGCGCCTGCTCAAGGCGCTTCTGCTTTTAATTTAGGAGGTCAATACCTTGGAAAATCAAAAACCTTCACTTATGCTCGTTGATGGAATGGCGCTGTTATTTCGTGCTTTTTACGCTACCGCTGTAACAGGTCAGTTTATGATAAATTCAAAAGGAATTCCGACCAATGGAATTCACGGCTTTATTAAACATTTATTTACTGCAGTATCTACCTTTAAGCCATCCCATGTCGCGGTTTGCTGGGATATGGGAAGTAAAACGTTCAGGTCTGAGTTATTTGACGCTTATAAAGGAAATCGCGGCGAAGCACCAGTCGAGTTAATACCCCAGTTTGATTTAGTAAAAGATGTAGTTG
>Ga0182744_1000820_pt1 | contig 28487 bp, 25 predicted proteins | sample eDN3rd30CKraftMG_FD_128525 | JGI IMG/M metagenome (GOLD analysis project Ga0182744, IMG submission 128525) | Enriched Miracle-Growth compost microbial communities from Emeryville, California, USA - eDNA 3rd pass 30_C Kraft MG (version 2) (version 2) ... | reverse complement strand
TCGCCCTCGAAAACCGCGGCGACAGCTCGACGACGACGACCGCCAACTCGCTCGGCTTCACGCCGGCCGGTCTGGTCGGCTCGACGGCGACCGCCGTTGGCCCTCAGCGTCTCCCGGCATTGGTCGGTAACGTGCGTGTCGATCAGGGCTGGGGCTCGGCGATGCTGTCGGGCGTCGTTCTGCAGAACACCGCCAACTTCGCCACGCCGGCGATCAATGCCGTTACCAACGGCCTTGGCCCGCTGGTGACCAAAACCGGCTGGGCCGTCGGCTTCGGTCTGCGCATCAACCTGCCGATGCTCGCCAGAGGCGACGCCCTCAATCTGTGGGCCGGCTATAGCGACGGCGCCCTCAGCTACGTCGGCTACTCCAGCCTGAACACAAACTCGGCGGTCACCTCCAACTATATTGGCGGTTACCTGCGCAACGATCGTCACATAACGATCTTCTGCGTCACGGCGGCCTGCATACCGGGTGTCGAATCGACGAAGGCGTTCAACCTCGCCGCTATCTTCACCCACTACTGGACTCCGTCTCTGCGGTCGAACTTCATCGCTTCGTGGATCCGGATCACGCCAGGCCAAATCACGCAGGCGACGGACTGGACCAATGGCGGTTTGTCGAAGGCCACGGCCTGGGACATCAAAACCAACCTGATCTGGTCGCCGGTTCGCAACTTCGATATCGGCCTGGAACTGTCCTATGCGCGCCTGACGCAGAACCTCACCGGCTTCGCCGGCGGCCTGCCGACCGCGCCGGCCTGCACCGTGGCGAACCCGCAGTGCCTGGCCAGCGTCAGCAACAGCAACTGGACCGGTCGTATGCGCGTCGAGCGCACGTTCTGATCTCGTCACAAAAGTTTCCGGCCGGGGAGCGCAATGCCCTTGCCGGGACGGCCGCACCCTTGCTAACTCGGACATCAAGCAAAAGATTGGAATTGGCCTCCGTTTCAATCCGCTCCCTCTGAGCAACCGATCCGGGACTGCTGGGATATCCGGCGGACTAGGCCCTGGCGCAAAAGCGCCAGGGCCTTTTCATATCCTCTCCTGTGCAAGCGCTTTATGCGTGCCTTTTCTTTTCACAGGCGCTCGTCACACGCCGTGCGATCGATGAAGAGCGAGTCTGCGCGGAACATGCCTATGCCTGCGCATCGTCGCGTGTGACGATACGAAGACTCTTGGCCATATTCAGTCACGATGACGCCGGGCTTTTCACCAACATCTTTTTGCTGACTCGTTGCCCATAGGCACACACCTCGCTCTCAAACACCGTCATATGCTTGGCGCAAGCATGGCTTCGTCAGCGGCAGGCCTGCGCCTTACGCGTATCTCCTATGCGCGGGGTCGAAGCTTGCGGCCACTTGCAGGTTGAGCGTCATTCTCGCGGATGACTTCGCTTCTCTCACGCCATGTGCTGGCCGGCGAACACATCTTCCGCACGAGCATGCCTGAGCGCGCGTCCACCTCTTCGAGTGTGACCTTGCGAACACAGTCATCTTCTTTTGGCCACGATAACGCTCCGATGTGGCGGCGTTTTCACAAAACCGTTGTTTGGGAAGCCTACCGCCTGCGGGCAGAAGCAGTATCCAAGGTCAACCCAATGGTCATGCCGACGGATTCTCTTCCCGTATCGATTATAATCTGGAGGTTAAAGTAATGACGTTCACCAAGAGCCTTCTGCTCGGCTCATCGGCGGCTCTGCTCGCTGTGGCCGGGGCCCAGGCGGCGGATCTTCCGTCGCGCAAGGCCGCTGCCGTGGAATATGTCCGCGTTTGCGACGCCTATGGCACAGGCTTCTATTGGATTCCCGGCACCGATACCTGTCTGAAGGTCGGTGGTCGCGTGCGCATGGACACCTGGTACACGCCTGCAAAAAGCGCGGTTCAAATGCGTTCGACCGGCGGTCCGGCCTTTACCGGCGCACCCACGCCCGGACTTCCCGGCGCCGGCGTTGCCGGCTCGACCTTCACCAGCTCGAACGGCGTCGACCAGCTCGGCTGGTATGCGCGCGGCTATCTGATGATGGACGCCCGCACGCAGTCCGCCTGGGGCACGGTGCAAACCGCCGTCACGCTGCGCCTTTCCGCTGGCACGGGCCTCGCCCAGTCGAGTTCGAGTCCGCTTGCGGCCTCCGGCTCTACTGGCGCCACCATCGAAGCCGCTTACATCCGCTTCGCCGGCTTCACCATCGGTGACGCGACTTCGAACTTCACGTTCCTGCCGACGTCGGCCAATTATCATTCGATCTACTCGGCCCAGTTCACCAGCGGTATCCGCCAGCTCGCCTATACCGCCACTTTCGGCGGCGGCTTCTCGGGGACGATCGCGCTGGAAAACAGAGGCGACGCTTCCACGACGACGACGGCCAATGCGCTTGGCTTCAACCCGTGGTCGGCCAGCGCTTCAACTGCGACCGCAGCCGGCCCGCAGCGCCTTCCGGCTCTCGTCGGCAACCTGCGCGTCGACCAGGGCTGGGGTTCGGCCATGGTGTCGGCCATGGTCCAGCAGAACACCGCCAACTTCGCCTCGCCCGCCATCCAGACGGTCACCAACGGCCTTGGTCCGCTGGTGACGAAGACGGGCTGGGCGGTCAGCGGCGGTTTGAAGATCAACCTGCCGATGCTCGCCGCCGGCGACAGCATTCAGGGTTGGGTCGCTTACGGTGTCGGTGCGCTGAGCTATGTCGCGGTTCCGAACCTGAACTCGAACACGATTTACACCCCCAACTATCTCGGCGGCTTCCTGCGCAACGATCGTGACATGACGATCTACTGCGTCGGCGTCGGCTGCACATCCTACGGCGCGGAACAGACGGCTGCGTTGAACGTCGCGGGCATCTTCACTCACTACTGGACCCCATCGCTGCGGTCGAATTTCGTCGCTTCGTACCTCCGCATCACGCCCGGCCGTGTCACGCGCAACACCGATTGGGCCAATGGCGGCCTGTCGAATGCGAACGTCTGGTCGGTTCAGTCCAGCCTGATCTGGTCGCCGGTGAAGAACTTCGACATCGGTATTGAACTGTCCTACGCCCGTCTGCAGCAGAGCCTAACCGGCTTCAACGGCGGCGTGCCGACGGCAGTTCCGTGCACAGCGGCCGCGCCGATGTGCAACGCCAGCATCAGCCCGAACAACTGGACGGGTCGCATGCGCGTCGAGCGCACGTTCTAACCTTTAAAACACAGTTTCGGCCGGGAAGCGCAATGTCCCGGCCGGAACCGCCGCACCCATGCCAACCTGGGCGCAAGCAAACGATTGGAATTTGCCTCCGTTTCAATCCGCTCCCTCTGAGCAACGAATCCGGGACTGCTGGGATATCCGGCGGACGAAGCCCTGGCGCAAAACGCCAGGGCTTTTGTATGCGTGGTGCCGCCGGGGTCATGCCAAATGCAGAGAAACCGTGCCTCAACCAACACCGGCGTCCGTTCCCGGCCCGACTATGTCCGCCCGCATTGGAACCTGACCGGACGGAACGGCGCCGCAGCCATTATTTCTCGGAATTGATGAATTCAGTCAGTATCCGGTTGACTGTCTGCGTCTCGCATATGGTCATAAAATGATCGCCCTCGTCGATCGTGACGGCGCTGCTCATCGGCAGTTCGGCTTGCAGGACGGCAATGGTCTTGGGGAAAATCTGCGGGCTCACTGAGCCGACGACCAGCAAGGTCGGCGCCGTGACCCTGCGCGCCAGCACGCGCGACAATGGCACCGAACTGTCTTCAATCATCATGCCGATCGTATGCGCATTGGCGATGGCCATCTCGTGAAATGAGCCCGGCAGCCGCTTCCAGGTTCCCGCACCATGGCCGGAATCGATATAGGTTTCGAGCGCGGTGGCGGGATCTCCCGCAGCGATCAGGCGGCGGACCTCGGGGCGAATGTCCGGCGCTGCCGGCGCCTGAGATGGCGGCTGCCGGAGAAAGTCCTGCTCCATCACGCCGCCAGGTTCGATAAGCACCAGGCGATCGATCTGCCGACCGCAGCGGGCAGCGACGTCGAGCGCGATGCGGCCGCCGCGCGAATGCCCGACCAGCACGACCGGCGTGGCGAGTTCGCCGATCAGATCGGCCACATCCTTGACATGGCGTTCGGCTGTCGCATCGCCGATCCTGTCTTGCGACGGATGATAGCCGCGCAGGCTGACGGACAGTACCCGATGCGAGGCGGCCAGCGCATCGGCCTGCGGGTCCCAGGCGCGGTAATCGCTGAAGGCACCGTGCACGAGAACGACCGGCGCGCCCTGCCCCGTCTCGACATAGAACATGCCCGCTGCAGACCGGCCCTGCCGCCCGCTCGTCATGCGCGTTCCTCCACCTGCCGGCGTTCGCAGCGGCGCAAGCGCCGCTCGAAATAATCGAAGAAGGCGCGATGATATTTGAGCGCGGCTTCCGGCGTCTCTCCCATCTTCCGATCGTGATCGACGCCAGACGGGGCCGTCCAGTCCCATCCGGTCGAAGCCATCGTCACCTGCATGCGGCACGCCCGCTCCAGGAACATGCCATTGAGAGTCGCCTCCTCGATGCTGTGGCCGACGAAGACGATACCGTGGTTGCGCAGCAACGCGACAGGGTTGCCGCCGAGCGTCCGGGCCAGGTCATCGCCCAGTTCCACCGTATTGATGAGACCGGCGGTGCGATTGAAACGGGAAACGCAGCCCACGAGATTGGCGCCCTCATGGTTCAGCGCTCGCAACTCCTCGTCCGTCGCCGAAAGCAGGACCGAGAACCGCGCATGGGTATGGCCGACGACATTCACATCGGGCCGCACCATCATGATACGAACGTGAATCGGCCATTCGGAATGGCAGGGGCCGTCATTTTCGATCGGCTTGCCGGCCCAATCGACGAGGACGAAATCTTTTTCATCCCAGACTTCATCAATGCCGCGCAGGGCTTTCTTGATCCAAACGCCGCGGCCCTGCGGATCGCGCAGCGACATATGACCGAGGGTGATATCGTCATGTCCGTCCATGGCAAGCATGCGCTGCGCCGTCGCCAGTCTTGCCAGATCGTCGGTGGGGATATCGGCTGACATGCAGGATCACTCTTCTTTCTTGACGTTTACTTGCCTTGGATCGCGACGAGGATTTCATTGCCTTCGAGCTTCACCTCGAAGACTTCTATCGGCTCCCGGCAGGGCAAGGATCTGGCTTCTCCCGTGCGGACGTCGAAGCTGCCTTCATGCAGCGGGCAGAAGATCTCGAAACCTTCGATGAAGCCGTCCGAGAGGAAGGCGAAGGCATGGCTGCACATGTTCGAAGTGGCGAAGACTTCATCGCCGACGCGGCACAACGCAATGTCCACGCCATCGACGCTCACCCGCGTCGGATATTGCGGGTCGAGGGCATCGAGTATCCCGACCGCGCGCCATTGCATGACCTGATCGGTCATCAGGCGGTCGCCTTCTCGATGAGGCTTTGCATCGGCGGATGGGCGAAATAGTCCTGTGCGATCCTGTCGCCGAAGCTGCGCAGGCTAGCCGGATCGTCGGCGAACCCCGACAGTTCGGAGACGGAGACGATGCGGTCGTTGGCGAAAGTCGGCGGCACGTCGGCCTGGGTCAGGTAGAAACCTTTCGGATCCTGGCCCTTCTGCACTGCCTGGATGCCGCGGCGGACGAAACGGCGATACATGACAATGCCGCGATCCTGAGTGCCGAGATGTTCGAGCGCATGCACGTTGATCGGCCCCTGGCTGACCTGGGCATCGTGATCGCCCGGGATCAATTGCCGTTCGCGATAGGGACGGTCCTCGTTCTGACCGAAGATTTCGAGCTCGCGGCGCTTCTCGAACGGCATCGCCTCATTGTCGCCGACGTGGCTGACGAAGAAATTGACGCTGCGGTCATTGTCGGCCGGCAAGGTCCAGAACGTCATGAACGGGAGGCTCGCCTGTTTGCGCTCATGGCCGCTCTCGAAGATCGAGTTGAGCTGATGGATATTGGCGCCGAAGGCCTCCGCCGAGCGCACCCAGATATTGTCGCCGACGCGCCGGACCCCGAGATAGATGACACCACCTGGCGTTTCGGCCCAGGTCAGCTCCGGATAATTGGCGAATTCGTCGGCGAAGTGATCCATGCCGCGCATTTGCGGAATGACATGCAGGATGTTGGTGTGGTGGGGATCGACCGAGTTCTCCTTGATCTGCAGCCAGTTGCAATTCAGCTCGAGCCGCGTTCCCGGCACATGCCTGATGCCGGGAACCTTGAACCGGTCGAGCTGCGGAAACACCGGCACGCGTTCCGGCGGCCCCATATAGGCGAAGACGATGCCGCCGAATGTGTGCACCGGATAGCCGCCCTGGCTGGCTTCGTTCTGCAGCCTGCGCGCCGCCGGTTCGCCGGGCATTTCGACAATCCTGCCGTCGACGTCGAAGACGCGGCCGTGATAGCAGCACCGAATGCCCGTCTCGGTCAGCACGCCGTATTCTAGCGAGGAGTTGCGGTGGCAGCATTGCAGGTGCAGGACGCCGATGCGACCGCCGAGATCCTTGAAGGCCACCAGATCCTCGCCCAGGGCGCGGACCTTCAGCGGCACGTCGCCCAGCTCATATTCGTAGCAGATCGGCTGCCAGAAGCGGCGATGATACTCGCCGCCCGGCGTGCCGCGCGTGACCTCGCACAGGAACATATCCGGCTCAGCCGTTTGTCGTCTGTAATAGCCATTATAGGCGAGCGATGGGCCTGCTTGATCGATGTTGGACATGTCAGCCTCCGATAATCCGGGATGCGTTCCGTTGAAACTCAGGTGAGCGAGGGCGCGTCGGCCTGCCAGTAGATAACTTTCTGGCGCAGCCAGTTGAGCGACCGGTCGAAGGTGAAGCCGATGGCTGCGATGGCAACGAAGGCGGCCATCGCGCGCGCCGGCTCGAACGAGGCCGAGGCAAAGGCGACGACATAGCCAAGGCCCCGGCTTTCCCCGATCAGCTCGGTGATGATGGTGACGATCATCGAGATCGGCAGGGCGATGCGGATGCCGGCGAAGATGGCGGGCGCCGCCGAGGGCACGAGCACGCGCCAGAACAGCCGCATGTTGGACGCGCCGGCATTCTGCGCCGCCCAGACGAGCACCCGCTCGGCATTGCGCATGCCGTACATCGACTGGATGGTGATCGGGTACAGGCATTCCAGAAAGACGAGGACGATCTTCGAGGCATCGCCGAAGCCGAAGATGAAAATGAAGATCGGATAGAGCGATATTTTCGGGATCGGATAGCCGAAGATGAAAACGGGCTCGAGGATGCGGCTGATGATCTTCACCCGGGCGAGCGCCGTGCCGATGACGATGCCGGCGACGATGGCCGACAGGAATCCGATCAGCGCGCGTTGCAGGGTGATGGAGCCGTGGAAGACGAGATCGCCGCTCACCACCATCTGCCAGAATTCCCGCGCGACCTTTTCGATGGTCGGCAGAAGCAAGGGCGAGATCAGCCCCGAGTGGGCGATGGCTTCCCAGGCGGCAAGAACGACGAAGATGGGATAGAGGCGCCAGACGCGGGCAAGCCAGACGTCGAGAGACGAGGCGCGCGCGATGGACATGGGCATCGATGCATCAACCATGGCCGCGGTCCTTGCTCAGGAGCTGGCCTACGAGGAAATACTCGCGGACCTTCAGCAACAGACGATCCGCGCAGAAGCCGAGGATGGCGATGGTCAGGATGGCTGCATACATCCGGTCGAAGCGCAGGTTTTCCTCGGCGCGCGCGATGACGTAGCCGAGCCCCCTGGTCGAGACGACGAGTTCCGTCGTTACCATCAGCACGAAAGACAGCGCCAGTCCGATGCGCAGGCCGTTGAAAATGTCAGGCAGGGCGCTGGGGATGACCACCTGACGAATGAGTCGCGCCTTGCTGGCGCCGACGTTCTGCGCCGTCCAGAGATGAATCTTGTTGACGGACTTCGCCCCGTGATAGGCGGCAATATAGGTGGGAAAGAAAATCGAGATCGTCATCACCACGATCTTCGACAGGTCGCCGAGACCGAACCATGCAAAGATCAGCGGTAGGATCGCCACTTTCGGCACCGGGTAGATGAGCGATACCAGCGGCTCGTAAAAGCGGCCGATCGGCCCGAACATGCCGGCGAGCACGCCGACGACGGTGCCGCAGGTGGCGCCGAACAGCAGGCCCAGCGACTGCCGGAACATACTCGCGCCGACGTGGCCGATGAGTTCGCCGGACGAGAGCATCTCCCACCATGTGGCGATGATCTGCGACGGCGCAACGATGTAGCGGGGCAACAGCCCGAACGGGCCGCAGACTTCCCAGCCAGCAAGAATGGCGAGGGGAACGAGCACGCCGATGCCGCGCTGATCGCCGAACGCGGTCTTCGCTTCCGGCATGGCCTGTTCGAGGTTCACAGTCTGGTCTGTCATGAGGCATATTCCTCACGCGCGCGCAGAACCTCTTCACGCAGCAGGTCCCAGATATGATTGCGGTATTCCGTGTAGGCCGGCGATTTCTTGATCTCCATGGCGCGGGGGCGGGCGAGATCGATCCGGATGTCGGCCTTGATCCGGCCCGGGCGCGCGGTGAAGACGATGATGCGATCGGCGAGATAGATGGCCTCGTCGATGTCGTGCGTCACGAACAGGACGGTTTTGCGCGAAGTGTCCCAGATGCGCTCCAGTTCCTCCTGCAACAACTCGCGGTTCTGCGCATCGAGCGCGCCGAACGGCTCGTCCATCAGCAGTATCTTGGGATCGAGCGCCAGGAGGCGTGCCAGCGCGACACGTTGCTTCATGCCGCCGGAAAGCTCGTTGGGATAATGGTTCTTGAAATGGGTGAGACCGACGAGGGAAATAAAATTATCGGCGATCTCGATGCGCTGCTTCTGCGGAATGTTTTGCACCTCGAGCGGCCACATCACGTTTCCCATGACAGTCCGCCAGGGATAGAGCGCATATTCCTGAAACAGCATGCCACGATCAGGACCGGGCCTGGAGACCCGCTGTCCGTTGAGCGACATGGTGCCGCCGTCGACGGATTCGAATCCACCGAGCATGTGCAGGAACGTGCTCTTACCGCAGCCCGACGGCCCGACGATGGCAACGAATTCGCCGTCGTCGACATTCAGATCGAACTTGTCGAGGGCGATGACCCGTGTCCCCTTGCGGTCGAAGGTCTTGGTCAGCGCCTCGACGCGGAGCAGAGGTTCGCTGCTCGTCTGCGACGGCCGGGAGATGCCCGATGAGATCGGCACGATGCGTGCGGTCTGGCTCATATCAGTTCTCGTCATGCTGGCTGGTTTTTGCGGGCGCGATCTCGTCGCCGTCATCCTCGTCGACGCCGGGCAGATCGGTGAAGGGGACGTCGTGCACGTTGGCGTACATGACGGAGAGCATGCGTTTGAGATGGTCGATATCGTCGCTGCTCAGCCCCTGAATCATCTGGTTTTCGACATCCAGTGCCCAGGGCAAGGTCCCGGTGAAGACCTCTTCGCCGCGCTCCGTCAGACCGATGCGCACGGCGCGCGCGTCGGACGTGGATCTGCGCCGCCTGATCAAGCCGTCCTTCGAGAGCGCGCCGACAAAGCGGTTGAGCGTCGCCGGTTCTATACTGGTCAGCTCGGCGAGTTCGCCGAACCGGCAGGTTCCCCGGTCCGACAGCACGGCGAGAATGCGCCATTTCGACACCGTCAGGCCGTGCTGGTGGAACTTCTCGTCGACGCCGCGCAGCATGACCCTGGCGACGCGATTGACGAGATAGGGAAGATAGGTGGCGAGAAACTCGCGCTTCGGGGCTTTTGAAGATTTTTCCGCCATGGACTTCCTTTGTTTCCACTAACTCTCAACAGAAGCCCTCATCCTGAGGAGCGCCTAAAAGCCGCGTCTCGAAGGACGGGGGCGATACGCCGCAATCGTTCCGTCATGGCCGCACGTCCCAGCGTGGATGCCCGGCATAAGGTCACGCATGACGCAATGGAAAGATGTCACCTGTCGCCCCCGTCCTTCGAGACGCAACGCAAGCGTTGCTCCTCAGGATGAGGGCTTCTGGTAGCTTGTTGTCGCTTGTTGTCATGCACCCTTCTCGCTCCTGCGGGAGGTTCACTTCGGTATGAATGACAGATCGACCAGCTTGCCGATATCGACGCGCTGCTCTTGGAACTTCGCCTTGATCAATTCGTCCTGAAGCTTCTCGAACATGGCGCGATCGGGACGGACATCCGCGGAACGCAGCAGGTCGTCCTTTCGCGTCATGGCGAGGTAGATGCTCGGTTCAACCTGGACGATCTTGGAAGCCAGCAGGCTCTTGCGGGCTGCCTCCGGCTGCTCGAGGAAATATTTCGTCACGGCGATGAAATCCGAAACCCAGGCGCGCATGGCTTCTGGATTCTTGCGCGCGAAGTCCGGACTGAAGGCTATGTCGAATTCTTCCTCGATGCCGCTGATGCCGGCCGAATCGAAGACCTTGCGGAAACTACCTTCTTTCAGGGCGACGAAAGCGAACGTTGTCGGAAACACGCCGAGATCGATCTTCTTCTGGCGCAGGGCTTCCTGCATCTGCGGCAATGGCACGACCAGCCATTTGACGTCGCGGTTGGGATCGAGACCCGCCTTGGCGACGGCGATGCGGGCATAAAGTTCGATGCTCGTGCGATAGCCATTGATGCCGATCGTCTTGCCCTTCAGGTTGGTCAGGGAGACATCGGAGTCCTTCAGCGCCAGATAGCTGGTCGAGAAGGTCTGCGTGCTCTCCTTCGCCATGCTGGCTGGCACCATAAGGCTGACCCCCTTGGAGGCAGCGAACAATACGCCTGTCGTGCTCGACGTCAGCGCGTCGAGCTGGCCGGCCTGGAACGCGGTCATGCGATCGTTGCCGGACCGGAACATGGTCATCGTGTAGCGATAGGCCTTGCCCTGGTTCGGCGTCAGATCCGGCCTGGCCTGCATCAGCCAGGCCTGTTCCTCGGACGCGGTGCCGACGCCCATTCTGATTTCGACGGGCTGCGCAGCGGCGCTGCTGATGAGACCGGCGAGCAGCAGCGGGCCGGCGAACCCGATCAGGCCTTGTGCGATTGTCTTCATGATCCCCTCCGCCTTCGCTCAGTTCGAAAATGCCGACGTGTCGAGAATGCTGTCGATGTCGATTTTCTTGTTGATGTAACCGGTTCTGAGCAGAGCTTTTTGCAAGGCGAGCAGATAGTCGCGCGATGGCTTGCCGTCTTCCTTGCGCTTGAGCGCGATCATCGGCAGGTAGACGGCAGGATCCATCTCGACGAATTTTGCCGCCGAGATGGCCTTGCGCGCCTCCAGCGTATTGTCGATGTAGAAGCGCGTCGCGGCGCGAAAATCGGAGATGAAGGCTTTCATCGCCGCCGGGTTGCGCTTGACGAAGTCCGGATTGAAGAACAGCAGGAACTCGTCCTTGAAGCCGAAAGCCGTCGCGGCGGTGAACAGCGTCCTGATGCCGCCGCGCGCCTGTTCGGCGGCGAAGAAGGGCTGCGACAGGCTGGCGAGATCGATCTTGCCGGAGCGCAGCGCCTCGCCCATGGTCGGCGGCGGCACCACCGCCCATTTGACGTCGCGATCGGGATCCAGCCCGGCATCGAGAAGCGCCATGCGGGCACCGAGTTCGAAGGCTTCTCGCAGGCCGTTGAGGCCGATGGTCTTGCCCTTGAGATCCTTCGCCGATTTCAGCGGCGAGGCATCCATCACCACATAGGGCGAGGAATAATAGGAATTGTCTTCCTCGGAAATCGCCGCGACGATCACCAGCGGCACGCCCTTGGTCGCCGCCGTCAGGGCGCCGGTGCCGGTCGAGACCGCGCCGTCGACCTGGCCGGCCTGGTAGGCGCGGAAGCGCAGATCGCCGCCGCGGAACGGAAACGTCTCGAGCGAATAGGCCCTGCCCTGATTGGGCGTGAGGTCCGGCCTGGCCTTCATCAGCCAGATCTGGTCCTCGCCGGATGTGGTCGTTGTGCCAAGACGGATAGAAACCGGCTTGTCCTGAGCCAGCCCGATTTCAGGCGTTAAAGCGATAATAACAGCCGCGATGGCGGCCAGCATGCGGTGATTCATCTTTTTTCCCTCCCCCATCGATGGTGAATTGCGCAGTTAAAAGCGTTGCGCTAATTTCTTCCAAATGGAAATATTCCGATTGGAATAATGAGTCAAGGGCGAATTGGACTTGTTCCAATATGGCCCGATGGCGGTTGTCACGACGGGCTTGCGCCGTCAGACCGCCGCGCAACCGCGAAGTTCCGGGCGGATTTCGCTATGGGGAGAGAAACATATGGCTGACCTGAAACTGCAGTTCGCCTGCGGGTCCTACGACCGGATCGAGCCCTTGCGCGACGGCTCGGTGCGGCCCGAGAGGATCGATCTCGACGTCGTCACGATCGACGATCCGCGCGAACTGTTCGACCGGATGATGAGCCGCGACGAATTCGACATGGCCGAAATGTCATCGGCCGAGCATTTCGCCATGACGTCGCGGAACCAAAGTCCATTCATCGCGCTGCCCGTCTTCACCTCACGGTGCTTCCGTCACAGCTTCATTTGCGTCAACGCCGACGCCGGTATCAGTACGCCCAAGGATCTGGCAGGTAAACGCATCGGCGTGCCGCTCTATTCGATGAGCGCCGCGATCTGGTGCCGCGGCCTGCTGCGGGACGACTACGGCGTCGATCTGTCGGATGTCACGTGGGTCGAAGGCTCGATGGATCATCCCGGCTCGCACGGACGACCGAGAGATCACGCGCTATCAAAGCCGACACGGATCGAAACCAATCTGTCCGACCGCTCGCTGAGCCAACTGCTTGCCTCAGGCGAGATCGACGCGACCATCGGCGCGCTGATGCCGACGCAATTCGGCATAGACAGGAATATCCTACGGCTGTTTCCGGATTTCCGCGCGACCGAACGCGATTACTACGTCCGCACCGGCGTGCATCCGATCATGCATCTCGTCGTCATCCGCAAAAAGGTCTACGAACGCGCGCCGTGGATCGCGCCGTCGCTGTTCGCGGCCTTCGGCCGCGCCAAGCGCAGGGCGCTCGACAGAATGTTCTATACGGGCGCACCGAAGAGCATGCTGCCGTTCCTGCATGCCGAGGTCGAGGAAACACGGGCGATCTTCGGCGACGATCCCTGGCCGGACGGGGTTGCGGCCAATGGGAAGACACTGGCGTGCGCCGTCCGCTACATGCTGGAAGACGGCCTCATCGCAACGCCGCCCCATCTGGCGGACGTGTTCGCCGACGTCAACGAACGATAGAGAGCAATCAAGCCTGCCGGGCTGCCGATTTGACCGGATCGGCATCAGGCAGATCCGCTCTGGGCGGCGGAACAGGCGCCAGCTCGGAATATTCGACCCTGTTGCGGCCAAGTTCCTTGGCGCGGAACAGTGCGCGGTCGGCGACGACGAAGGTTCGTTCGAAATCGTCGCCGCGCTGCGGCCGGACTGACGTCGCGCCAATGCTGGCCGAGATGTCCCTGTCGAGACAACCGGGATAGGTGGACATACTCGCCGCGACCGCGGCACGAAGCTCCTCGGCGACCTTCAGCGCACCTCTGGCATCCGTCGACGGCAACAACAACGCGAATTCCTCGCCGCCGAAACGCGCGCCAAAATCAGCCGGGCGCTTGATCGTCGCCTGGATGCAGGACGCGACGACCTGAAGCGCCTTGTCGCCGCGCAGATGGCCATAGGTGTCGTTGTAGGCTTTGAAGAGATCGACATCGGCCACCAGCACTGAAATCGGTGTGTCGTCACGGATCGCTCTTTTCCATTCCCGCGCCGCCGTTTCGTCGAAGGAGCGGCGATTGGGCAGGCCGGTTAACTCGTCCGTCGCTGCGGCTTTCGCCAATGCCGCCGCGGTCGCGGCAAGTTCGCTTTCGGTCACCCGGCGGCGGCGCAATTCGCGGACGAGAACAGCGCTCAACGTCGCCATCGCAACTCCCAGAATCACCATCATGGAGCCGATGATCCACGTCTTGCGCCACCAAGCAGCGAAAATGGTTTCCCTGGCCGAACCGACGACGACGATGAGCGGCAGATTGCCGACCTGCATATAGCTGTAGATGCGCCGGGTTGCATCAACACCGGAATCGGCCTCATAGGTCCCGCTTCTCTCGGCCGGAAAATGCTGGAACAGCGGGCTGTGGCTCAGATCCATGCCGATCGCACGCAGGCGAAACGGATAGCGCATGATCATCGTGCCGTCGGTTCTGGCGACGGAATAGATGCCGAGGGGCACGGTTTTCAAATTGATGAACAGCGCATGGAAATAATCCAGGCTCAGGGTTCCGACCACCACGCCGGCAAACGAGCCGTCGGGCTTTGAGATGCGGCGGCTCAACGCCATCACCCATCCGCCTGAGGCTCGCTGCGACAGGAATGGTTTGCTGATAAACAGTCCCGGATCCTGGGCACCGGCGTGGACGCGGAAATATTCCCGGTCCGCTAAGTTTCCGCGCAACGGCTCGTTGGGGCGCGAATCCTCGGTAATGTTTCCGGCCGGATCAATGACGACAATGCGGTTGAGATAGGTCGCCATGGCCGCGTGATCGAACAGCGCCAGCGCGCGAACGGCCGGGCTCATTTGCTTCAGCTCAGGCAGCGCCAGCGCGTCGGTCACGCCCTGCAGCGACAGATCGTAGAATTCAAAATTGCGCTTGATGTCCTGCGCGATCGCCATCGCCAGATTGGCATCGGTATCGCGCGATTGCTCGGCGGCTTCCTGGCGGCTGTCCCACAGGACATGCGCGCACAGAAGGATGAATCCCAATGCTGTAGCAAAACCGAGCGTTCGAATGATGACCATGGATTCGACCCGTTGCGCGGCGCCGACACGCTATTCGACAGGTAAAAATTGGAGCGTTGTTGTTGTGATTTTCTTTTAAAATTGTCTTTTGAAATGTCTTGCCGGTAGCCTGCAAACCTTCCGGTTCATATTTCATTACTGGACGTAGTTAAGCGGCAATTCATTTTTCGTGCTATTAACAATCCGCTTCATCCAGATACGACATATTTACAGGTATTTCTCACGCTTACAGCAACGCGGCGTAGTCGAGAAAGCCAACCATCTGGCCCGGCTCGATCTGCGTCGTGCGTTCGGACAATTCGACCAGGCCATGGGTCTGGGTGAGCGAAGACAAGAGCCCGACGCCCTCGCGCGGAAATTTGTGCGCCTCAATCACGCCATCGCCAGCGCTTGCCAGCGACACCCGCACGAATTCGCGGCGTCCGGGTTTCTTGGCGAAGGAAAACGCCGCGCGCACCGGCAACGGCAGGAAGGGCAAGATCTCGGCTCCCATCAAAGCCAGCGCCAGCGGCCGCACCACAAAGGCTTGCGTCACATAGCTCGCGACCGGATTGCCCGGCAAGCCGACGAACGGCGTGCCGGCGATCACGCCCATCGCCACGGGACGGCCGGGCTTGATGGCCATGCGCCAGAACACCAGCGAACCGACGGCTTCCACCGCGCTCTTCACGTGATCGGCCTCGCCGGAGGATACGCCGCCAGAGGTGACGATGAGATCGTGTTCCGCCGCGGCTGCCTGCAAGGCCCGGGCGAGGCCCGCGACGTCATCGCGCAGAACGCCGAGATCACGGGCGTCGCAGCCAAGCCGCGCCAGCAGCGCCAGCAGCATGACCCGGTTGGAATCGAAAATCTGCGGCCCGCCGCGGCTCTCGCCCGGTGAAACCAGCTCATTACCCGTCGAAAACACACCGACTTTCAGACGCCTCGCCACATCGAGCCCGGTTGCGCCGAGCGCTGCGGCGAGCGCCACATCCTGCGGGCGCAGACGCCGCCCGGCCGGCAGCGCCACAGAGCCGGCGGCGAAATCCTCGCCGGCCAGGCGCACATTGGCGCCACGCTTCAGACCATGCGGCAGCACGACATGCGGTCCGCCATGCGTGTCTGCGATGCGCACATCCTCCTGCATGAACACGGTGTCGGCGCCTTCGGGCATCATCGCGCCGGTGAAAATCCGCATCGCGGATGCCGCCACGATCGCACCGGCCGCCACGCCGGCCTCGAGACGGCCTGCCAGCGGCAGGATTGTCTCCCCGGCAGGCGCGAGATCGGCGTGGCGCACGGCATAGCCATCGACAGCGGAATTGGCGAATGGCGGCAAGGACGAGGCGCTCAGAAAATCCGCCGCAAGCACGCGCCCGTCCGCCGAGGCCAGCGCAACGCTTTCGCTGACACCGATCGGGCGCACCTGCCGTGCGATCAATCCTGCTGCTTCGTCGACGGCAAGCAGCGGTCCGCCGAAGGCGAAACAATCGTCGCTGAGCTGCGCCATCGTTACAATCCCGCTACTTTGCCCGTTACTCAGCCCGCTGCCGTGCCAGCCGCGCCCGCAGGGTCTCGACCGGCAGCGCTGCAGCCAGCATCATATCAGCAATGGCGCCGACCGCATCCAGCGCCACCCAGGGCGGCGCCCCCGGCGCCGCGGGCGCATCGCTGGCGACACCGGCGATGTCGCGGTCGTCAGGCCACAGATAAGGCTTGGCGTTCCCGGCCCGGTGCACCTCGATCTTGGGATGGCTGCCACGCCTGAAGCCCTCGACGATGACGAGATCGACCGGCGTCAGCTTGTCGAGCAGGTCCGGCAGGCTCCATTCCGCCTCGCCGCGCAATTCGCGCATCAGCGCCCAGCGCCTGCCGGAAGCCACCAGCACTTCGGTGGCGCCGGCCTGCCGGTGTTGCCAGGAATCCTTGCCGGGGATGTCGACATCGAAGTCATGATGGGCATGTTTGATGGTCGAGACACGGACGCCCAGGCCGGTCAGATGCGGAATGAGCTTGTTCAGCAGGGTCGTCTTGCCCGCGCCGCTCCATCCCGCCAGTCCGATGATCTTCATGCAATATGTCTCTGTGGCCCGCCGGTCTCGCCCGGCACTCCATGTTGCAGTGTGACGGCGAGGTCAAGCGGATATGGCGGGGATCGGCACCACGCTGCCGTCAGGCGGTGACGTATTCGCCGCCGTTGAACACCAGCGCGCCGTCGCGCCTTGCGATGGCGACGAGCGTGATGCCATAGCCGCGGGCACGCTCGATGGCGAACGACGTCGGCGCAGAAATCGCGACCAGGGCACGGGCGCCGAAGGCCGCCGCCTTTTCGACCATTTCGAAGGAGCAGCGGCTGGTGATGACAAGGAAACCGCTCAGCGGATCGGTACGTTGATGCAGCAGATGGCCGACGAGCTTGTCGAGCGCGTTGTGGCGGCCGACATCCTCGCGGACCGCGGCGATGCGCCCGTCGGGCTCGCACCAGGCGGCCGCGTGGACAGCGCCAGTCACCGCATTGAGCTTTTGCCGCTCCGGCAATTCATCGAGTGCGCGGCGGATGGCGCCGATGCGCAGAGCCGCCGGGATTCCGGGCAGCATCGTGGCACGCGGCAGCGCGTCGAGATCGCCGATGCCGCAAACGCCGCAGCCGGTGCGCCCGGCGAGATTGCGGCCGCGCGCCAGATGCCGCTGCAACTTGTCCGAAGCCAGCGCGACGATCAGTTTCAGCCCCTCCCCATCCTCGGCAACGGCGATGCTGCGAATGTCGTCGATCGAATCGATGATGCCTTCGGTGAAACTGAAGCCTGTGGCGAAGTCCTCGAGATCCTGCGGGCTGGCCACCATGACCGCGAACGGGATCGGTTCGTAAACAATCGTCATCGGCGTTTCGACCGCAACATCGCGCCACGCCGGCTGTCTGGTCCCGTCGGCAAAATGGAGCCTGTCCGCGTCGCAGCGGACCGACACGGCGCGCCGGCCGGGATCGGATGAAAACACGTCGGTCGCAGAAATCCGGCTCATGTCTCTCCTGTCGGTCGCGGTCATCAAGCGGCAAGCCGCCGATTTTCGCAAGTGGCGGCTGCAACTTGGGAGCTGCGTGGGCAGCGGCGCGGGCCGATAGGCCGTCAAGTTCTTGTGCGACTGCGAGCAAGTCATCCAGCCAAGATGGTTCTAGCTTTGGTCCGAGGGCGCGATCCGCCCGCGGAGCAGCCATATGTTCAAGACGGTCCTGGTGCATCAAACCGGAGGTCCCGAGGTCATGACACTCGCGGAGCGGGATCCGGGCGCGCCGGGCGCCGGCCAGATCCGCCTTCGGCAGACGGCGATCGGCGTCAATTTCGGCGACATCCACAAGCGGCGCGGATCGGCGCCGCCGCACGCGATGGCTGCGATCGGCCTGCCGTTCACGCCCGGCCTGGAAGCGGCCGGGATCGTCGAGGCGGTGGGGCCGGACGTCACTGCGTTTCGGGTAGGCGACCGCGTCGCCTATGCGGTCGCGTCGATGCTAGGCGGCTATGCGGAGGTCAGACTGTTCGACGCGCGCCTGGCCCACAAGCTTCCCGACAGCGTGGCCGACGCCGACGCAGCGGCACTGCTCTACAAGGGCGTCACCGTGCACGGCATGATCCGTTCGTGCTACCGGATCGAACCGGGCCATGTGGTGCTGGCGCATGCAGCGGCCGGCGGCATCGGCACGGTGCTGTCGCGCTGGGCCAAGCACCTTGGCGCCACTGTCATCGGCACGGTGAGCCGCGACGACAAGGTCGAGCGGGCGCGCGCCAACGGCTGCGATCATGTCATCGTAACGAGCCGGGAGGATTTTGCCGCCCGCGCCCTGGACATCACCGATGGCGTGGGCGTCGATGTCGTCTACGACGGCGTCGGACAGGACGTGTTCCTGAAATCCTTCTACTGCCTGCGCAGGTACGGGACGATGGTGTCCTTCGGGCAATCGTCCGGCATGGTCAAGCCGTTCGATCCCGTCATGCTCCAGCACAAGGGGCATTACCTCACCAAGTTCAGCGGCTCGACCTATAACGCCGAGGTCGGCGAATACCAGCAGCGCATCGGCGACGTGCTCGACGCGATCGAGCAGGGCGTCCTGCCGCGCGGAACCCATGCAACCTACGGTCTCGACGATGTCGTTGCCGCGCATCGCGATATCGAGGCGCGGCGCACGATCGGATCGGTCGTACTGACACCCTGACGGGCAGACGCTGTTTCAAGAGGTGGAGAAAACCATGCCTTCGACCGAGCTCAATGACGACTTCTTCGATGCGATGGAAAGCTCGATCGTCGACGTCAACGAAGCGCAGATGCTGCCGCCGTCCTGTTACGCCGATCCCGCCTTCTTCGAATTCGAGAAGGAGGCCCTGTTCCTGCGCGAATGGCTTTGCGTCGGACGCGAGAGCTGGATCTCCGAACCCGGCGATTATTTCACCGCGGAACAGGTCGGCGAGCGGGTCATCGTCGTGCGCCAGCAGGACGGCAGCATCCGCGCCATGTCCGCCGTCTGCCAGCATCGCGCCATGCTCGTGGCCGAGGGGCGCGGCAGGACACGCAACTTCCTGTGCCCCTATCACCATTGGGCCTACGGCCTCGATGGGTCGTTGACCGGCGCGCCGGCCATGGAGCGTGCCTGCAACTTCGACAAGACGCAATTCAGCCTGCCTGCCATCAAGGTCGAAGTGTGGCTCGGCTTCGTCTTCATCAATTTCGATCCCGACGCCGCGCCGCTGGCGCCACGGCTCACGGCCATCGCCGACGTGTTGAGAAACTACAACGTCGACACGGCCGAGGAATCGGCCTATCCAGGCGAGCCCTCGAAAGAATACTGGAACTGGAAGGTCCGGTTCGAGAACAGCAACGACGGCTATCATGCCAACCGGCTGCACGCGGGGCCGGTGCACAATATCGTGCCAAGCGCGCTGGCGAGTTTCCCGGAGCTTCCGAGCGATACGGCAGGGTATTTCCGCTATAACCAGACCCTGCACATGGACGCCAGCTTCAATCCGACCCTGAAGGCCGTGCTGCCGGTCTTCCCCGGCCTGACGCCGGAAGAGCGCCACCGCATGCTGTTCATCAACGTGCCGCCGACCCTGTTCATCGTCGGGCGCAGCGAAACACTGACCTACAATATTTTCTTCGTGAACGGCCCCGAGGAGATGTCGTCGCAGCGCGGCTGGATGGTGCCGCCTGGCGTGCCCGATCTGCCGCTCTTCAAGGAACGCCTGCAGATGAACGTCGACGGATCGAAGCCGATCTTCGAGCAGGACCGCCATGTGGACGAACAGGTGCAGATCGGCCTGCGCTCGCGCTATGCAACACGCGGCCGCTATTCCTGGCAGGAGAAAAGCCAGCAGGAATTCAACCGCTGGCTCGTCGAGCGCTACCGCAGCCATTGGAAATCGCTGAAAGCGGCAAATCAGCGCGGGTGAAGCCTGCGAACGGCCCGGGTAGCTCAGCAATGGCGGACCGCAAGGCAGGCATCAGCCGTGGCTCGCTTGCGCCGTCGGGAAGCTGGCGGCGTTTTTGCATGGCGTCTGAACAGGCGTTCCGCCGGCCAGCAACCGTCACAAGTTAATGTACATGCTTGAACAAGAACAGCCGCTTGCGGCCGATAGACTGAATCCGTCAGCATTGCCGTCGCTGTGGACGTCAGCACGTACGCATCCGGATATCGGAGGCTTTATGGCACGCCAATCCACTGCCCGCTTTCGTCATCAGGCGCGCAGCACTGCCTTGACAGCTTCCGGCGCCAGGAAGGCCGGCAGGCCGATTGCAGCCGACGCACCTTGAAGATGGACGCCATGTATCAACCCAATGCCAATCTCTCGCGCATGAGCGGAACGGACAGGCGCCTGGTCCGGATTTCCAACCTGGAAAAGAAATACCAGACACGTGACGGCAAGGCGATCCATGCGCTGGCGGATGTCAATCTCGACATCGAAGAGGGCGAGTTCGTCAGCATCGTCGGCCCCAGCGGTTGCGGCAAGACGACCTTGCTCAAGATTCTAACGGGCGTGCTGGCGCGGTCGAGCGGCGAGATTCTCATCGCCGGCAGCCGGCTCAGCGGTCCCAGCCGCGAGATCGGCGTCGTCTTCCAAGCCCCCGTCCTGCTGCCGTGGCGCACGGTGCTCGAGAATGTCATGGTGCCGATCCAGGTGCAGAAGCGGGACAGGCAGGAATTCGAGGCCCGCGCCAGGGCCCTGCTCGCCATGGTCGGCCTTGCGGGCTTCGAGGACAAATATCCCAGCGAACTGTCGGGCGGCATGCAGCAGCGCGTCGGCATATGCCGGGCGCTCGTGCACGATCCGTCGTTCCTGCTGATGGACGAACCCTTCGGCGCGCTTGATGCGATGACGCGCGAGACCATGAACGAAGAACTGCAGCGCATCTGGCAGGAAAGCAGGAAGACTGTCCTACTGGTGACGCACAGTATTCCCGAAGCCGTCTACCTGGCGGACCGCGTCATCGTCATGACGCCGCGGCCGGGTCGCATCGTCGAGGTGATCAAGGTGGACCTGCCGCGGCCCCGTGCTCTCGCCATGCACAACACGCCCGAATTCGGAACCTATGTGAGCGCCATCCGCCGTCACTTCAATTCCGCGGGAAAGCTGGACGCATGAGCGCCGAAACGCAGAAATACATCAACACCACGGCCGGCGGCTTTGTCCTGGCGCTGGTGACGTTCATCGCCTTCATCGGCCTGTGGGAAGGCGCGGTGCGCCTGTTCAATGTTCCTAGTATCATCCTGCCGCCACCGTCATCCATCGCGGTGGCGTTCTGGAGCATGCTCCAGGGCGGCGAACTGCCGTGGCACACGGCGGTGACGCTCTATGAAATCCTGCTCGGGTTTCTGCTCGGCTCGGTCGGCGGTTTGTTGCTCGGTTTCGGCATCGCGCTGTCGCCGCTGTCGGAGCGCATCTTCTACCCCTACGTCGTCGCCTTTCAGACGGTGCCGAAAGTGGCGATCGCGCCGATCATCGTGATCTGGTTCGGCTATGGCGTCACCTCGAAAGTCATCATCACGGCGACCATCGCCTTCTTTCCGCTGCTCGCCAATGCGATCATGGGCCTGCGCGCCGCGCCGCAGGACCAGGTCGAGATGATGGAGACCTACACGGCCTCGCGCTGGCAGGTGTTCCAACTCGTCCGCCTGCCGCAGGCGCTGCCCTATATCTTCGTGGGTCTCGACGTCGCCATCGTGCTGTCGGTCATCGGCGCCATCGTCGGCGAGTTCGTTGGCTCCAAGGCGGGCCTGGGCTACCTGATCCTGCAGAAGAATTTCAACTTCGACATGGCGGGAACCTTCGCGGTGCTGATCGTGCTGTCGCTGATCGGCGTCGGCGTGCACGCCCTGATCAGCGCCATGCAGCGCCGCGTGGTCTTCTGGATCGACGTTTCGGGAGAGCGCGTTACCGGCGCGTGACCTGCCAGGCCTCGCTCACGAGATCCGACGTCACGATCAGCGCATGGTAGATCGCCATGGTCCGCACCGATGTCTCGTGCAACTGCGGGTCATAGGCGGCGCAGGCATCCTCGGCGAGGAACACGTTATAGTCGCGATGAAAAGCATCGCGCACCGCCGTCTCGACGCAGCATTCCGTCGTCAGCCCGCAGACGACCAGCGTGTCGATGCCCCTCGCCCGGAGCAGCAGGTCGAGCTCGGTATCCTGGAAGCTCGCGTAGCGCGCCTTCGACACACGGATGTCCCGATCGCCGGGAGCGAGCCGATACCATTGCGCGCCCCATTTGTCCTTGCGGCAGACGCGCTTGTCTTCGACCTCGGCCTGGCCCAGCCGCGACCGGCGCAGGATGGCCGCGCGGGAATCGAGCGCTGCGCTGGTCTCCAGGGCGATGAAGACCACGGGAAGACCCGCCGCATGCGCCCCATGCACGAGACGTTCGCTTGCCGCGACCGCGGGCTCCACCGCCGACATGTCTACGCCCATGCGCGCCATGACGCCATCGGGATGGGCGAAATCGTTCTGAATGTCGATCACCAGCAAAGCGGCGCGCGACGGATCGAGGATCTTCGCCAGTTCGGCGGCACCGGGAGAGAATGATTGCCAGGGTTTCATGATCTCAGGCCGCCCGCTTCAGACTGTCACGCAGGCCCGGCAGCACGTCGGCGCCGAACAGGCGAAGATCCTCGATATAGTCCGGGAAGACCAGCATCATCCCGTTCAGGTCGCAGGAGCGCAGGGTGAATTCGATCTTCTGCCGCAGCGTCTGCGGCGAGCCGAAAATGACCGAGGTCATGAAGGCATCCCGCGCGCGCGCCACCAGCGCGCTCTCCTTGCCGTCGGGCTTGCGGCCATAGCTCGCCACCATGTTGGCGATGGCCTCAGTATCGGCTCCCGCCCGGTAGCGCAGGACGCGCGCTTCCGCCTCGGCATCGGTGACGCCCGGCACGATCGTGTACATGGCGAACATCTTGAGGGTCTTGCCGTACTCGGCGGCGATCTGTTTGGCGCGGCGGCTGTTGGCGCCGATCTCTTCTTCCGTCGCGCCATGCACAAAACCGGCATCGGTATAGCGCGCGGTATAGCGCAGACCGGTCTCGGAGGTTCCGGCGCAGATCAGGTCGGGGCGCGGCTGCGAGACGGGCTTGGGATTGGAGATGCAGTCGACCATCTTGTAGTAGACGCCGTCGAAATCGACACGCTCTTCCTGCCACAGCCGCGTCAGCACCTGCACCCATTCCTCGGCGCGATCATAGCGGGCTGTGTGATCGAGTTCAGGCCCCCACGCGCCCATCTGCTCGAATTCGCCGGCATAGGCGCCGGAGACGATGTTGAGGCCGGCCCGCCCGTTGCTGGCCTGATCGAGCGTCACGAGCATTTTGGCGATGACGGCCGGATTGTGCAGCACGGTGTGTGCCGTGGCCCAGATCTTAATCTGCTCCGTCACCTGCGACAGGGCCGACATCAGCATCAGCGATTCCAGCGAATTGTCCCAATGGCCGGTTTTGCCGCCGTAGCCGCGCCATTTCATCATCGACAGAAGAAAATCGAAGCCCAATTGATCGGCCAGCATCGCCACCTGCCGGTTGAGGGCATATGAGGCGTCGATGGGCGGCGTGGTGTCGGAGATGATCCAGCCGCCGTTGGCCATCGGCATGAAGATGCCAAACATGTAGTCCTGATCGGCAAGGCGCATGCTGTTCTCCCCGGCTCAAATCGTCGGCCATTTCGCCCGGTTGGGCAGGCCGGAGCGGCGGACGATGGCTTCGCCGGCGGCCTGCACCTGCGCGTAGAATTTTTCCTCGTCGATTTTCGTGCTGCGGTAATCGTCGACGACACGCACGCCATCGACGAAGACGCTGTGTACGCCGCGCCCGTCGGCGGCCCAGACCAGTTGATTGGCGACATTGAGCAGCGGCCGCCATTCGGGACGGTTGGTGTCGTGAAAGACGAAGTCTGCCTTCTTGCCGGCTTCCAGCGAACCGATCTCCTTTCCCAGGCCGATGGCGCGGGCGCCGCCGAGGGTCGCCATGGCGAAGGCCTGTTCGGCGGGAAAGATGGTCGGATCGCGGCGCGCATCCTTGAACAGGCCGGCGACGAGATAGGTGGCGCGCATCAGGTCGGAATAATTGCTGCCGTTGTTGCCATCGGTGCCGATGGTGACATTGATGCCCTGCGCCGCCATTTCTGGGAATTTGCCGACCTGGGTGACGCCGTAGCCGACCTTCTGCGCCGTGGTCGGGCAATGGGCGACATTGGTCTGCGTTTCCGCCAGCAGCGCGATCTCTCGGTCGCTGACATGGACGAGATGGGTGATGACGAGGTTGTCGCCGAGCACGCCGAGATCGGCGAGATGTTCGACCGGGCGGCAGCCGAACTTGTTCAGATACCACTGGCCGTCGTTCTCGGCCGGGCTCATGTGGAAGGTGACGCCAGCGCCATGATCGAGCGATAGCTGCCTTGAGGTGCGAAACAGTTCGTCGCTGCACAAGGCGTGGCCGATCAAGGTCGGCCAGGCGGCGATGCGCTGTCCCTTGTCGCAGGGATAACGCGCCAACTCGTCGGACAGCCGGCGGATGGCGACATCGGTCGCCTGCACGCTGTGAACGGCGGTCGTCGCCTGATCCCAGACACGCAGGCCGATGCGGCCGCGAATGCCGATTTCGCCGAGGCCATCAGCGACCTCGTCGAGCGCGCTGATGCTGCCGGCCTCGATGAAACTGGTGGTGCCCGAGCGCAGCATTTCCAGCGCCGCAAGCTGGGCCGACAGGCGCTCGTCGGCCGGCGTGAAATGATGATGCACCGGCACGAGCCAGTTGAAGACATGCTCGTCGAACGCCACGTCATCGGGCGCATAGCCGCGAGTCAGCGGTTCGCCGGTGATGTGGATATGGCAGTTGACCAGGCCGGGCGTCACCACGAAACGGCGGCCGTCGATCGTCTCTCTCGCCGCATAGCGCGCCTTGAGATCTGAGGTCTTGCCGACGGCGGTGATGCGATCGGCGGTGATCGCCAGGGCGCCGTCCCCGATGATGCGGCGGCTGGCGTCCATCGTCACCAGGATGGTGTCGGTAATGAGCGTGTCGACCAATTGCAATTGCGGTTCAGGCATCCGGCGCTCGCTCGATCGTCCCTTGGGCCATCCATCGACCGTGGTGTCGATTCAACGGCGAAAGCGGGAATTTCGTCTTGGATCAGAGCACACGAATAATTGTCCCCGGCTTCATGTGACCGCCGTCAGCGCCTCACGCGTGACATCGACCAGAGCGCGGACCCGCGAGACATGCACGCGGTTGCGCGGAATTTGCGCGGCGATCCAGGAATCGAGCGCCGGATAATCCTCGAGCACGGGGACCAGCCCGCCGCTTTCGATGGCTGCGCGGCAGAGCGGCTCCCAGATCAGGCCGATGCCGTTGCCGGCGAGCGCGCCCTCCAGCAGCACGCTGACGGAATTGGCCGTGAACCGGGCGCTGACATTGACCTGGATCGGCGCCGAGGGACCGCGAAACGACCAGAACTGGCCGTGCTGATGAATCACCAGGCAATCGTGATCGGCAAGATCATGCGGGCGCTGCGGCTGACCGTGCCGTTCGAGATAGGCAGGAGAAGCGACCAGCAGCCGGCGGAACGGATGCAGCGGCTCGTTGACGACCCCATCATAGGGCATGGGCGAAATGCCGATGGCAACGTCGAAGCCTTCCTCGAACGGGTTGACCGTGCGGTCGACGACGACGATGTCGAGCCTCGTCTGCGGATGCCGGCTCTGGAAGCCGGCAAAGGCTTTCGACAGCGCATGCACAGCCAGGACGCCCGGCACCTTGACCCTGATCGCGCCCGCCAGTTCGTCATCCTTGCGGGCTCCCCGCTGGTGCAACTCGTCGAAGGCCAGAATGAGCTTCGACACGTCGTCCTGATAGCGCTCGCCGAATTCGCTGAGCGCGACCTGATGGGTCGTCCGGTTGAAAAGCCGCAGGCCGAGCTCCTGTTCGAGTTGGCGAATGCGCTTGGTGACGACGGATGGCGAAATGCGCAACTGGCGGGCGGCGCGAGCGAAGCTCCGCGTCTGCGCCACGGCCAGAAAGGCCTTCATGCAGTCAATGCGATCCACATTATTCTCGAAATGGAAATACCATCACTGCCATATTCCCTTATTCCGTCCAAATCGGCAACGATCTAATATAGGATTCACCAGTCCGCAGTAGACTGGGTGTCTTGGGAGGACACGCTCGGGGAGGGTATTTTGATGCTGTTCAACGTATTCCGTTGCGCTGGCCTTGCCGGTAGCATTCTGGCTCTCCCCGTAAGTGTTGCCCAGGCCGAGACCTATCCGAACCGGCCAATCACCATCTCGGTCGGCTATTCCGCCGGCGCCGGCATGGATGTAGCGGCGCGGTTTTTCGCCGCCAAGCTGTCGAAAGCCTCGGGCCAGCAGTTCCTGGTGGTCAACCGTCCCGGCGCCGGCGGCAATCTCGCCGCTCAGGAAGTGGCTGGGGCCAAACCGGACGGCTATCAACTGCTCTGGGGACCGACAGCGACGTTTGCCGCCAATCCGTCGCTGTTCAAGCACCTCCCCTATGATCCGCGCACCAGTTTCACGCTGGTCTCGACGGTGGTCCAATATGGCTTTCTCCTCGTCACCGGGCCGCAGACACCGGCCGCGACCATTCCCGAGCTGAAGGCGCTTCTCGCCAAGAAGCCGCATGCCACCTATGGCGGGCTTGGCTCGACGACGGTTGCCATCGCCGAACGGTTCAAATCCATGGCCGGCATCAAGGCGGCCCACGTTACCTACAAAGCAATGCAGGACGTGGTGCGCGACGTCTCCGCCGCCGATGTCGATTTCGCCATGGTCGACGTGCCGTTCGCCATGCAGCAGGCGAAAGCGGGCAAGCTGAAAATCTTCGGCGTCACCCTGCCGCACCGGATGAACGCGGCGCCCGACATCCCGACCCTTTCCGAAGCCGGCGTGCCGGGCTTCGAGGCGACGGGCTGGATGGCGCTGGCCGCGCCCGCCGGCACGCCGCCGGAGGTTGTGGCGCAGGTGCGGAGCTGGATCCTCGCCGCCCTTGGCGAGGCCGATACGAAGAAGTTTCTGCACGACAATTACTATGAGCCGTTCACGCTCGATCCCGCCAAGACCGATCAGTTTCTGAAAGACCAGATCGACAAATGGCACGACCTGATCACCGCTGCCGGCATCAAGCCGATCTGATCATTTCCCCTCTTCGAGCCCCAGTGAGCCGATCGACATGGACCAGCCTGTTTCCCGCCTCGACAACGAACTCGACCTGGAGCGCTTTCGCCTGCGGCGCTTCGTCGAGACGCTGGAAGACGGCGATCTCGAGATCCATGACGAAGCCGTCGACCTGGCCGATGTCGGGCGCCTTCTCGACGGCAACCGCAAGGCGGTGTGGCTGCGCGCCATCGGCCCGGAGCGGAGCGAACTCGTCGGCAATGTCATCGGCACGCGCGAGCGCCTGGCCCTGGCGCTCGGCACGACGGCCGAGGCTGTCACCGGCGAGGTGATGCGCCGCCTGAAGACGGAGCCGCAGTTCATCGAGATCGAACACGACCGCGCGCCGGTGCAGCAGGTCGTCGAGACCGGCGACACCATCAACCTGATGAACTATCCGGTGCATCTGCAACACGGACTCGATGGCGGCCTCTACATCTCGGCGGCGCTGGACGTTTCCGTCGATGCGGGCACCGGCCTGTCGAACACCGGCATCCGCCGGCTCATGCTGCGCAATGCGCGCGAGACCGGCATCGGGCTCACGGCGCCAAGCGACCTGCGGGCGATCTACGAGAAGTCGGCCAGGACGGGCAAGCATCTGCCGGTGTCCTTCGTCGTCGGCTCGCATCCCGTCGATTCGCTCGCCTCGCAATTCCGCATTCCTTCCGACGAGCTGGGCCTGATGGCCTCGCTGCGGCAGACGCCGCTGCCGCTGGTGAAGTGCATCACCAACGACCTGCGCGTGCCGGCCGATGCGGAAATGGTGATCGAGGGTTATCTCAACGCAGCCGGCCATATCGAGCCGGAAGGCCCCTATGGGGAATTTCTCGGCTATTACGGCATCGTCAAGCCGAACCCGACCTTCCATGTGACCGCGATCACTCGCCGCCGCGATGCCCTGTTCCAGACCATGACCATCGCCGGCCGCAATATGGCCTCGACCGATTCGGCGCAGCTCATGGCGGTGCGCACGGAAGTGACCGTGTGGCAGGCGCTGGCGAATGCCGTGCGCGAACCCGTCGCGGTGCATGCCACGGCCTCGAG
>Ga0182744_1000815_pt1 | contig 28614 bp, 27 predicted proteins | sample eDN3rd30CKraftMG_FD_128525 | JGI IMG/M metagenome (GOLD analysis project Ga0182744, IMG submission 128525) | Enriched Miracle-Growth compost microbial communities from Emeryville, California, USA - eDNA 3rd pass 30_C Kraft MG (version 2) (version 2) ... | reverse complement strand
GAGTCTGCTCGCGCCGCTGAAGACGTGGCACGCCGCGTTGAAGCCATCCAGAACGACACGAGCAGCGCAGTGAGCGCAATCGTGCAGATCTCGGAAATCATCGGCACAATCAACAACTACCAGTTGACCATCGCCTCCGCCGTGGAAGAACAGACCGCCACCACCAACGAGATGAGCCGCTCTGCAACCGAAGCCGCAACCGGCTCCGCAGAGATCGCAGCCAACATCAACAACGTGGCCACGATCGTTGACGAGTCCACCAACGCAGTCAACCAGATGGACGAAACCATCGACTCGGTAGCATCCAGTGCATCCGAGCTGAACCGTCAAGTGGAGGTCTTCACCTTCTAAGGCTGGGCGGCTGGGCCGCGGGGTCCCGCGGTGCGGTCCCGCGGTGCGGCGCGGTGGGGTCATGAGGCTGCGGGGTCCTGCGGTGCGGTCATGAGGCTACGGGGTTCCGCGGTGCGGCTGGCACCCAACCACCTCGTCGAGAAGCGCATTAATGCTGCAGATACATCAAAAATGATGTATCTGCAGCATTTTTCGTATATCTCGGCAGGTGCCCAGGCAAGCCCGGACAGCACCGTGTAAGCCGAAACAGCACCGCCCAAGGCAACCCAGCACCGCCAAACAAAAAGGGGTGCCTCACCAAAAATGGTGAGGCACCCCTTGTGCATGTTTGAATCGGCTGACGCTTGCGTGAACAAGGCACCAGGAAGCATGACGGTGGGGCTGGAAACCAGTCACCTCGTCGTGAAGCACATTAATGATGTAGACACATCAAAAATGATGTATCTGCAGCATTTTTCGTATATCTCGGCAGGGGCCTAACCAGCACCGCCAAACAAAAAGGGGTGCCTCACCAAAAATGGTGAGGCACCCCTTGTGCATGTTTGAATCGGCTGACGCTTGCGTGAACAAGGCACCAGTACCACCGCCCTAGGGCGGCTACTGTGGAGACGCGGGGAATCGAACCCCGGTCCGATGACGCAAATCCAGGACTTCTCCGGGCGCAGTCTGCTATGGATTTTCTCGGCCCCAGCGCTCGCACAGACACGTTCGCTGACAGGCTCAGTCGTTTAGGTGTCCCTGCAACCCCAACGACATGGGTTGCAAGCTGAGCTATCTAGATGACGCCAGGATCCGGGTCGATAGCCTCCCCGGGCTGACGGACTTCATATGGCGCTTGCGCTATCAGGCAGCAAGGGCGAAGTCGGTGCGCTTAGTATCTGCACCTATTGTTTTGTAGGCATCGTTAACGAGATAAGCCCACATCCTCGGCCCGCTTCTCCTCGAAACACGACCACCGTCGAAACCGATCGTCCCCTATGTGATTTTCAAACATCGCCTGATTGCTCAGGACATCTTTAGTTTAGTAGATGGCAGCCCTAGCAGTGAAGTTATTTTCTTCACTGGCCGCGAACAGCCACTGCGCCAGCGTGCCACCAGCACCAGAGTGCCACCAGCACCGTAGCTCTGATTTGCGACGATTCACATCTTTTCGCGCAGACGCATAGCTCTCAGCGCCTCACGATTGTCCTGCTTCTCCTTCAGAGTCTGCCGCTTGTCGTACTCCTTCTTGCCTCGGGCAAGAGCGATTTCGACTTTTGCGCGCCCATCTAGCCAATACATTTGCAGTGGCACGATGGTCAGACCCTTTTCTGCGGTCTTGTGTTCGAGCCGGATGATCTCGGACTTGTGCAGCAGGAGTTTGCGCTTGCGCCGTGGTGCGTGATTGTTCCACGTGCCGTGTGCGTATTCGGAGATGTGTGCGCCTTCGAGCCAGGCTTCCCCGTTTTCCACATACACCCAGCCTTCGGCAAGCGATGCTCGGCCGGCACGTAGTGCTTTGACTTCGGTTCCACCAAGCACGATTCCCGCCTCGTAGACGTCCTCGATGAGGTAGTCGTGGCGGGCGCGCTTGTTGGCAGTGATCAGGGATCGCGCCGGACCGGAGTCGGCTGCCTTTGGCTTGGGCTTGGTGGCACCAGGCACGTTGTACATCTTTCCTTTAGCCACGTTTCCTCCCTCGGGCATTAGTTTCGACTCGTAGTTTGAGCTGCGTGAGCTGTGCATACGTAACGCAGTACCAGCGCACGTAAAACAACACCAGCACCAGCACACACAGTGACGGCACCGCGCCCGCAACAACACAGTGCTGTTACGCGCGCGGATGCCTAGTTAGCGTATGCCACCATCGGGTCTTTTACCCAATGGTTTTTTGATTCCGTGCTGTAGAACTCACTTCATCTTGGTCATGGGGTTCACGGTGGAGCCGTTTACATACACCTCAAAGTGGAGGTGGCATGCGCCGGAGAGTCCTGTGTTTCCCGCGTATCCAAGGAGTTGGCCCTCGGACACCTGCTGACCTGGGTGCACAATCGAGCGAGTGAGGTGGTTGTAGGAGCTCATCACGTTAGCCCCACCAATGGTGCCGTGGTTAAGCATGACCTGGTTACCAAAGCCGGTCTTCCACTGCGCCCACACTACTGTTCCGGCGCGGCCTGCGCGGATCTCGGTGCCACAGTATGCGCGCATGTCAGTTCCCGCGTGCAAGCGGTAGTAGCCGAGGATTGGGTGCAAGCGCCAGCCGTAGGAGCTGGTTACAACACGGTATTGGGTGGGCCAAGAGAACCAGCCGGAGCTGGAGCCACCTGAAGATGGTGGCGGTGTAGTCGAACCGCTGGAACCAGATCCGGACGAGCCGTGGTTGGCTTGGTTTTTCCGGTCTTCTTCCTGCTGGCGTTTGAGTTCGTCAGCCTTGCGCTTGGCTTCGGCTGCTTCTTCTGCTTTGCGCTGCTTCTCTTGAAGTCCTGCGATCTTGCGGATCTCATCGCTGAGGCTTGCGCTGTTGGCTTGTTCTTCCTTGAGCTGTTGCTCGGCTGCCTGCTTGCGGCCTTCAATCTTGCTCGTGGCGTCTTGCTGCTGCGCTATCAGGTGCTCAACTTGGCTCTTGGCGTCCTCAGCCTTTTGGTATTTGGCTTGGGTGTCTAGAACTTTGGCGTCGGCTTCTTCCTTCAAGCCTGTGATGATGTCATTGACCGCGCCGAGTCGCACTTGAGCGTTTGCGGAAATCGCGCGAGCCTGCCGCAACTTGTCCAGCGATTTGGACTGGGAGCGCAGCGCCGCAGTGTTCATGTTGTAGCGCTGGATGTAATCATCGGTGCTTTCTGCACCAACAATCAGCCCCAGACTGGTCATGTCGAGGTCACCGCGTGCCGCTTGGCGCGCCATTTCCACAACGCCGCTGCGGGCGGCTTTCATGGACTCTTCGTTTTGGCTGATCTGGTCTTCGAGGCTGGATTTTTCGTCCTGTGCGTCGCTGAGTTTTTGCGCGAGGTTGTCGGCTTCGCGCTGCGCTTCTTGGTATTCCTTATTGGCAATCGAGAGGTTTGCCTCAGCTACGGGAAGCTGGGACTCTGCTTGCTTGAGCTGCAGGTAGGCGTCGGCGAGTTCTTTGTCAGTCTCTGACAGTTCGTCTTTAAGATCGTCGATGGCCGCTTTGGACTGGGTTTGCTGGTGCTTAGCCTTAGCTAGGCGGTCGTCCAACTCGTCGGCATGTGAGGGTCCTGCCACAAACAGTGACAGTCCCAGCACGGTAACGAGTACTGCAGCGCACCAAGCGGCGAGCTGATGCAGATGCTTACGTGGGTTTAGTTCATTTGTTTTCACGGGGTTAAACCTTGGTGTATCGGCTCAGGGTGACAATCGACGAGATGGCGGCCAGCGCCACCGCCACACCGATGAGTAGCGGCGCGATAAACAGAACGTCACCCGTGGTGATGTATGGGACGGCTATCGTGTCCATTGACGTTTCAAGCCATCCTTGGATCAGGTATCTCACGCCGAACCACAGTGCCAGCACGGCTAGTCCCGCGCCCAACGTGGCGGCAATTGCCCCTTCTAGCATGAAGGGAAGTTGAATGAAGATATTGGACGCGCCCACGAGCCGCATGATGCTGGTTTCTCGTTTGCGTGACATTGCTGAGAGTCGGATCGTTGTGGTGATCAGCAGCACTGCGGCCAGCAGCATCACGCCGGCAAGGCCGGAGGCCACAAGAGTTGCCTTGTTCATAACGTTGAACAGCGGCTGGTACACCTCGCGTTGGTCGCGCACTTCTTCCACGCCAGCACGCCCGGTCAACACCTCGTTGATGACCTCGTACTGTTGCGGGTTGGTGAGCTTAATGCGGAACGATGCGTTCATGTCCTCCACGGACATTTCAGAGAACCACCAGCGGTCTGAGAAGTTCTCTTCAAACGACTTCCAGGCCTGTTCCTTGCTTTCAAACTCAACGGTTTTAATCTCAGGCTTAACTTCTGGTGAGTCAAGCACCTGCTTGATGTCGTCGATCTGCTCTTGGGTTGCTTCGCCGTCCGCGCAGGTGGGCACCGTGGAGTCGCGTGGGCATAGGTAGACGGTGATTTCCACCTTGTCGTACCACTCACCCTTGAGCTTTTGGATTTGGGTTTGCGTGAGGATGGCCGCGCCCACAAACGTGAGGGACACAAACGTCACGAGGATGACCGAGATGGTCATGGATAGGTTACGCCGCAGACCGATACCGATCTCGGAAAGAATAAATTGAAAACGCACGATTCCCCCTAGCGCGACGATCCGTAGACACCGCGCGTCTGATCGCGGACCAGTTCACCGGTGGACAATTCGATGACTCGCTTGCGCATTTGGTCAACGATTTCGTCGTCGTGCGTTGCCATCACCACGGTGGTTCCTGTTCGGTTAATTCTGTCCAGGAGCCTCATGATTCCTAGGGAGGTTGTGGGGTCAAGGTTTCCTGTGGGCTCGTCACACAGCAGGATTGAAGGCCGGTTTACAAAGGCGCGCGCGATTGCCACGCGCTGCTGCTCACCACCGGATAGTTCGTGTGGGCGGCGTTTTTCTTTGCCTGCGAGTCCCACCATTTCGAGCACGTCTGGCACGGTGGTCATGATGTGGTGCTTGGGTTTACCAATCACCTGGAGCGCAAAGGCCACGTTCTCAAAAACGGTTTTGTTGGGCAGGAGCCTGAAGTCTTGGAAGACAGCGCCGATGTGGCGTCGCAGTGTGGGAACCTTCCAGTTTGACAGCGAGGTGAGGTCGTTTCCTGCTACGAGGACGCGGCCGCTGGTGGCTTTTTCCTCGCGTAAAACGAGCCTCAGGAAGGTGGATTTGCCGGAGCCTGATGCACCCACGAGGAACACGAATTCGCCGCGTTCGATTTCGAGGGAGACGTCATCAAGCGCGGGCCGCGCTCCTCGCGCATACACCTTGGTCACATTGTCTAAACGAATCACGAAATTTATTCCTAATTGCTGCTTTTTCTAGGCCGCATTCGACACACTGGTCAGAACGAGCCTAGGCAGTTATCCCCATGGTCTCGGCAGGACACGCCGCGCAGCGGGAGACCTACACGTTTGGTTTCTTCCTGTTCATCGGCCGTCTTTCGTCCAGATTTACGACGATTCTGCGCACGATCCAGCCTGCTCGCACGTTTCTAGCCCGCTTGCGGATTACAAACGAGCCGGCGGGCGGCGGCTTACGCCACCGCCCGCCGGACGGAAAACTACTCTGCGTTCTCTTGGGAACGGCGCCAGCGCACGCCAGCTTCGATGAAGTCATCGATGGCTCCGTCAAACACGGCGCCGGTGTTACCCACCTCATGCTCAGTACGCAGGTCCTTAACCATCTGGTAGGGCTGCAGCACGTAGGAGCGCATCTGGTCACCCCATGAAGCTTTGATGTCTCCCGCGAGTTCCTTCTTCTTGGCCTTTTCTTCTGCTTGGCGTTCGAGCAGGAGCCTAGACTGCAGCACGCGCATTGCGGCGGCGCGGTTTTGGATCTGCGACTTCTCGTTCTGCATGGACACCACAATGCCCGTGGGGATGTGTGTCAAACGCACGGCCGAGTCGGTGGTGTTCACGGACTGTCCACCTGGACCCGAGGACCGGAATACGTCCACGCGGATTTCGTTGTCTGGGATCTCAATGTGGTCGGTCTGCTCAATAAGTGGCACAACCTCCACGGCGGCAAAGGAGGTTTGCCGGCGGCCCTGGTTGTCAAAGGGGGAAATACGCACGAGTCGGTGTGTGCCTGCTTCCACGGAGAGGTGACCGAACGCGTAGGGCGCCTTGACCTCGAAGGTTGCGGACTTGAGTCCGGCTTCTTCTGCGTAAGAGGTGTCGAGTACCTGGGTGGGGTATCCGTTGCGTTCTGCCCAGCGCAGGTACATGCGCAGCAACATTTCGGCGAAGTCTGCTGCGTCCACGCCTCCGGCTCCCGCGCGGATGGTCACTACGGCCTCACGGGCATCGTATTCACCGGAGAGCAGGGTGCGTACTTCGAGTTGGTCGAGGTCCTTCTTGATGGATTCGTATTCAGTCTCAGCCTCGGCCAAGGTCTCAGCATCGTTGCCTTCAACGCCCATTTCCACGAGCACTTCGAGGTCGTCAATGCGCTGTTCCATAGACTCAATGCGCTTGAGTTCGTTCTGCGCCGTAGACAGCGCGCTCGTCACCTTTTGTGCCTCGGTGGCGTCGTCCCAAAGGTCTGGCGCAGCCGCCGCCTCAGACAGTTCGGCGATTTTTGCGCGGAGCGCTTCAGGGTCGCTCACGGCGGCAATCGAGCCGAGTGTCGATCGAAGTTGCGGGATTTCTACGGAGAATTCAGTGGCCACAATCCTTCATTCTACGGTAGTTGGTACGCCTTAGGCCCCACATTATTGGTGAGATAGACCGTGATACTGCACCTGATCGAACGTGGCACGCCCGGCCCCCTGCGGTCCGGGCTTAACCTCGAGTCCCAGCGCAGTACCCACGAATCCGCCCGCGGATTCGGTGGAAAAGAACGAGTGTGGCAGTTGCGCGAGCCGGCGGAACGACCCAGCCGGATCGTCGGAAATTTCAATCCAATACGTGTGCCCGTCACTTCCAGCGCGCACAGTAACCGGCCCATTTACGGGCTGGCTGGCTAGCTGGGTGGGGTCAGTTTCCCCACTCTGATTAACGACGATTCTGCCTCCCGCAAGGTGTGCGGACAGAACCCGCGTAGGGTTCTGCAAGATAAACAAGGACACCTCACGCGCACCCTCAGGCAAGGCCAGCCGGGCGCTGAATTCGAACGCGTGGTGGAGTTGGCGGCGCATTGCCGCGTACTCAAACTGTGCATCTCGGTGCGGATCCGAGGTATCCGGCCAGCCGATAGTGAGCGTCTGCCCAACGGCGGTGAGGTCGATGGGCCCCCAAGGTGTCATCCACTGCAGGGCCTCTAGGTCCTCGTCTTCGGTTGTTCGCCCCGCGGATTCGGAAGTTACCTCCCATGGGACGTCAAATTCCAACTCAACTCGACCAGTCTCGGGCGCAAAAACAGGACCCTCGGGGCCCAACTCAACGCGAGTAAGGAACGTTTCACGGCCCAACGTGTGGTGGCCGTCAAGCGGGCGCACACCGAGCGCAACCGCCCAAATACCACCATCTGGGCCTTCCACGAGATCTGCGTGTCCAACGTTTTGGATGGGGAAACGTTCCGGAAGGTGGCGGTGCGTGAGCACGGGGTTGCGGCGGTAGCCCACATACGGGCCAGTTACATGTTCACCGCGCGCAATAGTCACTGCGTGACCGCGCTCAGTGCCGCCCTCCGCGCACAGTACCCAGTACTCGTTGTTGAACTTGAAAATGCGTGGCGCCTCAACCCACGCACCTTTGAGCGCGCCGCCCCACAGCTCAATCTCTGGGCTAATCACCGTGCAGGTAACGGGGTCAAACTCACGCGCCCAGAGCAAGCCGGGAGATTCCGGCGTGCGTGGCACCCGGTCGCGGCAGGCAGTGAGCCACGCCCGGCCATCATCGTCGAAAAACAGCGAGGGGTCAAAGCCCACCACGTCGAGTTCAATCGGTGTGGACCACGCGCCACTTGGGTTACTGGCTGTGACAACAAAGGTGCGCATGCCTGCCGAGGCGTTGCTAGTGGAGAACACCACGTAGAACACACCGTTGTGCTCGCGGATCGTTGGTGCCCACACTCCATCCGAGAGCGCTAAACCATGGAAGTCGAGCCAGTTCTGCTCAGTCAGAACGTGGCCGAGTTGGGTCCAGTGGATCAGGTCGCGGCTGTGGAAGATGGGAATGCCCGGGAAATACGCAAAACTCGAGGTCACAAGGTAGTAGTCCGCGCCCACCTTGCATACGGAAGGATCTGGGTAGAACCCAGCGATGATCGGGTTAGTGGCGTGCACGGTAACTCCCTTGTGATTCTTGGCAGCTGTGGCTCTTGGCAGCGCGCTGGGCGCACTTTGCGAAACGGTAGACGCACTTTGCTCAGCGTTACACGCACCTTGCGAAGCGTTTCGATTAAGAGTGTACAAGCCTTTCGACAACGCTGCGCGTACCTGCTGCGAAACTATCCAGGGACTGATCTCTCCGGCGGCGCGTGTCATTCAATGGTGATTGCTGCCGAGAGCCCTTCAAGCGTGACGTCTAGTGCGCGGGGATGGCGGCCGTTGAGCGCGCTGAGGTTCAGTATGAGAGGGAACCGGGCACTGGCAGCGAGCCTACTTGTGCCACCCTCGGTAATTGTTCCTGTCAGGTTGAGGGCGTCAATCCCTTTGAGTCGTGCGTTCTGACGGGCAAACGCGCGCGCCTCGGCCTCAAGTTGCCCGCTGATTCTCGTTTGAACCTCACCGGTTGTGGAATTACCCGGTTCACGTTCCATGTGGTCTTGCGCAACAAAATAGGATTCATCAACCAATCGGTCGCTGACATACAGCGCGGTTGCATCAGCCACTGCAGCAAGTTGCTTCTTGTGCAGGTAGAGATTACCCAGGGTTATCAACACCGTGAGTAATACGAGGATCACTACGATGAAGCCGATGCCGAGGATGAGCACGTTGCCGTCTTCACCTTGGACGCGATGTGCCACCTTGCGATAACCCTTAGTGCATGGTGTCAATTTACCCCGCGCCAATTTACCCCGCGTCATCTTGCGACGTGCAATTTTATGCTGCGCTGCCCTGCCCCGATATTCAGCCCCGTGCAACATATTGCCCTGCGTAGGAGGTTCCTGTGGCCGACACTTTGACTTTTGCTACGGGGAGCCAGCCAAGCAGCGGAAGCTTTGCGGTGTAATTGACCGTGGCGGTGACCGGTTGGCCCACACAGTCGCGGGGACAGGCAATGGCCACGCGTGGGTTTGCGCCTGCCACATCCAAGCCTTGGTCCTCAAACGCTAGGTGGGAAACAGCCTCAATCTCAGTTTGGATAGAGGCGCCAGTGCGCCCGAGCGCGAACATTCGGGCCGCCTCGTTTGCCGCACTCTCCGCGGCTAACTGAGCGGCTTGCACATGAGATACACCCGCCAAAATGATGAGCGTTGGGATAACGAGCGCCACCACTACGCCAATGAATTCAACCGGCGCACTCCCCTCCTCGTGGTGACCGCGCCCCCGCACTTGGCGAATAGTTTCCGCTAAAGCCCTGCGCACTACCGTGTCACCTCCACGTATGTTTCAACCATGCCGTGCCCCGTTGCGGTAATGCCGTGCGGTACACCAAGCGTGCCAAGCACAGGAAGCGTTCCGGTCACTGTGAACTCAACAATTTCTAGGCCGTCTTCTTCAATAATCCGCGCGGATACTTCATGCTCACCTGGCACCTGCTGCGCGAGTTCTCGTGCATAGTCTTTACCCTCGCTAAGGCTGGAATCGTGGCGTCCGGCAACCCTAGCGCCCTGCCCAGCAATGTCTATCAGCATGATGCGGGCATGCATCGCAAGCGCCACTTGCAAGAGCGCGAGGAACAGCAGAGTTACCAGCAAAGAGGTAAACACGAACCCCACCACGGCAGAGCCATCCTCACGTCCACGCGGCATCTCCCAAGCAGTGGGCCTCACGTTTCAGCCTGCTTGGTTTGTGATCTTTGAGATTGCGTCGTTGAAAAGGCCTTCAAGCGCCGGTCCAGCAATTGCCCACAGTGCCACCACAAGGCCCGCGGACATGAGAGTTATCAAAACCCAACCGGGCACATCCCCACGCTCATCAGTGCGCATAAGCCGGTTGTGCGCCTTTGCCACAACCAGGCTTGCCTGCCACTGTGCACGACCAGCAGGCCGAGTGGAACGCTGTGCCACACGTTTTACACGGCGTGGGTTGTGCCCCTGCGATCCGCTTGAGTGGTGTGAGGAGTGGTGCTGATCAAACATTGATGTGCTCCATGCTGTGCATCTTGGCGCGCTCCGGCAGGGAACACGCGTGGTTGTTGCCGGCTCCTTGTGGAACCGAACTGTGAATTGGTTGAACAGGAGAAGTTCGAGTTAAAAGTCGGGGTCAATGGACGGCGGTCAAGAATTGGCGGTCTAGAGCTGGCGGCTAAAGGCTGGCGGCTAAAAGCTGACGTTGAACGCAAGCAGTGAGGGAAACACTGCGAACACCACGGTGATGGGCAGCAGAATGAACACCACGGGTAAGAGCATGTGCACTTCCTTCTTGCCACCAATCTCCATAAGTTCGCGGTGCCCAATATCTCGGGCATCTTGGGCTTGTGCCCGAAGTACCTGTGCAAGCGGTGTTCCGCGTTCAACGGCCACGGACACGCCATCGGCAAAGCGGGCTATTGCTGGAATTTGGGTGCGCGCACCGAGTTCTTCGAGCGCAACGGGCAGTTGCGCTCCCGAGCGCACGTGCAACACCACCGCACGCAGTTCACTCGAGAGCTCTCCCGTGGCGGTCTGTGCCACCCGCTCCAACCCAGCCATGGGACCTTGTCCTGCTGAAACCGCGAGCGCAAGGAGTTCCGCTATGGTGGGGAATTCCCGCAGGATTCGCGCGGTGCGGGTGGCGATATCTCGTGAGAGCAGCCAGTCGCAGACCACGAGCGCTCCGAGTGGTGCAAGGACAGTGAGCCCTACGAGTACTGTGAACCCGGTACCGCGCGTGGTGCCTAGAATGACCGATGCCGCGAGCCCTGCAATCAGGCCTGCTACGGCTGCTTGGAGTTGTTGGATTCTGAACTGTGCCACACTTTGTCCGCGTCCCGAGCGTTTGAGCCGGCTTTCTAGTTCTGCGGTGGGTGAGCTGAACAAGGTCAGGAATCGTTCGATCTCTCGCGTCCATGGTGAAAGCATGCGTAGCAGCACTCCCATGGGTGTGCGCACTCGTGATACGCCGAGCGTGCGGTAGTGCACGTTAGCTTCTACGAGATATGGTGCGAGGCGTTCATCTAGCGGTATGCGGCGCGAGTCCCAATACCGCCACAGCAGGAGAATACCTGCGGAAAAGCCGATTCCGGCGATCAGTCCGGCGCCGATCATGTCAGCACCCGGGTATCTGCGGGCAGGCGGCCGAGTAGGGTCATAAGCCAGTAGGCCACACCTGTTAGTACGGCTCCAGCGAGTAACAGTGCGGTTCCCGCTGCGCTTGAAAACGCGGCAGCAGCTTCAGCTCGGGTGGCAAGGAGCGCTACTACGATCCATGGAGCGGCGGCAGCCACGCGGGCCCCGCCCACGGTCCAGCTTTGCCGGGCGCGCAACTCGCCGCGGATTCTGATGTCTTGGCGCAGGAATTTGACGAGTGTTTCGAGCAGGGTGCCCAGTTCGCTTCCTCCCACTGTTCTGGTCAGGCGCAGGGCCTCTATTACGCGGTCCGCCACGGGATCGGCCATGCGTGCTTTGAGGGTCACCAGTGAGTCATCGAATCGGCCGGTAGCGCGGTAGTCTCTGGCAAAGTGTTCGAAGTCTTCGCGCACAACCTCTGGGCCTTTGATGGCTACCTGTGTCAATGCCTCGGGTAGGGAGAGTCCGGCGCGCACGGCGGAGATCAGGTTTTCTACCACTTCTGGCCACACTTCCATCCGCTTTTCTTGCAGCGCGCGGGCGCGTGCTCGCAGGATGACAAAGGGCAGGGCTGCTGCTACGAGTGAGGCGAGGAATGCTACTGCGGGGATGCGGGTTAGGGCGTATCCAAACACTGCCGCGGCAATTGCCACGAGCGCCACAAACCATAAGAACAGTGTGGAAGATACGCCGCGCATGCCAGAGGCATGGATTTCTTGACCTAGCCGGATAAGCAGTACGCCGCGCTGTGAGCGGGGGCTTGACCAGAGGCTGGACCAGACGAGGAGTAGGCCCAGCCCGCACAGTAATCCAACGATCACACCCATGCGCGCTCACCGCCTAGGAGGCCTGCTACGTCTACGCCTATGCGTTCAAAGAGTTCGGGCTTGGGCGGGAAGCCTGGCCCACGCCGCAGCGTTGCGCCGTCGCGCACGTAGATGGGGGTTGATTCGATGTGGCCGTTTTCTACTCGGCCGGATACCGCAACAATCTCGTTAACTACTCGCATCCCGGAACGCTCGCGGCGCAGGTGGATGACGAGGTCCAGTGCGCCCGCAACCGTGGGGTTTACAAACTGGGCGGTCACGTTTTCTCCCGCGAGTAGCGGCAGCGTGCTGGTCTTGATAATTGCGTCTCGCGCCGAGTTGGCGTGGATGGTTGCGAGTCCTGGAATACCCGAGTTCAGGGCGATCAGCAGGTCAAGGGCCTCAGCTTCACGCACCTCCCCCACCACGATGCGGTCTGGGCGCATACGCAAAGATTCCTTGACGAGCCTGCGCAGAGAGATTTCACCGTTTCCCTCGAGGTTTGCGCCTCGGCACTGCATGGCCACTACGTCGCGGTTGGCAAGGTTGAGCTCGAATACTTCTTCCACGGTAACAACGCGTTCGCTTGCGGGCACGGCCGCTGCGAGCGCGCGTAAAAATGTAGTTTTTCCGGCTCCGGTTGCTCCAGCAACGAGGATATTGAGCCCCGCCCGGGTTGCAGCTTCGAGGAATGCTGCGGCCTGTTGGGTGAGCATGCCTCGTGCCACGAGGTCCAGCAGGGAACCGGAGTGGGCAATGAACTTGCGGATGTTCACGCTGTAGTTTTCCCGCGTGATATCCGGGATAACTACGTGGAGGCGTTCTCCCCCTGGCAACATGGCGTCCACAAACGGATTCGAGAGGTCGAGGCGGCGTCCAGACGAGCTGAGCATGTGTTCCACGAGGCGTTGGATCTCGCCTCTGGGCAGGATGAGTGAGGTTAGTTCGGAAACGCCATTGCGTGCCACGAACACTTTGTCTGGCGCGTTGATCCAAATCTCTTCAACCGCTGGATCATCCATGAACGCTTGTAGCTCGCCAAGGCCTGCAACTGCGTCGAGGAGATGCTTGATTGTCCGCTGGGCATCAGGGATTACGGGCCCCATGCCTAGCAGCGATTGGCTATCCGCCTCCTGCACCGTTTGGGTCACGAGTTCCAAGAAGGCGCCGCGATCATGCAGTGGATCAACCCCACTAACGCGCACGCGATCGCGTACTCGCTGCTCCAGCAGCTCTATTCCCGTAAACACAGTGCCCCCACCAGTGATTGCGTGTATCGTCTTGGCAAATCTCGCCGTTGTCCAGGTTGAAGGCTATAGAAAAGGACAAGAGGTTCAATATGGTTAGTTCTTCCACTGTGGATAACTCCCCACCTCGCGGCTAGACCGTCAACTGACTCCAAACCCACAGTTGAGTTCTCGTTCGCTCACGTGGTGAGCCATCCCCGTACAATTGAATGGCCGATTCGCACCTGCCATATCTGCGTCTTGTTCTCGGCGCCAAGTGCTCCGCACTCACCGTGTTCCCGCTCTTATCAGGAGTTGCAATGATTTACCCGATCGTCATCGACGGCGAACCCGTTCTACGCCAGCGCGCTCTGGAAGTAACGGAGTTTGACGACGACCTGCGCACTCTGGTGGCGGACATGCGTGAAACACTCACCGCCTCGAACGGTGTGGGTTTGGCTGCGCCACAGATCGGCAAGGCTCTACGCATCTTTGTGTATGACGGTCCAGATGAAGACGTCCAACGCTCTGGCGTGATTGTGAACCCTACGCTTCAGGTTGTTCAGCGTCCACCCCTGTTTGCCCAGCGTGAGGGCACCAAGGCGCGTGCACCTAAATCCCTGACCGATTACGAGGGCTGCTTGTCTTTCCCTGGTCCCAGCCATGAGCTCAAGCGCCACTACGCCGTGCTGCTGACTGGATTCGACGAGTTTGGCAACCCCATCGAGCTTGCCGGCGAGGGCTGGTTTGCTCGTCTTTTGCAGCACGAGTACGACCACTTGGACGGCTACCTTTATGTGGACCGTTTGCGTGGGCGTGAGGCCACGGCTGCACGTAAGGAATCTAAGGAGAATGGCTGGGGAGTGCCCGGCCTGACCTGGATGCCTGGAGTTGATCCTGATCCGTTTGCTTATGACGAGGATGAGGACGAGGACGGCGACCACTAGAACCGCCAGAACAACGCAAACAACCAGAACTGCGCGGAGGAATCATGTGCGGTAGATATGCGAGTTTTCGCCAGGCCCAAGATCTCGCTGATGCTTTTGCCCGTGCGGGTTACATTCAGGATGTCCTGTTTGCCGGCGGAACTGCCGCTTGGCCGGAGTCGTACAACGTGGCGCCTACCCAGGACATTCGGATCATTGTGGATCGCCCGCTCACCTCGGCTGCACGCCAGGAGTCGTTCGTGCTCGCGTCTGGTGCACCCGCGGATTTGTCCATGATTTCCGACGAGCCCGTGCGGCAGGTTCGTCGGGCTCGGTGGGGTCTTGTGCCTAGTTGGGCTAAGGACACGTCAATCGGTGCTCGCATGATTAACGCCCGCGCCGAAACCATCGCAGAAAAGCCTGCTTTTAAGCGGGCGCTAGCCTCACGCCGATGCATTATTCCCGCTGACGGCTACTTTGAATGGCACAAGGGCGTAGGAGAAGGTAAGGCGCCAAAAACTCCCTACTTCATCACGCCTGCAGATGGCTCAATGTTTGCTTTTGCCGGGATTTTTGAGTTTTGGCGGGCACCGCAGCCTGAGGGTACTCATCGGGATGAGGAAGGCGAATGGCTTGTAACCGCCTCAATTATCACCACAGCTGCCACAGGAGAATTGGGTGCGATTCATGATCGCCGGCCGGTGTTTCTTACCTCCGCAGAGTACGACACTTGGCTCGACCCAGAAGTGGGCGCGTCAGAGGCTCTCACCCTGCTAGACATTCCCGCAATCCCCACCCAGCAGTTTGTGGTGTCCACTGAGGTGAACCGTGTGGTCAACAACCACGCCGGACTCATTGTGCCAACCGCCTAACACATGCTTGTGGCCTAGCAGCCACCACAGCGCGCTACGCCTGCGGCTTGAATGCCCACTGCAACCGCACGGGCGCAATCTCCCCGAGTCCCTGAATGGGGCGCGATGGATGCGCGGTAAGCGCGTACCGCGAATCGTTGGCCAACAGAGCCGCGGTGCTGGGATCGAGCATGACAGTGCCAGGTTCGGCCTCGTCGGAAAGCCTGGCCGCAAGATTAACGGACGAGCCAAACACGTCACCAAAGCGCGAAAGTACCCGGCCCCACACAAGCGAGACGCGCACCTGCGGCATCTCCCCCGCGCCATCGGCGCGGCCCGCCTGCGCCAGACCCAACGCAACGTTTGCGCCGGTAGTGACGTCATCGGCAATGTACAACACGGCGTCACCAATGGTCTTGACCACCCGGCCACCCGCCCGTGTAATAACGTCACGCGCGGCGGCTTCAAACCCGGAAATGAAGTTGGACAACTCGGAGGATCGCATTTTGGCGGTCTGCGAGGTGAACGAGACGATGTCCGCAAATCCGACCGCACGCGGCAGCGGTAATTGGCCGCCACCGGTTGGGTTTTCCCCAAGGCGATCACCGGAAAACTCAACGGCCCACCGGCCCGCAAGCGCAGCCAATTGGCGCCGCCAGGCGTGGGTCATCTGCTCCACAAACACCGGAGCCATGTCTTCGAGCCGGGCGAGGACCTCGTGCCGTGCGGAAGTGTCATCGAGGTCGTAGGAGTGGGCAAAGTGTTCCACAAGCGCCTCAGCCTGCCACAGCGCGAGCCGCTCGGTGGTGTGCCCCACGGAGCGGATGAGCGAGGTCAAGGTGCGGTGGTCGAACTGTTCACGCTCGGAGAGCTCGAATAGTCGTTGGAGCGCGCGAGCATCGTCTTTAGTGAAGATTTTGGATTTGGCGCTCGCGTCTGCCACGGGCAGCCCCAGCGCCTGCCAGTATGCGTTGACCTGCGCCGACGTAGCCCCAGTTGCCTCGCACAGTTCTTCCTCGGTGTAGATTGGCTCACCCTTAAGGAGCGCTTCATCGAGTTTTCTGGCTGTTTCTCGGGGGTTGAATTCTCCCCTGGGCATGATTTTAGTGGGCTGGTTGGCTGTGGTCACCCAGTTAGTTTAGTCGAAGGTGATACACATCACCGGAAGTCACCACACTCTCCACACCATCATCACCCACTACGATCAATCCGCCGTTGGGTGCGAGCGCTTGCGCCACCCCCGTCACGGTCCGTCCGTCTGTCAACTCCGCCCTCACCTGCGCGCCTATGGTCACGCTCGCGGCTAGGCAGCGTGCCGCCAGTCCGGCGTGGTGGGCATCGCCGTGGGCGGCCTCTAGCTGCCCCAGATTTTCGACGATTCCCGCCACCATCCCCGCCAGTAACGTGTTGCCGTGGCCGGTTTGGCCGGCTGCGTCCTCGAGCCCAACCAGTTCGAGCGAGATTGCACTGGCCACAGGTAACTCACCTTCACGCTGACACACGTTGAGGCCTACCCCAACGATTAGTCCACGTTCACCCACCCGTTCTACGAGGATCCCGCCGAGTTTGCGCAGCCCGAGCCAGCCCGGCGCGTTGGGTGCAGTGGTGTGTACCACCACGTCATTGGGCCATTTGACTTGAGCAGCCACGCCGTATGCACCGCGAAGGTGTTCGGCAACGGCTGTGCCCACAAGCAGCGGCACCCAGGTGAACGCAGTCGGTGCCAGATCCGGCTCTAGGTACAGGGAAAACGTCAGCGCACTGTTAGCCGGCGTGATCCAGTTTCGTTCGAGTCGGCCGCGGCCTGCGCTTTGGTGCCGGGCCGCCAACAGAGCGGGCGCATGCCAGGTATCCGGATCAGCCACGACCGCGTGCGCAAGTTCCACGTTGGTGGAGCCAAGCTCGTCCGCAACCGCGATCGCACCGAGTTCTACGCCTAAGCCGCGCAGTTGGGTAAGGATCGCGGTGGTCTCGAGGTTGAGCGTGCCGGAATAGTTCACCCCTCCATCTTGCCGTGTTTTCGCCCAAAAGAAGGCCACACCCGCCGCACATTTTGTAGAGATCGCACAACCATGCCCGCTAAACCGCGCGTGTGGCACTACAGACTTTCACGCCTTCCTACAACTACGCTCTGTTAACGTGACCGATCTTTCAACCACCGCAGGCAAACTCGCAGACCTTGAGCAGCGCCGCGCGCAGGCAGTAACCGAGCACGAGGAACTGGCTCAGTCCAAGCAGCACCCGCGCAACAAGAAGACCGCCCGCGAGCGCATCGAAGCGCTGCTGGACGAGGGCTCCTTTGTTGAACTTGACGCCTTTGCTAAGCACCGCTCCACCAACTTTGGGTTGGACAAGAAGCGTATTGCCGGTGATGGCGTTGTGGTGGGTCACGGCACCGTAGATGGCCGCCAAGTATGTGTGTACTCGCAAGACTTCACCACGTTCGGTGGATCGTTGGGTGAGGTGCACGGGCAGAAGATCACTAAGGTCATGGACCTTGCGTTGCGCACCGGGGTGCCACTCATTGGTATCTCAGACGGCGGTGGCGCCCGCATCCAGGAGGGTGTAGCTGGGCTGACGCAGTTCGCAGAAATTTTCCGACGCAACGTGGCCGCCTCGGGCGTTATCCCACAGATCTCGCTGATTCTTGGCCCTTCGGCCGGTGGCGCTGTGTACTCACCAGCCCTGACCGACTTCATTGTTATGGCCGATGGTACGTCCAACATGTTCATCACCGGTCCTGACGTTATCCGTTCGGTCACCGGTGAGGAGGTTGGGTTTGAGGAACTGGGCGGCGCGCAAACGCATAATGAGCGCTCCGGTGTGGCCCACTTCATGGGCGCAGATGAAGACGACGCGATCGACTATGTGCGCTCCTTGATCTCTTATCTGCCGCAAAATAATCTCTCGGACCCCCCAATTTTCGACGAACCTGCCGACCTTGAGATCACCGAGCACGACGAAGAACTCGACACCCTCATCCCAGACTCCGACGCACGCCCCTACGACATGCGCACCGTCATCGAGCACGTGGTAGACGAGGGCGATTTCCTTGAGATTCAGCCGCTCTACGCGCCAAACGTGCTGATTGGCTTTGCGCGAGTTGAAGGACACTCCGTGGGTATCGTCGCTAATCAGCCACTATCCATGGCTGGGACGCTGGACATAAACGCGGCTGAGAAGGCCGCGCGCTTTGTGCGCACCTGCGATGCCTTCAACATTCCCGTGCTTACGCTCGTGGACGTGCCGGGCTTCCTGCCCGGAACGGATCAGGAATGGAACGGCATCATCCGGCGCGGCGCAAAGCTCATCTTTGCGTACGCGGAGGCTACCGTTCCGCTGGTCACGCTGATCACTCGCAAGGCTTACGGCGGCGCATACATCGTTATGGGTTCCAAGCAGCTTGGTGCGGACGTCAACTTGGCGTGGCCCACCGCGCAGATCGCTGTGATGGGTGCAGGCGGTGCCGTCAACATTTTGCAGCGCGGCGCACTCAAGGCTGTGGCCGAGGCTGGCGGAGATGTGGAAGCCGAGCGCGCCCGCCTGACCGCCGAATACGAGGACGCAATTGTGAACCCGTGGGACGCGGCCGAGCGCGGTTATGTGGACGCAGTTATTGCGCCGCGTGAAACGCGCGCCCAGATTGTGCGGGCGCTGCGCATGCTCGCCACCAAGCGGGCCTCCCTGCCCGCCAAGAAGCACGGGAACATCCCGCTGTGATCGTCAGAACTACGACGACGGCAGACGTGAATCATGAGGAGGCACGCGATGAGTGAGGCAACGCAGGAGGACATCCTCGCCGCCGCACTTGCCGCGGCCACAAGCGTCAAAGTTGTGGGCGGACATCCCGACGATGTTGAGGTTGCCGCTCTCGTAGCCGGTCTTGCTGCCGTGGTGGGCGCGCGCTCGCACGCGCAAGACCACGAGCATGTGCCCACCAAGTCCCAGTGGGAGAATCGCTCACGACAGTTGCGAGCGTCCTCCCCCGCTATCAGCGCGCCCGCACGTGGGGCAGACGCCTGGCGCTGGTCTATGCGCTAAGTCGCGGCAACAAGCTGCGGCAACAAGCTGCGGCAATAAGTCGGGACATGAGATTGCGGCGTGGGGTCGCGCGATTATTCGCGCAACCCCACGCCGGTTTTCGTTGCGTTACCGGGCTTACGCGTCCTCCGCTGCACCTGCAAATTGCGACTGGTAGAGCCGCGCATACGCGCCCTGTGCCTCAAGCAGAGTGGCGTGGTTGCCCTGCTCCACAATTCGCCCATCCTCCATTACCAAGATGGTGTCGGCGTCACGGATTGTGGATAAGCGGTGCGCAATCACAAACGAGGTCCGGTCCGCGCGCAGCGCGGCCATGGCATGCTGCACGAGCAGTTCGGTGCGGGTATCTACGGAAGACGTGGCTTCGTCGAGAATCAGCAGTGACGGATCCGAAACAAACGCCCGCGCAATAGTGATCAGCTGCTTCTCACCGGCGGACACATTGGTGCCCTCCTCATCAATGATGGTGTCGTAACCGTCAGGAAGCGCGCGCACAAAACGGTCCACAAACGTGGCCCGCGCCGCTGCGATCACCTCGTCATCACTGGCATCCAAACGTCCATAGCGAATGTTCTCCATAATGGACCCACCAAAAAGCCACGCATCCTGCAACACCATACCCACCTTGGAACGCAGGTCTGCACGGCTCAAATCCGTGATGTCGATGCCGTCTAGCTCAATTGACCCGCTGGTCAGCTCGTAAAACCGCATCACCAGGTTCACAAGAGTGGTCTTACCTGCGCCTGTAGGACCAACAATCGCCACCGTGTGACCGGGGTGCGCCTCAAAGGACAGGTCCTCAATAAGCGGCTTGTCCTGCGAGTATGAGAAGAACACGTTCTTGAACTCCACGCGGCCATCCGTGCGGGTAGGCAACTGCGCAACAGCCCGGTCAGGTTCCTGCTCCTCAGCGTCTAACAGCTCAAAGGTGCGCTCAGCCGAGGCAATACCGGACTGCAGCATGTTCGCCATACCGGCGATCTGCCCGAGCGGTTGCGTGAATTCGCGCGAGTACTGAATAAACGCGGTGGCGTCACCTAGCGAGAGGTGACCCGAGGCAACGCGCAGGCCACCCACCACGGCAATACCTACGTAGGCGAGGTAGGAGATGAAGTTCATGACCGGGAAGATCGTGCCCGAGACAAACTGGGCGTTGAATGAGGCATCGTACAGGTCATCGTTGCGCTCGGTGAACTGAGCAACCATGTCCTGCTCGCGGCCAAACACCTTCATCAGCTCATGCCCGGAGAAGGACTCCTCAATCTGCCCGTTGAGTGCACCCGTGGTCTTCCACTGGCGGGTGAACATGCCCTGCGCCCGCGAACCAATCACACCGGCCGCCACACCGGATAGCGGCAATGCGATAAGCGCGATCAGCGCCAACTGCCAGGACACGATGAACATCATGATTACGATGCCCACCACGGTCAGCAATGACTGCAGCAACTGTGAGATGGCCTGCTGGAGCGCGTTTTGAATGTTGTCTACATCGTTTGTGACGCGCGAAAGCACGTCACCGCGCTGTTTAGTGTCAAAGTAACCGATGGGCAGGCGGTTGAGCTTGTCCTCAACGTCTTTGCGCAGCTGGTACACAACCTTCATCACGAGCCGGTTGAGTAACCAGCCTGAAAGCCAGTTGAAGAAGGATGCCACCAGGTACAGTGCCAGCACGGTCAGGATGAACCTGCCCAACAGGGTGAAATCAATGCCGTGGCCCGGCATGATATTCATGCCAGCTAGCATGTCTGCCTGGTCATTGTGGCCGTCTGCGCGCAGCGCCTCAATCATCGCGCTGACATCCGTACCCTCTGGGATTCCCTTGGAAATGGACCCGGCAAAGATGACGTCCATTGCCTTACCCAAAATCCTCGGTGCAATAACCGAAAGGACAACGCCGGCAATCACCATAAGGATCACAAGGGCCATACCCGCTTTATAGGGCGAGAGCAGTCCTACAAGGCGCTTGGCGGAGGGCCAAAAGTGCTGGGCTTTGCGGGTGGGTACGCCTTCCGCCCAGGTATCCACGTTTCCGGCATCGCGGAACTCGTCCACGTCATCGTTTGCCACCACTACTTCCTGGTTGGCATTCTTCTTGTTTGCCATCAGGCTGCCTCCTCGGCTGCAAGCTGCGAGCTGACGATCTCGCGGTAGGTCTCAGAGGTTTCCAGCAGTTGCTCGTGTGTGCCCTGCGCACTGATTTGGCCGTTATCGATGACGATGATCTGATCGGCTCCCGTAATTGTGGAAACACGCTGCGCCACGATAATCACGGTGGCATCCTTGGTGGGTTCTTCTAAGGCCGCACGCAGGCGCGCATCTGTAGCTACGTCAAGGGCAGAGAACGAGTCATCAAACAGGTAAATATTGGGCTGAGCAGCTATTGCCCGGGCAATGCACAGGCGTTGGCGTTGACCACCGGACACATTGGTTCCGCCCTGCGAAACCTTGGAGTCCAGTTCACCTTCACGCGCCCGCACAAAATCGGAAGCCTGCGCAATTTCAAGGGCAGCCCATAATTCGTCATCACTGGCATCGCGCGCACCAAAGCGCAGGTTTGAGGCCACCGTGCCGGAGAACAGGTAGGGACGCTGCGGAACCGATGCCACCAAGCGCGAGAGTTGATCACGCGAGAGCTCAGATACCGGAACACCGCCAATCGTAATGCGCCCCTCGCTGGCCTCATAGAGCCGCGGGATCAGGTTCAAGAGAGTGGTTTTTCCCGCGCCCGTTGATCCGATAATCGCAGTGGTCTGCCCCGGACGAGCTGTAAAGGAAATATTGGACAGCACGTGGCTCTCCGCGCCCTCATAGCCAAAGGAAACGTTGTCAAAAACCACTGTGCCGTCTACTGGCTGGGCGGGCGAGTCCGTGACCGGGTCCGTCATGGACGGCTCAGTGTCCAGTACCTCACCAATACGATCCGCACACACCATTGCGCGCGGAATCATCATTGCCATGAAGGTACCCATCATCACTGCCATAAGGATCTGCAGCAGGTACTGCAAGAACGCGGTGAGTTGACCAACAGCTACCAGGCCATCGTCCACGCGGTGTCCGCCAAACCACAGCACAGCAGCGGTGGCAATATGCAAGATCATGCCGATGAGCGGGAACATGAGCACAAAGAGGTTACCCACCTGCACACCCACCCGTGTGAGTTTGGCGTTTGCGTCCTCAAACCGCTCGGTCTCGTGACTCTCACGCACAAACGCGCGCACCACGCGCAAACCCGTGATCTGCTCGCGCAGCACGCCGTTAATGCCATCAATCCGCGTTTGCATCTGCTTAAACAACGGCATCAGGAAGAACACAAGAACGCCTACCACCACAAAGATGATTGGCACAGAAACCCACATGAGCCAGGACAGCCCCGGGTCCTCCCGCAGCGCCATAATCACACCGCCCACACACATGATGGGCGCGGTGATCATAAAGTTCAGGCCCATTACCACGAGCATCTGAACCTGCTGCACGTCATTGGTGCCACGTGTGATCAGGGTAGCCGCACCAAACTTGTTGACATCCTGCGCAGAAAACGAGGTCACCGAGGTGAACACCTCATGACGCAGGTCCCGGCCAATAGCCATTGCGGTTTTAGCGCCAAAGTACACTGCGGCAACCGCTGTAAGTACCTGCACAAAAGCAACGCCCAACATGACCGCACCGGTGTGCCAGATGAAGTCCACATCCCCGAGTGTTACGCCCTTATCAATGATGCGAGCGTTCAAACTGGGCAGGTACAAGGTTGCAATCGTGGTCAGCAGTTGCAACACCAAAACAGCGCAAATCCAGCCCACATAAGGTTTGGAATGCTTCATGATCAGGTGCACGAGCATGGTCAGTGAGTCCTTTGTTCGTTAACTGCCGCCCTCAGCAGATGAGTCCAACGATAAGTCTGCCGCGACCCTCTGACATCCGATACTTTTTATTCTTCGCACACAGCGAAAGACGCACCTCCTCAGGCCCGCCCAAATCGGTATAAAGCGGCTGATGGAACTGGGGTATCGTCGGAAATCAGAAGGGGCGCCACCCCAAGGTGACGCCCCCCAAAAAACCAATCACACCTGACCGGCTAGGAAATAAGCTCCGGGCCGTACTTGATCAGCAGCGCGGCAGTAACCAGCACAACCCACCCAATAAACACATACAGATCGTAGTGTTTGCGGACAAACGTGCGCGCCCGCTCGCGAGCACGGCCCGAACGCCAAATATTGTCCTCACGAATGTTGTAGTGCAACAACGACATGAAAATCAGCGGAGTGACATACGTGATGGTCAAGCACCACGGGCACATAGCCCCAATCACAAACATGGACTGAGTGAACAACCAGATAGCAAAGCACGTGGCAAACAGGTAAATAAACTGCTCAGTAATAGCAAACCAGCGCGGCAAACGCACACCAGACAAACCAAGCAGCGCCATCGTAATGACCATAGGCTCAAACATGAGCCCCAAAAACACGTTAGGGAAACCAAAAACGGTGGCCTGCCACGACAGCGCAACCGTGCCACAACTAAACACGGCATTGAAGTTGCAAGACAGCGCAACCCCGGGATCCTCCGCAAGCTTAATCGCATCAATAGCAAGGACAAATGCGGCTAAAAGCGAGATAAGCGCCGCAATGAGCATCGGCGTGAAGATCCGCTTATTCGAGTGCCGCTTAGCTGTAAGGCCAAATTCCAGTTCGTACAGTTCCTCCTCGGTGAGGTCCTCAAGTAACTGGCTATCGCTTTCTGCAGCGGTCATCGGTGGTATCCCCTTACCCCTCGTCATCCTCTTTAGGATGCGGCATAACAGCCCACGTTACGCGGGACAATGGTCCCCAACGGGCCATTTTATCTGCACGAGTGTCCGAAAAATGACGCACGCAAAGCCTTGACAGGCCATTTTGCCGCACCGAAGCGACGCACCACGCCACCACATTGTTACGCCCCGTTACGCTGTGTGCGGTAGCGTCACACATATGACTTCACATTCACGCACCGCGAGCGCAGTGGACGCAATCGCGGAAGACTACATGACCAAGCTCGCCGCGCTGGACCCATTCGGTGCCACGGCAATGGGCATTCCCGGCTACGACCACCTAGCCACTGATCTCTCCCCCGCAGGCCTCGCCCAGCACGCTGCGCTAAACCGCGACACGCTGGACGCCCTCGATCTAGCCGACCCCACCGATGACGTGGACCGCGTAACCATCGACGCTATGCGTGAGCGCCTCGGCCTCGAGCTAGAAACCTACGAGTCAGGCTGGGCACACGCGGACCTGAACAACATTGCCTCCCCACTTCAGGGCATGCGCGACCTATTTGATCTGCAGCCTGTTGACACCGCTGGCGACTGGGAAAACATTGCGTCCCGGTTGGCGCTGCTGCCAAACTCGGTGGCCGGTTACATTGAGTCGCTGCGTTACGGCGCCGCGGCCGGGAAGGTGCCTGCCAAGCTTCAGGTAACTCTGGGCATTGAGGAGGCGCGCGCTAACGCACACCCGCAGGACTCCTTCTACGTTGGGTTTGTGGCCTCCGAGCAGGCTCGCGCAGCGATTGCTGCTGCCGCAGATCCTGAGGCACTGACCGCCCGCCTTACCGAGGCTGCTGCGGCAACTGCCCGCGCTTTTGGCGAATTAGCTGACTTCCTCGAGTCGGAGCTGCTTGCGCAGGCTCCGGAGAAGGATGCCGCGGGCCGCGAGCGCTACACGCTCGCCTCGCGCGCGTTCTTGGGCGCTGAAGTGGACTTGGATGAAACCTACGAGTGGGGTTTGGCTGAGTTAGCTCGGATTGTGGCGGAGCAGCAGGCCATTGCTGAGGAATTGTATGGCCCGGGCACCACCGTGGAGCAAGCTGTGGCCAACCTTGATGGCGATGAGCGGTACACCCTGCATTCAACTGACGAGCTCAAGGCGTGGATGCAGGAGACTGCGGACCGAGCGATCCGTGAGTTGAATGGCGTGCACTTTGACATTCCTGAGCCGGTTCAGACCATCGAGTGCCTGATTGCGCCTACGCAGACAGGCGGTATTTATTACACGCCTCCGTCAGATGACTTCTCGCGTGCGGGGCGTATGTGGTGGTCTGTGCCGCCTTCGGTGACGAGTTTTAATACGTGGCGTGAGAAGACCACGGTGTTCCATGAGGGTGTTCCGGGCCACCATTTGCAGTGCGCGCAGGCTGTTTATTTGCGCGACACCTTGAATTCGTGGCGCCGGTTGGCCTGCTGGGTTTCTGGGCATGGTGAGGGTTGGGCGCTGTATTCGGAGCGTTTGATGGAGGATTTGGGTTACCTTGAGGATCCTGCGGATCGTTTGGGTATGCTCGATGGCCAGCGCCTGCGCGCTGCCCGCGTGGTTTTGGACATCGGTGTGCACTTGGAAAAGCCGTGCCCCGAGCAGTGGGGCGGTGGCGTGTGGGATGCAGAGAAGGCGTGGACTTTCTTGCGTGCCAACGTCAACATGCCTGACGCTTTTGTCCGCTTTGAATTGAACCGTTATCTTGGTTGGCCTGGCCAGGCGCCGTCGTACAAGGTGGGTCAGCGCTTGTGGGAGGAGATCCGCGAGGATGCTCGTCAAAGTGCGATTGAGCGGGGCGAGGAGTTCTCGTTGAAGGACTTCCACGCTCGCGCTTTGGCTCTCGGTTCGGTGGGCTTGGATGTGTTGAAGGAGGCGCTCGCGCGCTAGTTCGGTTCGCGCTAGTTCGCCGCACGCATACCCGCGAGATCGTATCTGCGGGGGCCAGATCGTAGCGCCGCGCTACGATGTCACCCCCGCAGGTACGATCTCGGCGTGTTTTTGGGCAACTAGGTTAAGGTCAGTGCGTGACTAATCTTGTGCTTGCTTCTGCTTCCCCTGCCCGTTTGACCACGCTGCGCGCCGCAGGTATTGAGCCTACGGTTCGGGTTTCTGATGTGGATGAGGATGCCATTTTGGATCGCCTTGGCGCGGCTGGCCATCTTGATCCGCGTGCGGCCGTGTTGGAGTTGGCGCGCGCTAAGGCGCAGGCCGTTGCGGGTTTGATTTCCGACGATCCTGCCGCCTTCCAGCCTGGCGTGACGGTGGTCCTCGGGTGCGATTCCATGCTGGAGTTTGACGGCGAGATTTTGGGTAAGCCACACCGTCCCGAGGTGGCGGTTGAGCGGTGGCAGGCCATGCGGGGACGTTCCGGCGTGCTCCACACCGGACACTGGGCACAGTTGCTCGGTGCTGAGCCAGGTAGCGACGCCGAGGCAGGTGATGTGAGTTCTACTGTGGTGCACTTTGCTGATCTCAGCGATCAGGAGATTGAGGACTATGTAGCCACTGGTGAGCCGCTCAAGGTGGCTGGCGCGTTCACCGTTGACGGTTTGGGTGGCGCTTTTGTCACGGGTGTTGAGGGTGATCACCACGGCGTGATCGGGTTGAGTTTGCCGCTTGCGCGCACCCTTCTGGCGGGGCTTGGAATCCGGTGGACGAGCCTGTGGAACCGGTGATTTTGTTGATAGCCACGAAACGGCATCGCTAAATCGGGGTTTGAAGGCGGGCGCTATGGAGGAACCCTACAAACGGCGCCCGCATGGCTTGCGGTGACTGCCAATATTTTCCACGCCACGCGGACGCACTGGGACACCACGTCATTTTGGGTCTACGGTAGGGCCGTGCCCGCTATCAAAAAGGTCCTCATTGCCAACCGTGGCGAGATCGCTGTCCGTGTTATTCGCGCTTGCGCCGACTACGGCGTCGCATCCGTAGCCGTTTACGCCGATCCCGATCGCGATGCCCTGCACGTTAAGCTCGCCAACGAGGCGTTTGCCCTCAATGGTGCGCGCGCGCAGGACACCTACCTCGACATTGCCAAGTTGATCGACATTGCTCAGCGTTCCGGCGCCAACGCCGTGCACCCCGGGTACGGATTTTTATCCGAAAATGCCGAGTTTGCACGCGCCGTGGCGGACGCCGGCCTGATCTGGATCGGTCCATCACCCGACTCCATCGAGGGCCTCGGGGACAAAGTCTCCGCACGCCACATCGCACAACGCGCCGGAGCCCCACTGGTTCCAGGCACGCCAGACCCAGTTGAATCCGCAGAGGAAGTCCACGCCTTTGCCCGCGAACACGGCCTACCTATTGCCATCAAGGCGGCATTTGGCGGCGGCGGACGCGGCCTTAAAGTGGCCCGGTCCTTTGATGAGATCACGGAACTCTACGAATCTGCAGTGCGCGAGGCCGTAGCGGCCTTTGGCCGTGGCGAATGTTTTGTGGAGCGCTACTTGGACAAGCCCCGCCACGTGGAAACCCAGTGCCTAGCGGACGCTCACGGCAATGTTGTTGTGGTGTCCACCCGCGACTGCTCCCTGCAGCGCCGCCACCAGAAGCTTGTAGAAGAGGCCCCTGCCCCATTCCTCACCGAGGCGCAAAACGAACGCCTCGTGGAATCTTCCAAAGCGATTTTGAAGGAAGCCGGCTACCAGGGCGCGGGCACCTGCGAATTCCTGGTGGGTCAGGACGGCGTCATCTCCTTCCTTGAGGTCAACACGCGCCTCCAGGTGGAACACCCCGTCACTGAGGAAATCACGGGAATTGACCTCGTGCTCGAACAGTTCAAAATCGCCGAGGGTAAGGAACTGGACTTCACGGATCCCACCCCGCGCGGACACTCCCTCGAGTTCCGCATCAATGGCGAGGACCCCGCGCTCAACTTCCTGCCACAGCCTGGCACCATCACCTCGCTTGCCTTCCCCTCTGGGCCAGGCGTGCGTGTGGACACCGGTGTGGTTGAGGGTGACGCTATCTCAGGTGCGTTCGACTCAATGGTGGCCAAGGTTATTGTTACCGGCGCAACCCGCACACAAGCCATTGCCCGCGCCAAGCGCGCACTGACCGAGATGACCCTCGAGGGTATCCCCTCGGTTCTGCCTTTCCACCGCGCAGTACTTGAGTCCACCGACTTTGCGCCGGCCAACCCGGACGAACCGTTCCGCGTGTACACCAGCTGGATCGAGTCCGAATTCCAAGACGTATGCCGTGCACTTTCACCAAGCGCCCCCGCAGCCGAGGTAGCCACCGAGGAACCGGCCACCGAACGCGTGGTCGTGGAAGTGGGCGGTAAGCGACTCGAGGTGGTCATTCCGGCCGGACTCGGCATCGCCGCTGGCGCGGGACGTGCCAACCGAGCGTCCGCTGGGCGCCGGCCGAGTCGTCGCCAATCAGGAAAAGCACCATCCGCAAGCGGCACCTCACTGACCTCCCCCATGCAGGGAACGATTGTGAAAATTGCGGTGGAAGAAGGCGCACAGGTAGCCGAAGGCGACCTGATCGTAGTCCTCGAAGCAATGAAGATGGAACAGCCACTTGTGGCACACCGCGCTGGCACCATCAAGGCACTAAGCGCCGAGGTGGGTGCCTCCGTATCATCGGGCACCATCATCTGCGAGATCGAAGACTAAACACCTCACGATCACACAAAACAGCGCGGCGG
>Ga0182744_1000814_pt1 | contig 28641 bp, 26 predicted proteins | sample eDN3rd30CKraftMG_FD_128525 | JGI IMG/M metagenome (GOLD analysis project Ga0182744, IMG submission 128525) | Enriched Miracle-Growth compost microbial communities from Emeryville, California, USA - eDNA 3rd pass 30_C Kraft MG (version 2) (version 2) ... | reverse complement strand
GGTGGAGAGAGAAAGTCCTTTTTCCTGCGCAGCAGCAACGATCGCCGCCGCGAGCGGATGTTCGCTACCCCGCTCCAGACTGGCGGCGAGGCGCAGAAGATCATCCTCACTCACACCTGCTTGCGCAATGACCGCCGTTACGCGCGGCTTGCCTTCGGTCAGCGTGCCTGTCTTGTCGACAACGAGCGTATCGATCTTCTCGAAGCGCTCCAGCGCCTCGGCGTTCTTGATGAGAACGCCCGATTGCGCACCGCGCCCGACACCCACCATGATCGCCATCGGCGTCGCCAGGCCCAGGGCGCAGGGGCAGGCGATGATCAGCACCGAGACGGCAGCGATGAGGCCGAACGTCAGGCGCGGTTCCGGCCCCCAGACCGACCAGACCGCGAAGGCGATCAGAGCAGCCCCGATGACGAGAGGCACGAACCAGCCGGAAACCTGATCGGCAAGCCGCTGGATCGGCGCCCGGCTGCGCTGTGCATTGGCGACCATCTGCACGATCTGCGCCAGCATCGTATCGCGACCAACCTTGTCGGCGCGCATCACGAAGCTCCCGGTCTGATTCATGGTGCCGCCGATCAATTTTGCGCCGGCATGTTTCGTTACCGGCATGGATTCGCCGGTGACCATGGACTCATCGACGGAACTGCGGCCTTCGATGAGTTCGCCATCGACCGGCACTTTCTCGCCAGGACGAACCCGCAAACGGTCGCCGACAGCCACCTGTTCGAGATCGATGTCCTGCTCGCCGTTGTCTGCGGCGATACGACGTGCGGTTTTCGGCGCAAGGCCGAGCAAGGCCCGAATGGCGCCGCCAGTCTGTTCACGCGCACGCAGTTCCAACACTTGTCCCAGCAGAACGAGAACGGTGATAACCGCCGAGGCCTCGAAATAAATGGCGACAGAACCATCGTGATTGCGGAAGGCCGGCGGAAAGAGCTGCGGCGCGACGGTCGCGACGACGCTGTAGGTCCACGCCACGCCGGTTCCCAGCGCGATCAGGGTGAACATATTGAGATTTCGCGTCACCAGCGATTGCCAGGCGCGTTCGAAAAACGGCAAGCCGGCCCAAAGCACCACCGGCGTGGCGAGCACGAATTGCACCCAGTTCGAGGTCTGCGGCGCCAGCAGGTGCAGATTCAGAAGATGTCCGCCCATTTCCAGGATGAAAACAGGCAGGGCCAGAGCAAGGCCGATCCAGAAACGGCGGGTCATGTCCGTGAGTTCGGCACTGGGACCGGTATCGACGGAGGGCATCTCCGGCTCCAGCGCCATGCCGCAGATCGGACAGGAGCCCGGCCCGTTCTGGCGTATCTGGGGATGCATTGGGCAGGTGTAGATCGTGCCCGGCGGCGCCTGCTCCTGCTGAACCGGCTTGGGTTGCAGGTATTTCACCGGATCCGCCTGGAACTTGGTTTTGCACCCGGCTGAACAGAAATAATAGCTCTGTCCTTCACGCTCATCGCGATGTTTCGCCGTTCGCGTATCGACCGTCATGCCGCAGACCGGATCTTTGGCCTTGAAGCCGCCCTCCTGACCGGCACCCCCCTCCGTCGACGGATGCATGTGCCCCCCGTGGGCGCCGTGATCGTGGTCAGCATGGTCATGGGCGGAATGGTCATGGGCCGAATGGTCATGGGAATGCGCGGAATCGGAAGATGACGTCATGACAGGCCCTTCGGGTCTATTACCCCATGGGGGTATAAATGGCTTGCCTTATATACCCCCTCAGGGTATAGGAATCAAGCATGCAGTCTGAAACGAAATCCTCCTGCCTCAAACGACTGAGCCGTATCGAAGGCCAGGTCCGCGGCATTGCGCGCATGGTCGAAGACGATCGCTATTGCATCGATGTGGTGAACCAGATTTCAGCCGTTCGCGCCGCGCTGGCGCGGGTCGAGGATGAAATCATCAAGGATCACGTCGGCCATTGCGTCGAGCACGCCATCATGTCCGGCGACAAAAGCGAACAGCGGCAAAAAGTCAGCGAACTCGTCGATGCACTCGGCCGGATGGGCCGCTAGACAAGAGCAGAAAGATGAACTGGACACACGCTTCCGCATTTGCCGCGATTTTCACGACAGCGATTGCCGGCCATGCCTGGGCGGCCGGCGGGCCTCACGCGCATGATCATGGCCATGCCATGAGCGACCACGCCGCTTTGCCCTTCGGCGAGCCCGGAGATCCGAAGAAACCGGCCCGTCCGATCTCGGTCGTCATGACCGACGGCGACGGGAAAATGGCCTTCATTCCCGCCTCGATCGAACTCAGGCAGGGAGAGCAGATCAAATTCCTGCTGCGCAACAATGGCGCCTCAGACCATGAACTCGTTCTGGGAACATTGGCCACGAATCTCGAACACGCCAAAGAAATGGCCGACAGTCCCGATATGAAACATGAGGAGCCGAACACGAAGCGTTTGGAGCCGAAGAAAACCGGTGAAATTCTGTGGCGGTTTACCAAGGCTGGAGAATTTGACTTCTCCTGCCTGATTCCAGGCCATCGCGAAGCGGGAATGACCGGAAAAATCATCGTCAAGCCATTATCGGCTGCAAAGTAGAGCGCCGCGCGCATCGGGCGATTGCGGGGAGCGCACCGCGCTCTGCCGGTGAAACGCGCGATTGCGGACTGGCATGGTCATCAAGGCGGCCAGCTACACGTTGCCGAGATTGAAAAGCCAGATGACCACGCTTGCATCCTCAGATTATTACGCACTGCGGACATCCACTGTGGCGCACCGCCTCGCGTGGGTCGATATCGCAAAAGGCATCTGCATCGTCCTTGTGGTCACCATGCATACGACGCTGGGCGTCGGCATTGCGCTGGATGCAACCGGCTGGCTGCACAAGCTCGTCGCCTATGCAAAGCCGTTCCGGATGCCGGATTTTTTCACCATCGCAGGCTTGTTTGCCGGCGCCGCGATCGCAAAACCCTGGCGGACATTCATCGACAGAAAGGTTCTGCACTTCGCCTACTTCCTGGCGTTGTGGCTGGCGATCATCCTGGCGGTCAAATCGAGCGATCTCCAGTTGGACAGCATACGGGCGTTCGTAACCGCCTATCTATGGGCCTTCATCGAACCGTTCAGCACTTTATGGTTCATCCACATTCTCCCGCTGATGTTCATCGCTCTGCGCCTCATCTGGCGTATGCCCTGGCCGGTCGGCCTTGCAGCGGCAATTGCCATTCATCTCTCCGCCTCGATGTATCTGCTGCCGGATCCCTATGCGCTCGCCTCGGTTTGGACGGGGTGGACGGCCATTGACAACTTCAGCCTGTTCTTCGTTTATTTCTACATCGGCGCCAAAGCCGCGCCGGCGATCCTGAGGTTCGCCGACAACGCCATGGCTTTCCGTGAAGCCGCCGTCGTCCTGCTTATCCTGTGGGCCGCATTGAATGCCGTGGCCGTGCGTTTGCAAATTGCCGATTGGCCGGGCATCAGCTTTCTTCTCGGCAGCACCGGCGCACTGGCAGTCATCACGATCGCAGCCATCGCCTCCCTCTACCGGCCCTTCGAGAGCCTCGCGTATCTGGGCCGCCACTCGCTGGTCATCTATCTGTCGTTCGTCATCCCCATGGCTGCGGCCCGCGTCGCACTCGTCAAACTCGACATCTCGGACAATGTCGACTTTCTCTCCATTGTCGTGATTGCTTTTGCCATCGGAGTTTCGCTGGCCCTCCAATCGCTGGTCCAAGGAACGCCGCTGGCATTCCTGTATCGGCGTCCGCAATGGGCGAGACTGACCGGCTGAGCCTCATATCGCCTACCGACCGGCTGCCGGCTGATCGTATGTTGTGCAGGACCGCGTTATTTTTAGGCTTCGACCATATTCCTTGAGCATCGCGTAACGATGCGTCAATGCACCGGCAGTACAGCCAAACGACCACCGACCGGCAGCAGGTTCCGAGACTAAAAAGGCATCGGCCCGATATCAAATAGATGCTTTGCCGATCCAGATCACCGCGCAAAGATTATCGATCAGAGCAATCTGCCATCGATGCATGATCAGAGCGGCCATTGGGTCTCAGCCTGTTGATGGCATCAAACCGGAGACTGCAGCGGCCGTGCTGACCCATAAACTCGCGACGCCCGTTTATCCGGAATTGAGCACGCCCCTCTCTACGTCCAGGCCTTCAACACCCCCGATGGTGCGGATGACCGGCGTCAGTCTCAAGTATGGAGACATGCTGGCGCTCGCAGATGCCACGCTCGACATTGCCGAAGGGGAATTCGTCGCTGTCGTCGGCCCCAGCGGATGCGGCAAATCCACCTTGATGAAGCTCGTGACCGGCCTTCTGCCGCCGACAGAAGGCGACATCGAGTTCGATCGCAAGCGCGTCACCGGACCTGTGCGCGGTGCCGGCATGGCATTCCAGAACGCAACTTTGCTGCCGTGGCGAACCACAACCGACAACGTCATGCTGCCGCTTGAAATCGTCGAGCCCTACAAGAGCCAATCGCGCAGCAACCGGAAGGGCCTTGAGCAGAAGGTGCAGAACCTTCTCGAAATCGTCGGTCTGGGTGACTTCGGCGACCGGCTGCCATGGCAGCTTTCGGGCGGCATGCAACAGCGCGCCAACCTGTGCCGCGCCATCATTCACGAGCCGAAGCTGCTCATGCTCGACGAGCCCTTCGCCGCGCTCGATGCCTTCACCAAGGAGGACCTCTGGCAGGTGCTCCAGGATCTCTGGATGCATCAGAAATTCACCGGCATTCTTGTCACCCATGATCTGCGCGAGGCGGTCTATCTGGCCGACACCGTTTATGTGATGAGCAATCGTCCCGGCCGCATCCTCCACCGCTGCCACATTCCTCTCGCAAGGCCGCGCCGCCCGGAAACAACCTTCGATCCTGTTTACACCGGGATCGTCAACGACCTGCGCGCCAAGATCGCCGCTGTGAGAAATGGGACATGAGCGGCTTCATCAAACAGACCCGCGCCTGGCTGGTTGCGTTCGCCCTTCTCGCCGTCTGGGAATTGGCCTGCCGGCTCCTGCACATTCCTGAATTCATCCTGCCGGCGCCCACGCGCATCGCCGAAGTCACCTGGCAATATCGCGATGTGCTGGCGATGCATTCGCTCCAGACATTGATGACGACCCTCGTCGGCTTTTTCATCGCCATCGTGGTCGGCATTCTGCTCGGCGTCGCCGTCGGCTCGTCGAGCGCGGTCTATGATTCACTTTACCCGCTGCTCATCGGCTTCAATTCAATTCCCAAGGTTGCTGTCGTTCCCCTGATCGTGATCTGGACGGGCATCGGCACGGTCCCGGCGATCGTCACCGCCTTCGTCATCTCGTTCTTTCCGATCGTCGTCAACGTCGCGACCGGACTTGCCAGCGTCGAACCGGAGATGCGTGACGTCCTGCGCATCCTCGGCGCCAGCCGCTACGAAATGCTCCGCAAGGTCAGCTTTCCGCGCGCCCTGCCCTATCTGTTCGCCTCCCTTAAAGTGGCGATCACCCTGGCCTTCATCGGGTCCGTGGTGTCGGAGACCATTGCCTCGAATTACGGCATCGGCTTTCTCATGTTGTCGGCATCGTCGCGCTTTCAGGTGGCCCTGGTTTTCTCCGGTGTCATCATCATCGCCATCATGAGCATCGCGATGTTCGCTATCTGCATCCAGGTCGAACGGCGCATGGTCAGTTGGGCCTATCGAAGCCAGGCCGCCTGATCCGTCCCGCGCATCACCCACGCCAGGAGACCATACATGCCGAACTTTCGCATAACGGGTGCCAGGATCGTTCCGCTGGGCGGCAACAGCGATATCCTCGAGGGTCATGACATCTGGATCAAAGATGGCCGCATCGCCGCGGTCGCCGCCACCGGAAGTCCGCCGCCTTTTGGCGAAACCTACGAAACCTGCTCCTTCGGGAATGCCGTTGTCATCCCCGGCCTGGTGAATTCGCATTCGCACTCCGCCTCTGTCCTGCAGCGCGGAAACGTCGCCGGCGCGCCGCTCGACATATTCGTCATGGAGGCCGCATCGCGCAAATCACACCGCACGATGGCCCATGTGCGCACGGCCGCCCTGCTTCATGCGATCGAGATGCTGAAGCGCGGCATCACCGGCGTCGTCGACCATCTGCGCCATGGTGCCGTGCCGACGGTCCAGGCGATGAGCGCGGCCATGGGCGCCTATGCCGACATCGGCCTGCGCGCCGTCGTCGCTCCGATGTACGAGGACAAGCGCTATATCGATTCCCTGCCCATCGACCAGAGCCGCCTGCCGGCGGATGTTCTGGCGCGCTGGACGAGTTCCAGCCCGCCGCCGCCGGAAGACTATTTCGCCATGATGGAAGAGGTCGTCAGCGAGGCCCGCAACCACAATCTCGTTCGCGTCATGCTAGGCGTCGACGGGCCGCAGCGGTGCACGACCAGGCTGCTCGAAATGGCCGGCGATTTCGCCGAACGCCACAAGGTCGGGCTGCATACCCATCTGCTCGAGGCCAAGACGCAGGCGCTGATGGCGCCGAAGGAATTCGACGGAAGCTTCGTCGCCTATCTGGCGCATTTCGGCCTCATCGGGCCACGAAGCTCGCTCGCCCATTTCGTCTGGTGCACCGACCGCGACATCGAACTCGCCGCTGACCTCAAGGTCAACGTCGTCAACAATCCGGTTTCAAATCTCGCGCTCGGCAGCGGCCTGCAGCCGACCGCGCGCCTGCTGGCCGCCGGGGTCCGCGTGGGCCTGGGATCGGACGGCGGCAGCAGCAATGCCATCAGCCTGCTCGAACAGGCCAAGACATCCATGCTCGTCAGCCGCATCAGCGAGGCCGATTGCGACCGCTGGATCACCGCGCCCATGGCCATGCGCATGGCCTGCGAGGGCGGCGCCGCCGTCCTGGGACACCCGGGCGAGCTCGGCGTCATTAAGCCCGGCGCCAAGGCCGATCTTGCCATTCTCGATCTCGACAACGACGACCATCAGCCGCTCGGCAATATCTGGAACCATCTCGTCATGTACGAGACCGGACATTCCGTTCATACCGTTTTCGTCGACGGTGAAATGGTGCTCAGGGCCGGCCGCTGCACCCGGATCAACGAAGACGAGATTTACGCGGCCGCGGCCGAATTCGCCCGCAAGGACGATGCGGCCAATCGGCAATACCTCGATCTGGCGCGCGCCGAGCGCGCGATCTTTCAACCTCTCATCACCGAAGCCCTCCAACGGGAAGCTCCCGTCAACCGATTTGCCCGGCTGAGTTAGTGCCTTTTCGAGCGAAGTGGATGCCGGTTCGCGTGAAGAAAATGCGTCGAGATAAAGTTTTGGCCAATCCAATAAAGGAAAAAACATATGTCGAAAGTGGTCTTCAAACTCTCCCGCCGCCTCGCCGTCGCCGGCCTGCTGACTGCAATGAGCGTAAGCTCTTTCGCGCAGGCGCAGGAAAAGCTCACGCCGATCCGCCTCCGGCTCGACTGGGTCTGGCAGGCGCCGCAATCCATCTTCACCATCGCCTATGAGCGCGGCTATTACCGTGAGGAAGGCCTCGACGTTTCCATCGATCGCGGCTACGGCGGCCTTGAGAACGCCGGCGCCATCGCGGCCGGCAATTACGAATTTCTGTTCGGCGACATGTCGAGCATCATCCTGTTCAACCCCAAGAATCCGGACCGCAAGCTGCTCAGCGTCTTCACCATCTATGACGCCTATCTCGGCGCCGTGATCACGCGCGCCGGCAACGGCATCACCAAACCGAAGGATCTCGAAGGCAAGACGATCGGCGCCCCGCTGACCACCGGCGGCCGCACCATGTTCCCCGCCTTCGCCAAGGCCAACGGCGTCGACGCCAGCAAGGTCAACTGGCAGACCATCAGCATTCAGTTGCAGGACCAGCAATTCGCCCAGGGGCATTTCGATGCGGTCGCCAGCTTCACGACCACCTCGCTGCTCAACCTGAAGCAGCTCGGCGTGCCTCGCGAGAAGCTGACGATCTTCAACTTCGCCGACTATGGTGTCGGTCTCTACGGCAGCGGCATCGTCACCAGGGCCGACTACGCCGCGAAGAATCCGGAGATCGTGCGCAAGTTCGTTCGCGCCACCATGCGCGGCATCAAAGCCATGCTCGGCAACAAGGAAGAGGCCATCGCAAGCCTCAAGAAACGCGATCCCCTGCTCGATACCGCCATCGAGATCGATCGCCTCAACCTGATGATCGAAATGACCCTGAAGCGCCCGAGCGTCGAGAAGAATGGCGTCGGTCACGTTGAGGTCGGCCGGGTCAAGGACAGCATCGATACCATCGCCAGCGTGATGGAGGTCTCGCCGCTGCCCAAGCCCGAGGATATCTATACGGACAAGTTCATTCCCAGCCAGGCCGAGCGCATGGTGAAATTCTGAAGCAAGCCGTGCCCGTTATGATGGACGATTGTACGATCTCGGCCTCGCGCAAGCGGGTCGCAGACTTCCGGCTTCACCGGCCGGAAACAATCGACGAAACGTGCGACCTTCTCGCGCGTTTCGCCAATGGTGCGATGCTTCACGCCGGCGGCATCGATGTCGCCAACCGGATGAAGCGAGGCTGCACCCCGCCCCATGTCATCGCGGTGCAGCAGGTAGCCGGCCTCAGCGGCGTCCGGCTGGGCGAGACGGAGATCGATATCGGCGCGGCTACGCGGCACTGGGATATCGAAAACGATCCCGGCTTACACCAGGCCCTGCCGGCGCTTTGCGACTATGTCGCCGGCCTCGGCAACATCCGCATCCGCATGCAGGGCACCATCGGCGGCAATGTCATGGCGGCCGAGCCCGGATATGAAATGCTGGCGCTGCTGGCGGTTGTCAAAGCCAGGCTCGTCTTTCGCGACTGCCGCACGCGGATCGAGCGCGAGCTGACGATCGACAAATGGATCGAAATCCGCGATGCGAACGCTGGCTCTCTGCTGCTGATCTCGATCCGCATTCCACGCCGGCCCTTGGCCCTCGCCTGGAACCGCCAGCTTCGCCCCGCATTGTCGCTCGTCGCCGCCCTGCAAAGTGACGAAGCGGGACGGATGCGCGGTCGTGCCGCCGTTACGGGCAGCGCCTCAGGCCCTTTGATCGCCGATCTTCCTTTCGCTTCTCACGCCGCGGACAATCCAGGCTTCGGCCTCACCGCTCAAGCCTGGGCCGACAGGCTCCCGGCACTCGACCTTCCGCTCGGCCCTGATGCCGGTTACTGCAAGGACGTCATCCCCGTCATGTGCCGCCGCCTGCTCGAAGCTATGTCGAAGAGCCTGCAATGATGGAGACCATCCACATCAGCATCAGACTCAATGGACGCTTACAGACCGCGGATATCGCTCCGAACCTGATGCTGGTCGATTTCCTGCGCGAGCACCTCGGCCTGCAAGGCACCAAGCTTGCCTGCGACCAGGGGGCGTGCGGCGCCTGCACGGTTCTGATCGACGGCCGGCCGATGACGTCCTGTCTCACCTTTGCTTTCGCGGCAGATGGCGCGGACATCCTGACCATCGAAGGCGTATCGCGGGACAATGGAACGCTGAACCAGGTACAGAAAGCCCTGCACGCGTGCGGCGTGCCGCAATGCGGCTTCTGCACGCCCGGCATGGTGATGATGATGGAGGGCTTTGCCGGCCAGAATCCGCACCTGCCCGGTCAGAGCCTCGAGACCTGGATGAATGCCAATCTCTGCCGCTGCTCGGGCTATCAGGGATTTCGCCGGGCCTTGAGCCATCTCGCAGACGAGGCAAACGGCTCATGACGGCGCTGCCCAATACGCTTGCCCATGTCGGGCGCAGCATGGCCGACGTCAACGGCCACGACAAGCTCACCGGCGCGGCCCGCTATGCCAGCGATTTCAATCTTGCCGGCATGCTGCACGCCAAGATCCTGCGCAGCCCGCATCCGCATGCGCGGATCCTGTCCATTGATGCCTCGGCGGCCCTGGCCATGCCGGGCGTCGCCGGCGTCGTCACCGGCGAAGACCTTGCCGGCCTCGACCATACCTATGGCATGTTCATCCGCGACCAGCCGGTGATCGCCTATGCCAAGGTGCGGTTCGCCGGCGAGCCTGTGGCGGCCATTGCAGCGGAGACCGAGGAGCTCGCCTACCGGGCGTTGTCGGCCATCCGCGTGGAATATGACGTTCTACCGCCAGTGTCCTGCATTGCGGAGGCCCTGGCCGAGAACGCCCCGCCGCTGTTCGACGGCGGGCTGCATCCCTCCGCGCTACAGCCGCCGCCGCTCTGCAGCACCTGGGTGCAGGAACCGGCGCCGAATGTGCTCTTCGATTTCAGCTACAGCTTTGGCGACATCGAGGACCTGTTCGCAAGCTGCGCTCACGTGTCCGAAGATCGTTTCACCCTTGGCCGGCAAAGCCATGCGGCGCTCGAGCCGCATGTGGCGATCGCCCTGGCTCCGGACCGCGACCATGTCGAGGTCTGGTCCAACAACCAGGACCCCTTCCTGCTGCGCGAGGACATCGCCCGCATCTTTGGCCTCGAGGCCGGCAATGTCCGCTTTCATGCGGGGCTGGTCGGCGGCGGCTTCGGCTCCAAAAGCTATTGCAAGATCGAGCCCATCGCCGTCCTGCTGGCTCGAAAGACCGGCCGCCCCGTCCGTCTCGCTTTGACCATGGCCGAGAGCATGATGACGGTGTGCGATCATGCGGCCGAAATCCTCTTGCGCACGGGCGTCAGCGCAACGGGCGAGACCGTGGTCCGCGACGCCGTCGTGGAACTCGACGGCGGGGCCTACGCCGATGCCAGCCCCTCCGTCGCCATGCGCATGGGCACCCGTTTCAACGGCCCCTACAAATGGAAAGGCGTTCGCACGCGCGTGCGCGTCATCCGCACGACGACCATCCCTGCCGGCTCGTTTCGAGGTTTCGGCATGGGGCATGTGACATGGGCCTGCGAATCCCAGATGGACATGATTGCCGGGCGCATCAGGCTGCGCCCCGATGAGTTCCGCGCCCGGAACTTTCTCGAACCCGGCACGTCCGGCGCGCCAGCGGAGCGCGTGCTCGATTGCGACCTGACGGAGGGTTTCAATGCCGTCCGCAGCCGCATGGCCAAAAGAACCACGAGTTCCGATGCCGGGCGCGGCATCGGCTTCGCCGTCGCCTGCAAAGGCGGCGGCAGTTCCCATCGCGCCGATGCGCGCGTCGAGATTCATCCCACGGGCGATGTCACCCTGGCCGCGGGCGTCACGGAAATAGGCCAGAACACCAGAACCATCCTGACCCAGATCGCAGCCGAAGTGTTGGGCGTGGACCCTGTTCGCATCAAGGTCGTGAACATCGACACGCATGCGACGCCTTTCGATTCCGGGACGCATGCGAGCAACGGTGCGACGGTTGCAGGTCTTGCCGTCAGGGATGCGGCGACGAAGGCCGCCGCCGAAGTCCTGCTGTTTGCCGCACGCCAATTGAAATGCGGCGTGGAAGAACTGTCGTTCCGCCAGATGCGGATCCTGCATGGCGCCTCCAGCTATCTGCTCGGCGACCTCGTCGATCCCCAGGCGCAAGACGATCATCCGTCCTTCTCCGGCGCGGCTTCCATCCAGACGCCGGGCGGCTCGCTCTTCTGGATGCCGATCTGGACCGCCGCCGAAGTGGAAGTGGATGAAGAGACCGGCATCGTCAGGCTGACGCGCCTCATCAATGCCGCCGACGTCGGACGGGCCATCAACCCGCAGCGCTGCGTCAGCCAGATCGAAGGCGCCGCCGCTCAGGGCCTGGGACAGGCCCTCTTCGAGGATATAACCTATCGGGACGGGCAGCCGCTGACGGCAACGCCCCTGACCTACCGCATGCCGCGTCTGGCCGACATTCCCGCCGATTTCGAGACCATCATCCTGGAGCAGGGGCGCGGCCCCGGCCCGTTCGGCGCCAAGGGCGTCGGCGAAAGCGGCAACCTGACGATTCCCGCAGCCATCGCCAATGCCATTGCCGATGCCGTTGGCGCCAGGATGACGACATTGCCCATGACACCTGACAAGATACTGCGGGCGATCCGGGAGGCGAAGCCCGCGATCATGGCGACGGCAGGCGTTTCACCGTCTGATCGATAACGGCAACCTCTACGTCCTGATCCGCGTCATACATCCGGCAGCGCCCCGATCGCCAGGATATCGTGGGATCCGAGCCCATTGGCCTTCGCCTCTTCCAGGGCAAGCTTGATGGCGTCAAGGAGAGACCCGGGGAGGCCCGCCGGATGAATGTCCTCGAGACAGTTCAGGTCCTTCAGGCAACGCCAGATGGCGAAGCCCTCTTTGCCGCCGCTCGCCAGCACTTTGCCCAATCGATCCTCGATCAGGGGATGTCGCGGCGCGCCGTTGCGCAGCACATCGAGCGTGACCATCTCGGACAGCCCTGCCGTCTTCGCCATGCTGAGCCCTGCGGCGAAACAGGCGTTGTAGGCGAGATAGACGAATTGATTGATCGCCTTCATCCGGCTCGCCGCGCCGATGTCGCCGAGATAATGGACGATGCTGCCGACAGTATGGAGCACCGGCTCGATCTGCGCGAAGCCAGCCGCCGCCCCGCTTGCCATCACCACGAGCTTGCCCGACGCCGCACCGGCCTCGCCGCCGGAGAGCGGCACATCGAGATAGTCGATGCCCAAATCCGCAAGCTGGCGCTGCATATTGCCGGCAAACGACGGCGCAACGGTGGTGAAATCCGCAATCGCACGCGGATAGCCGGCATCGGAATCCAGCGACCTGCCTTCAAGAAACCCGGCGACAACGCCAGGATCAGGAAGGCAGAGCAGCGTGCGCCGGTATTGCAACCGTTCGAGCCGGGCAGCCGGAGCCTCGGTCAGCCCACGTGCTGCCAGTTGGCCCACGACCGTCTGATCGACATCGTGAATGTGCACGTCGAATCCGGCCTGTGCGAGGCGCAGGGCGATCGGCCCGCCCATGCGGCCGAGGCCGACAAAAAGAATGGCCTCGTCCAGCATGTTGTCGTGGACCGCGGGACCTCCGTTCACTCGGCCGCCTGCACACCGATCGAGCCACCGGAACGCTCGGCAAAGCGCTCGGCCTGCTGCGTCGCTTCCTTCATCAGCATGCGGCGTATCCTCGAAACACCGACGTCGCACTGGATCATGGTTTCGCGGCCGCGCGCGCTTGCCGGGATCGCTTCGATGATGTCGCGATCCTGTTCGATGACATAGTCATGGCGTTTCCCGAGGCGATTCTTGTAGAGGAAGCGCCAGAGGTCGCGGCGCCATCCTTCCGATTTCTGATAGCGCATAACCCACATATAGGTGTGGTCTTCATCGATCGGCGTCAGATGGCTGAGAATGGCGAAGAAACCTCCGCCGGCCGCTTTCGGATAGGGAATCTGCGTGAAGACCCAGAAATTGCTGCCCGGCCGGTAGGTGACCTCGGTACGGTCGATATTGACGCCTTTCTGGTTGTCACGCTCGATATAAAACCCATCCGCGGTGTCATGGATTTCGATCTTGCTCTGCTTGACGCCATATTGCAGCGTGAACGTGTCGGCATGCAGATAAACCGCATGCATCGGGTCCAGCCGGTTGTCGAGCGGCAGCATATAGTTGCAGGACCATTCGGAGGCATAGATGAAACCGGACCATTCCGGCGAAGTGAGCTGGTAGGGAAGCTGCAGTTCCGGCACCTCATCGCTCAGGCCATCCGAGAAATACAGGAAGATGGCGTCCGCAACCTCGCGCACAGGATAGCCCTGGATCATCTTGCGGCCGACCAGCGGGCAGTTGGCGACGGGCGGCACGTCCGTCACGGTCCCCGTTCCGTCGACCGCCAGGCCGTGATAGACGCAGGCGAGCTTGCCGTCGATGACCAGTCCGCGCGACAGCGGCGCGCCGCGATGGGGACAGAAATCCTCGACCGCCTGGACCTTGCCCGACGCATCGCGCCAGAGCGCGATATCCTGATTGAGCCGCTTCAGCTTGATCGGCTTGTCGCCGACGTCACTGGCTCTGCAGACCAGATACCATTGGTTGAGAACACCTGTGCTGAGAATATCCTGCGCGGTCGGCACCGGCTTTGCCTGTCGGTTCTGCATTGCGATCACCCAAATAAGAACATGATGAAGAGAAAGCCGGTCTCAAGCGGCCAGCCGCGCCAGTTCGCGTTGAAGAGCCTCCGGCGTCCATGACGGCCCGCCGGCCGGCGGCGGGCCAAGCCTGTTCAGCCCATCGGCCAATTGTTCGAGCGAGCCCGCGCCTTCGGAAAGAAGCTTTTCGAGCGCGTCGCCCAGCTTGTCCTCGTAGGATTGAGAATCCGTCGTCATCTCATGTCTCCCGAATTACTCGCCGACAAACTGATTGGTGAACAGATCGTCGACCGGCACCGCCTTCTGGGCGATCTGCTGGGCGACATAGAACTCCTGCAGCTTGGCCAGTCTCTCCCGGTCGATGAAGCCCGGCTTCGGCTGGCCGCGATAGACGTACTGCTTGTAGAATTCGAAGATCGATTGGACCGTTTTCTCGCGGCCGGCGTTCTCGGGCGCGGCCTTGATGAAATCGGCCGTCGCGCCGGCCGGATCGGCGATGATGTCGGTCATGCCGCGCAGGGTCGCGCGCACGAGCTTGCGGACGAAATCGGGCCGCTCCTTGATCGTCTTGTCGGAGGCCAGAATGGCCTGCGCCATGCTGGGGAAGAAGTCGTCACCCGGAATCACGCGGACCTTGCCGCCATGCTCCTGTACGTAGCCGATATAGTCCGGCGCCGAAGCCATGGCGTCGGCCTTCTTGGCCAGGAACAATTGCCAGACGCCGCTCGGTCCCGCGGCCTGGATATTGGCATCGTCCTTCGTCATGCCAACATGGGCCAGCATGCCAAGCAGGGCGTAGAAAGTCGTGTCCTGATAGGACAGCACCGTGACCGTCTTGCCTTTGAGGTCAGCCGGGCCCTTGATGTCTGAGTCCTGCTGCACCATGAGCTGGGTGAGGCCGCCACCGCCAAGAACAGCCACAGCCTTGATCGGCACGTCGTTGCCCCGAACGATGATCGGCGTATCGCCCAGCGCTCCACCGATCAGCGCATTGCCCACGCCAACCTGCTTGGCGACGTCGACGCCGCCTTTCGCCGTCTGGAATTCGATGTCGAGACCTTCGGCTGCGTAATAGCCACGTTGCTTGGCCACCATCCATGGCCCGAAGGCCGGCCGTGCCGCCGGTGCCGGCAGCAGATAGACGACTTTCTCGAGCGTTTTGGGAGATGTCTGCGCCCGAGACGGCCCCGACAACACGACGGCCAGAAATGTGGTGGCAAGCAAAAACCCGGCACGAAGACGCATGGACAAACCTCGCTTTTTGTTCCATATATGGGACAACGTCTTGTAATTGGAACAGATTATAAGCCTCGTGGGGGTTGTCAACCTCGCCTCCCAGGCGGGAACGACCGTCATGCTTTCAGGGAGAGAAAATTGAGTCAGGTCCCCAGCCTGGAACGGGCGATCGCAATCCTTCGGCTGTTCAACCGGTCACGCCGGCTCATTTCCGCTCCGGAAATCTCGCAGGAACTGGCCATCCCGCGTTCGACCACCCATCGCCTGCTGCAGGCGCTTGTCGATTTGGAGCTGCTGCGACGCGAGCCAGGCGATCTCTATGCGACCGGCCATGGCGTGCTGACGCTGGGGTTTGAACATCTGGCCGCCCAGCCGCTGACCGATGTTGCCAGCCCCATCCTGTCGCGCCTGCGCGACCAGACGCATTGCACCGCCCATCTGGCCGTCCTGGAAAATCGCAACACGATTTACATCCTGAGACATCTCACGCCGTCTCCGTTCACACCGACCATCAACATCGGAGCTTCGGTCCCGGCGCATGCGACCGTGATGGGCCGCGTGCTCCTCCTGGACAAGGACACCGCTGCGATCAGACGCCTGTTTCGCGGCGTCGCCTTGCAGAAATTCACCGACCGCACGCCCCGCTCCGTCGATGACCTACTGGAGCTGATCGATCTCGATCGCGCCCGCGGTTACGCTCTGAGCGAGGGATTCTTCGGCAATGTCGCGGCGGTCGCCGCACCTGTCAGAAACGCATCAGGCACCATTGTCGCCGGCATCAGCGTCGTCGCCGCCCAAGGGTCGGAACTCGGCCTGCAAATCTCCAGCAAAATTAAGGATGCCGTTCTCGAAGCCGCGAGCGACATTTCACGCGCACTTGGCGTCATCTGATCGCTCAACGATAGGTCCCTGTCATCCCGACACGCCCAGCGAAAGCTGCACAAACATATTGGCAAGCCACGTATATGCTTGTTAAATGCAAATAATATCTCAACCGAAGATCTTGCATGGCCCTCACAAAGCAGTCCGGTTCTGCCTCGCGGCAGCGTTTCAAACTCGGCCTCTTCGCGGCGAATTGCTCGGGCGGCCAGGCGGCGACCACGGTTCCAGAAAGCTGGCCCGGCAACTGGGATGAGAACCGACACGTCGCCATCATCGCCGACGATGCAGGCATAGACTTCCTTCTGCCGATCGCGCGATGGCGCGGCTATGATGGCGCCAGCATCTTCCACATGAGTTCTCTAGAGACGACGACATGGGCGGCGGGCCTGCTGGCCGTCACGCAGCGCCTCACGGTCGTCTCGACCGTCCATGTCGCCTTCACCCATCCGGTGATGGCGGCAAAGCAGTTCGCGACCTTGGCCCAGATCGGCAAGGGACGTTTTGCGCTGAACGTCGTCTGCGGCTGGAACGAGCCCGAATATCGCATGTTCGGCCTTGACCTGCCGCGCGATCACAAAGACCGTTACGCCTACGGACGCGAATGGCTCGACATCGTTCGGCAATTGTGGCGTTCGGACAAACCCTTCGACTGGCACGGCGCCCATTTCCATCTTGAGCAGGCGGTGTCGGCGCCGAGACCGGCAAGCGAGCCGATCATCCTCAACGCTGCCGCTTCGACCGAAGGACGCCAATTCGCCATCGAGCAATCCGACCTTCTGTTCACATCCCTGACCGATCTTGAAAAAACACGGCGGGATGTTGCCGCCCTCAAAGCGCAGGCGTCAAACGAGCATGGCCGGGCCATCGACGTCCTGGGTGTCGGCCATGTCGTCTGCCGGCCAACGCGCAAGGAAGCGCGGGAATACTACGATCATTATGCCAATCTGCATGGCGATTGGGCCGCCGTAGATCGCCTCATGGACGTTCAATCGCGCTTCGCGAAATCCTTCTCGGCCGATGAACTACAAACATTCAGGGTCCGCTTTGCCGCAGGGCACGGTACCTATCCTCTGGTCGGCAGTCCCGACGATATCGCCGCGGAGATCGCACGCATCGAAGCCACAGGCCTTGCCGGCATCGCAGTCTCGTTCGTCAACTACCTGGATGAGCTTCCCTATTTTTGCGCGGAGGTACTGCCGCGCCTGGCACGCAAATCGAAGAGTTCGGACTAGAATTCCCGGATTTTCCTGAGGAATGAAGCCATTAGAGGCTTGTTTCGAAGCCGGATTGGCTTGCCAATACGATCTCGCTGGCGTAGCGCTTTATGTTTGGCGACGCTTGAGCGGGTTTGCGAACCGGGACCGATGAGCAAGAAGATCACCGAGAATGCCAAGGGAACGATCCGGCTGGATCTGGAGCAGCGTTCCTTCTATCGCTTTTCGCTTTTGGCCACCCAGATCAACAGGTCTGTCGGCAATGCCTATGTCCAGAAATTCGGACGGCCTGTCCATGGCTGGAAAGTCATTACGCTGCTTGGCCGCTATGGGCCTTTGACCGCATCGCAGATCAACGGCCACACGACGCTCGAAATGGACAAGGTCACCCGGATCGTCGACAGCCTCGTGACCCAGGGCGTCGTCACCCGTGATCAGGACAAGGCCGACCGGCGGCGTGTCATCGTCTCCCTCACCGCCAAAGGGAAGCGCATCAACAACCAGATCGAACAGATGATCGGGCGGATGGAACGCGAGTTCCTGATCGTGCTTGCCGCAAAGGAGCGCGAAATGTTTTATGACCTTCTGGATCGGCTGCAGGGACGCGCAAACCAGATTTTCACCGTCAAGCAAGACTGGAATCTGCTGAAATAGGGTTGCACCGTCACGACGGTTCGACGAATGGCCGTGCCACCACCCGTGCCGGCGCCCCATCCGAGCCGACGATATTGATGCCCAGAAACATAATCTCAACCCGCTGACCGGCGAGCCTCGTCAGGTTGGTCATATGTTCGGCGATCAGCACCCCGTGGCTCAGCAAGGTCCGGTGAACCGGATAGTCGAAATCGTCCGGCCGATAGTGTGGTGCAAGATCCGTCGAACTGGAATCGACGCCGACGAGCTTGGCGCCATGTTCGATCAGCCAGTACGCCGCCTCTTCCGTCAGCACCGGATGGTCTTCATAGCTGTCGGTATTGACCTGCTCCCACCAGCCGGTATCGATCAGCACGATATCGCCGCGCTTGATCGTCGGCGTTGCCCGTTCGAGGTCGGCGGCGACAATGGCGCCGCGCGGCGGCTTGTCGATCCGCCAGATGACGCCCTGGCCATAGAGCCGCTCAAGCGGCACCTGATCGATGGTCGGGCCGTCTTCGACAAAATGCCGGGGCGCATCGAAGTGGGTGCCGTGATGCACCACCATGTGAATCTCGGTCACGTTGACCGGCGGATAAGTCATCCAGCGCCCGATCTTCGGTTGCGGAAAGAACGGAATGCGCGACAGCGTCTCCGTTATCGGATGCGAAAGATCGACCCACGGCAGCGGCGCGCCGGAGATTGACGGAAGCGGAACGTCGATCCAGCCTTTCCATCCAGGACGTTTAGGTACATTTGAGTCGCACATGCGATTGACCGCTTCATATCGGGTTGAAAGATAGCTTCATAACACCCGTCACCATGTTTTCAATGCGATATCATGGCATAGGCACGCCGGCTTTGGATGAAGGCTACCGTTTACAAATTTGCGTTTCACAATTATATTGAGAAATCCACGTCATGGACAGGGATTGCTTTTTTCCGGTATGACTATGCGCTACGATTTGGAATGGCAGCGAGGCACGCGATGCTGACCCATGAACAGAATATGGCATTGACCCAGGTCGGCCCTGGAACGCCGATGGGCAACTTCATGCGCCGCTACTGGATTCCCGTCGCAAAACTTGAGGAACTGTCGGAGCCGGGCGGCGCACCGACACGCATCCGCATTCTGGGAGAACATCTCGTCGCCTTCCGTGATCCGTCAGGCGCCTGCGGCCTGGTCAACGAAGTGTGCCCGCATCGCGGTGCATCCCTGGCCTATGGCCGCAATGAGGAAGGCGGCCTGCGCTGCCTCTACCACGGCTGGAAAATTGGCGCGTCCGGGCAGGTGCTGGAGACACCGCCCGAGCCGGTTCACGTGACCTTCCCGCAAAGGCTGTGCGTGCAGGCCTATCCGGTGCGCGAGGCCGGCGGACTGCTGTGGACTTATATGGGTCCAAAGGAAATGGAGCCGCCGTTCCCGAAGTTTCCCTGGCTCGATCTGCCGCCCGACCAGCTTCTGGTCGTGAAGATGTATCAGGACAATAATTATCTGCAGGGCGTCGAGGGCGATCTTGACCCGGCGCATCCCAACTACCTGCACCGGGATTTCGATCTCGCCGACAGCGCAAGCTGGTCCGGGGTCGGCTGGCAATCCATGGCCGTGATCATGTCGGACGGCTCGCCGGACATCCAGTGCGAGGAGACGCCCTATCTCATGCGCGTGGGGGCCATCCGTCAGGCCAATGATCCAAACATGCGCTATGTGCGTTCGACCGAATGGATCGCGCCGTTCTATTGCTATATTGCCACCGGCCCGCAGGAATCGCGGTTGTTCAAGGCCTGGCATCCGATCGACGATTACAGCTGTTTCACCTTCTATATTCATTTCGATCATGGCCGGGCGCTGAATCCCGAGGCGATCTATTCCAACTGGGGCCACCGCGCCGAAAAGCCCGACTACAAGACGCAGCACAATCTGGCGAACATGCACCTGCAGGACCGCGAGCGTATGAAACGCGGCAATTTTTCCGGCGTCAACGGCGCCGCGATCCAGGACCGCGCCGTCCAGGAAAGCATGGGCCCCTTGTTCGACCGCACCCAGGAGCATCTGGGAACCAGCGACAAGGCTGTCATGTACTATCGCCGCCTGTTGCTGCGGAAGCTCAAGGAAATGGAAGACGGCCTGCCGCTTCCCGCCCACGACCCTTCGCTCGATTTCCAGCAGCGCGCCGGTTCGTTCGACATGCCCGCCGACCAGCCCTGGCAGGACGTTGTGAAATGGCAGGAAGACTACGAGCGCGGCCACAGGCCCATCGCCGCCGAGTGACCGATCGATAGAACGGACCATCCGATGACGCCGCCAATTGAAGACGTGCTGTTGGAAGACCTGTTGCTGAACGGCTCGATCGCCGCGCTCCGCCAAGCTTTTCTGGACAACCACCTGTCCGTCGGCGAAGCGGTCGCATTCTATGTTGCGCGCGTCGAAGCACTGGACCGATCAGGCCCGGCACTGAATGCGATCCGCGCACTCGCCCCCGATCTCGAGGAACAAGCGCGGCAAGCCGATGCTGCCATCTCAGAAGGGCGTACGCTCGGCCCGCTGCACGGAATTCCCATCCTGCTGAAAGACAATATCGCTGCAGCGGGCCAGGAGATGGCCGCGGGGGCCGCAGCGCTGTCCGGCTTCAAGCCGCAGGCGGATGCGACGCTGGTGGCGCGGCTGCGCGAAGCGGGCGCAATCATCTTCGGCAAGGCCAATATGACCGAGTTCGCCGACTATGTGTCCGATGTCATGCCGTCAGGGTTCAGCGGCGCCGGCGGTGTGGTGAAGAACCCTCACGGTTTTGAATATGGCCGCGGACAGGGCTCCAGCGTCGGTCCTGCCGCCGCCGTCGCGGCCGGCCTCGTTCCGGTCGCCATCGGCAGCGAGACCCAGAACTCGATCCAGACGCCGGCCTGCGTCAGTTCGCTCACAGGCTTCAAGCCGAGCGTCGGCCGCGTGAGCCGGGCGGGCGTGGCTCCGCTGGTGACGAGCCAGGATTCGCCCGGCCCCCTTGCGCGCAGCGTCGAAGATGCGGCCCTGGTGATGACGGTGATCGCCGGCGCTGACATCCGCGACACGGCATCGCTTGAAATGGCGCTGACGCCGCTGCGCGAGGCTGTGGCGCGCGATGTCAGGTCCATCAGGCTCGGCGTGCCGCGCCGGACGATCGCCGATCGGGCGGATCTCGCACCGCTGCTGCCGTCCTTCGATAAGATGCTCTCGCGGCTGGCCGCGGCCGGCGCGACGATCGTCGATCCCTGCGATGTGCCGAGCGCCGAGCAACTGCTGGACGTTCGCTCCAGCGTCTTCCGCACCGAATTCAAGGCCGCGCTCAATGCCTTCCTCGCCGACAATGGAACCCCATGTGGAATGGGCTCGCTCGGCGACATCATCCGCTGGAACAGCGCGCATCCCGACAAGATCCCCTATGGGCAATCCCTGCTGGAGTCCGCGCAAGCAACCTCAGGTCTCGACGATCCGCAATATCGCAGCGACCGGCTGCGCGATATCGCGCTGAGCCGAACCGCCGGCATAGACGCCGCCCTGCAATTTGCCGCTGCGGACGCTCTGATCGTCCCCATGGGTACGGCAGCAAAATGGACGGGCAAGGCGGGAGCCCCGGTTCTGGCCCTGCCGATCGGTCTGGACGAGGCGGGCCGTCCGTTCGGCGTCACGCTGTTCTCATCCTGGGGTCAGGATCAGAGGCTGCTCGACGTCGGCGCGGCGCTGGCGCCGCTGATCGGCAGCCGCTGCCTGCCCTCGCTCTGATCAACCAACTTTGGACAGGCTGCGGACATGGGCGGCGATTTCACCGGCTGTCGTCAGCCATATGCCGTCACGGCCCGCGATGTCGTCGAGAACCTCTTCAAGATAGCCGATGCGATGCGGATGGCCGATGAACCAGGGATGCAGGTTCAACACCAGATGGCGGCCGCTTGAGCCGCCATCGGCCAGAAGCTGATCGACGGCATCGCGCACGCCATTGCGCCAGCGGTCCATGCTCAACCGCCGATGCCAGCCCGCGATCACGTCGTCGAGCTCCAGCGCCATCGCGATCGATACGAGCGGATGGTCCATGTCCGCATGCATCAGAAACGGCTGTTCGTCATTCGGCCAATCCAGCACGTAGTCGATGCCGGCCTGCGCCAGCAGGCGCGTCGTGTGCATCGATTGCCCATATTCGGGACCGTGCCACCCGTTCGGCCGCGAACCGGTGGCTCGCTCGAGCGCTTCGAGCGCCGCCTCTATATACGCGCGCTCCGCGTCCTCGCTCATATGATTTGAAATCACGCGGATCAGGCTGAAGCCATGGCCGGCGATGTCCCAATGGCGCGCCATGCATTGGCGCAGGATATAGGGATAGCGCACCGCCACGGATTGATCGACGGCCGCAGTGGCGACGATGCCACGCTTGTCGAAAGCGTCCATGACCCGGAAAACGCCGACACGGTTGCCATATTCCCTTTGCGAAAAGGCCCGGAAATCCGGATAGGGCGCTCGCCCGAAGCCGCCGGGCACGTTCGGCGGAATGAAGGCGTCCGGCGGAGGCTGCATCTCATAATATTCGGCACAAACGACAAAAGCGACGGCCAGCCGTTTGCCGCCGGGCCAGACAAGTTTCGGCCGGTGCGCGATCGTCGATGTCGCGTGGGGAAGACGGTCGTAGGCGGCGATATCGCTCACGACGCCTGCTCCCAGTTGGCGAGCCGATCGATCACGGCATCGTAGCAATGGGCCATGTAATGATCGGCGATCTCGCGGCCGGTCGCGAACCAGACATCGGGAAAAGATTTCAGATAGGTCAGCGCTTCGTCGAGATATCTGGCGCGCTGGGCCTGGCCGATCACGGCCGGATGCACGGCGAGGCACATCGTCGAGCCGCTCGCCGCGCCTTCCTGATAGAGCCGATCGAATTGCCGCCGCACCATGGCGACGAACTGCTCGCCCTCGAAGGCGGTGGAGAAGATCGGCACGTCGTTCATTTCAACCGAATAGGGCATCGAGATCAGCCTGCCGCTCTTGACCTTGATCGGAAACGGCTGATCGTCGTGAAAGAAATCGCCAAAATAGGTGAACCCGGCCTCCGCAACCAGATCCGGCGTATTCTCGGTTCCAGCCTGCGGCCCGGGGCCGCCCATGCCCGACATGGTAAGCCCGGTCAGGTCCCGCACCTCGCGCAAAAGGTCCTGGTAATAGGCTCGTTCCTCGGCCTCGCTCAGACCGCAGATGAAACGCGTATTGAACTGCCCATGGCCCAGCAGATCCCATTTCCGCGCGACGATCGCATCGCAGACGTCCGGATAGCGGCGCAGCGCCGCCACGTTCAGCGTGGCCGTGCAGGGGATCGCGTGCTTGTCAAATATCTCCAGCAGGCGCCAGAATCCGACACGGGGCCCGAATTCCTGACGGCCATACATCATCACGTCCGGCGTCATCCGTGCCCAGGCATTGATCCATGGATCCTCCGGCGGCGTCAGCTCATAGTAGAGCACATTGGGACACACCCACACCGCCACGCGCGCCTTGTTCGGCCAAATAATCGGCGGGCGCTCGGTGATGGGCAGGTAATCGATCCAACTCTGGTCGCTGGCAACGCGCGTGCGGGCAGTTTCCGGAAATCGCGGGCGATAACTGTATTGCAGCATGGCACCGCTCCCGGCAGCGTGATCGAATCGACGGCGAAGACCGCTTGATCCGATCTGAAAATTAATTGTAATACACAATGATAAGAGGAGCCGACCGCATGAGCAATAGAGATATCGAAGGCAAGATCGTGCTGGTCACCGGCGCCTTCGGCGGCATCGGACAAGCCCTGGTGCATGCGCTTCTCGACGCAGGCGCCGCACAGATCATCGCCGCTTCACGCTCGCCGCAAGCATCGAACGACCACCGGATTGTGACGGCTGTGCTCGACGTGCGCGATCAGGCTTCGGTCGCGGCGCTGGCGGCGATGCATTCAGTTGATATTCTGATCAATAACAGCGGCATCAATACCAATACCGGCCCCCTGGCCGCAGGCGCGGCAGACCATGCGCGTGAGGAGATGGATGCCAATTATTTCGGCTTGCTGAACATGTGCTGGGCATTCGCGCCATCGATGGTCGCACGCGGCCGCGGCGTCATCGTCAACGTGCTGTCGACAGGCGCACTTAAGGTGCTACCGCGCATGACATCCTACTGCGCCAGCAAGGCCGCGGCCTGGTCGTTCACCCAGGGGTTGCGGGCTGAACTCGAGGGCAAGGGGATCGATGTCATTGCGATGTTTCCCGGCGCAACCGATACAAGGCTGACGGCGCATCTGGCGATCCCGAAACTATCACCGAAGACCGTTGCGGATGCGACGATTGCAGCTATCCGCGGCGGCATCATGGAACAGCGCGTCACGCTGGCAAGCTGAAACCAAATCCAATTCTACGCCGCCCGATTAGTTGTGGAACACAAAAAATCATGGACCGGTGCCGGAATCGCCCATAGCATTCTGTCGTCAGGGACACGGTTAGCGACATGGTTAGCGACTTGGCCCGAATCCCGCATGGAAGCATCATCCGCGACTTGCGAGGATCCCATGACAAATACGATGGCGAACACGACGCGACGTGCATTTCTGGAGACCATCGGCGCCGGCGCGATAGCCGCTGGCCTCCCCTTCCCCATCCAGCAGGCGTCGGCCGCCGGCACCGAGGCGCTGACCATCGCCTATTCCGCAGCCATCACGGCGTGGGATCCGAATTCCGGCCCGCAGGCGGTCAGCCCGAGCAACCAGTCGATGTACCGTTCGATTTTCGATCCTTACATCAACCAGAACCCGAATCTCACATTGGCGCCCGGCGCGATGGAAAAATTCGGCTGGAACGAGGATCGCAGCAAGATATCGCTCACCGTTCGTCAGGGCATGAAATGGCACGACGGCGAGCCGGTCACGGTGGATGACGTCGTGTGGAATCTGCAGCGTCTCGGCGATCCGAAAGCGGGCCATCCCCTACAGGCGGTCTTCGCCAGCAACAAGAATTTCAAGGTGGACGGACAGACGATCACCTTCGATGTCTCGCCCTGGCGCGCCAATATGCTGGAGCGCCTGAGTTTCCTCGGCATCTACCTGTTGCCGCAAAAATATTTCGAGAAGGTCGGCAAGGAGGGCTTCGAAAAGCAGCCGATCGGCAGCGGTCCCTACATGTTCGACCAGTACGAGCGCGGCTCCTTCCTGCGCCTCAAGGCTTTCAAGGACTACTGGGCCGGCAAGCCGACCTTCGAAACCGTCGTCTACAAGTTCACGACGGACGCATCGAGCCGCGTCGCCGAAATTGAGCGCGGCACGTCGGACGTCACGATGGACATGCCCTATGAGGAATACGACCGCCTGAAAAAGAAGCCCGGGCTTGCCTCCGCCTGCTATCCCGTCTCCGATGTCGCTTTGCTGTTCTTCAACAGCGACGGACCTTTCGCCGACGACAACGTGCGCAAGGCAGCCGCCATGTCCGTCAACAAGCAGGCGATTGTCGAGCGCATCCACAAAGGCTACGCCAAAGCCCTCGATACGTTGCTGGCGCCCGAGTACAAGGCATACGACCCGTCAATCAAGGTGCCTTACGACCCCAAGCAAGCCATGGCGCTCCTCGCCAAATCCGGCTTCTCGCCCGCCAAACCGGTCGAACTCACGATCCAGGTGACCCGCGGCTTCAAGCCGAAGGACTATGAAAGCATCCAGGCCATCGTCCAGATGTGGCGGCAGGCGGGCATCAAGGCCAATATCGAAGTCTACGAGATCGCCAAGCACTTCGAACTGCGCACGCAGCACAAGCTCGCGCCCGCGGCATTTGCCAGTTGGGGCAACGCCAGCGCCGATCCCGAAAGTTCGCTCGGCACGGCGCTGAATTCGAAACAACCCCATTCGTCGTGGAAAGGCGGGCAGTTGGACGCCGCCCTGGAAGCGCTTTTCGTCCAGAAGGACGAGGCCAAACGCCTGGATGGCTACAAGGCGCTCAACCGGATCATTGCCGAGAATGCCTATATCCTGCCGCTGTTTCAATTCTATCAGCCCGTGATCTACAAGAACACGCTCAAGTTCACGCCACATACGGCCGGTTTCGTGATGCCGACGCAGTTCAAGCCCGCATAGATCTCGATGCTGATTGTTTACGTCGCCCGGCGGCTCCTCATGGCCGTTCCGACATTGCTTGGAGTCGTGATCTTCATATTCGTCCTGCTGCGCATCGTGCCCGGCGATCCGATCTCCATGATGATCGCCGGCGAAGCCACTCCGCAGGACATTGCCAATCTTCGCGCCGTCTACGGCCTCGACCGGTCGATCGGCGAACAGTTCATCATCTATATTGGTAATCTGCTGCACGGCGACTTCGGCCAGTCGATCAGCGTCAAACAGAACGTCCTTTCGCTGGTTCTGGACCGCCTGCCTGCGACGTTCGAGCTGGCCTTCGTGGCGATGGTCATCGCCATGGCCATTGGCCTCAGCTTCGGCATCATCGCCGTCTATTGGCGTCGCCGCTGGCCGGAATACGCCGTCGACACGGCCAATGCGATCGCCCTGTCGCTTCCCGAATTCATCTGGGGACTGGTCCTTATTCTCGCCCTGAGTGTGATGTGGCCGCTATTTCCGATCTCAGGCAGGATCGACCCAGTGCAGGCGGCGGACTTCAAGACCCAGTTCTATCTGTTCGAAAGTCTTCTGACCGGGCGCCTGTCGCTGCTGGGCGAGGTGCTGGAGTATATGTTCCTGCCCGCCGTCTCGCTGGCCCTGCCGCTGGCGGCCGTCATCGCGCGGGTGTTGAAGACATCCCTGATGGAAGGCATCAATCAGGACTACGTGCTGCTGGCGCGGGTCAAGGGCCTGTCACCCCTGCGGGTATTGTTGCGTCACGTCCTGCCAAATGCGCTGATCTCGACGATCACCATCACCGGTCTGCATTTCACCTTTCTGGTCGGCGGCACCGTTCTCGTCGAGCTGATCTTCTCCTATCCCGGCATCGGCAACATGCTCTATGGCGCCGCCATCAACCGGGACCTGCCGCTCCTGCAGGGCGTCACGATCATTTTTGCGGTCATTTTCATCCTTCTGAACCTGCTGATCGACATCAGCTATACGCTGGTCAATCCCCGGGTGAGGCTAGCGTGAGCGACGTGCGGACGTCCCTGTGGCAAAGACTGCAGACCAACCCGCAGCTATGGATCGGCGGCATGGTCTTCGGCGTGATCATCGCCATCGCCGCCCTGGCGCCATGGCTTGCCGGCCACGACCCGATGGAACAGGATCTGCTGTCGCAGCATCTCCCGCCCTTCTGGCTGCCGGACCATAACGACAGCTTCCCGCTCGGCACCGACAGCCTGGGTCGCGATATCCTGTCGCGACTGATCTGGGGCACACGGCCCGTCCTGCTGGTCATGGTCCTCGGAGCGGCCCTGTCGGGCCTGCTTGGCATCGTCGTGGGCCTGCTTTCCGGCTATTTCGGCGGCTGGCTCGACGACGTGGTGGGGCGGCTGATCGAAGTCTTCATGTCCTTTCCTCCCATGCTGCTCGCCATCGTCCTCGTCGCCGTCACAGGGCCCGGCCTCGATGCTGTGGTCATGGCCATCGTCCTGATCGGCTGGACACGGTTTGCCCGCGTCATCCGCGGCGAAGTCCTGGTGCTGCGCGAGCAGGATTTCATCACCGCAGCGCGCGTCCTCGGCTACGGCCAGCGGCGCATCCTGTTTCGCGAACTCCTGCCGAATATCGCCCCCATCGCGCTCGAATTGTTCGCGCTCGAGATGGGCCGCGCCATCGTGGTCGAGGCCGTCCTTGCCTTCATCGGCTTCAGCGCCAGCGATGTGCCGACCTGGGGAGGCATCATCGCCGATGGCCGCTCCTATGTTTATCAGGCCTGGTGGGTCATGACATTGCCGGTGATTTGCATCATGATTTCCGTCCTGGCGCTCAGCATGTTTGCCGACGGCCTGCGCAAGGCGATAGACCCGATGATGCAACGATGAACGTCCTCGACATTCAAGGCCTGCATGTCGCCTTCACGCAGCGCGACCGGGTCACGCCGATCCTGCGCGGCATCGACCTGGCGATCGAGCCCGGACGCATTTGCGGCCTGGTCGGCGAGTCGGGCGGCGGCAAGACCATGGTCGGCAAGGCCATCACCGGCATTCTGCCGGAAGATGCAAGCGTCAATGCCGGCCGTATTCTGTTCAAGGGGCAGAACCTTGTCGATCTGGCCGACAAGGAGCGCCGCCAGCTGCTTGGGCGCTCCATCGCGATGATCCTGCAGCAGCCGACGACAGCCCTGAACCCGGTGCTGCGCATCGAGACACAGATCGTCGAAGTCCTGCAACGGCAGATGGGCCTTACCCATCATCACGCGCGGGCACGCGCGCTCGACCTGCTCAACACCGTGCAGATCCGCGCACCGGAGCGGGTCCTGCGCCAATATCCGCATGAACTGTCTGGCGGCATGTGCCAGCGTGTGGTCATTGCCATCGCCTTCTCCTGCCAGCCCGCGCTGATTATTGCCGATGAGCCAACGACTGCCCTCGACGTGACGGTGCAGTTCGAAATCCTCCGGCTGATCAAGATTCTGCAGCGCGATTTCAACACGGCGGTGCTGTTCATCACCCATGATCTCGGCGTCGTCGCCAACCTGTGCGACCGGGTGTCGGTCATCTTTGGCGGCCGTATTCTCGAAGAGGGCCCGACCGCCG
>Ga0182744_1000811_pt1 | contig 28664 bp, 17 predicted proteins | sample eDN3rd30CKraftMG_FD_128525 | JGI IMG/M metagenome (GOLD analysis project Ga0182744, IMG submission 128525) | Enriched Miracle-Growth compost microbial communities from Emeryville, California, USA - eDNA 3rd pass 30_C Kraft MG (version 2) (version 2) ... | reverse complement strand
GCCTGCGCCTGTACCTGTGCCTGTGCCTGTGCCTGTGCCTGTGCCTGTGCCTGTGCTGCCGGCGATCGGCGCGGCCGCCCTCCCCTCCGGCTCGGTCGTCGCCGGCGTCGGCGCGGAATCGCGATCCCGCAATGCAAGCAATGATCCCTTCCGGCTCATGCGCTGGCCCTCTGCTTTCTGTATGATTGCATGTTTACATGCTTGCATGTCCACTTGTAAAGCTGGCGCACCTCATCGGCCGCCTTGCCGTCCGGCTCGATCTCCATCGCGGTTTTCCCCTCGGCGGCCGCGTGGCGGAAGGCGGCGCGATCCGCGACATGGTGCGGGCAGGCGTCCAGACCATAATCCTGCACGAGCTGCGCGGCCTCGTCATACATGCGCGGCGCGGTCGGACTTCCCGCCGTGAAGATCACGAACGCGGGCTTGCCGCGCATCTTCACAAGGCTGGCGGTGGTCTTGATCGCGGCCAGGTCGAACGCGCTCGGCCGACATGGGATCAGCACCAGGTCGGCCGCCTCGACGGCGGCGCTGGCGGCGCTGTCGGCATGGGGCGGGGTGTCGATCACGATGAACGCCGCGCCCTGCGCCGTCGCCTGCTCGATCTTGGCGGCGAGGCGAGGGGGCGCGCTGTCGATCACGACCGGGGGCGCGTCCTGCCGCCATGCCGCCCATTGGCTCGCCGTCGCCTGCGGGTCGAGGTCGATCACCAGCGCGGTATGCCCGGAATCCTCGGCGGCGGCGGCCAGGTGCAAGGCGAGGGTGGTTTTCCCCGCGCCGCCCTTCTGGCTGATGATGGCGATTGTTGGCATGTGAACGTCCTTACATGACCGCATGTTTGCATGTGTCATAGAGCGAATTGCGGCCGAATGAAAGGGGCAGAGGAGGCTTAATCCTCCCCGCCTTCGCCCTCGTCGTCGTCCAGCGGCTCATGCTCCATGACCCCATGATCCTTGATCGGGCAAAGCGGCGCTCCGGCCAGCTCCAGCCATTTGCGCGCGGTCCTGACGGTATAGCCGCACGTCGCGCACTCGCATTTGAGCATCCGGGTTTTCTGCTTCTTCGGCGCGGTCGACTCGCCGGCTGTGTCGAGACGGGCATGGGGGAGGGGGCCAACATTGGCGAGGATCGGCGCGACCGCCGCAAGGAAGGCGTCGCCGGGGGTGGTGGCGCGCATCGGCCCGACAAGGCCCAGCCCCAGCGCGACCCGTTTAAACGCCTTTCCATGTCCGGCCGGGATGCCGACAGCGGCATGGACCAGCTCATGCGCGAGGATGGCCGCGATCTGCGCCGGCATGGCATCGGGCGCGTGCGCGAGGTCCGGACGGATGAAGATTTCAAAATGCCCGTCCGCGCTTAGCCGGTTATCCCAACACTCGCCGATCGCCTTGCCCTTGGCCCCCCTGCTGGTGAAGCCAATCGCCACACGCACCCGGTCGGGCAGGGGGGCGTCCAGCGCCTCGAACAGCGGGGCCATGCCCGCCGCCACCCGATTGAGCCAGCTTTCCCGGTTGTCCTGCTCCATGCCTTCTGCTCCCTTCAAATCGCCTGTCCGGCGATGGCCATGCCATCGGCCGGAACACGGACGCCCAAGAACGCCGGCGAGAGAGGGGGGCAGCGGGAATCGACGGGGTGGTGCGGCCGCAGCGCAGCGAGGCACGGCCCGTCTATTCCCGTTGCGGGGGAGAGGCGGCCGGGACCGCCTTTCCCCCTCGAGCGAACATCGACGCCGGCGCACGCCGGCACATCGCCCGCGAGATCCGCGCAGCGATCTCGCTTCCGCCATGTGGATCGTCACCTTGGGCCAAGACCGCTTGCGGGCTTGGGGAGCGAAGCGAGTAGAGCCACGGTGCCGCGCCAGCGGCAGGCGCATAATCGCTTGGCATTGCCAAAATCAGATTTTGTGACTACATTGGGACTACGATTTTAGAAGGGAAATCCCAATGGCTGTTTCCGACACCTATGTTCGCGCCAGGATCGACAATGCGACAAAGGAACGCGCCACCGCCGCGCTGGGCGCGATGGGGCTTTCGATCTCCGACGCTATCCGGCTGCTGATGCTGCGTATCGCTGATGAACGGCGTCTGCCTTTCGAGGTCAAGGTGCCGAACGCCGCGACGCGCGAGGCAATGGCGGAGCTGGCGGCAGGGAAGGGGACCAGGTTCGCCAGCGTCGAGGCGTTGATGGCGGACCTCCATGCGGACGATTGATCGTTCGACCCGGTTCAAGCGCGACTACAAACGGGAATCGAAGGGGCGGCATCGGGCGACCCTCGACGCCGATTTTAAGCCGGTTCTGGTCGCGCTGGCGACCGATACGCCACTCGATCCCAAGTATCGCGACCATGATCTGAGCGGGGATTGGGCGGGCTATCGCGATTGCCACATCAAGCCCGACCTGGTGCTGATCTACGCCAAGCCTGACGACGCTACGTTGCGGCTCGCTCGCCTTGGCTCTCATAGCGAGGTGTTCGGATAGGTGACGGGGAAGGGTAGGGCATGCGCCTCGGCCGTCGCCGCCTGATGGCGCAAAGCACCTGTTTGTCAGCCACCGTGCGGGAACGGCAGCAATGTGGTGGGAAGCGGCCTTTGGCTGAACAGAAGGATGGCGATCGCGTAGTTTGCAAACTCGTTAGAGTTTCGGGTTTTCGTCGTCCGCCTTGGTCGCCCACCAAACCAGAGCGATCATCGAAACCCACGCGACGAGCGCGGTGCCTAGCAGCGTAGGGGAAAGGCCGACCGACTTCGCCACCGCCGGGTGCAGGGCGCGATAGGCCGTGACCGGCAACGTCAGGAGCAACAGCGTGATTGCCAGCCAACGCGCAAACCGGCGGAGCCGAAGCAGCAGAAATGCCAGTCCGATGCCGATGGTCAGCACGCCGGTAGTAGCGTTTACGGCTCCGCGACCGGTGCCGAATTGAGCGGGGACGAGGCTCTCGAAGAAGCCCGCATGCGTGAAGTGGGCAATCCCGGCTGCGATAAAAACCATGCCGATGGCGATGCTGACGGCGTGCCTAGGTCCCATGACTGCCGCCTTTGTTGGTATCCACCGGTTTATGTTTCACGATTCCGCGCAGCCCTGCTTCTAAACGATCTTCTTCCCGTCGCTCATGCGCGGATTAAGACACGTCCCGTGAACGTCCGCAATTGGGTCGCCTGCTGACCGGCAGCTTTTCCATCAATGTCGCAAATCACATGAATCGCGCCACCAAGCATGCCGCGCGATCTCGCGCCCCAGCGTCGCCGCGCTATGACTGCACGAAAAACCCTCAGATCAGCACCCGCTCCACCTCGTCGAGCGTCACATCATCGGGCCGGCGATCGTAGAGTTGGGTGGTGCGGGTCGAACTATGGTTCGCCATCGTCGCGGCGGTCTCCAGCGTGCCGCCGTTCTTCAAATAGGTGGTGATTCCGGTCGCGCGGAACGAATGGTTGCCGATCGCCGTCCCGATCTCGGCCGTGACCGCGCGCCGCCGCACCATCGCGAACGCATTGGCCTGGGGCAGGGGGGTATCGCTTAGTCGTTTGGTCCCGCGCGCGATCGTGCGGAACAGTGGTCCTTTGCGATCCTCGCGCAGCGCGCACCCGTCGATATAGGCGGTCAGATAATCCTCAAGATTGTGGTGGCAGGGCATTTCATGGCGCTTGCCGCCCTTTTCGTGCAGGCGGACCCATAGGCGGCGGTTCTGCATGAACACGTCCTCCACCCGCATCGCCAGCGCCGCGCCGATACGCGCGAAGCTGTAGACCATCAGCCCGATCAGGGCGCGGTCGCGCAGGCCCGCATGGGTGGTCACGTCGATCGTATCGAGCAGCCGCCGCGCCTCGTCGGGGGCCAGCACCGGCGTCTTGCCGCGCCGCTGGCTATGCGCCGGCCCGCGCACCGATGCGGCGGGGTTCACCGGCACGACATGGCCCGTCACCAGCCAGTCGAACAGGTGACGCACGCCGGCGAGCTGCTGCTTGACGCTGGGCGCGGCCAGCTCGCCCCCTAGCGCCTCGATCCAGGCCGCGACGTGGAGCGGCTGCACCTGGGTAAGCGAGGTGACGCCGCGCGCCGCTACCCAGGCCAGGAAGTCGCCGGCTGCGCGCGCATAGGCGCGGCGCGTATGCGCGTTGCGGATCGTGACGGCGAAGAACTCAAGGAAGCGCAGCCGCGTGGCGTCGTCGGCCGCCGCGATCAGCGCCGGCAACGCCAGCGCGGGCGAGGGCAGGGGGGCGAGCTGGTTCATGGCCGACCCCTGACATGCGCGACCGGATCAATGATCGAGGCGGCATCCGGCGACAGGTTCTCGACGGCATCGACCATGCCGAAGATCTCGGCGCGGCCGCCCTCGTTGACGCGCGCCGCGACGGTCCCGTGGATGATCGCCCGCGCGCCTGGCTCGATGATGAAGTCGCCGGCGATCGTGCCATAGAGGGCAATGTCTTCCTCGATGGCGAAAGGCCCGTCAATATTCTCATGCACCGCGCGCATTTTCTGTCCTTGGTCTGTTGCCGTCTGAGTGTGTGATAAAGGACATTATCATATATACTGGCGCGAGTGAATCCTGCGCATTTTTACGATGTTCTTCGGAATTTGTGGGGAGCGCACGGTGTCGATTGTTGAAGTCGATCTGGCGCGCGACCATGCTAGCATTGGATCGTGAGCTGCTTGGTTCTAAATGCTGCTGTACGTGGCAAAGGATCAATGACCGAACGTTTTGATCCCACGAAGGCGCAGCTCCCGTCGCCTCCTGCGGACCCAGGCGAAAGAAAGCCATGTCACGAATACGATCAGCGCAAGGCCGATCAGGCCATAAGCCACAATCTCACGCATCATTTTCCACCATCATCAGTCTCAGCCGCAAGACGTCATTTTCGCCTTGTCACGTGACACTCGCGCGGCTGCTTACGTCTTCGTGACTGATACAAGTCGATTCTGACGGGTAAAGATATCACGCAAAAGGCCAAGCGAGTGAAGGTGCGCGAAAACCGGGGACAGCATACTGTTCTGATTCCAGTCGCGCATTATTTCGCCGCTTAACTCTCGCAATTTGCTTTCGTTGATCATCTGAAATCCGCGATACACGAAAGGTCGCTCACCGCCGTCCTGTTGAATCGTAACTTCACCCTCCATAAGAAGGTCGTGCTTGGCGAGTTCGGCCATGAACCCGGTTGTCTTCTGTCCCGCAACCTCAAATTGCTCGCAGAAGCTAAGAGTTGCCTTGCACGCGTCGCTCGGATCAGCGCCATCGAATAGCGCATCGCCCTCCGCAAAGTCGCCTACGAGATCCGTAGAAGGATCGAAGCACAGCGACAGATCGCTGGCCTCTGGCGCAATCTTCGCCAGCATGAAGGGATAGCGACGCGCATACGCAGGCACATAGACGGGGGCAGGCAAAGTGCCATCGGCGTCTACGAACACGTTGACTCCTTCGTTCATGCCCATGAGCGCCAGCGGAATCGGATCATCGCCCGATGAAAAGATGATCGGGAAATGCCGCTGCGCCTGGGAGAATTCCTCGACCGTCAGTGGCACGACATGCTGGTTTGCTAGCCATGTAGCCTTATCCGTCTTGCGGCTGCGCCACGCGGCATGATCGCGACTATTGAGGGGTATCAGGTCCTTGTAGAACACAGGCAATTGGGCTGTTTGCGGGGCTGAGGCCATATCAAATCACTCCGAAATCTGATTGAGAGACAGGGGCCGCGCCGAACTTTTCATCCCGGCGCAATCCGTGCCTGTTTTTACTTTTCGCCTGTCGCACGTTCTTAGAACGCAATCCGGACACCGGCATTGGCCTTGAGCGTGTAGCTGTCGCCGAAGTCCTTGAACGGACTGTTGCCCGAGACTTCGCCATAGAGTGTGACACCCTTCTTCCAGCTTACGCTGGCGCCCAGACCAAGTTCGCCCCAGAGCCGTTCGTTCGCATAGTCGATCGGCGTTCCGGAGACATTGGTGCGAGTACCATCCAGCCACTCATAGCTGAGGTTGACCAAGCCATAGATGTGGCTGCGGCCGCTCTCCCATTCGTTCTGATGATCGAGCGAGATGCCCCAGCGGCTCTTCAGGCTGTCGCCCTTGTCGGTAGCAACGATCGCCCCTGCAGGATCGGCAAAGCGGTCAAACCGGACGTTAGAATAGGCCATCTGGATCTGCGGCGTGACGCTGAGCTTGCCGCCGATGGGCGAGCGCTTGCCAACCTCGACACTGAAGGCCTCGCCGCTGCCGTCATTGTTACGGGACAGCTTGCCGAGGATATCGGAATTGAGGTCGCTCTTATACCAACTCAACTGCGCCTGGCTGTCCACATAGAAGCCTTGCAGGCCATACCAGGTGAGAGTCGCGCCCAAGCCATAGCCGTCGGTCTTGAGCGAGCCGTTACCGAAGATCGAACGGACATGGCTGTTCGACCCGCCATAATAAGCGGTGACGCCGGCCACCAAACGTTCGCCCTTGTCGGTTCCCGTGAGAACCCGGTCGGCGCCCAGATGCATCTTCCAACTGTTGACATTCTGATCAGCGAAGCTGGTTGAGACGGCGGCGTTGGCGCGACTGCGCGTACCCTCCATTCGACCCCAGATGCCACTTCCCTCCGGATTTGCACTTGCTGCCCAGCTGCGGTTTCCAACACGCTGTTGAAGGGTCGGCAGACCATTGAGCGCCTGCAGGTTTGCGCCATAGGCCTCGTAGATCGGCACGCCCGGCTGATAGAGCGGCGTGTTCGGGACTTCTGGATCGACCGGATCAGTCGGATCAGTCGGGTCAGCCGGATTGAGCAGCGAAGAACGCAGATACCAGTCGCCATCGGCCGGGTTGGCAACGCCACCCTGATACATCCGGTAGCCATAAGCACCGGCGATCACCGCCTGCTCGCCGTTGAACACATAATCCCCGTTGAGCGCGAAGGTGCCGCTAGAAGCGCCCGCGACATCGATGATCTTGATGCCCTCAACAGTCTGGGCGCCCAGTCCGTCGCGATTGATCACGGTAACTTGGGTATTGCCCGAAGTCGCGCCATTCACCACCAGTCGATCGGTGGCCGAGCTGTCCGTTCCAAGCACGGCCTCGATCTCCAGCGTGCCGCCATTGCCAGCGTAGTCGCCGGCAACTGTCAGCGTACCGATACCGCCTCGGCCCGGAGCTACGACCCCGGCGTTGCTGATGCCTCCTACACGCCCGGTGCCTTCCAGGCGACCGGCTTCAGCGACGTTAACAAGGCTGCCAAGCACGCCATCGACCGCAAGCATACCGCCCGCAACATTCGCGGCCGCCGTGTAGCCAGCGTTGTCCCCGGTAAGCAGCAGCGTGCCGGAACCGTCTTTGGTCAGGGCGCCTGCGCCAGACAGCAGGCCATTCAGCGTGAATGTCGTGCCCTGATCGGTCAGCAGCGTGCCGTTGCCCGTAAAGGACAGCGCCCGGTCGCTTTCAAGGTCTGCCGTCGTCTGCAGCGTGCCGCCGTTGAAGGTCAACCCGCCCGCCGCGTCGCCAAGGTTGGTATCAGCGGAAATCGCCAGCGTACCGCCCTCGATGGCCGTGCCGCCGGTATAGCTGTTGTTGCCCGAGAGCACGAGCGTGCCGGCATCGGTCTTCACCAGCTGCGTGTCGCCGGTCAGATCAGCCGCAATCGTGGCGGTGAACGCGGCGCCGGCCATCGAGCCATCCCCCACGCGGATCGTGCTTTGCGGCCCGACCAGCGTCAGCGGCTCGCCGCCAATGTCATAGCCGTCGGCCGCAAACTGCATGCCCGACGCCCGCACGTCGCCCAGACTGTTGTCGATCGTGACGGTCCCGCCCGTGCCGGCGAAGATCGCGATAGCCTCATCGGCGTAAGCGGCATTCACTGCGCCATTGGCATCCGTCCAATTGTCATTACCGGTGCTGTTCTGCCACACGCCGTCACCGCCATCGACGGCATTGTTGAACTTCGGACCAGCGTTGCCGTCCCAGAAGTTGAGCAGCAGGCCATCGGTGTTCACGAGGTTCACCTGACCCGCGATCGATGTCTGCACGGTGCTGGTGCTGCCGCCTGGCATCACGCCGAGGTCGAGGCCATTGTTCGTCAGTGCGCCGCCATAGTTGATGACGCGGTAGATGCCGGGGCCGAACGTGCCGCCCGCCGGGACGGTCACATCGAGCATGCCGTCGAGAACCAGGTCGCCGCCAACCTCGATCAGGTCGTTGAGCGCCCCGCCCACGGCATTGGCTTCTCCGAACTGCATCGTCAGCGTCGAGCCTGAGCCAAGCGACAAGTTGCCGCCGATCGTCAGCATGCCTGGCAGGCCGTCGACACCGCCTGGATTAAGCGTTGCGCCGTCAGCAATCGCGACATCGCCGCCGATCACCCCGGTTCCGCCAAGCGTGGAGCCGAGGCCCACGCTCGTCAGTCCGGTTGCCGCAGACTGGTCGCCGTTCACGAACAATGTGCCCGCGGTGACGGTGGTACCGCCGGTATAGGTGTTGGTACCGGACAACACCAGCACGCCCGCGCCGTCCTTGGTCAGACCGCCCGCGCCGCTCACGACGCCAGTCAGACCCAGCGTCGTGCCGGCGTCTGTCAACAGCGTGCCCGCGCCGGCGAGTTCAACCGCGCGGCCGGTTTCAAGGTTGGCGGTCGTCTGCAACGTGCCACCATTGAAGGTCAGCCCGCCTACCGCGTCGCCGAGGTTGGCATCAGCGGAGACCGCCAGCGTGCCGCCCTCTATGGCGGTGCCGCCGGTATAGCTGTTGTTGCCCGTGAGCACGAGCGTGCCGAGATCCGATTTGACGAGCGCAGCTGCGCCAGTGAGTTCGGAGGTGATCGTTGCGCTGATGCCCGCGCCCGCCGCCGTGCCGTCGCCGACGCGGATCGTCGCCCGCGTGCCGGCCAGGGTGATCGCTTCTCCCTCGATCACATAACCATCGGTGAGGAACTGCATGCCGGAGGCTTCGACATCTCCAAGGCTCCGATCGACAGTTACCGTGCCGGCCGCGCCCATGAACACGGCAAAGGCCGCGTCGGCGAACTGCGCGTTGGGGATATTGCCGTCGTCGACCCAATTGTCATTACCGATGGAGCGCTGCCACAGGCCGTCGCCGCCATCGATGACGCCGTCATTCTTGGTGCCGATGCCATCCCAATAGCGGAACTGCAGGCCGGCGGTGTTGACGAGATTGACCTGCTTGTCGACCGAGGTCTGCACATAGAAGTCGGGCGACGGGATCGTGCCGATTGCCAGCCCGTTGTCGGTCAGGGTTCCGCCATAGTTGATGACCCGATAGATGCCCGGATCGAAGCTTCCACCCGCGGCAGTCTCTACATTGAGCGTTCCGCCGAGCACGAGATCGCCACCGACCTCGATCAGGTCGTTGAGCGCGCCACCCACAACATTGGCCTGGCCGAAGCTGACGTTGATCGTGGAAGCCGCCGCCAGATCGAGATTGCCGTTGATGGTGAGCGTTCCCGGCGCGGTGCCGAGATTGCCCGGATTGAGCGCGCCATCGGTTACCGTCACATTACCGCCGATGGTGCCGATGCCGCCGAGCGTACCGCCCGTCGCCACGGCGACATCGCCTCCCAGCGCGTTGTTCGCATAGAGCGCGCCACCCGAAACCGACGTGGTGCCGGAGAAGCCGGCGCTGTCGCCACTCAGTAGCGTGACGCCCGCGAGATGTTTGATCGCACCGGCGCCCGAGATGGCGGCGCCGAAATCATAGGCGGTATCGGTGTGGTTGAAGTTCAGCGTCCCGATACCCGGACCGAAGGCGATGTTCGCGGCTTGGACCGTGCCGGCCGCTGCGGCTGCGTCGCCCGCCGCTGCGCCGATATTCAGCGTACCGCTGCCGCCCGCAAAGCCCGCGAGTGTCAGCAACCCGCCCACGCTCAACTGCCCGCCATCAGTGACGGTGACGATCGCCTCTCGACCGCCTCCGTTGATCCCCAGAGCGCCTGCGACAGCAAGCTCGGAGCCCGCGCCGGAAATGAGAACCCTTCCTTGGCCATTCTGGCTGGAGGTAGCGGCGGAAATAGTGCCAGATGTAGCCTCGAGACGGCCGCCATCCAACAGGGAGAGCGCCCCACGAGCTACCGTCAAAGTACCCGTCGTCCACGTAGATCCCGCGCCGGAGATCGTGACATCCGAAGGGTTGGTCATCGAAAGGAAGGCGGGGCCCATCGTGAGACCGCCTGAACGAACCGTCGCGCCATTCGTGACATTAACGCGCGCGCTCGTTGCGCTGTTGAAGCCGACGGAAACGTTGCCGCCCACGTCCCACAGCGACCCGGCTCCGGAGACATTCACGGTGATGTCGTGCGCAGGGGCTCCAGGGAGCACCGCCCCACCCAGCGACACTTGGGTCGTTCCCGTTGCGATGACCTCGCCGCCGTCTGCGATGTTGAGCGTGACGGCTCCGCCGGTTGTGAATCCCAGCCTCAATTCCGTGGTGGTGAGCGACGAACCGGCCCCGGTCACGGTTAAAGTGGCATCAGGTCCGACTAGCCTGGTTTGGCCGCTGTTGATGCTTCCGCCATTTTCCAGCCGCAGCTCGCTGTGCTCGATGAGAGTGGTGCCGCTGTAATCGCTGGCACCGGTCAGGCGCAGAACCCCACCGCCCGTCTGGATGAAATTACCCGCGCCGGTGATGGCGCCCGCGAAACCAGTGTCGTCCGACCGATTGAACGTCAGCGTCCCATTGTTCAGCACGTTGCCGGTCAGGCTGCCAGCGGTCCCGCCACTACCGACCTGAAGCGTACCCGCTGCAATGGTGCTGCCGCCGCCATGCGCGGCATCGCCGGTCAGAACGAGCGTCCCCGCCCCATCCTTGGTCAGGGCGCCGGCACCCGTGATCGCGCCCGAAAGCGCAAAGGTGCTGCCCGCATCGGTCAGCAGCGTGCCCGCGCCTGCCAGTGTCACATCGCGGGCGGACGCGATGTCGGACGTGGTGTTGAGCGTGCCGCCGTCGAGATCGAGCCCGCCCGCCGCATCGCCGAGATTGGCGTCGCTCGAAATGCGGACAGTCCCGCCCTCGATCCGCGTGCCGCCCGTGTAACTGTTCGTGCCCGACAGGACGAGTGTGCCCGCGTCGGTCTTCACGAGCTGGGTCGTACCGGTCAGTGCCGCGCCGATGCTCGCGGTGAAGCCTGCGCCCGCCACCGAGCTGTCGCCTACCTGAATCAGTGACTGCGGACCGGTCAGGGTTAACGCGTCTCCAGTGATCAGATAGCCATCGCTTGCGAATTGCATGCCGGACGCCGTGACCGGCCCAGGGCCGTTATCGACCGTGACCGTTCCGCCGATTCCCGCGAAGATCGCGAACGTGCCGTCCGCATAGGCCGCGTTGATCGCGCCATCCGATCCGGTCCAGTTGTTGTCCGTTCCACCCAGGTGCCAGGTGCCGTTTCCGCCGTCGATGGTATCGTTGAACTTGGGACCGCCGTCGCCGTCCCAGAAGCTCAGCGAAAGGCCGGCCGAGTTGACGAGATTGACCTGCCCGGAGACCGCGGTCTGCACGGATACGTCGCTTCCGCCCGGCATCGCACCAAGAGCGAGATCATCGTTGAGCAGATCGCCGTCGTAGTTGAACACGCGGTAAATGCCCGGCCCGAAGTTGCCGCCCGTGGGGACGCTCACGTTGAGGGTGGCACCGTCGAGCGTCAGGTCGCCGCCGACCTCGATGAGATCATTGAGCGCGCCGCCGACGGTGTCGGCCTGTCCGAACTCCATGTTGAGAATCGAGCCTGAATCGAGGGTGAGGCCGCCCGCGATGGAGAGCGTGCCAACCCCATTGCTGCCGGCCGTGAGAACACCGCCATTAGCGATGCTCACATCGCCACCGATCGTGCCGTTGCCGCCAAGCGTCGCGCCCGAAGCCACGCTGGTCAGGCCGGTTGCCGCCGACTGGTCGCCATTGATCAGCAGCGTGCCGGCGTTCACCGTTGTGGCGCCGCTGTAGCTGTTGTCGGCCGTCAGCGTAACGACGCCAGAACCGTTCTGCGTCACCGCGCCCGTGCCGGAAATTAGACCGCCGAAGCCGACGCTGTCCGAGCGATTGAATATGAGCGAACCAGCGTTCGCCACATCCCCGGTAATGAAGCCGCTGGTTCCACCATCGCCGAGTTGCAGCGCTCCAGCACTGATCGTCGTGCCACCGGTATAGCTGTTATTGGCCGTCAGGACCGTCGTGCCGGATCCAAGCTGATCGACGGATCCCGTACCGGATATCTCACCAGCGATCGTCAGTGTTCCGGAGCGGTTGAACTCCAGCGCGCCATTGTTCGCAATGTCGCCTGCGAGCGTACCCGATGCCCCACCATCTCCGATACGGAGCGATCCGGCGGCTATTGTCGTTCCACCGCTATAATTATGATCACCGGTCAGGGTGAGAAGGCCGCTGTTCTGCTTTGCAAGGCTTTCGAAGGCAGTGATGCTTGCGCCGTCGAGAGTGCGCGCGACCGCATTGTCGACAATCAGGTTGTCGATTCCCGCGCCTGCGTTGACGCCGCCGCCGGTGATCGCGCCGCCATCATTGAGCGTAAAGACGTCGTCGCCATCGCCCAGGTTCAAGGCGGCAGCCCCCGTGTCGAGCGCGCCTGCCAGCGTGAATATGTCGCTGCCGCCACCAAGGTCGCCGCTGGCGCGCAGCGTGCCGCCCGCATTGACAGTAATCGTGCTCGCGCCGGCATCGCCGGTGAAGATGGAGGAGGATCCGGCCGTCGCGCCTTCCACCGTGCCATTCACCGACAGTGTGCCATCGCCGTTCATCGCAAATGTCGACGTTCCGAGCGCACCGTCGACCTGCAACATGCCGTCGTCGACGCGCGCCGCGCCGATGCTGTTTGTGGCGGTCAGTACCGTCGTGCCGGTGCCGATCTGCGCAATGCTGCCGGGACCGCTGATCGCACCGGTGAAGTTGAATGTGTCGGAACGATTGAACGACAGCGTCGAGGTCGATGTCGTGACAAACACGTTGCCGGCGCCCGCATTCCCGGTCGTCCCACCATTGCCAATGACAAGGTTGCCGTCGTTAATAACGGTGTTTCCGGTAAACGTGTTGTTGCCGGTCAGCACCCAGTTGCCGCTGTCATTCTTGGCGAGCGTCGTGACGCCGGTCCCGGCGTCGCCGATCGTGCCAGCCAGTGTATTGTTGCCGGTGTTGGTTCCACCAAGCGCAATGGTTCGCGCCTGGTTATTGCCTGCCAATGTGATCAGGCCAGTGTCGGTGAAGACGATGGCGCCGGTGCCCGAGGATTCGATGAAGCTCGTGCCGGCGGCAAGGGTGAACAGGCGGTTGGTTGTGTCGCCCGTGCCGGTATAGCGCAACGTCGAGCCGTTGCCGATCACCAGATTCGAGGCGGCGGCGGACGACGCGCCGATGCTGCTGACGCCGCCGCCGTCGCTCAGCTTGTCGACGCCGAGCACACCGCCGCTGATCCGGGTGGCGCCGGTATAGTCGCTGCTCGAATTGGTGAGGATCCAGGTGCCCACGCCGGTTTTCGTCAAGGACGTCAGGCCGTTACCGTTGTCGGTGATCTGGGCGGCCAGAATGTTGTCGCCGGTGTTCGTACCGGTCAGCGTCAGGGTCTGCGCGGAGTCGGGGCTGCTGAACGTCACTGCGGCGCTGCTGGTGAAGTCGATCACACCGGTTCCGGAGGCATCCAGCGCATTGCCGGTAGTGGGGCCCAGCGTGAACTGGCGGTCGGTGCTGTCGCCGGTACCCGCATAGCGAAGCGTGCCCCCGTTGAGCACGAGATTGCTTGCCGCCGCGCCCGACGAACCCATCGAGCTGGCCATGCCGCCATCGACCAGGCAGGTGACCTCGAGGATGCCCGCGTTGATCGTCGTGACGCCGCTGTAGTCGCTGTCGCAGCTTCTCAGCCTCTGGGTCCCGTTGCCGTTTTTGATCAGGTTTCCGACGCCAGTGATGGCTCCTGCATAGTAGGAGGTGCCTGAATTGTTGCCGGACGCAATCGTCAGGGTTGCGCCGCCTAGAGTGACGTTACCGCCCGTCGTGCCGCCCAGCTCCAGATAGGATACGCTGACGTCATGGCCTGCGAGATCGAGAGTGACGCCCGCCGTGTTATCGAGGAGCATGGCGGCCGCAGCGCCAAAGGCCTGGTCGGAGCCGGCCCGCAAGGTGCCGTTCATCACCCGCGTGGCGCCGGAATAGGTGTTGGCGCCGGAGAGCACCAGGGTTCCCGCACCATTCTTGTACAAAGTGGCGGCGCCCTCGACCAAACCTGTAAATTCAAGGGTCGTTGCGGCATCCGAAACAGCAACCGTGCTGCCCCCCGTCAGGGTAAAGCCGCGATCGGTGGTGACGCTCCCACCGGTGTAGGTGAGCGTGCCGCCGCTCAGAATGAGATTGGCAGCGTCCGCGCTCGATGCGCCGATGCTGCTGGCGAGACCGCCATCGGCGATACAATCGACGCTCAGCGAACTCATCACAGTCGTTACGCCGGTGTAGGTGTTATTGCAGCCGCTGAGGATCTGTGTGTAGCTGCCGGGGCCGCGTGTGAAGCCGCCCGTGCCGGTGATTGTCCCTGTGAATCCGGCAGCTCCGCCGGCCGTTGTGAGCGTGTTGGCGCCGAGATTAACCGTACCGGCGCCAGCGAGGCCGCCGGCGGAAATATCGAAGCCCCCGATGTCGAGCGTGGCCCCGGCGTTGACGGTCATATAACGCTCGCCGGACCCGAACGCATTTGCCGAGCCTGCTTGCAGCGTGCCGCCCCTGACGACGGTATCGCCGGTGTAGGTGTTGATGCCGCTCAGTATGAGCGTCCCGTCGCCATCCTTGAAGAAGGAACCCGCGCCGGTGGCGATTCCGCTGACGGTGAGGGTGGTGCCTGCCCCGGCGACGTCGATGCCACCGTTGCCGCTTTCGAGGGTGAACCCGCGATCGACGGCGACAGTACCGCCGGTATATTGCAGTCGCCCGTCGTCGCTCAGGACGAGATTGGCGGAAGCGGCCGTCGCCGCACCCATGCCGCTGGCGACACCGCCGTCGGCCAGCGTGTTGACCGATAGCGTGCCGTCGCCGGTAACCGTCGTGACGCCTACATAATCGTTGGCCGCGTTGGAGAGGACCAGCGTGCCTGAGCCGGTCTTGGTCAGCCCTGCATCATCGGGGCTTGTCACCTGTCCGGAAAATTCGAGCGTCCGGGAACCATTGACCTCGATTGTGGGGGCGCCCGCACCGGCGTTGATCAATGTGAAACCACGATCGGAGACAGCGTCGACGGCGCCGACATAGGCGAAAGTGCCATTCTCGAGAACGAGGTTGGAGGAATCGGCGGTGGACAGGCCGATGCTGCTCGCAGCGCCACCATCGGCGATGTCCTCTACCTCCAGCCTGCCGCCGCTGAGCGTGGTCACGCCGGTATAGGTGTTGGCGCCCGAGAGGCGAACGACCCCCGTTCCCCCTTTGGTGAAGCCGATGACGTCGGCACCATTGTCGATGATGGTCGAGGCGATGGTAAAGGTTCCACCGCCATTTTGCTGAACGCCGACCAGCCCGCCACCGGCAGCGCCGGTGAGGAACCCGCCGGTGATCGTCTGATCGTTGTCCAGCACTGAAGGCGCGACGATGATCGTGCCGTCCACGCCCAGCGTTGCGGTGGGGGCTATCGTAACGGTGGTCGTGGCGTCGGCGGTCGTGAATTGAAGGCCCGCCAACTGGACGTCGCTTGCGACAACGCCGAAATAGCTTTCGGCATCTCCATCGCTGTCGGAAATATACTGGCCGCTCGTCCAGAGGCCCGCGTCGTCCTGATCGGTATAGTCGCCCTCGGCGAACGCGACGATGTTGCCGGCAACGACCTTCGCATAATCGGCCCCGTTGACGGTCGCCCATCCGCCCAGGCTCGCGCTGCTGGTCGTGATATTGCCGGCCGCGGGCAGGTCGAAATTGATGAGGCCGCCGGTGCGGTTGATCGCGCCCAGGTTGACGGTCAGGCTGCCGCCGGCAGCCGAGGTGCCGGTGATATTGCTGTTGCCGGCGGTAACGTTCAACCCGTTGAATGTCTGGACATTGGCTTCGCCCGCGGCGCCGGCGAGAGAGAGCGTTCCGCCCGACATGTTCAGCGTCGAGGAGGCATCGATAATATCGGCGTCGGGAGCACTGGCGGCCGCGAAGTCGAGCGCCAGCGTACCGCCGCCGATGTTGGTGGCGCCGGTATAGCTGTTCGCGCCGCTGAGGGTCAGCGTTCCCGCGCCGACCTTGGTCAGATTGCCGGCGCCGGCTATGCTGCCGGCATAGCCGCTGTTTGTGGCTCCGTTCACGGTGAGCGTCGCGCCGGCAATCGCCACCTGGCCACCGGCGCCGTTCAGCGTCGGCGTGGTCAGGTCGATGCCGTTGAGATCGAGTGTCCCGCCATTGACGATGACGCCGGCGAGAGTTCCGAAAGCCGCAGCGTTGCCCTGCTGCAGCGTGCCGTTCTCCACGGTCACCGCACCGGTGCGGGTGTTGGCGCCGCTCAACAGCCACGTGCCGGTACCGTTCATGACAAGATCGCCGGTGCCGGACATCACGCCGGCAAAAGTGCTGGTCCCTCCAAAATTGCCCCCCAGGGTGAGCGTGTCCGGATCGGGATTGAGCGGATCGAAGACGAAATCGCCGCCCAGGACGAGCGCGCCTGTGCCATCGTTGCTGATGCCGACCACGCCGTTGGCCGACCATGTGCGATCGCTGCTCGCGCCGACACCGGTGTAGTTCAGCGTGCCGCCGTCGGCGAGGTTGATCGCCGCTCCGGTTCCCAGCGAGCTGGCCAGTCCGGAATCCGCCAGAACCCCGGCGTTGACGGTCACGCCGCCGATCGTGGTCAGCCCAGTATAGGTATTCGCGCCGCCCAGCGTGATCGAATGGCCGGCGTTGCCGCCAAAACTGTAATGACCGCCGCTGAGGACCCCCAGAAGCTCGAAGTCTGCCGTCTGTGCGCCAAAGGCAACCGTGCCGGCACCACTCGATGCCATATCACCGGTGATCGTCAGGGTGCCGGTGCCCTCGTTTCTTATTCCGGCAGAATTGCTGGTGGCAATCGTCCAGTTGCGGTCCGAGATGTCCCCGTCGCCAATATAGATGACGGAATCCGAATATTGGCTGGCTTGCTGGAAATGGATCGTTCCGTTGGCGATCGTAGTCGGCGCACCGAGCGCGCTGGCTTCTCCAAGATTTCTGATGGAGGAAAAATAGAGCGAGGCTACGCCGTTGCGGCCGTTGAACCGTGTCGTGCCGGTGTAATTGCTGCTATCGTTGCTCAGCGTCATATTGCCGGCTTCTGGACTGACCAGAAGATTGCCGGCGCCAGTGTACAGAGCCGATCCCGCGCCAGCCCCAAGCAGCGTTAACGTCGTACCACTTGCGATCTCGACCGAGCGATTGGTTGTGCCCGAGTCAATTCGGAGGGTCGAATTGGCGGTTGTAATTAGGTTGTTGCCTAACGCCCCGAATGATGCGTCGTCATCTGCCCACAGATAGCCTGTGAACGTGATCCCGCCGCTGAAGGTATTTGCTCCCGTCAGTTGCAGAATGCCATTGCCAGTTTTGGTGAGGCCGGCCGTCCCGGCAATCACCGAATTGATGATGGTCGTTCCGCTGTTCGCCGCAATGGTTGGGTTGACGCCGGACAGCGTCAACGTGCTGCCGCCGAGCGTATAGCCGGCAGTGTTGAAGGTCAGATTGTGCACGGTAATGGGAGCACCGAGCGTCACCGAGCCAGCGGTCCCGCCGAAGATGGCGTTGTCGAGCGCGGCATTATCCCACGGAGCGATATAAGGACCGCTGACGCCGTCACCGCTGGGGCTCCAGTTCAGATTGTCGAGGTTCCAGGTACCCGTGCCGCCGGCGCCGACGGCGGTGCCGTTCGCGTCCCAGTTCCTGTTTGCGTCCTGAGCGTGTGCTGGCGTGACCACTGCCAACAACATCAACGTCGCGAGAGAGCTACCCGAGAGCAAGCGCCGCGAGACTTGACCGACTTTTCGGCCGTGTCGTTCGGTTGCGTTGCTCATTTGACTCTCCTCAGACACAAACATCCCGTCCAGCAGTTGCTGGCGGGGTCGATTAACCAATTTTCATTTAAATTTAGGGAGCTTGAACGCACGGCGCGCCGCGTGTTTGCACAATTTAGCCTTCGCACGCCAATTACGCCCCCTATTGGCAACCCCGCTAACTCAATCGAGTTCGGAGGCTTTGCGTCCTGCCGTCACCGGCAGTTTGCCCTTTCAACGCGCGTAGCATCGCACGAGCAGAGCCGCTTGTTCCCCCTGTTGAAGGCATTCGGCGGCAAAGCTGATGCTCGATACGAGATCATTGTCCAGTAAATCATATCAAATGATTACGGCCCCATTTCAACCCCTATTTTCTGCAAAACGTCACTTTAAGCATTGTAAAATATCGTTAACTTACATTTGATACAGATGCGCCCAGTTCCACGAAAACACGTGAATCTACCACCGAGCGCGCCGTTATTCGCGCTCATAAGGACAGCATGGTCATGACCATCACGGCATCTCATCTCTCGCCACCATCTGTCTTGGAAGATGCGGAGACCGCCCTGAGGCATAACGACTTGGAGACAGCGGAAGGTTTGATCCGAGCCCGTCTGGCGACTGATCCCGACGATCTCGAAGCCGCGAGACTCCTTGCAAGAGTGGCAGCGATGACAGGATCGTCCGCCGACGCCGAAGAACTACTGCGTCGAGTGATAAAACGCGCACCGGCCTTCGTCCTCGCCTACGCTGACCTGACATCGCTGCTAGGTCGTCTCGACCGGACAGACGAAGCCGTTGCCTTGCTCGATAAGGTCATCGAGGATCCAATACGGCGTCTTTGGGCCCTGTCCCTGAAGGCGTCCCTCCTAGCCGGCGAACGGCGCGTCGAGGAAGCGCTCGACGTTCATGAGCAGCTCGTCGCGCGCGCTTCCCGAGCAACCATTCCCTGGATGAACTACGGTCATGCGCTGAAAACTGTAGGGCGGCTCGATGACGCCGTCGCTGCCTATCGACGATCATTGAAGATTGACCCTTCGAACGGTTTTGCCTGGTGGGGGCTGGCCAATCTGCGAACCGTCCGCCTTAGCGGTCACGATGTCAGCCTGCTGGAACAGGCGCTGAAAGGAACAAGCGATGACGCGCAACGTATCCAGCTGCATTTTGCACTTGGCAAGGCGCTGGGCGACTTAGGTCAATTCGAACTCTCCTTCCATCATTACCAGCAGGCGAACGATATCCGGCGCAGGCTCATACCTTACAAAGCCGTCGATGACCTCGTGCGCCAGACCGAAGCTATATTCACGCCCGAGTTTCTCGCCGCACAAGGGGACTTGGGGTTGGAAGGGTCCGAAGCAATCTTCATTGTGGGGATGCCCCGCTCCGGCTCCACACTGATTGAGCAGATTCTCGCCAGTCACCCGATGATCGAAGGCTTGGGGGAATTGTTCGAACTTCAGAACATTGTTACGCAGATCAAGGGCCCAAGCCAAAGCAAGACATGGCTCGAAGTGATTGCCAATCTTGCGCCCGACGAACGCCGGGCGCTCGGACAGTGCTATCTGAATTCAACGCGCCGCTATCGAAAAACAAATCAGCCGTTCTTCACCGACAAGATGCCGTCGAACTGGCAGTATATAGGCTTGATTCACCTGATCCTGCCTAACGCAAAAATTATCGACGTCAGGAGACACCCGGTCGCATGCTGCTTTTCCAATTTCACCACGTACTTCAATCTGCATACGAGCGTTCCGAGCAATCTAGAGGATCTTGCCCGGCATTATCGTAACTACATTCGCATGACCGCGCATTTTGCCGAAACTCTATCTGGTCGGATTCACACGGTACAGTATGAACGGGTAATAGAAGACATCGAAGGGGAAATTCGCCGACTGCTCGCCTATCTGAACTTGCCTTTCGATACGCTCTGTTTGCGCTTTCATGAAAACTTGAGGGTCGTTGATACGCCCAGTTCGGAACAGGTCCGTACACCCATCAACAGAGAAGGGCTTGTCAGGTGGCGAAACTATGAGCGCTGGCTTGCACCTATACAGAACGAACTCACCTCCCTCGCTGAACCCAGCGCGAAGTGTACAACAGCTAAAGGAGCTGGCGCGAACCACGTCTCAGGCCGAGACCGACGCTCGTGTTAATCGCTCTTGCTGCCGGACAATATTAGTAATTATTCACCTTTCGGCTTAATCTCGATCGTGCAGCGTACCGCCTTCCTCACCTTGAGGGCGGAAATGCGGCACGCCTCGATCGCTTCACGGTTTTCGTCGGCAAGCGGATCGGCGGCGATGATCACCTCCCAACTCGCCGGCGATGCGCGCGCCAAGAGGCGCTGGCCCGCACCCCACATCGTCGGTTCGGCAAGCGTTCGCGTCGCCATGCGTTCGGGCCAGTGCCAGCTATTTGGCATGACACGCGCAACAATGCCGGCAAACACCGCCCATAGCAGCATCCCTAGCGCCATACCGCTCAGCCCGCTCCATAGCAGCCATCGGTTCTGCTCATCGCCGCGCCGCGCCGACACCACCAGACCGGACAGATCGCGCGCGGCGCTGTCCAGTGTTGATTTGGTGGTATGCACCAGGTTGCGCAGTTCGCCCGTCGCGCTTGCAACCGAGGCGTTTACACGCTCTCCCAGTTTCTCCGGGGTGAGCGTCATCGCGGGGCTTTTCCGCACCCCGTCGATCTGCTGCACCAATATCCCCAGCACCTTTTCGGTACGCTCAAGCGTTGGCTCGTAGTCGGGAATCTCGATGGACTCGCGCGCGGCGGTCAATCCCTCGACGGCGGCGCGCAGCAACGACACCTCACGCCCTAGCTGAGCGAACGCCCGCGTCGCGCCGTCCTCGCCTTGCCCTTCATCCTCGTCCATTCTCGTTCTTCTCCTAGCGGCTCAAGCCGCGATCACGGCCAATCCCCAGCTCATGCGTCAACTGGCGGCCAAGATCGCCGCCGCCCATGTCGCGGCTACGGTTCATGCCGATCTCAAGCCCCAGCTCGCGGGTGCGATTTCGCAGGACCGATTCCACCTGGGGATCGCGCTCAAGGCTTTTCGCCATGCCCGCCATTTCCTGACCGATCTTCTCGCGGGCCGCCATGTCGCCGGCGCTATAGAGACGGTCGCGGCCCTGGGAGAGCTGTTGCCAGCGCTCCACGAACCGATCGGCGCGCAAGTTCGGATCGGCCCGCACGCGGGCTTCCTGCGCCATCGCCTCGATCATCGGGCCGCTGCGCCCCGCCGCCGCCTCATGGAGCAAGCCGGGTTCGCGCTGGAACGCCGATGCAAGGTCGCGCGAGGCTCCCGGCCTGATCTGCTCAAGCGCTTGGCTGGCGCGCTCGAGCGCGACTTTCTGATGCTCCAACACCGGCCCGCCTGATGCCCGCGCCTGCAACACCGTCTCAGCCGCCCGCGAGGTCCGCTCGACCGCGCGCCGATAATCGCGGTCCTGGCCCTGCTCGGCACGCGCCGGGGCTTCCTTCGCCGGCGTCGCATCGAGCTTCAACGCGGCGAACATGCCGCGCCGCGGCTTCTGTTCGGCCGCGGCCCCGCGCTCGATCGGCCGCGGCGTGAAGCCGTCGAACACGCCCCGTTTCGGCGCTGCCAGAGATCCGCGCTCTATGGACGAGATCTCCGCGCGCAGATCTCGCTCTGGATTTGCGGGCGCATCCGGCAAACGGATCTCGCCCGACAGCCCGCGCCGATCGGCGAACGCCCGCGCCTCGGCGTCCCGATCACGACTATCAGGGGCGTGGGGATAATCCGACGCCATATCCTTCGCCCGCTCGCGCGACAGCGTGCGGACAAGCCGGCGCTCGTCGGCGAAATCGTCGCCGCCGTAATGGAGCTGCACGCCGTCACGGTGCCGCGACAACGCCACATAGGTCGAATGACGATCCATGCCGGGTGTGGCGAGGACGTGCCCGTGATCGACCGTCACGCCCTGCGATTTATGGATGGTCGCCGCATAGCCATGATCGACATGGGCATAATCCTTGAGGTCGAACGCGACGCTGCGGCCATCGTCAAGGCGAACGGCCATGCTTTCGGGCGACACGCGCTCGACCTTGCCCAGCGTGCCGTTCTTCACCCCAAGCCCGCGCTCGTTCTTGAGGAACATGATGCGGTCGCCGGTCGCGAACTCGCGTGCGCCCCGCTCGGCCGACACGCGCATATCCTGCCCCAGCTCGCCGGCGTCGCGCAGCCGATCGCGCGCGGCCAGGTTCAGGTCACGGACCTCGGCATTGGTATGGGTGAGGATGATCCGCATCTTGTCGGGATCGGCGCGGCGCTGCGCATCCCATGTGTCGATCAGCTCGGCCCGCGCCGCCTCGCGCGTCTCGGCCGCGTGGACCATGCCGTGCTGCTCATAGGCATGGATCGCCTCGCCAGTGCGGCCCGTCGCCAGCGCTCGCGTCGCCTCCTTCTGCCAGTACTCATGCTGCCGGCGAACCTCGTTGATCTCGGCCGCGCCGTGCCGCTCGGCAAGCGCGCGGAACGCCGCGCCGGCCTCGATCGCCTGCAACTGCTCGGCGTCGCCGACAAGAACCACCTTGGCTCCCGCCCGTTTGGCCTCGCTAAGCACGCGCTCCATCTGGCGCGTGCCGATCATGCCGGCCTCGTCAATCACCAGCACGTCGCGTGGGCCTAGCAGCTCGCGGCCCTGCTCCCACTGATATTCCATGCTGGCGATCGTGCGCGAGGCGATGCCGGAACCACCCTCAAGCCCCTCCGCCGCGATTCCCGACAAGGCCGCGCCGCGCACCTGGTAGCCGACCCGCTCCCACTCGTCGCGGGCGACTCCCAGCATGGCCGATTTGCCGGTGCCGGCGTAGCCGACGACAATGGCAAGATCGCCCCTCGCCCTTATATGCTCCAGCGCTGCCTGCTGCTGGCCCCCTAGCACCAGGCCACCACTCCCGGCGGCAGCATCGAGATCCTGAGCCGCCGCCGGGAGGCCATGCCCTTCCCTCTCCGCAAGCCGGTCGCCGGCTTGGCTCAACCGCTGTTCGGTGTCGATCATATCGCGCGAGGTAAAGCGGTCCTCGCCGCGCCCGTCCTTGCCCAGCGCCACCAGCTCGGGCGAGGATCGAACCGCGCTCATCACCTGGTCGAACTGATCCTTGCCGTCGCTGTGCCGGAACGCGAACTGCGCGAGGTCGCGCCGGGTGAACGTCGCCTGTTGGCGCGTGATCGCGTCGAGCGCGATTTCCGGCCTGGCGATGATCTTCTCGCCATTCTCGCGCGCGATCCGGGCATGGTCCTCGACCCGCTCGGCCTCAAGCCCCTGTTCGGGCATACGCAATGCGGCCGGCCCGATCTTGTGCTGCGGCTCAAGGTCGATGCCCTGCGCCTCCAAGGTCCGATGATCTATGCGGGCGTCGATATCCAGCTCGGCCAGGCGCTCATTGACATGATCAGCCCATGCCTCGCGCCAGCCCTGCAACAGCGCCGTGCTGTTCCACTCGCGCACCTTCTGGCCAAAGCCCTCCGGCCCGACTTCGCGCATTGAAAGCATGACATGCGCGTGGGGCTTAGGACTGCCATCCTCGGCGAAGTCCCAATGCACATTCAGGTCCGCGACCATGCCGCGATCGACGAACTGTTTTTCGACGAAATCGCGAGCGAGCTGCACGCCCTGCGTCTGGTTCAGCTCGCGCGGAATCGAGAACTCGACCTCGCGCGCTAACTGCGCGTCCTTGCGATTCTCCCCTGCCTCGACCTCATTCCACAAGGTTGTACGATCGCTTAAACGCCCCGGCGCACCTTCCGGCAGTATGATTTCCGAATGGACGACGCCGGCCTTGTTCGAGAAATCGTGACCGCGGCCGAGCCGGTCATCGTGCAGCTCGGATGCCGAACGGTAGGCAGCAGACGCAACGGCACTCGATCCGTTGGCGCGGCTGATGACCTTGGCCGAGAAATGATAGATCGCCATGACATCCTGCTTATTGCACTTCTTAGCGCATGTCGGCAACGACGTATAAGCGCGCAATCATACTCGCTGCCGTTCGCTTGATTGACTTCGCCGCATTTTTTTATGCATCCGGTTTTATCAAGAACGTGCCATGCTATGCTGCGGCTCCGGTTCATGGGGAAGATGGAGGCTATGATGCGCAAGGTGCGGGACTATGACGCAGAGCTGAAAGCGCTTGGCGATAAAGCCAGGGCATTGAAGGCGAAGAAGATCCAGCAGCTCGGCGAACTGGTCACATCGACCGGGGCCGATGCGCTCGATGCCGATGTGCTTGCCGGCGCGCTCCTCTACATCGTTGCCGAAGCGCAGGTTGAGGGAAACCGGGAGGCGTGGCGCTCCGATGGCGCTGCCTTCTTTCAGCGGCGCGGGCGCAAATCTGGCAAGGGCCATACAGGCAACGACCAGAGCGCAGGCGAAACTCCAACAGGCGTTTCGCAGAGCTGAGGCCGGACAGCGCCGCATCGATACGAGAGGATGGGTCTTGGCCCGACGCGAACGCACCCGTCATCTCATCGAGCTGGGCGGCCTCGTCCAGAAAGCCGGCCTGGTCGAGCTGACCGACGACGATCGCTCCACCATCTACGGTGCGATGCTTGAACTGGCGGCGACGGCGCGCGACGACGGCAATGCGCTCGCGCTCTGGAAGCGGCGCGGCAAGCGCGCGTTCGACGCGGAAGCGACAGCGACTGACACGGAGATGGACCAATGACCCGCGAAATTCCCCGCTCCTGGCAGCTCCTGATGGTGGGGCCGGGGATCGACCGCATCACACCCGATCTGCGTGACAAGCTGGTCCGCCTGTTCGACCTGCTGCCGGCAACGAACTCGATCACCATCGAGACCGATGCCGGCTATGTCACGGCATCGCGCGACTGGCCCAGCGACCGTATGGAGGAAGCCGCCGCGATCGTGGACGCCATCGCCACCGCTCCTGGCGTTAGCGGCGTCTCCTTGCCCAAGGGCGCCTGACGATGGAATGGCTGCGCCAGCTCGGCCGCGCGATCCGCAACCTGGCACATATATCGCGCCAAAATCCGGTTTGGGCCATCACCGCCCTGGCGTTGAGCCCGATCAAGCTGATCCGCCATCTGGTCGGCGTGCTGATCCTGCTGCTCATCACCGGCCTGGTGCTGGCGGGCGGCGCGCAGTTCGCCCTTTGGTATTTCGGGCTGCCAAGAGACTCCAACACCTATCAGATCACGATGATGCTGACGTTCCTCGTCATCATCCTCGTGACACTGCGCGCCCTCTTCCAGCCCCTCATCCTGCGCTATGGCGGTCCTGACGGCGACACCACCCACGGCTCGGCCCGGTTCGCCACGACAAGCGAGACGCGGCCATTCGTCCAGGGCGGCGACGGCCTGCTCATCGGCCGCGACCGCAAATCGGGCAAGCCGCTGCGCTATGCCGGTCCCGCCCATCTGCTGACGATTGCGCCGACGCGCACCGGCAAGGGCGTCGGCACCATCATCCCCAACCTGATCGAATATCCCGGCCCGGTCGTCTGCATCGACCCCAAGGGCGAGAACGCCCGTATCACCGCCCGCCACCGCGCAAGGTTCGGCCCGGTCCATGTCCTCGATCCGTTCGGCACGACCGGCCTCGACAAAATCGGATTAACGGGGGCCACGTTCAATCCGCTCGCCCGCATCGACCCTGCCGGCCTCGATCTCGCCGACGACGCCATGACGCTCGCCGACGCACTGGTCTATGACGCTCCCGGCGAGGCCGGCGAGGCGCATTGGAACGAGGAAGCCAAGGCGCTGATCTCGGGCATCATCCTGTCGATCGTCGCCAGCGAGCCACCGGCGACGCGGAACCTCGCCACGCTGCGCGACCGCCTCACCCTCGCGCCCGCCGCCTTCGCCGCCCAGCTCGAAGCGATGCAGGCGCAAGGCGGCCTCGCCGCCCGCGCCGCCAATCGCCACCTCGGCAAATCCGATCGCGAGGCCGCTGGCGTGCTGTCGGCCGCGCAGCGCCATACCCATGTTCTCGACAGCCCGCGCATGACGGCGGTGCTGGGGGCTTCGGACTTCGCGTTCGCCGATGTGAAGGCGCAGCCCACCACCATCTATCTCGTCCTGCCGCCCGATCGGCTCGCCACCTATGCCCGCTGGCTGCGCCTGATGCTGGCCCAGGCGCTCACCGATCTCGCCCGCGCGCCGGCGTCGGCCGCGCCGCCCGTCCTGTTCCTGCTCGATGAGTTCGCCGCGCTCGGCCGCCTCGATCCGATCGAGCGCGCAATGGGCCTGATGGCCGGCTACGGCATCCAGCTCTGGCCGATCTTGCAGGACGTGCATCAGCTCCGCGCGCTCTACGAGCGCCGCGCCGGCACCTTCCTGTCCAACGCCGGCGTGCTGCAAGTGTTCGGGGTAAACGATCACGACAGCGCGAAACTGGTCTCCGATCTGCTCGGCCAGGAAACCGTCGTGTTCGAGACCATGAGCCGCGCAATCGACGCGGAAGAAACCGGCGTGTCGTTCGGCGAGCAGCATATCCCGCGCGCCCTGCTCACTCCCGATGAGGTCCGCACATTGCCGGCCGATCTGGAATTGCTGTTCCTCGCCGGCCAGCGCCCGATCGTCGCGACCAAGCTGCGCTACTATGCCGATCGCGAGTTCGCGGGTCGGTTCGATCCCGCCTGACAGCGTTTAAACGGCCACGTTGGGATCGCCGGCGCGAGGATCTGGCTTCGGAAAATCGATTCGCCTGGGAAGCCCGTAGAACGCCGCCCGGCTCCGAACCCCTCCCAACCCTCGCCGACATGCGAAACAGGGCTGAGCGGTCCGGAAATCGCCCCTGTGGGGACGTTTCCGCCTCTCCCGCCCTCTCGATTGGATCACCGTCCTATCCGCCTGGCTTTTCTGGAAAGCCAATTTGCGACGTTGCTGCTGGCGTTGCGGTGGCGGTAAGGGGGCAGCGTTTAAACAATTCCAATCAAACAAATAGCGGGCCGGCGGAGCCGGCTCATCATGGGGATGCCGGGTGGGAGGATCGCTTTGGCGATCCGGGGCGGCCGAAGGCCGCGAGCCGGCGGGGCGAAGCCCCAAGAGGCGGTGTTTTTTCTTTTCTTTGACGTTGCGGCGATCGTTGCGGCCCGAAGTTATCCACAGGACCGCCTAGTGTTAATATATGGGTTTAGAGTTGTGTTACGGGATTTGGGCGGATTTGTAAGTGTTTATAGATAAACGGCTTTTTGGAGGAAATTTGCCTCGCGGTGAATCCACTATGACGAAAAAGCGAATCCAGAGTGACGATAATGCGAATCCGCTCTGACGTTAGGCCCGCCCCCTCCAAGCGTAATCGAAATGACGATAGCGCGGCGCTGAATCTGAAATGACGATAATCCGCTTGCGTATGTGAAATGACGATAGTAGCTCTGCGTTAGTGAAATGACGATAGACCCCGCCCCTTCCCTGTTTGACGCCGCGCCGGCCGTGGACGGCGACGATCGCACGCCGCTGCTGCCGGTGCGGCACCCCAACCAGGACTTGTTCATCTGCGACGTGCTGGACGCGATCCCGAAGGATGACATGGCCTCGATGGAGCATCCGGTCTTTTCGCTCTCGACCAAGCCCGACAACCGGATGCGGCGCTACGAGCATAACGGCAACGTCATCGAGATCATCCCTTCGGGCAAGGGCCTAGCAACGATCCACGACAAGGACATATTGATCTACTGCATTTCGCAGCTCGTCGCGAAAATGAACCGGGGCGAATCTCCGAGCCGCACCGTACGCCTGCAAGCCTATGACATGCTGGTCGCCACCAACCGCCAGACCAGCGGCGAAGGCTATCGGCTGATGACCGACGCCCTCACCCGCTTGCGCGGAACGACCGTGCGGACCAACATTCAGACCGGCGGCGTCGAGGAAACGCGGATTTTCGGCTTGATCGAGGAAGCAAAGATCACCCGCAAGACGTTCGACGGCCGAATGCTCGATCTTGAAATCACCCTGTCGGAATGGGTTTACCGCTCCGTCATCAGCAAGAATGTCCTGACCCTCCATCGGGACTATTTCCGACTCCGCAAGCCGTTCGAGCGGCGCATGTATGAGCTGGCCCGTAAGCATTGCGGCGTGAAGGACGAATGGAAGATCGGGCTGGAGCTGCTCCAGAAGAAATGCGGCTCGAACAGCCCGCTCCGCGTGTTCCGGGCCTTGGTCAAGAAGGTCTGCGAGCATGACGCGGACCACGGCCATTTCCCCGACTATGCCGTGACGATGGACGATGACGTCATTCTGTTTCGCAACCGTTCCGGCCTCAAGGCGAAGCCCGATCCTGTCAGCCTCGCCAACGATGCGCCCTATATCGATCCTGAAACCATGCACGATGCCAAGACCGCCGCGCCGGGATACGACATTTACGCGCTCTATGACGAATGGGTGTCGTGGTGGCACGACATGGGCAAGCCCGAACTGAAAAGCCCCGGCGGGGCCTTCATCGGCTTTTGCAAGAAACGGCACGAACGCAAACCGATGCGCTGACCCTGCCCATGCGGGCAAGCAATCATGTCCACATGCTGTCATGTTTGCATGTGGACATACTCACTTGCCAACAGGGCTTTCCCCCATCTTGCGCAGCCAGTCGTTGAACGCTTCGGCCATTGCATCCTGCAAGCTCATGCCGTGCTTGCGGGCGGTCATGTGCATGGCGAACGACATTTCCGGGCTAAAATAGCCGGTCATGGCTTTCTTGCCCTGACGGCTCGGCGCAACCGCGCTGCTGCCTGCGCCTG
>Ga0182744_1000809_pt1 | contig 28709 bp, 22 predicted proteins | sample eDN3rd30CKraftMG_FD_128525 | JGI IMG/M metagenome (GOLD analysis project Ga0182744, IMG submission 128525) | Enriched Miracle-Growth compost microbial communities from Emeryville, California, USA - eDNA 3rd pass 30_C Kraft MG (version 2) (version 2) ... | reverse complement strand
GAAGGCCGCCATGATACCCGAGGTGCCGGTGCCGACCGCGATGTCGACGCTGCCGGAAATCAGCAACTGGTTCGTCTCGCCGGCGCCCGCCGTATAGAACGTCTCCATCCGGATGCCCTGTTTGGCGAAAATGCCGACCTTCTGGCCGATGTCGCAGATGGACGTGTCCCAGTTGCCGCGCTGGGGAATGGCGATTTTCAACAGGTCCTCGGCCGTGGCGGGTGCGGCGGCAGCGCAGGCGAGCGCCAGGGTCAGCCCCGTGGCTAATACTTTGAAATTACGAAACATATGATCCTCCCGAGGGCGCGGCGCCTGTGGATGCCGCTATCCTGGCACTATTGGTCGTCGCCCACCGGGCGGGTGTCAATCTGGAATCGTTCCGGACTGCCGGCGTCGGCTGGCAGGTTGCAGATTGGCAGCTGGAAAACCCGCAAACCGCTTGAATGGGAAAATACGCCCGCCTATAAACCCCTGCGTCGGCTGCTTCGCGCAGCCGCCGACACGCGGTTTCGCTGTCGTCGCGGGTGTAGCTCAATGGTAGAGCAGCAGCCTTCCAAGCTGAATACGAGGGTTCGATTCCCTTCACCCGCTCCACTCCTTGGATGCACCATTACCCCGCGCGAGAATCAGCGCTTGGACATCGCGACATTCGCGCCAAAACTATTCTCCTGCATTTAGAACCATCGCTGTCCAGTGAACTGTGACATACGATTGCGATGATTTGCGGCCTTTCAAGGGAAGACAACGCTCACTTGAGCAACTTGTCCTCGTCCGCTTGCAACTCAGGCATAGGTGCAGCGGGGCTTACCTTAATCCGCCCTCCTGTCACTTGCAGCCGCGCCAGCTGTTTCTCTAGACCAAGCACGTTAAGCCGTTTTCGTGATGACCATCGGCAGTAGCCGTTTAGCGCTGATCCGAGCGCAGGCATTGGTCGCTCCATAAGACCGTACCAAAGTCGTGCAAAGCCCGCTATTCCTCCCGCAACGATCACCCAGCTCCAGATTTTAGAGTCGGTTAGGTATCCGGTGAGCAGGTTAGCCAATCCCAGCACGCCTAATAGCAACAGAAATCCACCCACTATTATCTCTGCCTTCTTAGCGCGGCGATTAATGCCGCCAACAACGCTTTCAATCTGTCGCTCGGCCACCGCCTGGGCATGCGCTTCCTTGGACTGCAACGCTGCAATTTGAACAGCGAGCCGCTTAGTTTCGTCGTCTTTCGCCCGAATCTCCGCCTCAGCCGTCTCGCGCTCAATTAATAGCTCAGCGGCATGTTTCTCCTGCAACTGTCTCGCGGCAGCTTCGCTCATCCGAAGCTGCGCCTCAGCCATCTCGCGCTCTCGAGCCAGCTCTGCTTGATGTTTTTCTTGCAACTCCTGCGCGGTGGCTTGGCGCATCACCTCAAGAAGGTGCTCCGCATTATCCGAAGATATAACGTCTGCGTTATTGAGGGTTTCATCAGCGAGTTTTTGGACGCTACGAGCATCTTGCATCAATAAATTGAGTTGTTCGAGCCGTTCTGGAGTTATCCTACGAAGTTGGGCAGCGAGAGCTTCGCGAACTTCAGGTCGCACTGTCAAAACGCGATCGCAAGTTGCAATTAGGTGGCCGCGCGGAATTGTTTCGTCTGCGCCTAGTCCCGTTCGCAGCCACGCGGTTGTCGCGAGCTCGCGGGCGTGAACAATAGGCCCTTCCTGCATTGGCCCAATCAGACGGCTCGTTAGACAATATTCTCGTGCGTGTTGTACGAATCTTGGATTGCGAGTCACCATAATGAAACGCGTCCGAAAGATATCGGAGCTGTGCCTTCCTTCCCTTAGCCTCATCGTAAGAGCCAAGCATGTCGAATCGTGCTCCCTGGCGGGCATTTGATTGCCCCACGTAACAGAGCTCAAAAAGTCTTCATATTGCTCATCGGTGAAAAATTTGTGGGAGTGCGGATAGGTCGATAGATCGATTTGTCGGACAGTAATGCCCACATTGTGGAGGGCCCGTTCGGGGTTGTTAGCAACGGCCGTTACATAGTCCGCATCCACTTCGCGTTTCACCATGGCATTGTGGGTGTAGCCATGTCGTTGATCGACGGAAAGTGAAAGCATACTTCGTAGATTATGCTGCATTTCGGCGCAGCTCGCGGGGAAAACAATGAAAGTTGCACCGATGTTTTTTAGAGCATTAACGATCGTCAGGATGTCGTCCTTCAGCGCCTTTCCTGAACATCCAAGTAAGTCTAGCGCAATGGGAGCATCGAGAATGATTGTTAGGTCCGTTTGGCTTTCCTTGATCGTCGGCTTTATGAAATCTTCGACGACTTCTGTGAGCAAGGCGATTGAAGCGAGCCGGACGAGATGCTGCATGTACTCGGGTTTGCGCTTTAGCAAATGCCGTACGAAGCTCGCGCATATATACCGATCGTTATCGTCGAGGGGTCGCCCTCCCTCTTCGAGATTAGCGATCAGATCGGCTGCTTCACCCCCGGGCGCGAGTTCTCCAAGTTGGTGCGAATACGCGCCTTCGCCTATCGAGTCCATTGTCACAAGAAATCTGATCAATATGTCTGTGAGTTCATCGCGGGTCTTTTTATACGTAAGCAAGTCGGTGACACGGGGTGGGAACTTCTCAAATTCGTCTATGATGCTTTTGACCGCATCAAGAATCGCTTGTTCTTCCTTTCCGGTTTGCTTGTCTTCGTAGCGGACAATCCACAATGTTCCATTTGCTGTAGTGGGACCCTTCTTCAGAAAGCCCTTTTTTTCAAAGCGAGGGATGAATGTGGAAGCGATGTCGCCAGTGAATCGCCACCGGTAGAGTTGCCGGACGCCCGCAGAAAATATGTGCGGATCAAAAACTTTCCCGTTCATTACTTTGAGAATAGGTTCGAAGAACGGAATAAGGGCGTCTAAGACATCCTTGTCGTCACCCTTAAGTTCCGTGAGCGCCGCATAAACTCGCAATGCGCTACGCGTAACTATTCCCATGTCCGCCCCCGAGAAAGATCGCTTATGTCGTTTGTGTCCACGAAGTATATCTAAAGTCTGCGTTAAGTTCACGAACGGGAGTGCTGGTGAGAACGCTGGGCACTCGGCAATATGTACACGATTTGTTCTAACTTACATGGCGTGTGCACACATTGGGAGCGTTTCGCGGTGGCATTGAATTTGCAAAGCCATTGACCTCCATGGCAATCCGGGCATGCTGAGGGCCGATATCAGCCCTCCAGATATTCAAGGACGTGAAGCCCGCCATGAAATTCTCCATGCATCTCAGTACCCGCATTCAGGACAAGCGGAATGAACTGCCGCTGCTCAATTGCCTGACCGACCTTGCTCTTGAGGCTGACGCCAGCGGGTTTGGGGCGATTTCACTCACGGAGCACCATCTCTACGAGAACCAGGGCTATCAGAATTCGCTGCTGTTCGCGTGCGCGCTGGCGCCGCGGCTGACGCAGGCGACGATCGTTCTCGCGACGGTGAATCCGGCGCTGCATCATCCGATCCGTCTGGTGGAATCCTGCAACCTGATCGACCAGTTGAACAACGGGCGGCTGGTCGTCGTTTTCGGGTCCGGCTTCAAGGATACCGACCTGATCCTGTTCGGCCGTGATCTGGCCGAGCGCCACACCCTGTTCGACCAGGGTATGCAGACGGTCCTTGACGTCTGGGCTTACGATGGCAAGAGCGGACCGCTCGAGATTGCGGTGGGTTCAGATCGTGGGCGGCTGGATGCGCCAGTGAACCCGTCATCGTTCCGCAAGCCGCGTCCGATCCTCGCGCGCGCCACGTTGAATGGCTCGGCGATTGCCGATGCCGCCGCGCGCGGCTGGCCGATGTTCACGGCGATCAAGGATCCCGTGGTCGCACGGGAGCAGTTGGCGGGCTATCACGCGGGTCTTGCTGCCGCCGGCCATGATGCCGAGACGATCAGGCTTGCCAAGGAATGGTCTTCTGTCGGCAAGGCGATCCACATAGCGGATACGGATGAACAGGCCAGGTCGGAAGCCGAGGCCTTTTTCGCCGGCAATCCAAGCGGCGCCATCGCGCGCAATCCCGATGACATGATCTGCGGCAGTCCGGAGACCGTCGCGCGTCAGATAAAGGCTTTCGCCGATGCCGGTGCGGGGCTGATGATCTGCGGGTTTCTCATCAACGTCGAGGATCAGTCGCGCCTTCGCCGCAGTTTTCGTCTGTTCAAAGAGGAAGTCATGCCGCAGTTCGCGGCCGAGCCCGCGATGGCGTGAGAGGCTGAAGGTAGGCGAAGGTGCAATATCTCACCGTCTTGCCCGGCCTTGTGCCGGGCATCCACGCGGTGCAATGGCTTTGCTGTCGTAAAGCAATCCGCCACCTTCTGCTCGATGAAGTACACGACGGCGTGGGTGCCCGCGACAAGCGCGGGCATGACGCGGTTGGTTGGCCGCGGCACTCTCGGGATAAATTTGTCGCCTTCATTTTCCTAAAATTCATCGGAAGTCGCGGCGGGTGACCTCTCACCCGCGCCGTGCTTTTTCGATCGCCGCGACGTCGATCTTCTTCATGTCCATCATCACCGCGAAGGCGCGCCTGGCTTCTTCGCCGCCGGCCGCCATCGCGTCGGTGAGCACGCGCGGCGTGATCTGCCATGACACGCCCCACTTGTCCTTGCACCAGCCGCAGGCGCTTTCCTGGCCGCCGTTGTTGACGATGGCGTTCCAGTAGCGGTCCGTCTCTTCCTGATCGTCCGTGGCGATCTGAAACGAGAAAGCTTCGGTCTGCTTGAACGCGGGGCCACCGTTCAGGCCGAGGCAGGCGACACCGGCAACGGTGAATTCCACCGTCAGCACATCGCCCTTCTTGCCGGAGGGATAATCGCCCGGCGCGCGGTGGACCGCGGTGACGGAACTGTCGGGAAAGACCGTGGTGTAGAAGGTGGCGGCAGCCTCGGCGTCCTTGTCGTACCAGACGCAAATCGTATTTTTCGCCATCACATGTCCTTTCGATGGAGCGGCGGGCGCGCAGGGAGAGGAGATTGGTCGATGATGCTGTAACGGGATGATGACGGCAAGGTTCCCCAAACGCAAAAGGGCCCCAGCCATGCCGGGGCCCTTCGCATGTCGTGCGTGTCTTACTGGAACTTCAGGTTGGCCGCCTTGACGACCGCGCTGTAGGTGGCGATATCGGACGCGATGATTTTGCGGAACTCTTCCGGCGAATTGCCGCCCGGGTTGGCGCCGAGCTGAACAAGCCTGGCGCTGACGTCCTTGTCGCGGATCGCCTTCTGGAAGGCATCGACCAGCTTGTCGACGATGGGTTGCGGCGTGCCGGCGGCCACCAGAACGCCCGACCAGAGCTTGGTGTTGACTTCCGGATAGCCGAGTTCCGCCATAGACGGCACGTCGGGCAACTGCGACGAGCGTTTGTCGCCGGTGACGGCGATGGCCCGCACCATGCCGTCTTGCGCCTGCGCGACGGACGGCGGCGGATCGGGGAAGGCCAGCAGGCAGAGATCCTGATTGACGCACTGAACCATCTCCGAGCTGCCCTTCATCGGCAAAGCAACACCGGGCATGCCGGTCTTCATTTTCAGAATCTCGGTTGTGAGTGTGAAGGCCGGCGAGGTCGTGCCGTAGGTCGACTTGTCCGGATTGGCCTTGGCGAAAGCCACCAGATCCGGGATCGTCTTGATCGAGGACTTCGGCGGCACGATCAGGACAAGCGGGAAGTCCGCGATCATGGTCAGCGGAATGAAGTTCTTGAGCGGGGAATAGGCAAGATCGGGATAGACGGCGGCCGCGACCGACATATTGCCGCTCGCGCCAATGTAAATCGTGTATCCGTCCGCGGGTTGAGAGACCACATATTCGGCCGCCACCCGTCCGCCGGCGGCCGGGCGGTTCTCGATGACCATCTGCTGGCCGAGAATTTCGGAGGCCTTGGCGCCGACGAGGCGCGCGAAGATATCGTTGCCGCCACCGGCAACGAACGGCACGATGACGCGAATGGGCTTGGTGGGGTAGTTATCGCCCTGCGCGGATGCGGGCACTGTGCCCAGCGTCCCGATCAGCAGGCCCGCTACAACAGCGACGGCCATGTTCGCGCGCCAACGGCGTAATTTTGCAACCATATTGGAATCCTCCCTTTGTGGGCGCGGACTGTAATCAATTTCACGTTCGGAGGCGAGAGCCCACGATGCGGGCGGGGACCTTGACTTGGACGCCAAACGTCGACATCGAAGCCGGGCATCCGCCGTCCGTTCATGGAGCGAGAAACAACTTGGCCGATCTGAAACTCTCTCTTGCCTGCTGGGATTATGACCGTACCCGTCCGCTCATCGACGGGCGTGTTCGGCCGGACGGGATCGATCTTGACGTCAATCTGCTGCGTCCGCGGGTGATGTTTCCCCGGATGCTGGACGATCAGGAATTCGGCGCGTCCGAGCTTTCGCTCGCGTCCTACACGAGCCTGTTGGGCCGGGGTGAATGTCCTTTCACCGCTCTGCCGGTTGCGCTGTCGCGGCTGTTCCGCCATTCCTGCATCTACGTCCGCAAGGGCGCCGGCATCACGAAGCCTGAAGACCTGAAAGGCAAGCGCATCGGGACGACGCAGTATGGTTCAACCGCGGTCGTGTTCATCAAAGGCATGCTGCAGGATGTCTATGGCGTGAAGGCCAGCGACATGCACTGGTTCGTGGGCGGCATGAACAAGCCGACCGAACCGCCGCTGATCCCGCTCTCGCTGCCTTCCGAGATCAAGATCGATTTTCTTTCAAACGATACCACCTTGGAAGCCATGTTCCTGGCCGGCGAACTCGACGCGCTGGCTTCGATCTACCTGCCGCAGATTTTTCTCGACGGCCATCCGGACATCGCGCGCCTGTTTCCGAACTACAAGGAGGTCGAGAAGGATTATTACCGGCAGACGAAGATATTTCCGATCATGCATACGGTCGTTGTGAGGAATGACATTCTGGAGCAATCGCCGTGGGTCGCCGCCAGCCTCTTCAAGGCTTTTGTCGCGGCAAAGGATCTCGCCATCGAAGGCCTGCATGATACCGATGCCCTGCGGATCGGATTGCCCTGGCTCATCGATCACATCGAGGAGACCTGGGAGGTCTTCGGCAAGGATTTCTGGGCCTATGGCCGGGAAGCCAATCGACCGACATTGGAAGCCATCGGCCGATATGTCTTCGAACAGGGGCTGAGCCCGCGCGTCATCACGGCGGATGAGATTTTTCCCGCGGTGGTGTGATCGCCCTGTTCAGATCGGTGTGTGCGACACGACTTTCAGTGTTGCAAACACGCGCCAGGAATGGTTAAGGCTGCTGCGAAATCAGGAGCCCGATATGAAGACGTTTCTGGCCGCCGGCGTTGTTATGGCGGCATTGCTTGGCCCGGCCCAGGCAGGCAAAGAGTTTGGTGGATACGAGTGCACAAACGGCTGTTCAGCGAATGTCACCGGCTTCAGATGGGCGAAGCAACATCGCATCACCAATGAAGCGGCTTGTCAGGGCCGTTCGAATTCCTTCGCCGATGGCTGCCGCGTCTATGTGGGCGACCCCGACCACACCGTCGATGAAGACGATGATGGCGATCCGATCCGGTAGCCGAACGCATTCACGGATGATCGATCCAGAACGTGCCTTCGAGCGGAACGGCGGAGAAGCCGTTCAGGCGTTGCATCGTTTCATTGGGATCAAGGTCTTTGAAGAGATCCGGCTGAGACCATTTGGCGAGCCATTCCAGCGCCACGATGTGGGCGGGCGAATCGTTGAACATCTGCCACAGGGCGTGCGCGTGGCCGGAGGTGACGGCTGACAGGCTTGAGAAGCCGGGACGGGCCAGAATCTCGGCAAATTTCGTGTGCGCCTGCGCCGGGGTGACGCCGCTGCCCAGCACCAGCCCACCGCTGCTGGCCATATGAGCGCCGCCGGTGGCGACGTAGACGTCGGGGTTTGCCTTGAGCAGATATTCGAGGCTGATCTGTCCTGTCGATCCCGGAATGATGCCGGCCGCGATATTGCGGCCGCCGGCAAGGGTGATGAAGTCGTCGAACGTGCCTTTGCCGGACGAATAGCAGCAGTCCCTGCCGCCCGCATGGGCGTGCATGAAGACTGTCGGCCGGTTTGGCTGATGCGCGGCGATTGTCGTCGTCAGATTGGCGATATGGTCTTCATAGAAACGGCGAAACGCCCCGGCCTCTTTGTCCCTGCCGGTCACCTTGCCGAGGATGCTGATGCTCTCGGCCGTGTTGCGCAATGGATTGGCGAAGAAGTCGACGAAAACGACAGGGATGCCGGCGCTCTCAAGGCGCTGCAGCACCAGATTCTGGTCCGCAGAGCCGCCGTTGCCGCCGATCACGTAGAAGCTTGCGATCACCACATCGGGCTGCAGGCTGAGCACGCGCTCGACCGACAGACCGCCAGGCGACCCATCTCCAACGATTGGCACGTCGCCAAGGGCGGGAAATTTGCGCTGGAAAGCGGCATAGGTGGCGGCATCCTGGCGCCGCATGTCGCTTTGCCATCCGGCCATGATACTGACCGGATTCGGATGGATGAGAGACAGTGCGGGAAGATGGCGGCCCTGGGCCAGAATGATGCGTCTGGCGGGCCGCTCCAGGACGACCTCGCGGCCGGCAATGTCCTTGATGACAATTCGGCCCTCAGCCGATGCAGGCATCGTCCAGGCGAGCAGGCAGACCAGCAGAGCGATGCCTTGCAAGACGTCTTTACCACGCAAAGCGAACGCTCCGGCTGATAGCGGCAGGGACGACGGAGGCATGTGATTCTCCGGCGAATTCGACGAAGCTGACATCAAGGCGATCGCCGGCGCTCACAGAGAGGCGGGTTGCCATCGCTTGCGCATCGGCGCTCATGCGCGCGGGATGCGGGGTCGGTGTCATTTCCAGGCTGCCTGCCGTCAGCAGCAAACGAGACTTGTCCGTTGTTGGCGAAGCGGTCTCGAGAAAGGCTTTCTCGTCGACCAGAATGCAGCGATCGTCCCACCAGATCGACGGACTGGCCGCCGTGTGGCTCCTGAAAGCACCAGGGCGCCTGAACAGGGACCAGAGAACGAACAGGCCTCCGAGCGAATGCCCGAAAATTGCCTGCCGCGTCGTATCGACTTGCGTCATGCCGGCGATCACCGGCTTGAGACGATGTTCGATGAAGTCGAAGAACTGTTCCGCACCGCGCGCCCTTGTCGCGGAGGAGGGCGTGTAATCGTGTCGCCGGCGTTCGCCATCCAATAGGCCATCGATGGGATAGCCGATGCCGATGACGAGGCCGGGCAGCACGCCGGTGACCTGCGGGCGGCGCATCTGCAAGGCGACGGCCTGCGCCGCCGTCGTAAACATCGCATTGCCGTCCAGCAGATAAAGGATTGGAAAGCCCGCCGCCGGCATCGGAACCGGCGGCTGATACATTTGGATGCGATAGATGGAGCCCTGATCCGAGGCGAGATCGAACTGAATCGCGTCCGGGAGCGTGAAGGGCACGATCGTCTCGAGCCGGCTATTGATCGTGACTGTGTTCGAGCTCATGGCGGATGGCCTCATAAAAGTCTTCGCCGCGATCGTGGTCGAACTTTTCGTGATATTCCGGCTCGCTTAATCCCTTGCGCCAGTAACCGATGGCGAGGAAATCCTTCTTGCCGAGTTTTTTCTCCTCGCGCACATAGCTGCGCAACGAGCGCACGATCGTGGATTCGCCAGCCATCCAGACATACACTTTGACGTCGGATGGCCAGGCAAGGGAACGGACCGCATCTTCGAAGACGTGTCCATCGTCGGAATGGAGCCAGTGCAGGGATATGCCTGGCGGATGATCGAGCGGCTGTTCCTCGCTGCGATTGGGAACCTGTATCAGGGCCACGCCCTTTGCGTGCGGCGGCAGTTGTTCCAATATGCGCGAGATCGCCGGCAGCGCGGTCTGGTCGCCGGCGAGCAGATACCAGTCGGCCTCGCGCACCTCCGGGCCGCCGGGGCCGCCGATGCCGATCCGGTCGCCAGGCCGTGCGTCCTGCGCCCATTTGCAGGCGATGCCGTGGCCATGCAGCACGAAGTCGACATCGAGTTCGCCGGCAGCGCGATCCAGCCGTCGCAGGGAATAGGTGCGCGTTGTCAGCATTGGCCGACCGTCGGGCATGGCGGGCTTGCCGTCGGCACCGCGCACGGGCCAGACGAGATCGGTTGCGCCCGGCGGTTGAATAACGAGTTTGAGATTGGGGCCTTCGGGAATGCCATCGATTTCCGCACCGCCAAGCGTGACGCGGCGCATCAGCGGTGTGATGTCCTGCACGCGGAGCACTTCGAGAACCCGCATGCCGCGGTATCGTTGTCGCCTGGGCTGGGTTGATGCTACATCAGTCATGTTCGTTGCACTCATCTTACCAGGTGAACTTGAGGGCGCCGACGATGGAGCGGCGGCCGCCCCAGAAACATCCGTTGCTGAGCGTGTAGCAGGCGGATACGTATTCCTTGTCGAACAGGTTGTTGGCGTTGATGCGCGCGCTCCAGCCTTTCAACTGCGGAGAGAGATTGCTGAAATCATAGTGAAGCGCGGCATCGACCAGCGTCACGTCAGGAACGAAGAAGGTGTTAGCGGGGTTGCCGGCGCTGTCGCCGATGTAGCGCACACCGCCACCGAAGCCGAGGCCGCGCAGGGCGCCCGTCTGGATGGTGTAATCGGCCCATGCCGAGGCCATGACGTTGGGGACGGAGAAGGGCCGCTTGCCGACATTGAACTTGTCTATGTCCTTGGTGACCTTGGCGTCGAGCAGGGTCAGGCTGGCGATCAGGTTGAGAGACTCGAAGACGGTGGCCTTGGCCTCGAATTCGAAGCCGCGCGAACTGACCTCGCCGGTCTGGATGTAAGACCCGATGTGGTCGGGGTCAGGATTGACGACATTCTGCTGGCGGATGTCGAAATAGGACGCGGTGAGCAGCGCATTGTAGCCGAACGGCTGATACTTGACGCCGAATTCGTATTGGCGGCCGCGCATCGGCTGCAGCGGCTTGTCGCCGAACGCCATATAGGGCGCGGGCTCAAACGAAGTGGCGTAATTGACGAAGGGCGCGAATCCGTTGTCGAACTGATAGATGGCGCCGGCGCGATAGGTGCCCTGCCGATCGTTCTGATCGACGACGCTGCGCGCGCCACTGGCGAAGGTGAGCGTATCGAAGCGGATATTGGAGATGTCATAGCGTCCGGCGAGCGATATCGTCAGGCGATCGATTTTCATCTGATCCTGCACATAGCCGCCCAGTTGCGAAGAGCGCTGGTGCTGGTCGGTCTGGAAAGCGGCCCTTGCGATATTCTGATAATAGAGCGGATTCAGCGTGCTTAAAGCCGGCACGCCCTTCGCCTGGCCGAGAAGGCGGCTTGCGCTGTTGTATTGATAATCCACGCCGAAGAGCACCTTGTGCCTGACGAAGCCGGTATCGAAATTCGCTTCGGCCTGATTGTCGAGGACGATACCGCCGAATTGCTCCTCGACGGATGTCTTCGCTCTTTGGATCTGGTTAGGGTCGGCGGAGTTGGCGTAGCCGGGGTTGGCGGGAATGGCGTAGAACTCGCTTGTCAGATGCTGGTAGCGAAGGTTCTGCCGCACGGTCCAGGTGTTCGAGAGCCTTCGTTCGAACTCGTAGCCCACCGAAAGCAGTTCGCGCTTGTAGCTGTCGTGTGACGGGTCGCCGATATAGAAACTTGTAGGGAGCTTGCCATAGGGATTGGTGGGCACGCCGGGGATGCCTGGCAGGAGGCCTTGCGCGGGAAGATAGTTGGGCTGGAAGCTCTTGGGGTCATTCTGGTACTTCGCCAGGATCGTCAGCTTCGTGTCGTTGTCCGGTTTCCAGGTCAGCGCCGGGGCGATATAGATGCGCTGCTGTTCGGTGAAATTGACCGATGTGTTGGAATCGAGACCAAGCCCCGTGAGCCGGTAGAGCCAGCGGCCGTCCTTATCGACCGGTCCGCCCATATCGAAGGCGATCTGCTTGCGATCGTAATTGCCGATCTGCAGCTCGGCTTCGCCGAAAGCTCTCTCGGTCGGACGCTTGCTGACCATGTTGACGAGACCGCCGGGATTGCTCTGGCCGTAAAGCACCGAGGCCGGACCCTTGATGACCTCGACCCGCTCGAGGCCATAGGCGTCGATGTTGGGGACCGCATAGGAGACGCCGCGCTGCATCTTCAGCCCGTCGAGGAACTGCACGTAGCCGGCCGTGAAGCCGAAGCCGCCGAAGCCGCGGATGAATATATCATCGAAACGATTGCCGGGCCGGGAGCCGGCGAGCACGCCCGCTGTGTAGCGAAGGGATTCAGCAACCGTGAGCGAGCCCTGTTGTTCGATCTGCTGACGCGCCACCACGGAGATGGACTGCGGGTTCTCCAGGATCGCTGTATTCGTTTTGGTGCCGGTCAGGCTGCGCGATGCGACATAGCCCTGCGCTGGTCCAGTCGGGCTTTCAACGAGCGGGGCAGGAACGGCGGGCTGCAGAATTGCTGGACGTGTCACGACCGCGCGACGGACAGGCGCGCGTTGCGAATTGGCAGCGCGTCGCGGTGCGGCGGCCAAGCGCGTGGCTCGGGCAGGCCGTGGCGCGACGCGGATCGTGCGTTGAACGGGAGGGGCGACGGTGACGGCAGGAAGATCGGAGGGGAGCGCCTGCGGTGAAGAGGTTTGCGCATGGAGGGCGGTGCCTGAAAGCAGCGATACGCTCAGCGATAGGCTTGAACGCATGAAGGCCAGATGAATTGCAGACGTATCCTTGCCAATCATAACCGTGTCTCGGCCCCCATAAGCGCGATTGAGCGTTCGAGACGGTTAATCAGTCATCAGGGTTCCTTACGCAATTACGAGTGCTTTCGAGATTCGCCATATTCCTTTCGGTGCAGTGTAGGATAATTCGAATTCTAGCCTTTCGATTTGCGCAGCCTGCTTGGCGATGTGCCGAAGCGCTGGCGGAAAATGGTCGCGAAGTGAGCCGGTGAATAGCCGACGCTGAAGGCAGCTTCGGAGACGGTCTTCTCGCCGTTCGCCAACAAACCATAGGCCTGCTGCAGGCGATGTTCCTGCAGGACGCCGAAGACGGTGGTGCCGTACGCGCGGCGGAATTCGAGGGTGAGCTTGGATGTGCTCAACCCGACCGCGCGGGCGAGCTCGTCCAGAGAGGGCGGGTTGTCGATTGCATTGAGGAGCCGGTCATGCGCCTCGTGGACCCGCTTGATGTCGCGTGGGCTCGATGCGTCGTCTGCAGTCTGACCCAGTATCGGTTCGATCGCCGATGCGACGAGCTCGAAAGCTTTTCCCGCCAGATAAAGACGCCGCATCGTCCCCTGCATGGGGCAGGATACGATTTGCGAAGCCAGGGATTCCAGCGCCGGCCGATCATGATAGACCTGGAACAACGGCGTCGTGTCCTCTTTTCCCGTCATCGTTGACAGGGAAATACCGAGTTCCTTGTGCGCCAATGAAGGAGCAATATGGACGACAACGAAACGAAGCGGGACATCGATTGCAGTCCACTGTACGGTGTTCGCGTCATGCTGGTTGATGATGAGTAATGACTGTGAGGCGCCGACTTCCACTGGCTCATGGCCATGGACATGGACTTTCTCGCGGCCGCTCAGGACGACGACAACCTTCAGGCCCTGTTGCAGCAGGCCGGCGCCAGCCAGACGCGTTCCGAGGCCTATGGTTCCCGCCGCGATGATGAGTTGGTCGGAGAAGAGGCTTAGGAACTGTTCGGGAGCGACGCGATTATGCAGGTCCGGTTCAACCACCCTGTTGCCCAATGTCCGTTTCGCCATGGATGCCTTCTGAATGCGATGGGTCGCAAGCTTAGGGCAAAATGAACGTGTTGGGAAAGCCGGTCGGATTTCTGCCAATTGACTTAGAACAAACTAAATCTAGCTAAACCTTGGATGGTCCTGTCTCCAGGATTGACGGACGCGAAGCCGCTAAAAAGAATGACCGGCATTGCCAATGGCAATGCCGGCCTTATTGTCCCAGATCGGGTGTAGGCGAGGCCTCGCTGCTCAGAACACTTCCGGCACGTAAAGTTCCGGCGGAACCGGTGTGCGCTTGTAGTCGTCGTGGCGCATGCGAGGGGGAAGGTCGATCTCTTCCTTGGGAACATCGCCGTAAGGGAACTGCGAGAGCAGGTGCGAAATGCAGTTGAGCCGGGCTTTCTTCTTGTCGACCGCTTCCACCACGGACCAGGGGGCGGTCTCGGTATGGGTGCGCGCCAGCATCTCCTCCTTGGCCTTGGTGTAGTCTTCCCAATGCACGCGGCTTTCCAGATCCATGGGTGACAGCTTCCACTGCTTCAGCGGATCGTTGATACGCATCTTGAAGCGGAATTCCTGCTCCTCGTCGGTGATTGAGAACCAGTACTTGATCAGCGTGATGCCCGAGCGCACCAGCATGGCTTCGAACTCGGGAACCGAACGGAAGAACTCCTGCAGTTCTTCCTGGTTGCAGAAGCCCATGACGCGCTCGACGCCGGCGCGGTTGTACCAGCTGCGGTCGAACAGAACCATTTCGCCGGCTGTCGGCAGGTGCTGCACGTAGCGCTGGAAATACCACTGGTGACGCTCGCGTTCGGTCGGCGCCGGGAGGGCGACGACGCGGCACACGCGCGGGTTCAGACGCTGTGTCACGCGCTTGATGGCACCGCCCTTGCCGGCTGAGTCGCGGCCTTCGAAAATGACCAGGGCTTTCTTCTTGTTGTACTGGATCCAGTCCTGCAGCCGTACGAGTTCATGCTGCAGCCGGAACAGTTCGCGGAAATAGACTTTGCGATCCAGAGTGGACGCGTGTCCATTGGCCAGGCCTTCGGCGACCAGCTCATCGAGCCGGTCTTCCTCCAGCTGCATCTCCAACTCTTCATCGAAGCTGTCGGTGATTTCCGCCTTGATGCGGTCCAGGTGGTTCTTCTCGTCCAAGCTCATGGTTCTGTCCCGTTTGAAATTGTTACAGAAACCCTTATCTGTAACACTAGTGTGACATCTCGAAGACGACTGTCAGGCAACGCTCTGAAGGGGCGCCGGTTGCGCCAGACACTCGGCGGTGTGCCTGGCGATCATCAGCTCTTCGTTAGTGCGGATGACGAAAGCGTTGACCACGGAGTCGTCGGTAGAAATACGCCCGTCACCACCGCGATTGGCCTCGCTGTCAAGCTCGATGCCGAGCCATTCCATGTCTTGCAGCACGGCCTGGCGGATTGACCGGGAATTCTCGCCGATGCCGCCGCAGAAGACCACGGCGTCAAGCCCGCCGAGCACCGCGGCCATGGCGCCGATCTCGCGGCGGATGGCGGCGACGAAATAGTCGATGGCTTCCCTGGCGTGCGGATCGTCCGAGGCCTCGAGGTCGCGCATGTCGTTGGAAATGCCCGACAGGCCCTTCAGACCGCAGTCCTTGTAGAGCATGCTGGAGATGGCCTGGACGTCCATGCCCTTGTGGTCCATCAGATAGAGCAGGACGCCAGGGTCGATCTGGCCCGGTCGCGTGCCCATGGGCAGGCCGTCGAGCGCCGAGAAGCCCATGGTCGAGGTGACGGAGCGGCCGTTACGGATGGCGCACATGGAGGCGCCGGAGCCGAGATGGCAGATGATGATCCGGTCGCCGTTATGATCGGGGGCGATCTCGGCAAGCCTGCCGGTGACATATTCGTAAGACAGGCCGTGAAAGCCGTAGCGCCGCACGCCTTCATCGTAGAGCGCGCGGGGCAGGGCGAAGGCATCGTTGACGAAGGGATGCGCCCGGTGGAATGCCGTATCGAAGCAGGCGACCTGGGGAACGCCGGGGAAGGCTGCCTTGGCGGCTGCGATGCCGGACAGATTGTGCGGCTGGTGCAGGGGCGCCAGCGGCACCAGTTCAGCCAACTGGCGCTGGATATGGTCGTCGACCATCACCGGCGCGGAATGAGCCAGGCCGCCGTGCACGACGCGATGGCCGACAGCGACGATATGATCGTCCGGGAAATGCGCGGCGATCGCGCCGAGCACGGTGCGCAGCGCAGCGGCGTGATCGGCGACAAAGTGGTCGCCTTCCAGCGCGTCGGACAGCAGTTTGTGGCCGGCGCCGTCCTTCATGACGAATTCCGGGTCGGTGCCGAGACCATCGATCATGCCGACGGCGGCGCAATCCATGGTCTCTGTGTCAAACAGAGCGAACTTCAGCGACGACGAGCCGGCGTTGATGGTGAGGATCTGCTGCGACATGCCAACCTCTATTCCGCTGCCTGGGATACGGCTTCTTCATCCAGCAGGGGCTCGCCATGCTGCCGCCAGTAGTCATAGAGCTGCGCCACGGCACAGGAGGCGACGCGCGACTTGTCGTTGTCGGCGCGGGAGGTAAGAATGATCGGCGCCCTGGCGCCGACGACGATGCCCGCGGCTTCGGCATGGGCGACAAAGGTCAACTGCTTGGCCAGCATGTTTCCGGCTTCCAGGTTAGGCACGATCAGCACATCGGCATGGCCGGCAACCGCCGAGGTGATGCCCTTGGTGCGCGCCGCTTCGACATCGACCGCATTGTCCATGGCGAGCGGTCCATCGACCAGCGCGCCGGTGATCTGTCCCCGGTCAGCCATCTTGGCGAGCGCGGCGGCCTCCAAGGTCGAGGGCATGTTGACGTTGATGGTCTCGACCGCGGCCAGGATGCCGACTTTGGGTTTAGCGAGACCGCAGGCCAGCGCCAGGTCGATAGCATTCTGGACGATGTCGACCTTGGTCGTCAGGTCCGGCGCGATGTTGATGGCTGCATCGGAGATGAAGATCAGATCGCTTCGCGTCGGCGCGTCCATGACGAAGACGTGGCTGATGCGCCGCGAGCCTCTCAAGCCCCCCTCTTTCTTGACGACCTGTGCGAGCAGTTCGTCGGAATGGACATTGCCTTTCATGACCGCGCGAGCTTCGCGCGCATTGACCATGCCGACCGCGTGTTTGGCAGCCGCGGAATGATCGTCGATATCGATCAGCGGCAGCGCCGAAATATCGAGCTCGCCTGCGTCCGCAGCGCGCTGGATCCTGCTTTTCGAACCGATCAGGATTGGCGCGATCAGGCCTTCCTTCATCGACAGCATGACGCCGCCGAGCGAATTGGCGTCGTCGGGGCAGACGATGGCGGTGGGCATCGGTGCCAGGCGGCGGCAACGCTGCACCAACCTTGTGAAATGGTCGTGCTGGTCAACCGTCAGAAGCGGCAATTGTACCTTCGGCAGGACGATCGAAAGGAGTGGCGCCTCGACCTCGCCGACGCCCTCGAGGATGGGGGTGCCATCGGAGGTTGCCACCTTGGTTTCGAAGACGACGCAGGGCTTCTCGCGTTTCTCGATGCAGCGGACCGAAATCACCAGCCGGTCGCCGAGCTTCGCCCGCCCCTTGAACTCGAACGACTGGCTGCGATACAGCGTGCCGGCGCCGGGCAGCACCGTGCCCAGAACGGAGGAGACCAGCGAGCCGACCCAGAGCGAAGGGGCTACCGCATGGCTGACACCGTCGGCATCCTTGGTGGGCATATGCATCGGGTTGGTGTTTCCCGAAGCATGAGCGAAGACATAGAGATCATTGGCGGTGACGGGCCGTTCGATGCTGGCCGTTTGTCCCACGGCAAGCTCGTCATAGGTCGTGTTTCTGTGCGACAGCGCGGACATCGACTGCACTCCTGTTCCTGAATTGGCTTGCCGTGACTAAACTTTGGACGACCAGGCCGACTTCTGTAGAACTTCCGCATCCGTTGCGTTGTTCGCCGTCGCGGCGGGCTTGCGGCCCAGCATGACTTCGAATTCGCGATAGAGGGCGAGGGCTTTCGGGTTCATCGTTTCGACGGGTCCCGCCACCCGCATCACCAGATCGAGCGCGCGTTCGCGTTCTTCCGGTGTCTTGAGCAGGCGCGGCAGGCTGTCCTTGGCCTTTTCGGGGGCAAACTGGACGACCAGCGATTGCGCGTGGATCAGCTTTGCCCGCGTGGTCTCGTCCATGGAGGAGAAGGGCTCCTCGGTGGCGAAAATCTGCAGCTCGCGCTCGAGCCGCGTGCGGCGCACATAGCCGCGCGCGCCCGAAAGCAGTTCGAGCATGCGAATGGCGCCTTCGGCCTCGCCACCGTCTTCCAGATGTTCCAATGCCTCGCGGACTTCCGGCAGGTCGAGCAGATTGTCGGCGACCGCTTCATGACGCTTGGCCAGGCCTTCCGCGCCGATCATACGCATGAACGGCGATGAATAGATCATGTGGAAGGTCATTTCCTGCATGGCGTCGCGCATGTCGCGATAGACATTCAAGCTCTGCTCGATGCTTTCCGCAACGAGGTGCTCCATCGCCAGGAACGGATTGTCGGCCTGGACGGGCTTGCGATCGGCTCGGACCTGTTCGGCGAGGTCCTTGACCGGTCGCATGAGAGGATTGAGATCGGAGTAGGCTACACGCTCCGTCCGCATCGGGCGCGTTTCAAAAAAGCGTTTCGCGGTCTTGTCGTTGACGACCGAGCGGACCAGCGGCCGCACCAGCTTCTCGTAGAGCGTGGCGTTGACTTCCGAGATGTTGGCCACCGCGGAGAACATTTCCTCGTCGTCGCGGCCATCGTCCAGCTTCAGAATGTCGTCGACGGAGCGTGGTGCGAACTTGATGTGAATCCGGTCCTCGCCCTGTTCCAGTTCCAGCTCGTAGAGGCCAGGCGGCAGGGCCTCGATCGCCCGCATGGTGTCGGTGATGGCTTCGTGCTCGCGGCCGGCGACCTTGGCGGAGACGAAGATGCCAAGGTGGCCGATGGTGGGATGCAGGAGATAGACGATGCGCTGGCCGCGGGCCTTGATCTCGTTGACGTCGTGATAGGCGTCGGCAATCCAGTTCAGCGCCTGCGGCGGCGGCGTGATGTTGTCGCCGTGCGAGGCGAACACGATGATGGGCGAATGAATCTTCTTCAGGTCAATGCGTTCGTCGCCGAGCATGGCCTGGCCGTGGGACAGCCGGTTGCCGACGAAGAGGTTTTCTACGATCCAGCGGATCTCTTCCTCATTCATCATGAAGAAGCTGCTCCACCAGCCTTCGAACTCGAGGAAGCGTTCTTTCTCGGTGTCGACCTTGGAGTAGAGATTGTAGAGCTTGGTCCAGTGCGTATTCGCGGGATTCAAGCCCTCGAAATTCTGCACCAGCATCGATCCGTCAAAGACGCCGTTGCCGAGATCCGACATCAGCATTGCCGGCCAGACGCCGCCGACCTGGCCGCCGGTGTAGCGCATCGGATTCTTGCCGGTCGTGCCAGCCCAATAGGACATCGGGGCGCCGTTGATGGCGATCGGACCGACATCGTCGGGGTTGGAAGCGGCGAGCAGCATGGAGGCCCAGCCGCCCTGGCAATTGCCGATGATGATGGGCTTCTCCGCCTGTCCATGCCGACGGCGGATTTCCTTGATAAAGGCAGCCTCGGCATCGCGGACGTCGGCCAATGTCTGGCCGGGCTCCGGCATTTGCCGGAAGACGACAAAGTAGACCGCATGGCCGTGATGGAAGGCATCGCCGACCTGGCTTTCGGGCTTGAAACCGCCGATACCGGCGCCGTGGCCGGCGCGCGGATCGATGATCATGAAGGGACGCCGGGCGGGATCGATCGTGACGCCCTCCGGCGGCGTGATCACCACCAGCGAATAATTGACCGGGCGGGGGAGGTCGCGTCCATCCATCACCACTTCGAATTTGAAATCAAGCGCAGGCGGAATGTCCTTGCCGGCTCGCTCATTGAAGGTGTTGCCGCGCTCGCGCAGGACGTCGAGGGTGAGGATGCCGCGCTGTGCCGCGTCGGTGGCGTAGCTGGTCCATGCCTCCCAAGGTCTGGCGTCCAGCGGCTTGGTCTCGGGCGACCATTTGAAGGCGGACGACGCCTTCTTTGCACGCGCATTGAGCAAGGCGATGTTTTCGTCGGCAATGCGCAAGGAGTGGTTCATCCACAGGCGCGACATGGCTATCGCATTGTTCCGGTTGGTAGTGATCGCGTCGTTCAGCGATGTCAGATCCATAGAATTCCCCGATGCCAAGAAGCCGTTTCGTCTTTACCGTGACTATCGACAGCTCAAATGACGGCCTGATGAACATCGGGTCGGGCGACGAAATCCATATCTGTGACAGAACTGACGACAGCCTGTCACAGACCCGCTAGACTAATGGCCGACATATATCTGTGGTCTGCTGTCGACGGCGGGCGGGGCTCTTAAACAAGGCGGTCTTTCATGTCTGTTAAAATTTCGCGTATCGGCGTCATCGGGGCCGGCACCATGGGCAACGGGATCGCGCAATTGTTTGCGTCTGCGGGCTGCAACGTGGTTTTGAGAGACCTCAAGCCGGAATATCTCGACCGCGGCATGGCCGCCATCACCAGCAGCCTTGATCGTCTGGCGTCGAAGGGAAAGTTGACGGCGGATGAGCACGGCGCCGTCCTCTCCCATATCCGGCCGACGACCGATATGGCTGATCTCGCCGATTGCGAGATGGTGATCGAAGCCGTTCTTGAAAACTATGACATCAAGGCCGGCGTCATCCATGAGCTGGACAAGCTCCTCACCGAAGACGCGATCATCGCGACAAATACCTCATCCATCTCGGTGACGAAGCTCGCCGCGGCCTCCAAGAATCCTTCGCGCATCATCGGCATGCATTTCTTCAATCCGGTACCGCTGATGCAGCTCGTCGAAATCATCCGCGCCATGCAGACCAGCGACGCCGTCTGCGACACGGTCGTCGATCTGACTGCTTCGCTCGGCAAGACGGCGCGCGTCTCAAAGGACAGCTCCGGCTTCGTCGTCAACCGGGTGCTCGTGCCGATGATCAATGAGGCCATCAACTGCGTTCATGAAGGCGTCGCCTCGGCGGAGGACGTGGATGACATGATGAAGCTTGGCGCCAATCATCCCATGGGCCCGCTGTCGCTCGCCGACCTGATCGGCCTCGACGTGGTGCGCAACATCATGCAGACGCTGCAAGGTGGTTTTGATGATCCGAAATACCGCCCGAGCCCGCTGCTGAAGCAGATGTGCGACGCCGGCTATCTCGGCCGCAAGACCGGCCGCGGGTTTTTCGTCTACGGCAATCACTGAAGATTGCTGAACGGCATGGAATGCTGGAGGGGCGCTCGGTGGAGCGCCCCTCTTCGTTTATTTCCCCGCAGGCGCGACGATGTCGATCAGCCCGGCGAGATCCTTGGTGGTGGCGGTCGGCGCCATGTATTTGAAGGAAATCGCATCGCGCACCGTCTGCTCCAGGCCCTTGACCTCGGTCGTCTGCACGGCGGCGCGCGGATAGAATTCCAGCACCTTCTTGGCGAAGTCGACGGTGATCTTGTTCTCGGCCGCGAAATATTCCAGCGCCTTGGGGTTGGTGTAGGCGAAGTCGACGGCGGCGTTGTAGACCTTCATGAACCGCTGCAGCGTGTCACGCTTGCTCTTCAGTCCCTGTTCGGTGACGACGTTGACGCGCACGGTCTGGTTGGCAAGCTCAGGGATATCGGACCCGCGCCCGACGATCACCAGTTTGTTGTCGAGCACATCCTGCAGGGCGAAGGGCGGAACGGACCAGCCCATGTCGATCTGCTTGGTGGTGACCTGAACATAGGTTGCGGGCGCGCCGCCCGTGGCCGTGGCCTTCGCGTTCGTCCCGGCCAGCTTGATAAGGGCCAGGACCATGAGGTTGGTGGACGATCCGTTGGATGAGAATCCGATCGTCTTGCCGTTCGTATCCTTGAAGCTCTTGATGCCGCTGTCGGCGCGGGCATACCAGAAAGCGTCGCTGCCACCTGTGAACTCGGCCGAGATGACGCGGATCGGCGCGCCCTTGGCATAGCGGCCGATGACGCCGAGCAAACCATTCGACATGGCGATATCGACGCTGCCCGACATGACCGCGTCGAGCGTCGTGGCGCCGCCTTCGGTGTAGAAGGGCTCGATCTCGAGATTTTCCTTTTTGAACATCCCTTCCTTGATGCCCATGTCAATGAAGGAACTGTCCCAGAAACCGCGCTGGGAGATGGCGACCTTCAAGGTCTCCGCCTGCGAGGCGACGGTCGACAGAACAAGTGCGGCGCTGAGCATGACTGGACGTAAGAACATAAATCCTCCCTCTGCCGCCGCATGGCCTTGGGCCATATTCCAGTGGCAGTATGTGAGCCTACGGCGATTGCCGACGCCCGGCAACGGGTGAACTGGCCGCGCGCCGGGCTGCGTTGCAGCCGGCCGGCTTGCGCCATCCTTCTTCCCCGGGCAGATTGGCCGCTGGCTTTTATGGGACGGAGCGGTTCGATGGGCATTCTGGTCAATGGCGTCTGGCGCGACGAACGGCTGGCGCAGGAAACCGCAGCGAGCGGGGAATTTCTGCGCGCCGACAGCGCATTTCGCGATCGCATCACCGCCGATGGGTCGTCTGGCTTCAAGGCAGAGGTGGGGCGCTATCATCTGTATGTGACCTTCGGCTGCCCATGGGCGCATCGCACCCTGCTGATGCGCGCGGTCAAACAGCTCGACAGCGCGGTCAGCGTCACGTGGGGGCTGCCCGACCTTCGCGATTACGGTTGGACGTTCGAAAAGCGTGACGCCTGGCCCGATTGCACAGCCGACGAGGTCAACGGCTTCCATTATCTCCACGAAGCCTATTCGGCGAGCAAGCCGGATTATACGGGCAAGGTGACGGTACCGACACTGTGGGACAAGCAGACGAAGCGTATCGTCAATAATGAATCTTCCGAAATCGTCCGCATGCTCAACAGCGCTTTTGTCGGCACCGCCGGTAACGACACGGATTTTTATCCGGAGGCTCTGCGCGATGACATCGACCGGATGAACGCCAAGGTCTATGCGACCGTCAACAACGGCGTCTATCGCTGCGGCTTCGCGCAATCTCAAGATGCTTACGAGAAAGCCTTCGATGATGTGTTCGCGACGCTGGACGAGTTGGAAAGCCTGCTGGGTCGCCAGCGCTATCTGTGCGGATCGCAATTGACGGAGGCGGACTGGCGGCTGCTGCCGACGCTCGTTCGCTTCGATGTCGCCTATTTCCCGTTGTTCAAATGCAACCGACAACGCATCGCCGATTATCACAATCTGTCGAATTACATGCGCGAGCTCTGCCAATATCCCGGCGTGATGGCGACGATCAAGCCGCGTCAGTATATTGCCAATTATTATTCGATCACGCGGCTCAATCCATCCGGCATCGTGCCGAAGGGAACGCCGGTGGATTATGCCGCGCCTCACGACAGGGTAAGATTTACGGTCTAACCGATAGAATTGGAGATGTGCCATGACGGACAAGAAATCCGCATTGATCGTCGGTGCCGGCAGCGGGCTCAGCGCCTCGCTGGCGCGGCTGTTGTCGCGCGAGGGCTGGCAGGTCGGCCTTGCCGCGCGCGACAGCGGCAAGCTTGCCGCGCTCTGCGAGGAGACCGGCGCCAAGGCGTGGAGCTGCGATGCGACCGATGCCGCCGCCGTTGCGACCTTGTTCAATATGGTCGACCGCGCTTTGGGCGCGCCGGATGTGGTGATTTACAACGCCAGTGCCCGGGCGCGTGGCCCGATCGCTGAGCTTGATGTGGCGGAGGTGCACAAGGCGATCGACGTCAGCGCCTTCGGTGGCTTCCTCGTGGCGCAGCAGGCGGCCCGGCGCATGCTGGCGCAGGGGCAGGGGACGATCTTGCTCACCGGAGCTTCCGCGAGCGTGAAGGGGTTCCCCTTGTCGGCCGCCTTCGCCATGGGCAAGTTTGCCCTGCGCGGTCTTGCGCAAAGCATGGCGCGTGAACTGGCGCCCAAGGGCGTGCATGTGGCGCATTTCGTCATCGATGGCGGTATTGCGAAAGAGGGCCGCGCACCGCGGTCGGATGCGCCGGACGCGCTGCTTGATCCCGATGCGATCGCCCAGACTTATCTGCAGATCATCCGGCAGCCGCGCAATGCCTGGACCTGGGAGGTGGAGCTGCGGCCGTGGGTGGAGAAGTTCTGATAGGCCCACCCTCATCCGACCCTTGCTGCGCAAGGGCCACCTTCTCCCGCCGTGGCGGGAGAAGGAATAGCGCGTTTTTTACGCCGCCGTCCCCCACACCTCGTTCGCCACTTCCACCACGAGCTCGAGCTTCTTCTTCTCGATCTCTTCGGTGATGCGATTGCCCGGCGCGCTGGAGGCGAAGCCGCATTGCGGGCTGAGGCAGAGCTGGTCGAGGGCGATATATTTCGAGGCCTCGTCGATGCGTTGTTTTAGCGTGTCCTTCGACTCCAGCGCCGCTTCCTTCGAGCTGATGAGGCCTAGGACGAGCTTTTTCTTGCCCTTGGGGAAGAAGCGCAGCGGGGCGAAGCCGCCGGCGCGATCGGTGTCGTATTCCAGGAAGAAACCGTCGACTTCGGTGACGTTGAACAGGGCGTCGGCGACGGCTTCGTAGCCGCCTTCCGCCATCCACATGCTGTCGTGGTTGCCGCGGCAGGTGTGCATGGTGACGGTCAGCTTGTCGCCGCGGCCGGCGATGAGGCCGTTGATGATGCGGGCATAGGTCTCGGGCAGTTTGTCCGGATCGAGGCCGTCGGCCGACATTTGCCTGCGCACGCCGGCGTCGCACATGGTGGCGAAGGAGACGTCGTCGAGCTGTAGATAGGTGCAGCCGGCGGCGACCAGATCGGCCACTTCGGCGCGATAGGCCTTGGTCATGTCGGCCCAGAATTCATTCTGATCGGGGTAAGCGCTGTCGGCCACCACTTTCTTGCCGCCGCGCATATGCATATAGGTCGGCGAGGGGATGCAGAACTTCGGCGTTTTCGTCGTCACTGATTTCAGAAACTTGAAATGATCGACCATGATGGGCTTCGAGCGGCCGACCTTGCCGGTGACGGCGATCATCGAACTGGTGCTTTGGGTCTCGCCGCCCTTGCCCTTGAAGCTCACCGCATAATCGCCCAGGGTCGCCTCGATGCCGTCGAAGCCGGTGAGGAAATCGACATGCCAGATGGCGCGACGGATTTCGCCGTCGGTGATGGCGTTCATGCCGGCGTCTTCCTGCAGCTTCACCACATGGCGGATCGCGGCATCCTCGACCTGGCGCAGATCATCGGCGCTGATCTGTCCGGCGGCCTTTTTGGCGCGGGCTTCCTTGACGGCAGGCGGGCGCAGCAGACTGCCGACCTGATCGGCGCGGAACGGACCTTTGGACATGTGACTTTCCCTCGACTGTGGCTGTAACGATAAAAGCCGTGGCGGGTGTGCGGCCGCCACGGCCTATGGCTTCAAGGCGTCTTCTGGTTCGGATAAGTGGCGAATTCGACGTTGTAGAGTTCGCCGTCCTTGCGCTCGACCTTGCGGATATAGATGTTCTGGATCGGCTCGCGGGTCTGCGGGTCGATGGTTATCGGGCCGCGCGGGCTGGTCCATGTCAGGCCTTTGAACGCCTCCAGCAGTTTCGGTCCTTCTGTATCGCCCTTGCTCTTTTCGAGTGCGGCATAGATGGCATGCATGCCGTCATAACCGCCAAGACCGATGACATTGGGGCGGACGTTGTCGTTGGCCTTGCGGAATTCCGTGACGAACTTCTTGTTCTCCGGGGAGTCATGCGCCGCCGAATAATTATAGGATGTGATCGAGCCCAGCACGCCATCGCCCATGGCGTTGAGCTGTTCGTCGTCGAAGGCATCGCCGGGGCCGATGACCTTGATGCCGGCTTCGGGGAAGCCACGATTGAGCACTTGGTGCATCAGCGCACCAGCCTGTGGTGCGGGCACAAACAGCATCAGGGCATCAGGCTTCAGGTCTTTCGCGCGTTGCAGGAACGGTGCATATTCCGGGTTGGCAAGCGGTGCGCGCAATTGTTCAAGCACCTTGCCGCCCTTTTCTTCGAATTTTGTCTTGAAGGCGTCCTGCGCATCGAGGCCTGGGCCGTAGTCGGCGACCAGAGAAACGACGCTTTTGATGCCATTGGCTGACGCCCATTCGGCGATCGGCATGGTCTGCTGCGGCAGGGTGAAGCTGATGCGCACGAAGTAGGGCGACGTTTTTGTGATCGCGGCGGTGCCCGCGACCATGATCACCGCCGGCACTTTAGCCTGGGTGATGACGGGACCGACGGCCAGCGCCAGCGGCGTCAGGCCGAAGCCGGTGATGACGGCAACCTTGTCGTTGACGATGAGTTCCTGCGCCAGGCGGCGCGTGATGTCGGCGACGCCGGTGTCGTCCTTGACGATGAGTTCGACTGTCTTGCCGGCGGCCTTGTTGCCGTTCAGCGCCATATAGAGTTTGGCGCCTGCCACCATCTGGCGGCCGGCGGCGGCCTGCGGACCGGTCATCGGCGCGATGAGGCCGATCTTGACGGTCTGTTGTGCTTGCGCGCTGCCTGCGGCCAACAGGCAACCTGTCAACAGACTTGCGGCAAGCGTCGTCATCATAAGCTTGTTCATAATCCCTCCCTTGCTCTTCGATCAGTCCTTGTCTGCGCGTTGGCGGAAGGTCTGATCGACATCATGCGGGCTGGTGCTCCGCGTGAGTTTCATACTGCGCTTTTGCGAAAAGATATGTTCACGAAACAGCGCGTCGGCGCGGCTTCCTTCACCATTGGTGATGGCGTCGAGGATGGCGTGGTGCTGTCGGTGCGCATGCCAGAGCATGTCGTACATTTCTTCGAGATTGCGACGGTCGAAGGCGATGGCGGCGGGGGAGGCGAAGGGCACGCGATCGGCGCGCTCAAGGGCTTCGCGCAGAAAGCCGTGCTCGGCGCCGTCGGTGATGGCACGGTGGAACTTGAGGTTGATCATGCCGTAGGTCGCCTCGTCGGCCTCGACGAGGTGGCGCTTGGCGAAGATCTCATCGCCCTGATCGACGCTGTCGCGCAGGGTTCTCAGCAGTCCGCGCGATGCGCCGCGCTCGGCCAGGATGCGCGCCGCCATGCCCTCCAGCGTACCGCGCACCTCCACGGCCTCAAGGATTTCCAGGGTGGTAAAGGCGCGGACGGAGTAACCGCGGGCGCCAGCCGGCACCAGCAGGCCTTCCTCGGCCAGAACCGGCAGGGCCTGGCGCACCGGCGTGCGCGAGAGGCCGAGCATGTCAGCGACGCCGGCCTCGGCCAGCCGCTCGCCCGGCGCCAGCCGTCCCTGCAGGATCATCTCCCGAATCTGCATCACAGCTTGCGATTGCTGGGTCATGTCGCGCTCCCTGAAGTCGATCCTGCCGGCGGGCTCCCGTTTTGTCAATTGGGATCCCAAAAGGAGGCGGTAGGCAGTAGCTGGGCGAGCCTTTTCCGACTGCCTACTGCCGCATGGACCCATCCGCCGCCGACCGTTATGAGGAGACCATCTTCCTTCATGGAGTTTCGCATGACGCCTTTGCTGACGCTGCCGCGTATCCATCTGGATTTCGGGGCGATCCGACTTTTGCCGCAGGAGCTCAAGGCGCTCGGCGTCTCGCGGCCGCTGGTCGTGACCGATCGCAATCTGGCGGCCTGCGGCGTGCTGCAACACATCGAGGATGTGCTGAAGCCGGCAATGGCCTATGCGGTGTTCGATGCGATTCCGGAAAATCCGACCTCCGAGGGCGTGCTGCTGGCGCTCGGCAGCTATCGCGAGGGCAAGTGCGACGGCGTTGTGGCGTTGGGTGGCGGTTCCGTCATCGATAGCGGAAAAATGCTGGCAATATTGGCCAATCAGGGCGGGCGTCCCGAGGACTATATGGGCAAGCCGGGCAGCGTCTCGGCCAATGTCGCGCCGGTTATCGCGGTGCCGACGACGGCGGGCACAGGCAGCGAGGCCTCGCCGGCATCGAGCATCCATTCGACTGCAAGCGAGCGGGGCGGCGGCGCGGCTTCGCCGTTCATCGTGCCGAAGGTGGCGATCTGCGATCCGGAACTGACCTATACCCTGCCGCCGAAACTCACCGCGGCAACCGGCATGGATGCGCTCTCTCATTGCATCGAGAGCGTGTTCGCCCTGGCCGACAATCCGCTGGCCGAAGCCATTGCCTATGACGGGATCGGCCGTGTCTTCCGCAACCTGCGCAGAGCAGTCAGCGACGGGCGGGATCCTAAAGCCAGGTATGAGATCATGGCGGCAGCGCTCATGGGCGGCATCGCCCTGCAGCGCGGGCTTGGCCCGGCGCATGCCATCGCCATCGCCTGCGGCGACCAAGGCGTCAATCACGGCGTTCTCAGCAATATCGGCATCATCGCCAGCACGGACCTGGTCGCCCAGCATGCGCCGGAGCGCGCCCGGCGAATCGCGATCGCGATGGACCTGCCGCCGGGCAGTTCGCCGACCGCGGCAATCGTGGCGCTGAGCAAGGACATCGGCCTGCCACTCGGCTTGACGGCTGCGGGATATAATGTGCGCGATCTCGAAGAGGTGTCGCAGGCGGCGCTTGGGACGCATTTCAACAAGGCGGCGTCCTACAAGCCGAGTCTGGACGATTATCGGCGCATGATCGCCGCGGTCGCTTGAGCGTGCGCTTGAATCTGCAGGAAGTTCTTCCTATATCGCGTCAGCTCCCCCAGCCGCCGCGTCGTTTTCGCTTGCGGTGGGAGCGAAAACTTCCTATCGAACCGCGGCTTTTCCGCCTGCGCGGCCAATACTGGTAAGATTTGGCGGATGTAACCTTGGAAGGCCGGATAAGAGACCATGGCGAAGGAAAAATTCGAACGGAATAAGCCGCATTGCAACATCGGCACGATTGGTCACGTTGACCATGGCAAGACGTCGTTGACGGCCGCGATCACGAAGATCCTGGCGGAGACGGGCG
>Ga0182744_1000807_pt1 | contig 28730 bp, 20 predicted proteins | sample eDN3rd30CKraftMG_FD_128525 | JGI IMG/M metagenome (GOLD analysis project Ga0182744, IMG submission 128525) | Enriched Miracle-Growth compost microbial communities from Emeryville, California, USA - eDNA 3rd pass 30_C Kraft MG (version 2) (version 2) ... | reverse complement strand
CCCTTACCGCTTCTTATCCCAACTGTCCGGATATCATTAAAAGCTTTACTTTAGAAACAGACCCTTTCCCTATTGAAGTCCGTATACCAGCCGATACCCTGGTCTGCAAGGCAGACAGGATACCATTAAAAAGCAGGGTGGAAGCAGCAGGTGTTTTCCCTTACCGCTATACCTGGAGCGGGGAGCGGCCCAATGGTGTTCCTTACCCGTTGGGAGTAGACACCACCATTACTTTTGAAGCCCTGCAAAGCACCCGGCTCTGGCTGACGGTCAGCACCCCTGCCGGCTGTTATGGTTCTGATACCATGCAGGTGAGCGTTCAGGAGTGCTGTCATTTAAATGTAGCCACTGCTTTTACGCCCAATAAAGATGGGAGGAACGACCTGTTAAAAGTGGTCAGTCAGAGCGGGGCTAAAGTGGCTTACTTTAAGATTTACAACCGAAGAGGCACTTTGGTGTATGAGCAAAACGGCAGTGAAGGCGGCTGGGACGGGACTTATAAAGGGGTGCCTCAGGATATGGGTGTGTATATGTACGTCATCAAGTACCGCTGCGCGGCAGACAGTGAAGAGAAAATCTTCAAAGGCGATGTGACGCTGGTGAGATAGGGGTGAGGGATGAGGGATTGAGGGATTGAGGGCAATCTTCAAATTCCAAATTCCAAAGACCAAAATTCAAAATCCAAATTCCACCATCTTCAAATCTTCAAATCCTCAAATCAGCCTCGTTACCCTTTTCCGCTGCCGCCAAACCGCCGCAGGGTGTAAATAACATTCAGCATAAAATACCGTTGCAGCACCTGTGTGTAGCGGTCTTCAATATAGGTGTCGGTAATGTTGCGCTCAATGTTTTTATTCTGATTCAGCAGGTCATAGGCATTCAGGCGCAGCTCCAGGCTTTTGTCTTTTAAAAGTTTATAACCGATACCGGCGTTCCACAGCAGGTAGCTTTGGTTGTAGCCCTGGCTGAGGCCGGCGTAAAGCGTATGCACACCGGTGGTGTTGAGCACCAGCCGGTCGCCAAAAAGCAGATTCACCATCAGCGAGGTGTTTTCGCTGTAATAATTGTTGTCCGCATTTTGCTGCAGGCTGTTGCGCACCATGTTATAGTAGCTGGTGTGAGACAGGGTGAAATCCACCTTTTCGCTGATATTGCTGCTCAAAACAAAGCCGGCATTATAGCTCCATTGGCTGGCAATGTTGGTAAAGCCCTCCGTACCATCCAGCAGCTCCGAAAAAGTGCCGGCGTAACGAATGCGGCCGGGCAGCCGGTTGTAATTGATGCCTGCGTTTGCATTCAGGTTGCTTTTGATTGCCTTGATGGGCAGCCCGTAGGTGATAAAGCTGCGGGCCGAAAAATAACCATCCAGGTTTACCGGCCTGCTCAGCTGACTGCCCGGGGCTACGCTGATGTTTTCGCCTAGCGGGATAAGCGCCGTGGGATACACGGTTTCGTTGCCAATGTAATTATCCACCAGGCTGCCATAGAGCATGGCAAAAAAGCTGCTGCCTTTTGCGGTATTTACGCTGTTATAGCGCAGGGAAAGGGTATGGGTGAAATCCTGCACCAGCGCGGCATTGCCGGTACGGATCAGCAGCGGGTTGGAAATGTCCAGCACATCGTGCAGCTGACTGATATCCGGCGGATTGGTGTTGGTGCGGTACATCAGGCGCAGGTTCCTGTTTTTATCCCAGCGGTAATTGAGCGAGGCAATCGGCAGTACATTAGAGAAGTTGCGATCTATCTCATAAGCATTGGGATAGGTGCGCTCGCCGCTGAGGCTGGCATACTGGTAATTGGCGCCTATGCTCAGGCGAATCTTGTCTTTGTTGTACCGGTAGCTAAGGCCGCCGCGTTGCGTGGTGTAAGTATTGTCGTAACTGTTGGAAAGACCCGGATCCAGCGTGCCGGTTGCTGCATCAAAGCTTTCTTTTTCTGATTGCCGCAGGCTGTAAGATGGATTGTAATTGGCCATTACCTGGCTGTTTTGGCCCACCGGCTCGGTGTAGGTGACATTGGCCGAGTAATTCCGGCTGGTACTCCATTGGTCGTAGCGCTGGTCTAAAAGATCGAGCGTGGTACTGTCGTCCTGCTGGTAAAAATTTTCAGCGCCGGTGAGCCCGTCGCCGGTGCGTTGGTTCAGCGAAGAGTTGACGTTGATGGAAGCCGTGCGGCCCTGTTTGGCAAATTTGTGCCGGTAGGTAAGGTCGCCGCTGAGGTTGTAGCCGTCGCTTTGAGACTGGTTGTGATTGTCTGTATAGCTCAGCAGGGTAGAGTCGGGGCGTTTGGTAGCACCATAAAGCGTACTGGTCCGGTCAAATTGCTGATAGCTGAGGCGCGGTGTGAAAATAAGCGTGTTGGAAGAGTCTATCGTGTATTCCAGCCGCAGGTTGGCCCGGTGGTTGGTGTTTTGGCTGTGGGAAGTGCTTTGTTCTTTATAGATCTGGCTGCTGCCCGGACCGCTGAAGTATTCACGGCGCAGGCTGGTTTCATTGTCGTTGCTGGTGGTATTGAAAAAGTAGCTGCCGGTAACTTCCAGGTTTTTGGCCCATTGGTCAGAATAATTGATGCCTGCAGAAGTAGTGGTGGTAATGCCTGCCTGCTGCCCAACCAGAAAGTTGCTGCTGCCACCGCCGCCCCGGCCACCGCGACCGCCGCCCCCTCCGCGGCTGCTGCCGCCGCCGGTTACGCCCAGCAGATCATCAGCGCTGAAGTTTTGCTGGTTGATGTTGTTGGAAAGGCCGATAACAGAAATGCGCCGGTCACCCTTAAAAAAGTTGATGTTACCGCCTGCCTGATACAGCAGGTTGTTTTCCGGCTTAAAATCCGGCGTGCCCACGCCGGCAAAAATCCTTCCGAACTGCCCCTGGTTCTTTCCTTTTTTGGTAACGATGTTCACCGTGCGCTGTTCGTTGCCGTCGTTAAAGCCGGTGAGCTGCGCCTGATCGCTGAGCTTATCAAACACTTCAATACGGTCAATGATTTCTGCGGGCAGGTTTTTAATGGCCGCGCTGGGATCATCGCCGAAAAAAGGCTTGCCGTCCACCAATACTTGCTTTACATCCTCGCCATTGCTTTTCAGCGTGCCGCCCGTGGTGGTAAGCCCGGGCATTTTATTGATCAGATCTTCGGCGCTGGCATCCGGGTTGGTTTTGTAGGAGCCGGCATTAAAGCTGGTGGTATCGCCGCGCTGCCGGGCACGAACCTGTTCGGCCACCACCACTACATCCTGCAGGGTGCGGGTGTTGACTTTCATGCGCAGGGTGCCTATGTCGGTACTTTGTTGCAGGTTAAGGGTGCGGCTATAAGTGGCGTAACCCAGGTAGCGGGCTTCCAGCCGGTAGCTGCCTGCCGCCAGGTTGCCCAGCTGAAAATTGCCATCATAATCAGAGGTAGTGCCTACACGCCCGGTGCTGTCGGTAGCCGGCGTGAGGCTAACAGTGACGCCAATCAGGGCTTCGCCATCCGCATCTGCCACCACTTTGCCGGAGAGGCTGAGGTTTTGGGCCTGCGTGGAAAATGAAAATAAAATCAGGAGTAGGGTCAGCCGGGATGTATAATGCTTCATGACGGTTACAGGGTGAAAGGCTTTGCACAAATCAAAAACTGTGCTAGGAAATAAATGAAGAAGAACTATAAGTATAAATAAAAATAATCTTGGTTTTGCAGTTATAATTCCTGTTTCTTACTTTTAGCTATCCGTATCTGTCCGGGTAAGAACGGGTACCGGCTATTCGCGCCATCCATTCATCCTGCTTTAAAAAATTAAGCTTATGTCCATCAATTCAGACAAACGTGGCGCTCAGGATACCGGCATTCTTGTTTCAGACTTTACCGAAGCGGTAAAGCCTATTGTATCGGAGCTGCAATCCATCTTTAATGATCTGCCCGATACCCCGGATGGTTTACAGCCAAACGGGCTTAAAAGTAACCTGGTTATCAGCGATGTGGTAGACGACCTGGGCAGTCAGTATGTGGACCTGGTTCAGGAAGGTGGCGGCGTGCACGGCATTGCCCTGGCCGGTTATACCTATGTGCTGGAAAAAATGGGTATGGTGTTCACCAAAATGGCAGGCACCAGCGCCGGTTCTATCAATACCCTGCTGCTGAATGCCGTATGCTCGCAAAAGGAATTTGAAAAAATAAAGGCCAATTACAACACGTTTAAAAGCAGCACCGATCTCACAGACGAACAAGCTGCTGCTACCGAAAACTATAACCCGAATCAGGTAAATTCCTCGGTAAATTATTACGAAACCCGCTCTGAAAAGCTGGTAGAGTACCTGGCCCGCAAAGATTTGAAAGAACTGGTGGATGGCAAACCCGTATGGCGAAACCTGCTGCTGGAACTCTTTACAGGAAAGGTGGATTTTGGCGCCATAAAAGCCTACTTCAAAGACATGAAGCTGGCAGGCATCGTGATAGCGCTGCTGCTGGGCCTGCTGCTGACAGCTACCGGCATCCTCACTTATTATAATGGCCCCTGGACCTTACCCGCTGTTGCCAATAACGTTATCGGTACTCAGGGACTGCCCCTGACAAGCGTGCTGGCTTTAGCACTGGGAATAATTTTCCTGGGCCTGCTTATTTATTTCTTTTACCAGATATATTATTACAAAGCACTTAAACAAAATGCCGCAGGCTATGGTGTCAACCCAGGCAACGACTTTGAAGGCTGGATCCAGAAAATCCTGGAAGAAAATGGTATCCGGAATGTATCGCAGTTAAAAAACAAGATGCAACAGGAACGGGATGCGCTTCGCCCGCATTACACAGGCAACGGCAGCCATGCACTGCCGCCCCTGCCCGTAGCCGAAGAAATGGATAAGATGTTTGCTCAAAAGTTGAAAGACTTGCTGGCAACCCTTAACCAATTGACCGTGCAGGTAACAACACTGCCGCCGGCATCGGACACGCCGCCCAGCGGCTATCCGGCAGCTCCCAAAGAAATTGCAGATCAGATAAACGCCGTGAGCGATGCCCTGATCCGGCTGGCAAAAGGGCTGCCGGTGATTGAAGAAACTGCCTTTGAAAGCATGGCCGCCCACGAGCAAAAGAAAATGCGCCGGCAAATCAGCCGCGAGCAGGCCAAAGTGCTGGCCCGTTTGTTTTCCCACATTGCCCTGCTGCGGGCGCGCCTGGCGCCTTACCTGCCCTTCCAGACACGCCTGCCTTATGTAAAGGAAATGGCTATTGTGGCAAGCGATGTAACCAATGGCATTAAGGTAGAGTTTCCGGCCATGCACAAAATGTACTGGGGCAATGATTTCTCTATTTCGCCTGCCAAGTATGTACGCGCATCCATGTCGGTGCCCCTGTTTTTCCAGCCTTTTGAAATAGAATACCGCGAAGATCAAAAAGATACCATTGAGGCCGAATGGCGCAACCTGGCCAACCTGAACAAAGAGCTGGGCCCGGATGATAAAAAGGTCATTATGGTGGATGGCGGCATGCTCAGCAACTTTCCGCTGAATGTATTTTACAATCCCGATTCACCGCTGCCCGCAAAGCCCACCATTGGCATCCGGCTGGAATATGAGAATGCGGCAGATTCCGAGAAAATCAGCACTTTCCCTAAATTCCTGGGTGCCATGGTAACGGCCATGCGCTTTTTCTACGACCGTGATTTTATAGCGCGGCACAACATTTACAAGAAAACCGTGCGCAGTATCGACACCGGCGATGTGCACTGGCTGAATTTTGGCATGACGCGCGACGAACAGGTAGAATTGTTCTTTCGCGGTGCCCTCACCGCTGCTATTTTCCTGACCGGCAATATGGATTCGGAGGACAATGATTACCTGGAACGCCGGCAAAAGATTCAAAAGTTCCTGCGTATGGGGCAGTATGTACGGCAGCCCGGCGGCAAAGGGGTTAGGAACATCCACAAAGTGGACAAGCCCGAGGATATCCGGTTTAGAACCGAGGATTTGGAGCTGGAAGATTTACGATTCAGCTGGGAATCTTATAAGATAGATCGCATCCTGTCGCTAAGCGAAGAAACGGCCATTAAAGACCGCATTAAAATCAAAGCAGCCTACAGTCTTAAGAATAGCTAAAGCAGAGGCTGGCTGCCACGAAGAACCCACTGTTGTCTTTTGGCTTATTTTTGCGCTCCCCCATGCGTTTCATTGCCGCCATACTTGCTGCCTTGGTGCTCTCTTTGAGCTGCCTGCCCTGTGCAGATACCATTGCCGGCTCGGAACGCATGCTTTCTCCTGTCGCCGCCCTGGCGGCATCCTCAGTCCCGCAACAGCCGCACGATCATGAGCATGGCGTTGACCTTTGCTCGCCGTTTTGCGTTTGTGCCTGTTGCGCTGCATTTTCGGTAGTGATGCTGCCCCTTACCTTGCCGGAAAGAATAGAAATGCCGGCAACGCCCGTTTACGCCGCGCATCCTGCATGCGTACCCGTTTCCATGCCACTGCCTGTCTGGCAACCTCCTCAGTTAGCATAAGTCTGTAGCCGCGTTGTTGCGTGAAATCTCTGCCTGCCCCGCAGGAATGCCGGGATTTCGCGAACCCTGGCTTGCGGTCTCCGACCGCTTTATCTTCTTTGTTGCAACGGTTGGCCGAAAGACGTTATCTGTCTGCGTGCCTGTTTATTTTACCGCTTAGCTTATGCTTAATAAAATAATTTATTTCTCCATAAAGAATAAATTAGCCATCGGACTGATGACCTTAATGCTCATCATCTGGGGTGGCTATTCCCTCTCGCACCTGCCGGTAGATGCCCTGCCGGACATTACCAACAATCAGGTGCAAATCATTACCACGGCGCCTACGCTGGCCGCGCAGGAAGTAGAGCAATTCGTAACTGCGCCCATAGAGCAAAACCTGGCCAACCTGCCGGATTTGGTGGAGCTGCGCTCTATTTCCCGCTTCGGGCTCAGCGTGGTAACGGTGGTTTTTCAGGAACATATAAACGTGTACCTGGCGCGGCAGCTCATTGGCGAACGCCTGCTGGAAGCCGTGGATGAAATTCCGGAAGGCATGGGCAAACCCATGCTGGCGCCGGTTTCTACCGGTTTGGGCGAGGTGTATCAATACATCATCCACCCCAAAAAAGACGCGGAACACAAATACACGCCCACCGAGCTGCGCACCATGCAGGACTGGATTGTGGCGCGGCAGCTTGCCGGCACGCCTGGTGTGGCCGAAGTCAATTCGTTTGGCGGCTACCTCAAGCAATATGAGGTGGCTGTGGACCCCGCGCGCCTCAAATCCATGGGCGTCAGCATTACCGAACTGCTGGATGCCCTGGAAAAAAACAACCAAAACACCGGCGGCGCCTACATTCAGAAAGGGCCCAATGCCTATTTCATCCGCGGTATTGGTCTGGTTACTTCGCTGGAAGATATTGGCAGTATTGTGGTGAAAAACCAGAACGGACTGCCTGTGCTGGTGCGCGATGTGGCTACGCCGCGTATCGGGCACGCCATCCGCTACGGCGCTATGACGCGCAACGGCGAGGGCGAAGTGGTGGGCGGCATCGTCATGATGCTCAAAGGCGAAAACAGCAACGAGGTGGTACATCGCGTGAAAGAAAAGATGCAGACCATCCAGAAATCGCTGCCTGCAGATATCGTGATAGAACCTTTCCTGGACCGCACCGACTTAGTGGACCGAGCCATCAGCACCGTGCAGAAAAACCTGGTGGAAGGCGCGCTTATTGTCATCTTTGTGCTGGTCATTTTCCTGGGCAACCTGCGTGCAGGCCTCATCGTGGCTTCTGTGATTCCGCTGGCCATGCTTTTTGCCTTTGGCATGATGCGCCTCTTTGGTGTGAGCGCCAACCTGATGTCATTGGGCGCTATTGATTTTGGATTAATTGTGGATGGGGCAGTGATTGTGGTGGAAGCCACTATGCACCATTTAGGGCTTGGTAAAAAGCGAAGGCTCACGCAGCAGGAGCTGGATGAAGAAGTGTTTCTTTCCGCTTCCAAAATCCGCAAGAGCGCTGCCTTTGGGGAAATCATCATCCTGATTGTTTATATCCCGATTCTTTCGCTGACCGGTATTGAAGGCAAGATGTTCCGGCCCATGGCCGAAACCGTAGGCTTTGCCATTCTGGGCGCTTTAATCCTGTCGCTTACCTATGTGCCCATGATGAGCGCGCTGGTTTTGTCTAAAACAGCAGGCCGCAACCAGCCTGCTTTTTCCGACCGTATGATGGCCTGGCTGCAACGCAAATACGAGCCTGTTTTAAAAGCTGCCGTGCGCCGGAAAAACATAGTTGTTGGCGGCGCGGCTGGCCTGCTGGCTGTAAGCATTTTTCTATTTGCCCGCATGGGTGGCGAGTTCATACCGCAGTTACAGGAAGGCGATTACGCGTTCCACTGCATCCTGCCGCAGGGCGCCTCGCTGGACCAGAGCGTGCAGACCGCATTGCAGGCACAGCGGGTCATCATGACTTTTCCGGAGGTGAAACAGGTGGTGGGCAAGACCGGCAGCGCCGAGATTCCCACCGACCCTATGCCGCCGGAAGTCTCTGACCTCATCATCGTGCTGAAGCCTAAAAAAGAATGGAAGACCACCAAAGATTATAACGAGCTGGCGCAAAACATGCTGGAAAAGCTGGAAGAAATTCCGGGCGTGTTTTTTGAAGCCAACCAGCCCATTCAGATGCGTTTTAATGAATTAATGACCGGGGTGCGGCAGGATGTGGCAGTGAAGATATTTGGCGAAGACCTGCAAACGCTGGCAGAAATTGCCGACCGCGTAGCCGGTGTGATTCAGACTGTGCCGGGCGCCACCGAACCGCAGGTAGAGCGCATCAGCGGCCTGCCCCAAATAGCCATTGAGTACAACCGCGCGCAACTGGCCGCTTACGGGCTTCCTGTAGCCGACGTAAATCGGGTGGTGACCGCTGCTTTTGCCGGTACCAGTGCCGGTGTGGTCTATGAAAACGAGCGCAAGTTTGACCTGGTCGTGCGGCTGGATACCACCCACCGTGCTTCCATAGAAGATGTAGCCAACCTCTTCATCCCGCTACCCAATGGCAGTCAGGTGCCGCTCAGCCAGGTGGCGCGCGTGGTCATGAAAGAAGGTCCGGCGCAAATCAGTCGCGAAGATGCCAAACGCCGGGTAGTAGTGGGCTTTAATGTGCAGGGCCGCGACGTGCAAAGCGTAGTCGGCGACATTCAGCAAAAGCTGTCCGATTTTCCCCTGCCCACCGGTTATTACTTTACCTATGGCGGCACTTTTGAGCATTTGCAGGAAGCCTCCAACCGGTTGCTGATTGCCGTGCCCGTGGCCTTGCTGCTCATCTTTGTACTGCTGTTTTTTACCTTCCATTCTGTGAAGCAGGCGCTGCTCATCTTTACCGCCATTCCCATGGCCGCCATAGGCGGTGTGTTTGCCCTGTTGCTGCGCAGCATGCCGTTTTCCATATCGGCCGGCATTGGCTTTATTGCCTTGTTTGGCGTGGCGGTGTTGAATGGCATTGTGCTGATTGGCACATTCAACCAACTGGCTAAAGAGGGCATGAACGACGTGTTGGCCCGCGTGTATGAAGGCACCAAAATCCGTCTGCGGCCGGTGTTGATGACAGCCACTGTGGCCTCGCTGGGCTTTTTGCCCATGGCGCTTTCCCATGGCGCGGGTGCGGAAGTACAACGCCCGCTGGCTACGGTACTAATTGGCGGTTTAATTACGGCTACGGTACTCACGCTGATTGTGCTGCCTTTGTTGTACCTCATTTTTACAGAAGGAAAAAGAAAGGGTGGGAAAAGCATGAAGGCCATTGCCACCTTGCTACTGCTGGGTGCGGTAGCTTTGCCTGCGACCGCACAGGAACATACAGCGCAGCCCACACGTCTTTCCTTTGAGGAAGTCTATCAGCGGGCCCTGCAAAACAACCTGCAAATACAGGGCGCCCATACCGCCGTGCAACGCGGGGAAGCGCTTTCCGGCGCTTACCTGAACCTGCCCAAAACCGGCATCTTCCTGGAAAATGAAGACATACGTCCTTCCGACCCGCAGGGCATTTTTAAGCTGGGCATTGCGCAAAGCCTGGAATGGCCGGGCCTTTACGGTCTGCGCCGCGATACCCTGCGGCAGCAGGTGCAAACCCTGCGCTATGCGCAGCAATTAAAAGCCCTGGAAATCAGGCGCGACCTGCAAACCACTTATTATACCCTGTGGTACCTGCAAAGCAAACAAATGCTCTGGCAGCAGCAGGACAGCTTTTACAAAGCCACGGCCCAGGTAGCCCGGCTGCGCGTGAAAACCGGGGAAAGCGCCGGCCTGGACAGCCTCGCAGCCAACGCCAAAAGCATGGAAACGGAACTGCAATTGCAGGGCCTGGCAACGGATATTTTCAGCGAGCAGCTAACCCTGCAAACCTTGCTGCAAACCGATAGCCTTTTCCTGCCTGCCAGTGGCTTCCCGGATAAAATAGCAACAGAAAATGTCCTGGATGCAGCGCCGGAGCATCCTTCTTTTTTACTGCAGCAGCAGGCCCTGCAAAGCGCTCAAAACGACATCCGCTTTGCACGTATGGGCTGGCTGCCGGAATTTTCAGGCCGCGCTTTCAGTCAGCGGCTCTACGGCATGCCCGACCCGGTAAGCGGTTACAACATCACCCTGGGCATCCCATTGCTGGGCATGGGTAGCTACCGCAGTCAGGTGAAAGCCGCGAAGCTGGAATACCAGTACCGCGAGCAAATATTCCGCTACGAGCGGCAACGCTGGCAGGCGCAGCAGCGGCAGGCTTTAAAAGCCCTGGAAAAGCAGCGGCGCGCTCTTGGCTATTATGAAAGCAGCGGACTGGCACAGGCAGATGCCATTATCCGCGCAGCCACACTGGCCTATACAGGCGGCGAGATAGGCATGACGGAATATCTTTCTTATTTCACCCAGGCCATAGACATCCGCACGCATTACCTGGAAGCGCTGCACCAGTACAACCTCAGCGCCATTCAACTCAACTATTATTTAAACAAGTAATGAAAAATAATAAAATAATCTTTTTTCTTTTGCTGGTATTGCTGGCCGCCTGCGGCCAGAAAACGCAAACCACGGAGCAGCATACCGAAACCGCCGCACAGCACGACCACAGTCATGCTGATGAAGTAAGCGTAACGGCAACGCAAATGCAGATGGCCGGTATTGAGCTGGGCAGGGTAGAACAGAAAAATCTTTCCAACGCGCTGGCCGTAAATGGCACGCTGGCAGTGCCCAATCAAAACAAAGCTTTTGTAACCACCCTGGGCAGCGGCGCCGTGCGCAGCCTGCGGGTACATCCCGGCGATTTTGTGCGCAAAGGGCAGGTGCTGGCTACGGTAGCCAATGCGGATGTAGCCGGTTTGCAGCAGGAACTGGTCAGTGTGCAATCGCAAATTATGTTTGCGCAAAAGGAAGCGGACCGGTTGCAGGAACTGGTCAGCGGCAATGCCGCGCCCCTGAAAAGCCTGCAAAAAGCCAAAGCGGATTTGCGCGGATTACAGGCACAGCAGGCGGGTTTGCGGCAGCAGCTCCTAGCCTTGGGAGCGCCCGCCAACGGCAGCATTACCTCTGTCATCAGCATCACTGCGCCTATCAGCGGCAGCGTTTCCGACGTGTATGCCGAAATCGGTTCGCAGGTGGATGCCAGCACGCCCATCGCGCAAATTACCAACAATGCCGAGCTGCACCTGGACCTTTTTGTCTATGAAAAAGACCTGGGCAAAGTGGCTGTAGGGCAAATCATTCATTTTACGCTCACCAATAATCCGGGTAAAGAATACGATGCAAGGATTTATGCCATCGGCACTGCCTTTACCAATGAGGCCAAAGCCATACCGGTGCATGCGCATGTCATCAACGATAAACGCGGCCTGATAGAAGGCATGAGTGTGACGGCGCGCATTAGCCTGGGCGAAGGCGTGTATGCCGCCGTGCCGGATGAAGCCATTGTGAACCATCAGGGCAGGGATTATGTGTTTGTGCTCCAACCCCAGGCGGAAGGCGATGCCCGTCACTTTGCACGGGTGCAGGTACTGAAAGGCGCATCAGACGTAGGCTATACGGAAATAAAACCCATCACGCCGCTGCCCGAAGACGCGCAGATTGCCGTTAAGGGCGCCTTCTTTTTAATGGCCATGCTGACCAATGAAGGCGAGCATGAGCATTGAGGCGGGGGATAAGTTGCCTGCCGCATCCTCCCAATCTTCCTTACTTTAGCCTGCTCTCGCTTATGACCGAAATTAAAGACCTGGAACGCACCCTGTGGGCCGCCGCCGATAAGCTGCGCTCTAATATGGACGCCGCCGAATACAAGCACGTAGTGCTGGGACTCATCTTTCTGAAATACATCTCAGATGCCTTCGAAGACCTTTACGCCAGGCTTCTTTCCGGCGAAGGCGAATTTGCCGGCGCTGACCCCGAAGATCCGGACGAATACCTGGCGCATAATATCTTTTTCGTGCCTGCTACCGCCCGCTGGACCCACATTCAGGCGCAGGCCAGGCAACCCGAAATAGGTCGTATCCTGGACGATGCGATGGACGCCATCGAAAAGCAAAACAATTCCCTGCGCGGCGTGCTGCCCAGGATTTACGCTGACCCCGAACTGAACAAACAACGCCTCGGCGAACTCATTGACCTCATCGGCACCATTGGCTTTGGCGGCAACGGGCACAAAAGCAAAGACCTTCTGGGCCGCGTCTATGAATACTTTCTGGGGCAGTTTGCCGATGCCGAAGGCAAGAAAGGCGGACAGTTTTACACGCCTGCTTCCATCGTGAAGCTGCTGGTGGAAATGCTGGAACCTTACAAAGGCCGCATCTATGACGGCTGCTGCGGCAGCGGCGGTATGTTTGTGCAAAGCGAAAAATTCATTGAAGAACATCAGGGCCGCATCGGCGACCTCAGCATCTACGGGCAGGAAAGCAACCCCACCACGCTGCGCCTGGCCAAGATGAACCTGGCCATCCGGGGCATTGACGCGCGCATAGAGCTGGGCGATACCCTGCTGCACGACAAGCACCCCGACCTGAAAGCCGATTTCATCCTGGCTAACCCGCCTTTCAATATTTCTGACTGGAGCGGCGAGCTGCTGCGCGACGACGCCCGCTGGCAATACGGCATCCCGCCCACCGGCAATGCCAACTACGCCTGGCTGCAACACTTTATCTCCAAGCTTAGTCCCGCCGGCACCGCCGGCATTGTACTGGCCAATGGCAGTATGAACAGCAATACCGGCGGAGAAGGCGAGATTCGAAAGAACCTGATTGAAGCCGGACTGGTGGACTGCATGGTAAGCCTGCCCGCGCAGCTTTTTTAAAACACCATGATCCCCGCCTGCCTTTGGTTTCTGGCGCGGGACCGAAGCCCCCTCCCTTACCCTCCCCCCAAGGGGGCGGGGACCGTTTCGGGCCAACCGGCATCGGCTTCCACTCCTTTGGGGAGGGCCGGGGAGCGGCTCCGCAGCAACGAAATCCTTTTCATAGACGCCCGCAAGCTGGGCGTAATGGTAAGCCGGCGCAACAAGGAATTTACAGACGAAGACATCCGCCGCATTGCAGATACTTATCACAACTGGCGTTCTCCCTCCCCTTTGGGGAGGGTTGGGGAGGGGCCGGGAGTTTATGAAGACATCCCGGGCTTTTGTAAAGCTGCTGCTTTGGACGAAGTGCGTGCCAACAATTATGTGCTGTTGCCGGGCCGTTATGTAGGTACTGAAGCCGAAGAAGAGGATGGCGTGCCCTTTGAAGAGAAAATGAAAAGCCTCACCGAAACCCTGGCGGCGCAGTTTGCCCGCGGGCGGGAACTGGAGGCTACCATCAGGGAGAATTTAAAAAGTATAGGGTATGAGTTTTAAAGTGCAACCCCTGCCGCCACAAAGCGAGATTGAAACGCATGCGGTACTGAAGCAACTGGCAGCCTCGCACCGTCAACTGGCGCTATTAAACGGACGGGCTGCCACAATTCCTAATGAAAGCATTCTGATCAATACGCTGGCCGCTGGCGCTGCAGGAAGCAAAAGACAGTTCTGCCATTGAAAACATCGTAACGACACATGACGAGCTCTATAAAGCACAGTTGTTTGAAGATTATTTCAGAGATGCTGCCGCCAAGGAAGTAAGCCGCTATGCGGAAGCATTAAAAACCGGTTTTGGTCTGGTACGGGAACAAAAACTGATTACCAATGCTACCATACTCACGCTTCAGCGGCTTTTGGAAGGTAATGATGCCGGGTATCGCAGTGTACGCGGAACCGCTTTAAAAAACGACCAGACAGGTGAAGTAGTCTATACGCCTCCGCAAAGCAGGGCAGAGATTGAATTACTGATGCAAAACCTTGTTGCGTTTATCAACGATGAAAATCTGAGCAGCCTTGACCCGCTTGTAAAAATGGCGGTGCTGCATCATCAGTTTGAGACCATTCATCCGTTTTATGATGGCAATGGCCGTACCGGGCGCATCCTCAATATCCTTTATTTGGTGCAACAGGGCTTGCTGGACCTGCCTATACTTTACCTGAGCCGCTACATTATTCGCACCAAGGGCAACTATTACCATGAGCTGCAAGCTGTGCGGGATACAGGCAACTGGAAACCCTGGTTGTTATATATGTTGAAAGGCATCGAAGAAACGGCCATTGAGACCATTATACTTATCGATGGCATGCGAAGGCTCATGCTGGATTACAAGCGACAGATGCGCGATGAGCTACCTAAGATTTACAGTCAGGACTTGCTGAATAATTTATTCCGGCACCCTTACACGAAAATCGAGTTTGTGATGGTCGAACTCGGCGTACAGCGTATCACTGCCACAAAATATCTGAATGCATTAGTAGGAATAAATTTACTGGAGAAGTTGAAAGTAGGTAAAAGCAATTATTACATGAACATGCCTCTTTTTAACCTGCTGCGTGGCACTGCTACTCCTGTACAGACCAATGACATAATCAGAACCCAATCGCCAACCCCTGAATCGTAAAGCGAAGATATGGGGGGCCTTCTCTGTTAGAAGACCTCAATAAAAACTTGATAGAATAGATATGAACTGAAAGACGTGTATACAAAAAGGCGGTTTTCTATACATGAGCAGCTTCTCGTGTATAGAAAAACGTGGTTTCCTATACATGACCGATGAAACGTGTAAAGAAAACGCCCTTTTCTTTACACATCAGGAGTGATGTGTAAAGTTTTCGCGGTTTTATTTACAGGTGGAGGTTGTTCCGGAACGAAAAAGCAAATTTTGATAAAAACAAAAAGCAATAAGGCGGGCTTAAGAATAATGATAACGGATGCAGTGGCGGAGAGAGAGGGATTCGAACGCCTGCAAAGAACATTTAGCATGCACATCAGACCTTACAATAGGTACTTGTAATCATCGTTGCAAAATATGTAAAATGGAGAAACAAGAGTTGAGAAAATATAGGCTTGGGGAACTTTGTATTAAGATAGGTTCTGGCGCTACACCAAAGGGCGGTAAAGAAAGTTATTTGGATGAAGGTGAAATAGCTTTAATTAGAAGTCAAAATGTTCTTGACTTTTCATTCTCTTATGACGGTCTTATATTCATCAATCAAAATCAAGCAAGGAAGTTAAGCAATGTGGAGATTGAAGAAAATGATGTCCTTCTAAATATCACTGGAGATAGTGTGGCTCGTGTTTGCCAAGTCCCGAAAAACATACTTCCAGCTAGAGTAAATCAGCATGTAGCGATAATTAGGCCCAAGGAGGGGATTTTAGATAGTACCTATTTAAAATATTATCTGCTACGTCCACAATTTAAGGATTACATGCTCGGACTTTCTTCAGCAGGTGCCACGAGGAACGCACTTACAAAGGGTATGATTGAAGATTTTGAGATTGAGCTACCCGACCTCCCCACCCAGCAAAAAATCGCTTCCATTCTTTCTTCATTAGACGACAAAATAGAACTGAACCGGCAGACGAATGCCACGCTGGAAGCTATGGCGCAGGCTTTGTTTCAGGAGTGGTTTGTGGCATTTAATTTCCCCGGCGCTACGGGCGAAATGGAAGATAGTGAGCTGGGTTTGGTGCCGAAAGGGTGGCGGGTAGAACCGTTGGATAAAGTGGCAGATTTTCTAAACGGGTTGGCGCTGCAAAAGTTCCCGCCTGAAAATGAAGACGGGTTTCTTCCGGTAATCAAAATACGTGAACTAAAAAATGGAGTTACCAGCAGTAGTGATAAAGCCAGTCCAAACATTCCCGAAAAGTACATTATCCATGATGGTGACCTTTTGTTTTCCTGGTCTGGCACATTGGAAGTAAAGTTTTGGAATGGTGGCAAAGGGGCGTTAAACCAGCATCTGTTTAAAGTCACTTCCGAAAAGTATCCTGCGTGGTTCTGTTATTTATGGGTGCAATACCATTTAAATGAATTCAGGAATATAGCCGCAGACAAAGCAACAACTATGGGTCACATTCAACGAAAGCATCTTTCTGAGGCGCTTTGCCTCATTCCTGAAAATTTAGAAAAAATTGACGCATCTTTGAAACCGATTATAGACACAATCATTTCAAACGAACAAGAAAACCAAACGCTTACCCAAGTGCGGGATGGATTGCTGCCGAGGTTGATGAAGGGAGAGTATGCTCTAAATATTTAAAAATTATGTGGCTCTTAAACTGGCTATTTGGAGATTATAAAGAAGAAAAAAATAAAGAGGGGCGTAAAAGAGTATTTGTTTCATTTGCTAGTGAAGATGAAAAATATCGTACCTTTTTGGTTAATCAAGCAAGAAGCCATAAATCTCCATTTGACTTTATTGACATGTCTGTAAAAGTGCCTTATAATGATGAAGAGTGGAAGGAGCGCTGTAGAACCAAAATTAAACGCAGTCATGGATTAATCGTTCTTCTCAGCAAGAAAACATATCATAGCAGCGGCGTTAGATTTGAAATTAAATGTGCTAAAGAGGAAGAGAAGCCTATTATTGGAATGTATATTAAAAAAGGAGAGAAAATCGGTACATTACCCGAACTGAAGGGAAAGAAGAAAGTCAATTGGAATTGGAATAACTTAGAGTCATTTATTAACTCATTATAATTATACCATGGCCCTTTATACTGCCAGCTATCTAAGGTCGAAGAAGCAGAGTCTTGCAGACTATCAGAAAATACGATTATACTCAGAGTCCAAGCGGCGCTCTACATTCGACATTTTTCTCTGTCATAGCTACAATGACCGAGAAGTAATCGAAGGAATATTTATAGAACTCTCTGAAATGGGCTTTTCAGTTTATGTGGACTGGATTGTCGATCCACAGCTTGACCGCGCAAACGTCACGGAAGAAAGTGCACGTCATATTCGGGAAAGACTTGAATCCTCCCGATCTTTATTGCTTGCAATTTCAGAAAATGCTGTGCTTTCCAAATGGGCTCCTTGGGAGTTGGGAGTCGTAGATGGTAATACTAAGAATTGTGCGCTTTTTCCGATCTCTGAATCTCAACATCCAAGTAGTAGTTTTAAGGGGAGAGAATACCTCTCAATTTATCCATACATTACTCGCGTAAATGAATTGCATAGTACTAAGCTCTACGCGGCAAAGAATGCAAATACCTATAGACCATTTAATGAGTGGGTTGCAGGTCAAAAACCAATTTTTTACTCAAGAAGTATATTTTAAATGAAGAAAGCGCTGATCGTTGGAATTAACTGCTATCCATACGGGGGAAACTTATACGGTTGTGTAAATGACGCTTATAATGTAAAAGCCATCCTTGAAAGACATGCGGACGGGTCTGTAAATTTTGATTGCTTATTAATGACAGCTACGAATCCAAGAGAATCTATACAACGTGGAGAACTAAAAGATGCTGTATCCAATCTCTTTAGTTCCAAGGTTGAAATTGCACTTTTCTATTTTGCTGGGCATGGACATATTGAGGCAACAGGAGGATATCTTTTGGCTTCAGATGCAAAGCGTGGAGATGAGGGGCTTTCTTTAGATGAAGTTCTTGTTCTGGCAAACAAATCGCCTGCGACAAACAAGATCATCATTTTAGATAGCTGCCATTCAGGAATCGCTGGAAACCCACCTCAGATAAAAGATAGTGCTTTACTATCAGAAGGAATTACCGTCTTGACAGCTTCAACAAGTGATCAATACGCTAGTGAAGAAGATGGTAGTGGAATTTTTACAACCCTTTTTGTAGATGCTTTGAGTGGTAGTGCAGCGAATATCTTGGGAGATATAACCCCAGGTAGTGTATATGCACATATAGATCAATCATTAGGTGCATGGGAACAGCGACCGGTTTTCAAGACTAACGTTAGGAATTTTGTTTCACTTAGAAAAGTAACACCAGCCATTCCACTAGAGGATTTAAGGAGAATTAACGAGTTTTTCCCCATTCCAGGCTTTGAATTCAAGTTGGATCCAACATTTGAACCGGAACTGAAAGGAAGAGATGCAGGAATGCCTGCTCCAGTCAAGGAGCATACAAGGATCTTTTTAATACTCCAAAAATATAACCGCCTTAATCTATTAGTTCCGATTGATACACCGCATATGTGGAATGCAGCAATGGAAAGCAAGAGTTGCAAGCTAACTGCATTGGGTGAACATTATAGGAGGTTAGCTGAGAGAAACAGAATATAAATATTGGAAAAATGTACCAAAATGCATGTAATGAAAAGTACGCCAAGAATATTTGTAAGCTTTGCAATTGAAGACGAAGCAACAAAAAATTTATTTACTGGACAGGCAAAACATGACAAGGTGCCTTACGAGTTTATAGATATGTCTGTAAAGAAGCCATGGGATAATGCATGGAAGACAAATTGTCGATCACGAATTAGAGGTTGCGATGGGGTAATTGTCCTTATCACTGAACATGCAAGGCAAGCTGATGGTGCCATATGGGAAATCAAATGTGCTAAAGAAGAAAGGATTCCAATACTTGGCGTCTACATGAAGGGAGCAACCATATTAGATGCACCTACAGAATTAAATGGCATAAAAAAAATCAACTGGTCTTGGACAAGCATAGCAGAATTTGTAAATAATCTAAATTGATCCCATGTCCTCCTTCCTCACCGAATCCCAAATCGAAGACATCGCCCTCGACATCTTCCAGGAGGATCTGGGCTACGAGGTGGCCTACGGGCCGGATTTGGTGGAGGCCGGTGAGCGGGCGCATGAAGATTTGATACTGGTGCAGCGCCTGGAGCGCGCCATAGCCCGCATCAATCCCGATGTGCCGGCAGCGGCAAGGGAAACGGCGCTTAAAACGGTATTGCGCAGCAGCGGCGCTGGACTGCTGGAAAGCAACGAGGCCTTTCACCGACTGCTCACAGAAGGCGTGGATGTGAAATATGGTATCGGTGAGGGCAAGGCCAAAACCAGCAAGGTCTGGCTGCTGGATTTTGAGCATCCGGCCAACAATGAATTTCTGGCCGTTAATCAGGTGACCATTCTGGAAGGGCAGCATCACAAACGCCCGGATGTGGTCCTGTTCGTGAATGGCCTGCCGTTGGTGATCCTCGAAATCAAAAATGCGGTGGACGAAAAGGCCAATACGCAGGCGGCTTTCCGGCAGTTGCAGACTTATAAAAAGCAGATTCCCGGCATCTTTCAATACAACGCGTTTCTCATCATCGCCGACGGGCATTTTGCCAAAGCAGGTACCATCTCGGCGGATTACAACCGCTTCATGGAATGGAAGACCGCAGATGGCATCCACATCGTGGATACGCGCGTAGAGCCGGAGATGGAGCCGATGTTTAAAGGGCTGCTGAACAAACAAACCTTTCTGGATGTGCTGCGCCATTTCCTGGTGTTTGAACGCAGCCGCACACAGACAGTCAAGAAGATGGCGGCTTACCATCAGTATTATGCGGTGAACCGTGCGCTGGAGAGCACCATCCGGGCATCTGCATACGCCACCGAAGGTCAGGCCGCAGAAAGACCGGAAGCATACGGCCTGCAAAGCGCTGCTATGCAGGCGCGCGGCGACCAACGGGCGGGTGTGGTCTGGCACACACAGGGCAGCGGCAAAAGCCTGAGCATGGTGTTTTATACCGGCAAGCTGGTACTGAGCCCGGCCATGCACAATCCTACCATCGTGGTGCTCACCGACCGCAACGATCTGGACGACCAACTGTTTGACACGTTCAGTAATTGCTCCGGTCTGATTCGGCAGACGCCGGTACAGGCAGGCAGCCGTGAGGAGTTGCAATCCCTGCTATCTGTGGCTTCCGGCGGCGTGGTGTTCACCACCATTCAGAAGTTTATGCCGGCAGAAAGCCTGGGGCGTTATCCGCAGCTCAGCGCCCGCCGCAATATTGTGGTGGTGGCCGATGAGGCGCACCGCAGCCAGTATGATTTTATAGACGGCTTTGCCCGGCACATGCGCGACGCGCTGCCCAACGCCACGTTTATTGGCTTTACCGGTACGCCTATTTCCCGCGAAGACCGCGATACCAAAGCGGTATTTGGCAACTATATTGACGTTTACGACATTCAGCAGGCGGTGGCCGACGGCGCTACCGTGCCCATTTATTACGAAAGCCGCCTGGCGCGTATCCGCCTTAGCGAAGCAGAACAAAAAGTCCTGGACGAGCAGGTGGAAGCGCTTTCAGAAAGGGAAGAACTTAGCGAACGGCAGCAGCGCTTTGCCCGGTGGACGGGTAAGGAAGCCGTGGTAGGCAGCAAGCCGCGGCTGGAGCAGGTGGCGCTGGATTTTGTACAGCATTTTGAAGCACGCCTCAGCGCCATGGATGGCAAAGGCCTGTTTGTAACCATGAGCCGCCGGGTTTGCGTGGCACTGCACGATGAAATTATAAAGCTGCGCCCGGAATGGTACCATGCAGCCGACGATAAAGGCGCGATTAAAGTCATCATGACCGGTTCCTCCAGCGACCCGCTGCACTGGCAGGAGCACATCCGCAACAATGCCCGCCGCAAAGCCATCGGCGACCGCCTTAAAGACCCGTCTGACCCTTTGAAGGTGGTGCTGGTGCGCGACATGTGGCTCACCGGTTTTGATGCGCCGGCCCTGCACACGCTGTATGTGGACAAGCCCATGAACGGGCACAGTCTGATGCAGGCCATTGCCCGTGTAAACCGGGTTTTTGGCGATAAAAGCGGCGGCCTGGTGGTGGATTACATCGGCATTGCGCAGGATTTGAAAAAGGCCCTGGCTATTTATACCGAAAGCAAAGGCCGCGGCAAACTCACCTTTGATAAAGAAGAGGCCGTGGCCCGGATGCAGGAGCTGTATGAAATTGTAGTGGCGATGTTTGGCACGTTTCACTACCGCCAATACTTTGATTTAGATCCGCGCGGGAAACTGGCTTTTCTGCCGGCAGCCGCTAACCACATTCTGGGCCTGGAAAAAGGCAGCGACCGCTTCCGCGAGCACGTAAAGCGGCTGTCGCAGGCTTTTGGCCTGTCCGTGCCGCACGAAGCCGCCCTGGCCATCCGCGACGATCTGGCCTTCTTTCAGGCGATTCAGGCGCGCATTGCCAAAATCCGCGACAGTGAGCGCAGTCCGCAGCAACGCAGCAAGGAAGAAATTGAAATTGCCATCCGGCAAATTGTGGATGACGCCATCGTGTCGGATGAAGTGGTGGATGTCTTTGATGCCGCGGGCATTAAAAAGCCGGATATCTCTATCTTGTCGGACAGCTTTCTGGCCGAAATCAGAAACATGCCGCTCAAAAACCTGGCGCTGGAACTATTGAAACGTTTACTGAACGATCAGATTAAAACCGCCGCCAAAAGTAATGTGACGCAAAGCCGGAAGTTTTCGGAATTGCTGGAGCAGTCTATCCGGCGGTATCAGTCCGGGCTGCTGGATTCCGCGCAGGTGATTGAAGAATTGATGGAACTGGCGCGTAAACTACGTGAGGAAGCCGCGCGTGGCGAAATGCTTGGATTGCGTGTAGATGAGGTTGCCTTTTATGACGCGCTTGCTGCCAACGATGCCGCCCAAAAGCTGGTGGACGATGAAACACTTAAAACCATTGCCCGCGAGCTGGTGGACAGTGTGCGCCGCAATACGAGTATTGACTGGCAGCTAAAGGAAAGCGTGCAGGCAAGGCTGCGCGTGCTGGTAAAACGCATCCTGCGTAAATACCATTACCCGCCGGACGACCCGGAAACAAAGGATTACACCGTAAGCGTGAACCGCGTGCTGGAACAGGCAGAGGTGATTGCGGAGGCAGGGTAGTTTATTAATGTGTCTCGTTTTGGCCTACGAACGAATCTATGCTTTAGAAGTATTTCCAGTAGGGCCTTGAATTTTTGCTTCTTTTGCTTCAAGGCAAAAGAAGAAGACCAATAGAGCATGAACCAAGTGCAGATGGATTGAGTTGCGCCGGTATTTTCTAAGGAAGGGGCGTACGATGCTGCCTTTCCTATCCCTTACTCCAGCCCATACTTTTCCCCTAAATAAACCAGCAAACGCTGCTGCGTTTCCAGCAGGCCGTAGAGGTATTGCTGGTGATAATAAGTGACGCGTTGGTACAGCATCAGCTCGTTGAAATAAGCGTTGAGTTGGGACGGGTTTTGTGTCTGGAACAGCGGTGCCTTTATAGCGCTGTCGGGGAAGGTTTCCATATTCCATCCTTTACCGGCGTCAAACATCTGAACGGTGGCGCCAAAGCTGAGCACCTCGGTCATGCGTGCGCGAATCTTGTCCTGCGTATTTTGAAAAATAGTCGTCTGGAAATCGTGCAGGCTTTCAAATTTGTCGGTATAATTAATGATGCTGTCGGCAACCGCCTGTTGCAACAAACGGTAACTGCCGGTAGTGGAAAGCTGGTCCAATGAGCGCGAAGTGATGAGGTAGGGCCGGCTGATGCTGGAATGCCGGATAACCTGCAGCATGACCGGCCGGCTGCGTTCGTTAAAGGTTTTACCATGGAAGCATTCGGGCAGGCGGGAAAGGTTTTTTAATTTTTCGGCATCGTAAGCAATGTACGTCTGAATGCGCGTGGTGTCCAGCGCCAGGTCATTATACAAGCCTTCAATGTATTCGCGTGCTTTTTGCTGTTCTACGCGCGATTCGCGGTAATTGTCGGCCAGAAAGCCCAGGAATACGGCCAGGAACAGCATGGCAAATTCCAGCAAATATTCTTTCCAAGGTTTTTTGTGTGTTACTTCTTTGGGGTGGTGTACTTCCATGGGGGGATAGCAAATTCTTTGGGCGCGCTAAATTAAATAGAATTATCTGCTATGGCTGGGAAAATCTACAGCCGGTTGCAGGACTGCTTCACGAAAGGCATGATGGCCGTCTTGCAGCCGGGCAGGCCGCACTACCTGATGGCCCGGATTGTCAGCGCTTGTGGCGCTTACCTGTCCGGGCCATCAGCGGCCTCCAAAAGGAACATGCGGACTTATTTTTTTAGCGTAGCCATGTCGATCACGAAGCGGTACTTCACATCGCCTTTCAGCAGGCGCTCGTAAGCTTCATTGATTTGCCGGATGTCTATAAGCTCAATGTCGGCAACGATGTTGTGACTGCCGCAGAAATCCAGCATTTCCTGCGTTTCGGCAATGCCGCCAATCAGGGAACCGGAAAAGCTCCTGCGGAAAGGTATCAGGCTGAAAGCCGCCACCGGCAACGGATGCTCGGGTGCACCCACCAACGTCAGGTTGCCATCTACCCGTAGCAGGGCCAGATAAGCGTTGATGTCGTGCTGTGCAGAAACGGCATCCAGCACAAAATGCAGCTGGCCGGCATATTTGGCCATTTGCGCTTCGTCTTTGGAAAGCACCACATCGTCTGCGCCCAGGCGGCGGGCGTCTTCAAACTTGGAGGCCGAGGTGGTAAAGACAATCACTTCCGCGCCCATGGCTTTGGCGATTTTTACCGCCATGTGTCCCAGACCGCCAATGCCCACGATGCCCACTTTCTGCCCCGGACCAACATGCCAGTGCTTGAGCGGCGAATACGTGGTGATGCCGGCGCACAGGAGCGGCGCGGTAGCGGCCAGGTCCAGGTTTTCGGGAATGCGCAATACAAATGCTTCATCCACCACCACGCTTTCTGAATAGCCGCCAAAGGTTTGTGTACCCAGGTGCTTGTCAGGCGCGTTGTAAGTGCCGGTATTGCCTTCCTCGCAATATTGCTCCAGGCCTTCTTTGCAATACTGGCATTCGCGGCAGCTGTCTACCATGCAACCCACACCGGCCAGGTCGCCTGCTTTGAACCTGGTAACATGCTGGCCCACGCTTACCACGCGGCCTACGATTTCGTGGCCCGGCACACAGGGATAAGCGGTGCTGTGCCATTCGTTTCTGGCGGTGTGCAGGTCTGAGTGGCACACGCCGCAAAAGAGAATTTCAATTTCCACATCATGAGGCGTTGGGTTTCTCCGTTTGATGTTCATTTGCTGCAGCTGCGCGTCTGCGGCTTCGGTGCCGAATGCCTTTACGGTTTTGCCGGACACGTGGATGGCGCCTTCCGCCGTTGGTTTTACTGTTTCCATAAGACTAAGCTTGTTGTTGTTTTATTGAGAAAGAGTCTTGCACATAAATCGCACCATTGAACCCTGCAAAAGCCGGTGCGCGCTGCAAGGCGCAAAGAATGGTTTTTTAGCCAACTTTGCCCGATGCGCCTTTTCATCAAAAATATGGTTTGTCCCCGATGTGTCAGTGCTGTGGTGCAGCTTGTAGCGGAAAGCGGGCTCAAGGCGACTTTTGTCCGGCTGGGCGAATTAGAGCTTGCCGGAACACCGGATAAAGCGCAACTGGAACAGTTCTCGGCGGGGCTGAAGCAACATGGTTTTGAGCTTTTGGACGACCAGAAAACACAACTGATTGAGCAGGTGAAAAACCTCATTATTCAAAAGGTGCAGTCTGCCCGGATAGAAGAACACTTCAGCGTCAGTAAATTTTTAGGCGAGCATATCTTCAAAGATTATTCTTCCGTCAGCAAGCTTTTTTCCGGTGTGGAAGGCATCACGATAGAGCAGTTTTTTATCCTGCAAAAAATAGAAAAAACCAAGGAGCTGCTGCTGTACGACGAGTTGTCGCTCAGCCAGATTGCCTTTAACCTGGGCTACAGCAGCACCCAGCACCTGTCCAGCCAGTTTAAGAAAGTAACCGGCATGACGACGTCGGCATTTAAAAAACTGGGCACATTGCACCGGAGGCCGATTGATGGGGTGGGGAAGTGACTGGTGAATAGTCAATTGTCAATAGTCAATAGTGACTAACGACTAACAACTAATGACTATTGCCCTCCCTGCTTCATAAATCTATACATCTTCCCCACAAGTGTGTAACGGTTACCCGGTGCGTGTTACGGACCTTTGCAGGGTAAAAAGGTAAGAAGATGAACAAGGAGCAAACGCGTATTTACCTGCCGCTTTCCGGCGTAGACAGCGAGCATTGCGCGCTGATTGTGGATAAAGGACTGAGCCAGGTGGCGGGTATTCAGGAACATAAAGTAGAACTGAACAACAACCGCGCGGTGATTACCACAGACGATGAGCTGACCACCATTCCGAAAGCGGTTAAAGCAATCCGGGATTTAGGCTATGAGGTACCTACCGTCAAGAAAAGCTTTCCGGTGCTGAACATGAGCTGTGCTTCCTGCGCCAGCAGCGCGCAAAGCATGCTGGAAAACACGCCCGGCGTAGTGAACGTAGCGGTGAACTATGCCAACACTTCCGCGCAGGTGGAATACATCCCTACCATCACAGACGCGCAACAGTTAAAAGCCGCCCTGCAAGGCATTGGCTACGACCTGATGATTGAGGAAAGCGAGGAAGCCAAAGATGAGCTGGAGGCTGTACACCGCCGGCAGTTTGAAACGCTGAAAAAACGTACGCTGGCTTCCATTGCTCTTGCCGCGCCGCTGATGGTTATCGGCATGTTTTTCATGTACCTGCCTTACGCCAATTACATCATGTGGGCCCTGGCAACGCCGGTTGTGCTGGTTTTTGGCAAACAGTTTTTTATGGGCGCCTGGAAGCAGGCCAGGCACCGCTCGGCCAACATGGATACGCTCGTAGCACTGAGCACGGGCATGGCGTATCTCTTCAGCGTGTTCAATACTTTATTTCCGCAATTCTGGGAGAGCCGCGGCCTGGAAGCGCACGTTTATTTTGAAGCTGCAGCCGTGGTGATTGCCTTTATCCTGCTGGGGAAAATGCTGGAGGAAAAGGCCAAGGGCAATACTTCTTCCGCCATTAAAAAACTGATGGGCCTGCAGCCTAAAACCGTGACGGTCATTCAGGAAGGCGACCATCAAATGGAAATGCCCATCGCATCGGTAAAGGTGGGCGATACTTTATTGGTGAAGCCGGGTGAAAAAATTGCTGTGGATGGCGCCGTGCGCAGCGGCAACTCTTATGTGGATGAAAGCATGATTAGCGGCGAGCCGGTTCCGGTGGAAAAAAAGCCGGGCGAAAAAGTCTTTGCCGGCACCATCAACCAGAAAGGCAGCTTCCAGTTTCGCGCCGAAAAGGTAGGTGGCGATACGGTGCTGGCGCAAATCATCCGCATGGTGCAGGAAGCGCAGGGCAGCAAAGCCCCGGTGCAGCGACTGGTGGATAAGATTGCGGGCGTCTTTGTGCCCATCGTTATTTTAATTGCCGTGCTGAGCCTCGTGGCCTGGGTCGTGCTGGGCGGCGACAACAGTTTTACGCAAGGGCTTTTAGCGATGGTTACCGTGCTGGTGATTGCCTGTCCGTGTGCGCTGGGACTGGCTACGCCGACCGCCATTATGGCCGGGGTAGGCAAGGGTGCGGAAAACGGCATTTTGATTAAAGATGCGGAAAGCCTGGAACTGGCTAAAAAAGTAAATGCGGTAGTGCTGGATAAAACCGGCACCATTACTGAAGGGAAACCGGAAGTGGTTGCCATAAAATACCAGGAGGGCGCAGCGGAACAGGAAATTTCCAACCTGCTTTTTACCCTGGAGCAGCAATCCGAGCATCCTCTGGCTGAAGCAGTCGTACGCTTTCTGAAACCTCAAAATCCACAGCCTTTAGTGCTCACACATTTTGAAAGCATTACCGGCAAAGGCGTGAAGGGAAGTTATGAGGATAAAGAGTATTTCCTGGGCAGTCCGGCTTTATTGCAGCAGGAACATATTTCTACAGACCCTGCCTTGCAACAGGCAGCTGAGGAATGGCTTTCCAAAGCGCAGACGGTGGTGTGGCTGGCCGATGCACAAAAAGCTTTGGCAGCGGTAGCCATTGCGGATAAAATCAGGCAGACTTCTGTAGCAGCCGTACAAGAATTACAGCAGGCAGGCATTGAGGTGTATATGCTCACCGGCGACAATCCGCATACTGCTAAAGCCATTGCGGCCCAGGCGGGCATTCAGCACTATAAAGCAGAAGTCCTGCCGGCAGAGAAAGCCGGTTTTGTGAAAGCATTGCAGCAGGAAGGAAAAGTAGTGGCTATGGTGGGCGACGGCATCAACGACAGCAACGCTTTGGCGCAGGCTGATGTGAGCATCGCCATGGGCAGGGGCAGCGATATAGCGATGGACGTGGCCAAGATGACCATTATCTCCTCAGACCTGACTAAAATTCCAAAAGCCATCAAACTGTCCAAACACACGGTAGCCACCATCCGGCAGAACCTCTTCTGGGCGTTTATCTATAATGTCATCGGCATTCCTATTGCTGCCGGCGTATTGTATCCCATCAACGGCTTTTTGCTGAACCCCATGATTGCGGGTGCCGCCATGGCCTTAAGCAGCGTGAGCGTGGTGAGCAACAGCCTGCGGCTGCGGTGGCTGAAGCTCTAAAAGCGCTGGCGTATGATTTTTCCCGGAATAGTGTAACAGTCTGGCCCGACAGTCAACGAACTTTGTAACAGCAACCTAAATAAACCAGCCATGAAAACAATAGAATTGAAAACCAACATTATGTGCGGCTCCTGCATTGCCAAAGTAACGCCCGTACTAAACGAAACCCTGGGCGAAAACAACTGGCAGGTGGATACGGCCAATCCCAGGAAAGTACTTACCGTAACCACCGATAAGCTGAGCGAAGCGGAGGTTATCAGCGCCGTAGAAAAGGCGGGTTATAAGGCGGAATCTTTGTCTTAAAGGTGTCTATAATTACCAGTACAAAAATTAAGGGCGGCATTTATGCCGCCCTTAATTTCAATGGCTCCATTAGAAAAACGCTTCAGAGTCAAACGATGGTTTGTTTCGCTTTTTTAAAAATCATTTCAACTTATCAACCTCTCAACTCTATAGTAGCCCCGACAAGAATCGAACTTGTATCTAAAGTTTAGGAAACTCCTATTCTATCCCCGCCCGAACGACGTTCAGTCGGGCGGGCATTGAACTACGGGCCAGGTGACGCAAAAAATATGGGGGCAATGTATGATGTTGTCAACTAACCGATGACATTATTCTATGCTCAACTTCCTCTTCAAAAATCTTCTGCCCGCAGCAGATTTAAAATACCTTTCTCTACGGATAGCTTCCGTTCGGGTTGGTAATGATTCAAAATAAACCAACTCAAACGGCCGGTAACTTTTTATTGACACCGTCATGCCGCTATTGTGCTGCCGTAGCCTCAGCTCCAGATCCTCGCAATGACCTTTGTAATAGTAATCAAAGCGAGTGCTTTTTATCACGTAAGCATAAAACATAGCTTCGTGTTTTTTGTAGCCCCGACAAGAATCGAACTTGTATCTAAAGTTTAGGAAACTCCTATTCTATCCATTGAACTACGGGGCCAAATGGCCGGCAAAAATAAGGCAGGAAGAATGGAGAAACCGCATCTAAAGTTTAGGAAACACTCCTATTCTATCCCCGCCCGAACGACGTTCAGTCGGGCGGGCAT
>Ga0182744_1000805_pt1 | contig 28759 bp, 29 predicted proteins | sample eDN3rd30CKraftMG_FD_128525 | JGI IMG/M metagenome (GOLD analysis project Ga0182744, IMG submission 128525) | Enriched Miracle-Growth compost microbial communities from Emeryville, California, USA - eDNA 3rd pass 30_C Kraft MG (version 2) (version 2) ... | reverse complement strand
GCATAGCCGCCGCCCAGCACGTATACGAAACCCGCGATATAAGTCATCGACTCGTCCGCCCACAGGGCCGGCGAGTGGAAGACGCTGCGCGCAATGACTTCCCGTGCGATGATAAGCACCACCAACAGAATGAGCAGGCCGGCCGCCCGGCCGACCCATTCGTTCACACGCCCTATGATGTGTATGAATGCGTGCATCATTTATCAGGCCAGAAGTTTGATTTCGCGCAGATAAGCTTGCCGGGATTCCACAGCCTGCTTGGCCAACGGGCTTTTCTTTGCCCATTCCCCCCAGACCTGATGCGCCAGGACGCGCGCGCGTTTGCGATCTTCCTCGCTCCAGGCTATCAGCTCCACGCCTTTCTTCTTGACCTCTTCCGCCACCACCGCGTCGTTTTCAGCGATCTTCTTGACCTGGTAGTCGGAGAATTCCTTCCAGGTCTGCTCCACGATCGCCTTGACATCGTCCGGCAAGGCTTTCCATGCGGCCTTGTTGACGGTGAAATCCTGGATGGGCATGGAATGGAAGCCCGGATAGGTGGCGAATTTAGCGATCTCGAAGAAACCGATTTTGTTGTTGACCGATAGCGTGGACCAGTCGACCGTATCCACAACCCCTTTCTCGAGCGCGGAATATGCCTCGCCGCCAGGGATCACGACAATGGAAGCCCCCATCTTTGCAATGGTTTCAGCGGCAAGCCCCTGGGCGCCGCGATGCTTGAGCCCTTTGAAGTCTTCGGGCTTGCGGATGGGCACCTTGCTGGTCAGCGATTCGACGCCCCACCACGTGCATCCGACCGTATAAGCGTTGAACCTGTCATAAGCGCTGCGTATCATCTGCATGCCGCCCTTGTCATTCAACCATGCATTCTGCTGCTTGGGCTCCGTGTATCCGAAGGCGAAGTCCCCTATCACCGCCAGCGCGGGCTCCTTACCCGCAAAGTAGCCGGGATAGGTGGAATGGCCTTGAATGACGTTCTGGCCAACTGCATCCAGGGTCTCGAAGGTGCCGACGATAGCGCCCGCGGAAAAAGGCGTGATTTCCAAGCGGCCGCCCGTATTTTTCTTCACGTTGTCGCAGAACGCCTGGAACATTGCATAAGTATCTTCCCCTGCCCCCCAAAGCGTCTGCACCTTCCACTTCGTGGTTTTCTGGGCCAGCACAAGCGCTGGCGCCCCCAAGATAGATGTCGCCGCGACAGTGGACGCGGCCTTCAATAAGGAACGGCGGTTCATGCTCATCGTATGTCTCCGTTATGGTGATGAGGAACAAGCCGTCTTAATTATATTTGTGATATATCTAAGGTCAATAAAATATGGGAGGTCTGCCTGGGCGTCAGCAGGACATCACAGTTGCCCGCATGGTCATGCGCTCCTTGCCTGAAAAAATGGAAGTGGACGTTCGGTCCGGACCTGGTGGATCATTCACCTATCCAGCGAAACTGGTGCGCGTCACCCTGCGGGCGACGGCACTGGAGAAGAGATAAAGACGACTGGCAGGACCACGATTCAGTGTCGGGCCAGTCCGGTTACCATGGCGGTACGAGCGCCATGTGGGCTTAGCGGATGACCCAATATCCGGCGGCAAGCAGCGCGGCGGCGCCGGCCAGCCATACCAGCCACGATTGACGCATCCGAATCTGGGGAACGGGCTCATCCGCAGCCAGGTTTTCCGGCCCATCACCAGCATGCCCGCTGGCGGACCCTTCTCTCTGCAGACGCTGCTCAAAAGCGCTAAAGAAGTCTTGGGACAGCTTTCCCGCCGCGGCGTCGATCAGGCGCGATCCTATTTGAGCCAGCTTGCCTCCCACCTGGGCGCGAACGGAATATTGCAGCCGGGTATTGGCGCCGTCTTCTGTGAGCACGACATCGGCGGAGCCCCTGCCGAAGCCTGCCACCCCGCCCTGACCATCAAAGTTGATGGTATAGCTCCGTGGAGGCTGCATATTGCCAATTTTCAGAACACCCTTGAATCGTGCGCTTACCGGTCCTATTTTCATCGCTACAACCGCCGCAAAAGCGTCTTCACCAGTACGCTCCAGCGATTCGCAGCCCGGGATGCAGTCTTTGAGGATTAAAGGATCATTCAACGCTTCCCAGGTTGTCTGGATGGATGCGGGAATAAGTCGTTCATCGTTCAGTTCCATTGTTGTTCAGCCTAAAGCTCAAGAAAACAGGGTTTGCAGCAGCCTTGTTTGCCGACCGGTACCAGTCGCTAAGATGCCAGAATCGCAGAGACCGCCCGCGACGCCATGATCCGAACCATTTCAGCACGGTATGCCGCAGAGCCATGCATGTCGCCATTGACATCGTCTTCAGGCAACATGACAGCCTTGGCGGCTACGGCTGTGAATTGCTCTTCCAGCCTTCGCTCCATTTCGGTAAAACGGAAACAATTTCCCTTTACGCCGGTAACTGCAACGCGGATGCCGCCCTCTCCCTGGCTGACGAAAACGCCAACGAGGGCAAATCGGGATGCAGGCTGCTTGTACTTGACATAGGCGGCCTTCCGCGGAATGGCAAAGCTTACAGAGGTGATCAGCTCCCCTGGTTCCAGCGCTGTTTCATATAAACCCGTAAAAAACGTGTCGCCCTCAATGACGCGAAGATTAGTCTGTACCTTGCCGCCCAGGCCCAGCAGGGCAGCGGGATAACAGGCTGCCGGATCAGCATTGGCCAGAGATCCTCCGACTGTCCCCCGATTGCGTACCATCCTGTCTCCTATGCCGCCGGCGAGACATGCAAGGGCGGGGATAGCGCGGGCGACTTCGGGGGACCGGGCTACGGCTGCATGAGTCGTCATGGCCCCAACCGTGACGTAACCCCCGCCGACTGCGATGCCTCTCAGATCCTCTATGGCACCAAGATCCACCAAGCGGCTACAGGACGACAGGCGCAATTTCATCGCCTGAATCAGGCTTTGTCCGCCAGCAAGATATCTGGCATCTCCATCCTGCACGGCCTCGACCGCTGCCTTCCGGTCTGTCGGACGCTGGTAATCAAAGATATACATTCTCAACCTCTCTTACCGACGCATCATGTTTTAACGCAGCGTATCCAGCTGCTGCTGAACCCGCTGTATCGACTTCACAATGTTCTGATACCCGGTGCAACGGCAAAGGTTGCCGTCCAGCCCTTCACGAATCTGGTCTTCGTTGGCTTGGGGATGCTCAGCCAGCAAATGTATGGCCGACATCACCATACCCGGCGTGCAATAACCGCACTGCAGACCGTGGCACTCCCGAAAGGCTTCCTGCATGGGATGTAATACGCCATTCCGTGCAAGTCCCTCTATGGTCGTCACCTCTGTCCCCTGCGCCTGGCAGGCAAGAATGGAGCAGGATTTCACTGCCTGACCATCGATATGCACGGTGCAGGCTCCACATTGGGCTGTATCGCATCCGACATGTGTGCCGGTAAGCTGCATATGCTCCCTGATGAACTGAACCAGAAGCGTACGGGGATCGATGCTGGCTTCTACAGCTTTTCCATTGATAGTCAGGGATATTGATACATTCATGGGGTGGCTCTTTATTTAAAATATCAGCAAACCGTGAAATGGCTTCGCAGCACGGAGTGCCGAAAACCCCAATCCTGCCGTATGGGGCTTTGCCGGCTCCGGGCCGCGCTTCAATCAATCAGTAAACCTGCCGAGGACATCCTCTTTTTCATATTCTCGAACCCCCCCTCGTACTCCCATGTCTGGACAGTATCATGAGGCGTTTCGATAAAAATGTACTTGGCGGTGATCGAAAGTATCCGGTCAATCTTTATCACTTTTTCGACAAAACCGTCAGAAGGTACATCGTCCATGATGAGCTGGCGGTCATCCGTATAACCGTGATAAACCTTTGCGGGCCTGATACGGGCAGAGATATACTTCATATAGCTTCCTTTTTTGAAAATAAACAGTTGTGCGGTTGTAGTGAGCATTCCCATGAGCGCAGACAATCGCGCCCATGCCCCTACGAAGCCTTTTCCTGCGCGTTCCGGATCGCCGTCCATACCGCGTACGCCGAGGCAGGCATCTCTATGGATTTCACGCCCAGATCCGACAATGCATCCAGCACGGCATTGATGACTGCCGGTGGCACCCCTACAGAGCCGACTTCCGCGCAGCCTTTGGCTTTCAGCGGATTGTGCTCGCAAGGCGTGCTGTGAATCACCACCTCGAAATTGGGAAGATCATCGGCCCTCGGCATGCAATAGTCCTGGAAAGATCCGGTAAGTAACTGACCTGCGTCATCATGTACGCAAGCTTCCAGTAATGCCTGACCTATCCCCTGCGCCAGGCCGCCATGCAGCTGACCATGCACCACCATCGGGTTGATGACCTCACCGACATCATCGACTGCAACGACCTGGATAATCTTCACTTGCCCGGTTTCGGGATCTACCTCGACTTCGCAGATATGGCAGCCGCAGGGGTAAGTCCAATTGAGAGGATCGTAGAAGGCCGTTTCATCCAGTCCAGGTTCCAGGTCTTCAATGGGATAATCATGTAAAACATAAGCCATCCTGGCGATTTCCTGAAATGTCGCTGTCCGCCCGCCCTGCACAGAAAATACTCCACGGTCGAATACGACATCCGCCGGTTCCGCATCCAGCAAATGGGCAGCTATTCTGGTTCCCTTGCGAATGATTTTGTCGAGTGCCTTTACGATAGCCGAGCCCCCGAGCACCAAGGATCTGGATGCCGCTGTGCCGCGACCGAAAGGCACCTGACCAGTATCGCCCTGGACGATTTTTACCTGATCCAGCGCAAGCCCAAGCCGGTCGCACACTAATTGGGCAAAGGTCGTCTCATGACTTTGTCCATGACTGTGCGATCCGCTGAATACCGTCACTGAGCCGCCAGGGTGGACGCGCACTTGCGCTGACTCCGCTCTCCCTCCCCGGCCGCCGATTTCGCCCAGCACCTTCGATGGCGTACCCCCCGCTATTTCGACATAGGTCGAGATGCCGATACCACGGTATTTGCCCCTGGCGCGAGCGGCGGCTCTTCTGGCGGGAAAATCCTGCCATCCTGATCTTTCCAGTGCTATCTTCAAGGTCGCTTCATGGTCGCCTGAATCGTAGACCAGCCCGCCCGCCGTTGCATAAGGGAACTGATCCCGGCGGATGAAATTCCTGCGCCGCAGCTCGACACGATCGTAGCCGGTTTCTCTTGCTGCATGATCGATAAGCCGCTCCAGTACGTACGTTGCTTCCGGCCGTCCCGCCCCCCGGTAGGCATCGACGCTGCATGTATGTGTGAAGGTAACCACGACATTGCAATACAGTACAGGGATCTGATATACACCGCCCAGGAGCGGCGCATAATAAAAGGTGGGTATGGCAGTGGCACCGCTGGTCAGATAGGCTCCTACATTGGCCAGCGTCTTCACACGCAGGCCGATGAATCTTCCAGCTTCATCAAGCGCCAGTTCCGCGATCGTTACATGATCTCGCCCATGAGCGTCTGTCAGAAAGGCCTCGGAGCGGTCCGATGTCCAGCGAACGGGGCGGCCAAGACGGCGGCTGGCCCAACATACGCTGGTTTCTTCGGGATAGAGGAATATTTTTGAGCCGAATCCCCCTCCAACATCAGGCGAAATCACCCGCATGCTGGCTTCGGACATACCCAGAATGCCGCACAGGGTGCCGCGTATGGTATGCGGGTTCTGGCTCGTCGTATAAAGTGTCAGCTCCCCCGTTGCCGGGGAGTAGCTGGCGATGGCTGCACGCGGCTCCATGGGATTAGGGATCAGCCTGTTATTCCGCAGCTCCAGCCGGCTGACGTGGGCTGCGCGTGAAAACGCTGCATCAGTCTCTGTTTTATTCCCCAATTCCCAATCGCAACATACATTGCCCGGCACGTGATCCCACACCAAAGGCGCACCAGCTTCGATCGCCCTGACCGTATCAGACACTGCATCCAGCGGCTCATAGTCAACGTCAACGCAATCAGCCGCGTCAAGCGCCTGTAAGGGCGACTCAGCAACGACCATTGCAACCGGTTCGCCCACATGCCTTACCTTGTCCACTGCCAAAGGGTAGTGGGGCGGCTCAGCCATAGGCCTGCCATCACGGTCCTTGATGAGCCAGCCACATGGTATGCTGCCTATTCCCGAATCGAACATTTCCCTGCCGGTATATACCGCCACGACGCCGGCAGCTGCCAATGCACGGCCCGTATCTATTCCCTGGATCGTCGCATGGGCATATGGTGACCGCACAAATCTCGCATACAGCTGGCCGGGCAGCCTGTGGTCGTCGACATACCGCCCCGCCCCGGTAATAAAACGCCCATCCTCCTTTCTCCTGACGGATTTCCCTATACCATACGGCGCCGCGTTGTCATCAGCCTCGCCTGCAGCTCGATGCAATTCTCGCAAAAGCCGGGGTTTGATCGTTTCCATCGGATTTTCCTCAACTCAACATGCGCAGCATTTCAATGCGCAGCAAAAAGATGACAGGCAACCTTATGGTCGCCAGCGGTGCCACGCTGGATAGTGCTGAGCGCAGGAGCCTCTGCTTTGCATTTCGGCATGACGTAAGGGCAACGCGTATGAAACCGGCAGCCTGATGGCGGATTCATCGGACTCGGAAGCTCACCAGCCAGTGGCAACCGCCGGCGCCGGACTTCACTGGGTGGACGGGCCACGGGGATGGCCGAGAACAAAGCCTGTGTATAGGGATGCAGCGGGTCGGCCCAGAGCGCTGGCTTCGGAGCTATTTCAACGATTTCTCCCAAATACATTACGGCAATCCTGTCCGCGAGATAACCAACAACCGACAAGTCATGGGAAATAAAGACATAGGCCAGATGGCTCTCGCTTTGCAGGCGCCTTAGCAGATTGATGATCTGTGCCTGGATCGACACGTCCAGCGCAGAAACTGGTTCGTCGCAAACAACAAGCCTGGGCTCCAGCGCGATTGCTCTGGCTATGGCGATGCGCTGCCTCTGGCCGCCGGAAAACTCGTGAGGATACCGGTCAGCGTGATCCGGATGCAGGCCCACACGCCCCAGAAGCTCGTCCACCATCCCGGCCCGCTCGCTGCGCCGGCCTGCTGCATGTACATCAAAAGGCTCTGTCATGATTTGTCTGACCATGCGCCGCGGGTTCAGGGAAGCGTATGGATCCTGAAACACCATTTGTATATCCCGCCGAACCGATCGCAGGGCTCGCCTGGAAAGGCGGCTGATATCCTGCCCCTGGAATGCGATACAGCCGTCGTCAGGCTGATGCAGCCTGACAAGCGTCCGGCCCAACGTCGATTTCCCGCAACCCGACTCACCGACGATCCCCAGTGTTTCACCCGCGGCAACCTCGAAACTGATCCCGTCGACTGCGTGAACCTTGCCGTCAGGCGTTTCGTGATATTTGACCAGGTTTCTGACACTCAGCAATGGTGCAGCCGCCACGTGATTCATGCCAGCCCCCCCGGATGATTGACCTGAAAACACGCCACCCATCCCGTTTTATTGATACTCGTCAACGGTGGAGTAGCCACGCTGCACTCATTGCTGGCACTGCGGCATCGAGCGGCGAAGGCGCAGCCTGGACCCAGTTTGTCCATGGGTGGCACGGTCCCCGGAATTTCCGGCAAAACCTCCGGCCACCCGTCGGATGACACATCAGGCTGTGGAACGCTGGCCAGCAATGCCCTGCTGTATGGATGCGCCGGAAATCTGAAAAAAGTTTCGGCATCCGCTTCCTCCACTTTCCTGCCTGCATACATCACCATGACCCGCTGCGCCCATTCCGCCACGACACCCAGGTCATGCGTGATGAGTATCACCCCCATGCCAAGGTCCTTCTTCAAGCGGTCTATCAATTCGAGCACCTGGGCCTGTATGGTGACATCCAGAGCGGTAGTTGGCTCGTCAGCTATCAAGACCTTGGGCCGGCATGCCAGAGCGATGGCGATGACAATACGCTGGCGCATGCCACCCGAAAGATGGTGGGGATATTGATCGAAGCGCCTCGGCGCTTCCGGGATACCGACCAGCTCGAACAGATCCAGGGCACGGCGGTTCGCTTCGGCGGCCGTACAGCGTTCATGCTCCAGGATGCTTTCGACGACCTGCCTGCCTACCGTCATGAGCGGGTTCAGGCTTGTCATCGGCTCCTGGAATATCATCGAAACATCCTTCCCTCTGATACGTCGCATTTCTGCTTCCGGGAGCCTCATCAGATCACGGCCATCCAGATTGATCTGTCCCCCCGCGTAACGGGCTGCCGGATAAGGAAGCAGGCGCATTATCGAGCGGGCCAGCATGCTTTTCCCGCAGCCCGACTCTCCCACCACGGCAAGAGTCTCCCCCGGGCCGACATCCAGGTCGACTTCATTAACCACTGGAAACCAGTTCGTGCGACCTGAGCGGAACTCTGTACGAAGCTTGTGGACGCTCAACAGCTTTTCTGATCCCATCACTGCCTCAGCCTCGGGTTCAATGCTTCATTCAACGCGTCGCCGACCAGATTGATTGCGAGCACTGTCATCAGTATTGCGATACCGGGTATGGTCACCATCCACCATGCTGTGCGAATGGCTGAGCGGCCGGCCCCTATCATGAAGCCCCATGTCATGATGTTCGGGTCGCCCAGGCCGAGGAAGGACAATCCAGACTCGAACAGAATTGCCGTAGCGACCATCAGGGAGCCAGCCACGATAATCGTCGACATAACGTTGGGCAATATCTGAACCATGAAGATCCTGAAATCGCTCATTCCCAGCGCAACACATGCGTGTACGAATTCGCGATTCTTTATGCTGATCACCTCGGCCCGTACCAGTCTGGCCAGAGGCGCCCAGGAAACAATCGCGATAGCGCCTATCACATTGCCCAGGGCAGGTCCCAGCACCGCCACGATGACGATGGCTCCGATGAAGGTGGGTATGGTCTGAAAAAACTCAGTGATCCGCATCAGCACGGTATCGATCCGCCCTCCGTAATAGCCGGCTATGCCGCCTATGACCGTCCCAAGGATTACGATGACCAGCGTAGCCACCACACCCACGAGCAGCGATATGCGTGCGCCGTACACAATACCCGCTGCTATGTCCCGCCCCAGCATATCCGTACCAAACAAATAATCGCCAAAGGGCTTGAGAAAAGGCCTTCCCGCCATCTCGAATGGCCCCTCCGGATAAAGCACAGGCGCTGCCACCACAAGCGCCATGACGCCCGCCAGTATCAACATGCCAATCACGGCGCCAGGATTACGCCAGAAGCGCCCCATGGCAGAGCCGGAAGACGGGATGCTAGACATTGCCAGTCCTCCCCGCCAGCTCGATCCTGGGATCGATCAGCGTATAAATGAGATCTACCAGGGCATTGGTGACTACCACCAGAATGGAGCTCAAGAAAAATATGCCGAGCAGTAAATTCAGGTCCCGGGCGAACAGGGATTCGAAGGCAAGCAGACCGAGCCCCGGCCAGCCGAATACCGACTCGACGATGACCGAGCCTCCCAGCATGCTGGAGACTTGCACACCGGCCATCGTAAGAACCGGGAGGATCGCATTGCGCAATACATGCCGCCGCACGATCTTGCCGTTCGCAAGACCTTTCGCCCTCGCTGTTGTCACGAAGTCCATGCGCAGGGTTTCCAGCATGGACGCGCGCATCAGGCGGGTATACAGGGCCATGTAGAAGAATGCGAGGGTGATGGCAGGCAGAACCAGATGCCGCCCAACGTCAAGAACATAGGCCAGGCCGGTCAACCCGCCTCCAACCGTGGAGATACCGCTGGTCGGGAACCAGCCAAGATTTAGGGAGAACACAATGATGAACATCAGGCCGACCCAGAATAACGGCGTGGCATACGAAACGATGGCAACGATCATGATCGCCAGTCCAGCGAAGCTGCGCCCACGCACTGCGGCGATCGAGCCGAGGACAATCCCGGCGCCTACAGATATCAACATTGATGCAACCATCAACAGGGCTGTTGCACCGAGCCGCTCGAAGATCAGATCTGCTACATCCCGGCCATGCCGGAAGGAATACCCCATATCGAAGACAATGATGTTCTTGATATAGCTGATGAACTGAATATAGAGCGGTTGATCGAGGCCGAATTGGCTGCGTATCTGCGCCATATATTGCTCGCTGGCGGCGCCTGCCTCTCCAGCCAGCACTTGTGCCGCGTCGCCAGGAGCCAGGCGGACAAGAAAGAAATTGACCGCCACGATCGCAAAGATGATCGGTAGCCCATGCATCAACCTGCTGAAGACGTATTTTCCTCGAGCCTGCCACATATACATCCTTCATCACCGACGCCGGCTCACCGCATTTGCGGGGAACCGGCCGGAACGGCTATCCCTTATTGCTTGATCCAGGTATCGTATAGACCGCCCCGTATGCCCAGGGGAGTCGTGATCAGATTCTGAACCCTGGTATCCTGCAGAGCCACCAGGGCCATTTCCATAATCCAGATCACTGGACTATCTTCGACGATCTGCCGCTGCAGGTCGTGAAACAGGCCGGCGCGCTTCTGGGGATCGAGTTCCGTCTGCGCCGCCTCCCAGAGGCGATCAACCTCGGGATTGGAATACTGCACAGTATTGACATAAGGGACATTTGGCTTGATGTTCTTGGACCAGTATTGCCGCTGGACGCCCAACGTGGGGTCTCCCATGCCAATGAACCAGCCCGACGCCATCCAGAAGTCGTAATTGCTGCCGTATACCTGACGCATGAAAGTCGGGGCATCATTGGTGCGCAGCTCCACGTCTATGCCGACCTTGCCCAGGGCCTGCTTGACATACTCGGCCATGCGGCGCCAGTCTTCGCCGAAAGGGACGACATCATGGACGATCTTGAACCTCATTCCATTGGGACCGCGTTTATGGCCCGCCTCATCCAGCAGTCTGTTGGCGATTGCAATACGGTCCTTCACGTCATACCGGCGCACTCCTTCTTCGGTATACAACCCGGCGCCCTTGAATACGGAAGAAATAGGACCGACGGCCGGCTTGCCGAAGCCATACCAGATGTTTTCCGTTATCAGGTTGCGGTCTATCGCATAGGCGATAGCCTGGCGCACACGCTTGTCATCGAGCGGCGCCCGCTTTGTATTAAGCTCCATCAACATGACGGGCGCCAGCGCTTCGTAACCTCCCTCGGCTATCTCGATATTGGGCAGATCAGCCAGACGCCGCATTTCCACCGGGTTTATGGTACCGAATGTGGCTACGTGGACCTCACCTTTCTCCAGCGCAGCTGAACGCGTGGACGCATCGGCGATGAAACGGAATATCAGGCGGTCGAGGTAGGGGCGGCCCTCACGCCAGTATTTTTCATTTCGGTCGAGCTGGATGTAATTTCCCTTTTCCCATTTTGCAAATTTGAAGGGGCCCGTTCCTATCGGCCTGTTTACGGCCGGGTTGTTGCGGATGTCCGTTCCTTCGAAGATGTGTTTCGGCATCATCGGCACTTCCAGCCCGGACAGGCCTTTCATCATTGGCGGATAGGGGTGCTTCAGTTCTACCACCGCCGTATATTCATCCGGCGTCTTGACATCCACGATGGGGCCGAGGTTACTCAGCCCGCGGGGATGGAATTCCCTGACTACCTTCTGAAGCGAAAAGGCGACATCAGCACTGGTGAACGGCTTGCCATCATGCCACTCGACACCCTTGCGCAAGTTGAAGATTACGGTTTTCCCATCCTGGCTGACCTGCCAGGATTCCGCAAGAGACGGCACAGGCTGCAGATTCGAGTCATACTCAAGCAGGCCTTCAAAAATCTTGGTTCCCACTTCATTGGTCGTGGGAGCCGAACTCAGGGCATTCGTAATGATGGACGGCTCAGGCGTGGTCGTAATAATTAGCGTCCCGCCTCGCTGCGGCTCAGCCGCAAAAGAGAGCTGTGGGATCGCCAGTGCAGTGGCAACCATTGCCGCAGCGCATGCCATCTTCTTCAGTCGTTCAAATAAAACCATAGTCCTTTCCCCTTATTTTTTGACGCCCCGTGGCACGGTGGCAGACTTTGACGTCTGGAGACTTCTCGCTGAAATCAACCTGTCGCGCCTGTCACGGTTTTCCCCCAGCAGATATCCCGTACAGGTACGGCTAAAAAAATGCAATGATGGTGCCAACAACGGTATTCAATGTAACGATAAAAATATTTTTTATTTATTCTAATATTGAAAATCTGCATTAAACTACAGGTATAAACCCTATATCTCTTACGGGATCGCTTTAAATTTATACTGTATATATAAAATCATTCGGGATCCATCTTCTGAGCGCAGTGCATGCCGCGCTGATCAGGAATATAACGGACCATAAAGGTGCAAATGGAGAACATCGACCCGCCCGCCATACGGAAGCCGCAAGCATGGAAGCGCGCAATCCTGGCTCCGCCTGACGTTCGTATGCTCAATCAGCTTTACTTGGGCGCTTCAGGGTCGAATCACATATCGCGGTGAGGTAAAATTTGAACTGCTCTCTCCCACCTAAGCCCTGCGGCGCCTTCCGGTCATAAGCAATCCCGCCCAGGTACATCCAGAACGCAGCAATGGCGTTGCCGGCGCTAGCCGAAGAGTGCGCGCTACCCTCACAGGATTTGGGCGAAGACTAATTTGGCATCTTCGATGGAATATAACCATGTCCCTACCTGATCCGTCCCCTGAGCTAGGCCAGAGATTAAGAAAACTGCGAAAAGAGCAACGATTGTCGTTAGCTCAACTGGGAGAGCGTTCTGGAGTGTCGGTTAGCATGCTTAGTCACATAGAGCGTGGCCAGACCACGCCTTCGCTGAAAAGCCTGGACAGGATATGCCAGGCCCTTGGAGTCGAGATGCCTGCAGTATTTCCTCCGAGGGAACTGGCAGATGATTCAGCCGGTCCCGATATAGTCAGGGCCAACGCACGTGCCAGGCTGGAATTTCCAACCTTTGGCCTTACAAAGGAATTGCTGTCTCCCTCTCGTAGCCAGACCCTGGAGTTCTTCATGATGATAGTCGAACCGGACGGCGGGTCAGGCCCGGACTATCTGGTCAGGAATGGGGAAAAGGGGGGAATGGTGATAAAGGGTGAACTGCAGCTGTCGGTGGGCGAGCATCAGTACACCATCACTGAAGGCGACAGCTTTCAGTTTGATAGCGGAAAGCCCCACAGAATATTCAATCCGACCAAGCAGGAAGCCAGGCTGCTCTGGATCATACGCCCAGATCGGGTAGCCGGCGAACTGTAATCAGCGCTCTTTGCGCCAGACGCTCGCCAGCCATGGCTGCTGCTCGCGCGGCAGGCCCGGAGGGCGGTAGTAGTGTTCCAGTTCGATGAAGCCCGCGGCGGTAACCAGGCTGCGCCACGTGGGCCAGTCGTAATAGGCGCCGTAGCGGTCGCCGTTCCACCCTTCCTGGTTGTCGCCGCGCGGGTTGGAACTGAACAGGACGCCGCCCGGCTCGAGTGCGGCATGCAGCTGCTTCAGCACGCGGGGCAGAGCGGCGCCGGGCACGTGGAAGAGCGACGCATTGGCGAATATGCCGTCGAAGCGCCGTTCAGGCAGGTCCAGCGCCAGGAAGTCCTGCAGCCATACTTCGCAGCCGGAATAGGCGCGCGCCATGTCGACGAAGGGCTCCGCGCCGTCCAGTCCTATGGCGACATGCCCCAGCTCGGTGAAGGTCTTGAGATCCCGGCCCGGGCCGCAACCGAAGTCGAGGATACGATAGGGAGCGTCGGCGTCGATGTGGCGCAGCAAGGCCTGGATATTCTGGCTGACGTCATGATCGAGCGTGCCGGCGCGAAAGCTTTCAGCGCTGCGCCGATAATGGCCTAGCGTAGTCGCCGAGACATCGCGCCAATCCGTGGTCATGTGCGCCTCCCGCCTGGATGGCTGGCCTGTGGTCTGATCATGCGGCCTCCTTTTTCGGCGCTAAGGCTTCCCGCCCTGCCACCCCTGCATGAATGCGGAGACGCCCTGGCGCTTGCCGCCGGCTTTCTGCAATTCCAGCAAACGCAGGACGCCGTCCGCTGTCTGGAAATCGATGCCTTCAGGCCCCGCCGCGATCAGGTCGCCCGGCCGCCTTTCATCGGTGGCCGGGCCCGGCAGCGCGGCGGCGCGCCATACTTTGACGGGATCGGCCAGACCGGGCAGGCGCAGCGTGGAGCCGGGCGCGGGGTCGAAGGCGCGGATGCGGCGCTCGAGGACTTCCGCCGGCTGGCTGAAATCCAGCGGCGCCTCGGATTTATCGAGCTTGGCGGCATAGCTTACGCCCTCGGACGGCTGCGGCCGCGGAGCCAGCGCGCCCTGCTGCAGCCGCGCGATGGCTTCGACGATGGCCTGGGCGCCGAGGACGGCCAGTTCATCGTGCAAGCCGGCGGCGGTATGCGACGGAGTGATGGCGATCGCCCGTTCGAGCAGCATGTCTCCCGTGTCCAGGCCTTCGTCCATCTGCATGATGGTGACGCCGGTCCGCGCATCGCCGGCTTCGATCGCGCGCTGTATGGGCGCGGCCCCGCGCCAGCGCGGCAGCAGGCTGGCGTGTATGTTCAGGCAGCCGTGCGCGGGAAGCTGCAATACCCATGGCGGCAGCAGCAAGCCGTAAGCGGCCACGACCATCAGCTCGGGCGCGACATCCAGCAGCGCCTGGCGGGCGGATCGCGTCTCGTCCGGGAATTTACCGTCCAGGCGCAGGCTGCGCGGCTGGGCGACGGGTATGCCGGCGGCCAGGGCGGCTTGTTTGACCGGGCTGGGCGTCAGCTTCAGGCCGCGGCCGGACGGGCGGTCGGGCTGGGTCAGGACCAGGGGCACTTGATGGCCGGCGGCCAGGATGGCGTCGAGCGCGAGGCGGGCGAATTCGGGTGTGCCGGCAAAAACGATGCGCATTCAGGCCTTCAGCGCTTCGCGCTCTTGCTTGCGCAGGCGGGTCTTGATGCGGTTTTGCTTGAGCACGGACAGGTATTCGACGAAGACCTTGCCGAGCAAGTGGTCGAGTTCGTGCTGCACGCAGACGGCCAGCAGGCCTTCGGCGTCGAATTCATAGCTTGCGCCCTGTTCGTTCAAGGCTCGCACCCGTATGCGGGCCGCGCGCTGGACTTCGTCGTAGATACCCGGCACCGACAGGCAGCCTTCTTCATACACCTGGGTTTCTTCGCTTTTCCAGGTGATTTCGGGGTTGATGAGGACGCGCAGATCGTTGCCGTCTTCAGAGACATCTATGACGACCACGCGTTCGTGGACGTCCACCTGGGTGGCGGCCAGCCCCACCCCGGGCGCGGCATACATGGTTTCGGCCATGTCGCGCACCAGCTTGCGTATGCGGTCGTCGACTTCCTGTACCGGCTTGGCAACCTTGTGCAAGCGCGGGTCGGGATATCGAAGAATGGGAAGTAAAGCCATAAAGCGTCCGAAGAATCCTGTAATACCTTTATGATAAATCAAACCTTTTATTTTGACGCTGCGGGGCAGGTTAAGTTCATCCCGCCCACGGCCGGCGGCCGGCGTCTTGTGGCAAACTAGGAAGAAAGACGTTTTCGGCCTCACGCCCCCCGTTGCGGCCTGCCGCCCCTTGATCCGCTACGCTTTATGCCCATTGCACTGCCGCTGGAAGAGCTCCGTTCGTGGATACGCCTGTCTCTGGAGCCCGGCCTGGGGCCGGCGCAGGCGCGCAATCTGCTCGCGGCCGCCGGCCTGCCGCATGCCATTTATGCCTCTTCGGCCGGCGCGCTCGGCAAGCTGCTGCCGGCGCACCTGGCCGGCCAACTGAAGCGGGAGCCGGACGAAGCCCTGCAGCGCGCCATCGACGGCGCGGTGAAATGGCTGGAGCATCCCGGCCATCACCTGCTGACCTTGGCGGACCCCGCCTATCCGCCGTCGCTGCTCGACACTCATGATCCGCCCTTGCTGCTGTATGTCAATGGCGACCCCGCCTATCTGTCCCGCCCCTTGATATCTGTCGTCGGCGCCCGCAGCGCCACGGCGGGCGGCATGGATAATGCCCGCTCTTTCTCGCGCCATCTGGCCGAGCAGGGCTGGTGCATAGGCAGCGGGCTGGCCCAGGGCATCGACACGGCCGCACATGAAGGGGCGCTGCTCGCCGGGCCTGACGGCGGGAGCACCGTGGCCGTGCTGGGTACCGGCATCGATATCGTTTACCCCGCCAAGAATCGCGAATTGGCCCACCGGATCGCCGCGCACGGCGCGCTGGTGTCGGAATTTCCCATAGGCGCCCGGGCGCTGCCGCATCATTTTCCACGCCGCAACCGCGTGGTGGCCGGCCTGGCGCGCGGCGTGCTGGTCGTCGAGGCGGCCAAGCAAAGCGGCTCATTGATTACCGCCCGGCTGGCATCCGAAATGGGCCGCGAAGTATTCGCCATCCCCGGCTCCATCCACTCGCCCCTGTCGCGCGGCTGCCATGCCTTGATACGCCAGGGGGCCAAGCTGGTCGAATCCGCCCAGGACATCCAGGAGGAATTGGGCCGCCCGGGGCCGCGGCCGGCCGCCAGGGGCGCTCAAGGCAGCCTGCCGGATACCGCCCGCCCCCAGGGCGCCGGCGGCGCCCGGGCCGCGCTCGCATCGGCTGCGGGGCAGGTACAAGAACTCATCCTGAACGCGCTGGGCTACGACCCCGTGCACCTGGACGCGCTGCAGCAGCGCAGCCGCCTGGACCTGCCCACGCTGACCGGCGGGCTGCTGGAACTGGAGCTATCCGACCTGGTCGTCCGCCACGACGACGGGCGGTTCCAGCGGCGCCACCGCAAAGACGATTAACAGGATATATTAATGAGGCTGCTACCCGCCCGGAACTGCCCGCCCGGCGGATGCGGGGCATACACACCAGGATCGCTGCATACATATCGAGGAACAACCCATGTCTTTGCCGAATAAAGTCAAGATCGTCGAAGTGTCTCCGCGCGACGGCTTGCAGAACGAAAAACAATTCATCGATACGGCGGTCAAGATAGAGCTCGTCAACCGGCTCAGCCGGGCCGGCTTTCCCAATATCGAAGCGGCTTCATTCGTATCGCCCAAATGGGTGCCGCAGATGGCAGACGGCGCGCAAGTCATGGCGGGGATAGAACGCCGGCCGGGCACCATTTATTCGGCCCTGACACCCAATCTGCGGGGTTTCGAAGCGGCTCTTGCCGCCGGCGTGGACGAAGTGGTGATCTTCGGCGCGGCCAGCGAGGCTTTTTCCCAGCGCAACATCAATTGCTCCATCGCGGAATCCATCGCCCGCTTCGAGCCGGTGGCGCAGGCCGCCAAAGCCGCCGGGCTGCGCCTGCGCGGCAGCATAAGCTGCTCGCTGGGCTGCCCATACCAGGGCGAAGTCCCCATCGCATCGGTGGTCGACGTCGCCCAACGCATGCTGGCGCTGGGCTGCGATGAAATCGACGTGGCCGACACCATAGGGGTCGGCACCGCCGCGCGGGTCGGGCAGGTCATGCGCGCGGTCACCGAGGTCGTCGACCCCGCCCGCATCTCGGGCCATTTCCACGATACCTACGGCCAGTCCCTGGCCAATATACTGGCGGCGATGGAAGCCGGCATTGCCATCTTCCACTCTTCGGTGGCCGGCATCGGCGGCTGTCCCTACGCCAAGGGCGCCACCGGCAACGTCGCCACCGAAGACGTCTTGTACATGATGCGCGGCCTGGATATCGAAACCGGCATCGACCTGGACGCCGTGGTGGACATCGGGCTGTGGATGTCCGGGCAGATCGGCCGCAATTCGACCAGCCGCGCCGGCAACGCCCTGGCGGCCAAGCGGGCCGCCTAGGGCCGGCGGCGCCCATGGTTTACGCGCCCATGCAAGGGCCCAGCCCGGAAGAACATGCCGCGCTTCTTCAGGAATTGGGCCCCCTGCCGCTGAAGGGCATGGCCTGGCCCAAGTGGATCAAGGTGCTGGCCTGCGCCATCCTGCTGTTCATCGCGGTGCTGATCGCGCAGACGGCGGCGGGCCCGGTCGGCCAGAATGTCAGCCCTATGGTGGCGGGCAGCATCCTGCTCTGCTTCGTCGGCCTGGTGGTACTGGCGCGCTACATGGTGGTGTCGGAAACCTCCATCACCTCGGCCGGCATACGCCAGACCTGGCTGGGCCGGCGCGAAGTCGCCTGGAAGGACATCCAGTTCGCCAAATTCATCCCCCTGCTGGCCTCCAAGCGCCTGATCTGCTTCACCGCGCGCGGGCGCCCCGTCGTCTTCCAGGCCGGCACCCGCGAGCTGGAAATCGCCTTCGCACGCATCGCGCTGGTGTACCGGCGGCGCAGATAGCGCTGGGCATTTTTCATACGAAGGCAAGTTAGCGGATTCCGCCGCTGGCCGCCTCAGCGATGCTGCTCATCAACAGTTCAAACCTGGATGTCATCTCGCCATCCGCGACGCAGGCGTAGCCCAACAAGAGCCCGTAGCGGCGATGTGTATCATCGACGTAATAGGATGACAGCGGCCTTGTCAGGATTCCCCTGCGATGCGCCGCGGCGACCACCCGACGGTCATCAATGTCCGCCCGCAATTTCATCACCACATGCAAGCCGGCCTCGCTGCCGTCCCTGTGCACCCACTCTTTGCCTAAACGGCGCTCGATCAGATTGACGAGCATCGTGCGCCGCCGCGCATAGACCAGCCGCATGCGACGGATATGCGCCGCATAATGTCCATCGGCAATAAACGTGGCCAGGGCGGAATGCATGGGCAAATTACCTTCTCTATAGAGTTCCGCCTGCGCTTTTTGGAAGGGGATCGCCAATTCGCGCGGCAGAACCAGGTAGCCGATGCGAAGGCCCGGATAAAGCGTCTTGCTGAACGTCCCGATGTATAGCACCGGCGCGTCCGCCTCCAATCCCTGCAATGCCGGTATGGGCCTGCCGGAATAGCGGAACTCGCTGTCATAGTCATCTTCGACGATCCAGCTTCCCGACCGCCTGGCAAACGCCAGCAATTGCCGGCGCCGCGCAAGCGACATGATGGAGCCCAATGGATACTGATGCGACGGGGTTACGAAGATGAATCGGGGTCGATCGCCGGGCTCATCGGGCAAGCACATGCCGTCTTGGTCGACCGGCTGGGCCGCGATATGAATTCCATTGGCTCGCAGCACCGTACGTGCGCCCCAATAACCGGGGTCTTCCACCCAAGCCAGGTCGCCCGCGTCGCCCAGCAAGCGGACGACGAGGTCGATCGCCTGCTGGGTGCCTTCCGTGACGACGATCTGATTGGCGTCACAGTCCAAAGATCGAGTGATGCGCAGATGCCCTGCAAGCACTTCGCGCAGCGCAGGCAGGCCGCCGCCGTAGGAGTAGCTCAACAAGTCCGGTTTCGGCTCGCGCCACCACGCATTGATAATGCGTCCAAACTTCTTGTAGGGAAACATGGTCAAGTCTGGAACCCCCGGCATGAACGCTCCCCATTGATGAGGCGATGCCAAGGCGCCATCGATAATATGCCGTCCCCGTTCCGAGAGCCCTTGATCCTTCCAGGCAACTGCCCTGCGGCGCGCCTTGTGCATGCCGCCAACAGGAGACTCGGGCGCCCACTCCGCCACGAAGGTGCCGCTTCCTTGCCGGCTGCGCGTGTAGCCTTCCGCCGACAACTGCTCATATACATCAACAATCGTATTGCGGGAGACTCTCAGTTCGGCCGCCAGGTCCCGCGTTGCGGGAAGGCGCGAATCGCAAGGAATGGAACCGTCCAATATCGCCGCTCGCAGCGCAGCATACAGGCGCTTGTTCATTGGGCCTAGCGCTTGGTCATCGGTCCTGAGCAACAAGAGATCTGAAATCAGCGATCGCAATTGGTTCTATCTATTTTTTAAAAGTGGATCATATAAGTAGAACCATTTTAGCTTTAAATAGCGTTTCCCCCTTCCCCGATATCAATGAGGCCTCCGATGCAAACTCACGATCTGACCACCCGCCGCATGACAGCGACAGCCCGCGGCATCGGCGTCATGTGCGACTTCTATGCCGTACGCGCCGACAATGCCACCTTGTGGGACCATCATGGCAAAGAGTACATCGACTTCGCCGGAGGAATCGCGGTACTGAATACCGGCCATCGCCACCCGAGAATCATGGCGGCGATTGCGGCTCAGCTGGACAGCTTTACCCACACGGCCTATCAGATCGTCCCTTACGAGTCATATATCCACCTGGCGGAACGCATCAACAGGCTTGCACCGATAGACGGACCCGGCAAATCCGCTTTCTTCACCACAGGCGCCGAGGCGGTCGAAAATGCAATCAAGATCGCCCGCAGCCATACCGGCAGGTCCGGCGTCATCGCCTTTACGGGGGGGTTCCATGGCCGTACTCACATGGGGATGGCGCTAACCGGTAAAGTCGCGCCGTATAAGGCGTCCTTTGGGACGCTTCCGGGCGAGATTTACCATGCGCCCTTTCCTTCGGGCACCGAAGGTGTAAGCGTCGCCGATACGCTTCGGTCACTGGACTTTCTATTCAAGGCGGACATCGGCCCGGAGCGGGTAGCAGCCATTGTCATCGAGCCCGTTCAGGGCGAAGGAGGCTTCAACATCGCACCGCCGGAACTTATGCGAGCCCTTCGTAGAATATGCGATGAACACGGCATCATTCTCATAGCGGACGAAATACAAACCGCATTTGGCAGAACCGGCAAAATGTTTGCCATGGAGCACCACACTGTCCAGCCTGACCTCATCACCATAGCCAAGAGCCTTGCAGGCGGAATGCCCCTATCCGGCGTCGTGGGGCGCGCCGAGATCATGGACGCTCCAGCGCCAGGGGGATTGGGTGGCACCTACGCGGGTAATCCGCTGGCCATCGCCGCAGCACACGCTGTGCTTGATGTGATCGATGAACAGGGTCTTTGCGCCCGTTCGACAAAGCTCGGCGCCCTGTTGCAAAACAGGCTCCTGCAATTGAAAAACGCTTGTCCCTATATTGCCGAGGTCAGGGGGCTGGGTTCAATGGTTGCGCTTGAGCTGCGTGACCCTGCATCGGGAGCGCCTTCACCTGACCGCGTAAAGAAGATCCAGGACTATGCATTCGAACAAGGGCTCATAGTGCTGAACTGCGGGCTGCATGGCAATGTCTTGCGTTTCCTGTACCCGCTTACCATTCCTGATGAACAGTTTGAACGCGCAATGGACGTCTTGGAGGCCGGACTGAAGCAGTGGGCCGGCCGCTGCGGCGGATAGTCTCGCAAGCAAGCCCATCAGGCCGGCTTCCGGCTCGGCAGATACCGCCAGAAAACGGTGCCGGCCGCCATGCCTCCCAAGCCCATGAGCGCAATGCCAGCGCCGAGGGAAAACAGCACGGTACAGCTCGACAAGATGACAGGCCCCAAGCTCAAGCCGATATCGTCGAGCAGCTTCCAGATCCCCAGAAACTCGGTGCGCCCTTCTACAGGCGATGCATCCGCCCCTATCGTCATCACCATACCTGCGCCGATGCCGTTACCCAGGCCCATCGCAACACAAGCCAATACAAACCCCGTCAGATCGGAGACGTAAGGCAACAGCAGCATCGAAGCGCCAAGGATCAGGGCGGAAGGGATCGCGATCCAGCGACGCCCGTACCGGTCCATGATTTTTCCCGCCGGATAGAAGGCCAGCATATCGATGGCCGACGCAATTCCGAATACCAATGACATCGTCGGGGGACTGATGCCGATGTGATCGGCCCACAGCGGTATGACCAATGGCCGCGACGCCCGAATCGAACTGATCAGCAGCACGCCGGCTCCGAGGGTCAGGAACATCCTGGCATGGCTGCGGGCGATGGCGGCCAGGCCCGCCCTAGGCACCGCAGCGGGAATCGCCGGGCGATTGGGCGCCTGTCGTAGAGTCCAACATAATGTACCCGCCGCAGCCATGGCAATTGCGGCAACCCAATACGCCGCGGATAGCCCCATAGACTCCATGATTGCCGCCGCAGCAAACGGCCCGAGGAAGATGCCTATGCGCTCGGCGCCTCCAAGGCTGGCCAGCCCGCGGGCTTTCATGTGGATCGGCACTATTTCGATGATATGGGCCTGCCTGGCCAGATTGAAGACCGAGGACGCAAGTCCATACAGAAAAATACCGGCCACCAACGCCAGGATATGGCTTACAAAAAAGCAGATCAGCAAAGCGCCCGCGCAAGCCCAGGAAGAAGCAACCAGTGCGCGGCGCTCGCCGTATCTTGAAATGATCAGTGCTGCGGGAAGGCTGCCTGCGACCGCGCCCATGCCGATAAGCGAGACGATCAATGCCGCCAAGGCTACCGACGACCCCAGCTCTCTGGCGCTCAACGCGATGATGGGCAATATCGCGCCATTGGAAATGCCGAGCAATAGCGAAGGCCCGTATGCCCGAAGCACAATCCGTCGGAAATCAAAAACGGGTTCAGTGCCGTGATGTGCTGGATTCAAGTTTTCCTGGATCTGTTTTATGCTGAAAGAGCACCCACCGCGAGATCAACGTCCGTCTGGCTATTCCATGCATGCGGGCGCCTGATGGCACACTAATAGCTGAGTATCCGGCCGAGAAATTGCTTGGCGCGTTCATCCTTCGGGTTCGAGAAAAACTCTTCAGGCGGCCCGATTTCAACGATGCGCCCCTCGTCCATGAAGACGACACGGTCAGCCACTCGCCTGGCGAACCCCATTTCATGAGTTACGACCATCATCGTCATTCCATTGCGGGCAAGGCCAGCCATGACATCAAGGACTTCCCATATCATTTCGGGGTCCAGCGCCGATGTCGGCTCATCGAACAGAATGACATCCGGCGACATTGCCAGCGTGCGAGCAATGGCGACACGTTGTCGCTGTCCGCCCGACAGCTGGGCTGGATAGCGTGTTTCAAAGCCGGCCAACCCGACTTGTTCAAGTAACTTTGACGCGTTGGCGTTCGCCTCTGCCGCCGCCATGCCGCGCACTTTGCGCGGAGCGAGCGTTATGTTGTCCCGTACAGTGAGATGCGGGTATAGATTAAATTGCTGGAAAACCATGCCGACCTGCTTACGAAGCTCGGGCAGTGGAAGCTCCCGGCGCATAAGCGAGCGACCAAAAAACCGGATATCGCCGGAAGCAAAAGGCTCAAGCGCGTTCACACATCGCACCAAGGTGCTTTTCCCCGATCCACTGGGGCCGCACACCACGATAACTTCGCCCCGACCAACAGTCAGATTGATTCCCTTCAGAACCTGAACGTTCCCATAGTTTTTATAAACATTATCAAATTCAACAGCATTAACCATAAGAAGAGACTCACTCATAGATTACATACTTAGCATCGAAGCGCCGGATCAAGAGCGACAACGCGTAGCAACATATAAAATAGACGGCAGCTGCGGCGAGGTATAAGGGTTCGGATGCGAACTCAACGGAATTGATGTTCACAATCGCCCTGAAGAATTCAACAATGCCCAGGACATAGACCAGGGATGTCGTCTTGAAGATCATGATGATCTGCCCTACGAATGCGGGAATCATGTTTTTGACGGCTTGCGGCAATAAGATTTGGAAAAAAGCCTGGCTGGCGGATAAACCAGTGGACATCGCAGCTTCTTTTTGCCCACGGGGCACGGATTGCAGACCGGCCCTGACGACCTCGGCGAGATAGGCGGCCGCAAGAAGCGTCAGCGCGATGGTTCCGCTCCACCATTTTGAAACAGCGCCGCCGAATACAAGTGGAAGTGCAAAAAAGATCCAGAACATCAACATCAGTTCCGGCGTAGAACGAATTAGTTCCACGAATCCGGCCGACAACGTGCTCAACCACCGGCTGCCATAAACTCGAGCGGCGGCCAGCGGAATCGCCAGCAGCAAACCCAGCAAAATCGCAGCTATCGCCAGTGCCCACGACGCTCCCAGTGCTCGCAGCAGATAGGGAGCGGAATCCCACACCACGATCCAGTTCAAGTCACGAAGCGCATAGCATAGCAATGCGAACGCAATCAGCAGACCGAGCCGCCATCTGCGCTCTTGCCTGGCTTCTATATCAACTGCATTGATTCTGTCGCTCATGGGTTCAACGCCTTACGCCCGCACGATTCAGCGAGCGATTGAGTAAATTCATCGCCATGACCACCACGGCGACGAGAGCTAGATAAACAAGAGTTACAGAAGTCGCCGCCTCAAAGCCGCGAAATGTATCGTTTTCAATCTGGCGCGTCACCCCGGTCAACTCCACCACCGAAATAAGCATGACCACGGATGAATTTTTGATGACCTGGACATACTGCGTGGTTAATGGAGGAATGACGTTTGCCAGAGCCTGTGGAAGCGTCACATAGAAAAAAGTCTGCCGGCGGCCATGGGCGAGAGAATAGGCAGCCTCTGTCTGTCCGGCCGGCACGGCCCGCAAGCCTGCGACGACCAGCTCCGCGATATAGGCGCTTTGATGCAAAGCCAACGCTACATAGGCCGCCCACATTTCCGACAGCCCTGCCGCAAAGTAAATAAAGAACAATTTGACGATAAGAGGAATATTGCGTAGTACCTCTATATACGTGTCCACACACCGGCGAACATAATAATTGGAGGCCTGGCTCAAGCCGCCCACCATTACGCCCAACACCGTGCTACCGGCAATACCAACCGCAGAAAGATGGATCGTCACCCATAAGCCATGCATCATGGCTTCTCGATAATCCCAAATAATGCTCCATTGCATAACAATGCCTCAACCAATCTTAGAAATACTGCAGGGAACTACCACCACTGATCATGGAGAATCGGACCGGCCACACGGAAGAGTATGGCATTCCAGCGCGGCGCCATTCCGCCCGGTCCGATTTTTCCGAATTGGCCTATTTCGCCTTCCAAGGATCGTTTTTGCTACTAATTTCGGTTACGCGCGGCTGTAGAATGCCGTTATGCCATGGAAGGATTTTGGGCTCAATTTTGAAGTGCTTCTTGTACAGTTCCTGATATGTGCCGTCCGCCCATAAGCGCTGCAAGCCCCAATTAATAAAGTTGCGCCACTTCGAATCGTCTTGTGGCAGCATGATGGCCTGAGGGTCTGCAAAGAAGGCGCCGCCTACCGTGATGGCGTCCGAACGTTTACCCAGCACTTCCTTCAACTCCTGCGCCGTCACTTCGCTCATTAGGGCGACATCCACTTTCTTGGTCATCAACGCAGTCAATAGATCAGGGTATTCTTGATAACCCTTGACTTGTGATTTTGGTGATCGCAACATCCAGTTTTCAACGAAACTGGAATTCTGGAGGCCGCCAATTACTACACCCGTATTGTTGTAATACTTATTGGGGTCTGTCTCGTCCCCCTTGCGGACGACGATGACCATCTGATCCCAGACATACGGGTTCGAAAAGTCAACGACCTCCTCGCGGGGCTTGCTCGGAGTCGTCGGCCCGAACTCGACGTCAATGGCGCCGCTGTGCAGCAATGGAGTACGAGTTTGCGTCCGGGTAACGACATATTCGACCTCTACACCCATGCGGCGCGCAAACTCTGCCGCCAGGTCAACGCCAAATCCAACCAGCTTTCCCTCTTTGTTCATGTACCCCATTGGCGGGTAGTCACCCCGAACACCCGCGAGCAACTTGCCTCGCTCTTGAATCAGTTGGAGTTTGCTCTCTGCTGCAACAGCCGCCCCGCCCGCCGCCATAACAGATACCGCCAACATCAGAGCACGCAGCGAGTTCGTTAAGGCTTTCCTGTTTGACACTTTCTTCATGGTTGCTCCATTTGAAATAATGCCGGTTTTTCGCCGACTGTAATAGACAGCACGCATTTACTGCGTTTGACGTGTCTGTTTCAAGACTTCTTCGGTATGTTCGCCAAGGCGGGGCGCCGGTGAGTCCACACGATTTCCCCGCAGCCCAATTGGGCTCGCCGCGAATCGGAATGGAGCGCCATCGTTGCGGTGAACCGTGGAGATCATCTTACGATGGGACACCACATCTTCCTTGACAATATCGGGGATACCATTGATCGGCCCGCAGGGCACGTCTGCCCGTGTCAAGCTATCCAGCCATTCAGCGCTCGTACGGCTGGCAAATATCGGCAACAGCAGCGCTTCCAGTTCGTCGTAATTTGCAACCCGTCTCTCCAGGGTGGCGAAGCGCTCGTCATACGCCAAATGCCCAATGTCCATGGCATCACACATGCGGCGCCAATTGGGGTCGCCATCTGCAGCGACAACAATACTGCCGTCGCTTGTGGGATATGGCTGAAATGGCGTAATTTTTGGATGCCGGCCTCCAACGCGCATAGGGACCTCGCCCGCATTCAAGTGCCGGGCCACCGGGTTCTCCATCATGGCGAACATGCAGTCCAGCATTGCCACGTCAATCCGGCGCGGTGAACCGGTCCGCTCACGCTGAAACAGCGCCGCCGCGATGTCCAGTGCCGTGAAAATGCCTGTGCTTATGTCTGCCACTGAAATGCCCATGACGGTTGGATCGCCGCCCTTGGGCCCGGTCAGGCTCATCATCCCGCTCATGCCCTGAATCACAACGTCGAAAGCGGGACGCTTGCTAAGCGGCCCATTCTGGCCGAATCCGGAAATGGATGCATAGATCAAGCGCGGATTGATTTCTTTCAACCTCTTCTCATCAAACCCCAGGCGAGCCAGAACGCCGGCGCGAAAGTTCTCCACAAGAACATCCGCTGTCTCCAGCAGCGCCGCAAGGTCGCGCTTGCCTTGCTCGCTTTTCAAATCTATTACCACGCTGCGCTTATTTCGATTGACCGAAGCAAAGTAGGTGCTTTCACCGTAAACAAACGGGCCGACTTCCCGGACAGGGTCTCCGCCATCCGGCCGCTCCACCTTGATCACGTCAGCCCCCAGGCTCGCCAAAAGCCAGCAACAGTATGGCCCTGAAAGATGCATGGTCAGGTCTATCACTCGAATGTCGTGCAACATGGTATTCCTACTTTCCTTCAAAAACGGGGGTTTGCTTCAGTCGGATGGAGGCAAGGCCCTTTTTAAGGTCTCTGCTGGTATAGACTGATTGGTACTGCGCTTCTATGGTTTGCTCAACTGCATGTCCTTGATGCAGCGCATTCACGATTTTTTTGCTTGCCTGGATCGCCAGAGGAGCTCCTTCAGTAGCCCGTCTGACAATATCGGAGACGGCTCGGTCCAATTCTTGCGCAGGAACGACGAAGTCCAACAAGCCCCACTGCCTCGCCGTTGCGGCATCCAGCACTTGACTTGCAAAAATCAATTGTTTGATCTTTGCCGGTGTAAGATATTCAAGCAACAATCGGTACTCGTAGGGACTGAGCATGAGCCCTACTTTGGCTACTGGGATGGCGATCTTGAGCGCATCCGTCGCTATCCGAAGATCACACGCCAACGACAGCAGTGCCCCTCCGCCTATGGCGTGGCCGTTCATGCGGGCCACGACGGGAACATTGCAATTCTGGACTCTTCGATACAAGGCGCTGACCCGTTCATCATAGAATCGGGCACTGTCCGGAGAGGACAGTGCCTCCGGAACCTCATCCAGGTCGACGCCAGATGAGAACGCCCGTTCGCCAACGCCTGTCAGCACAACCGCGCGAATATCGGGGTCCTTCGCGACTTCGTCGAATGCCGCCATTAAAGCGTCAAGGACAGTCAATGAAATCGCGTTGCGCTTTGGTTCGCTATTGATGGTAATCCATGCAATATGCGCTCTTGTGTCATATAAAACCGCTGGTGCACTCACTGGGGCCGCTCCTTTCCTCTTCGCCGAATTGGCGAAAGAGCTATTGAGCGGCCATCTTAACGAGCGAGCGGCAGCAGACGCATCAGGGATAGCCCCCTCTAATTTAAGGCCTTTTATAGCAGATGCTGTAAAAAGCCTTAAAAAATTTGCGGAAGGTTATATGTGCGTAAAGATTTATCGACGAAGCCCGCAGCTACTCATGCGGCGTGAGCACATAGCTGCCTGCGGCAATGCTGTTCTCTATGCGAACTTTGATTTCCGGCGAAATCTCGTCACTATCGCGATGGAAAACGCCGCAACGGCGTAAATGTTCCCGGACATTAGGCTTTATGCCTATGAACTGATATACGATTCGGGTGGAGAATGGCTTTTGGGAAAACCCCCCGCTTATCGTCGTGTGCACACCAGTCAATACAGTGACACGATTTCGGTTGGTCGGAAATAGAATTGTCATGGACGGCGTGCGGCCGACTCTGGGCTCCAGGTCATAAATTATCAAGCGCGACGTATTCTTGAACAACACGCCATTTCGCCGGAAGAGGAAATTACTGACGTCGCGGTTGTTGGGATCCACTAAACGATCCAGTGTAACCACGAAGAACAAACCATCTTTTTCCTCAATTTTCACCAAAGACCGGATGATATAGCCGGGTCGGCCGCAGGAATAGTAACAGCAGTAGTAATAGCCGAGATAGTTGCGCAACTCACGGCGGTACACCTCGAAGTCACCCACGAGCTGCTCGATGCTGCTAGAAATAATATCCCGCAAGCCGCCCTTGGTCCGTCGCCCCATGAATACGGCTTTATATGTGTCTTCAGGCAGTGTGATCTCGTTTTCTTCGACACCAAAGAAATCACAGATCTTTTTCATCGTACTGCGCGATGGGAACACCTTGCCAGTTATATAGAGCTCGAACTGTTGCCGATTAATGGCCAGCTTGCGTGATACTGCAGATACGCTCTTGAAAAAGCTGCATGAATATCGAAGATTTCTCGAAAAATTGATGCGAAGCGCTTCGTCATTCATCTTCACAAATCCAAGTGATATTCAAGCGGCCGCCTACCTTATCGGCAACGCATACATCAGGCCGCCTTTGGTCCATTGCGCGTTCAGGCCGCGCTGTATCTTCAGGGGACTGTCCTGGCCGACGTTGCGCTCGAAGCTTTCACCGTAG